>Ga0116129_1001273_pt1 | contig 14130 bp, 13 predicted proteins | sample June2015DPH_17_2_FD_89732 | JGI IMG/M metagenome (GOLD analysis project Ga0116129, IMG submission 89732) | Peatland microbial communities from SPRUCE experiment site at the Marcell Experimental Forest, Minnesota, USA - June2015DPH_17_10 | ecosystem: Environmental > Terrestrial > Soil > Wetlands...
AGCCAAACGCCAAGTGACAAACAGGAAGGTCGCCTCTGTGAGATCGGGATGCCAAGGGGGAAGCTTTCTGCGGTCGAACATAACGAGTTGGCAGGCGAAAGCGCCCGCCCCACATATAGTGGGGGTGGACACGTGGAAAATCGCAGGAAAATGTAGAAACTCCAGGGACAGGCCTCCTGGCCTGTCGGCGCGCCGGAGGTGCGAAGACTCGCCGCGCGCGAAGACTCGCGCATGAGGCGAAAAAGCCGCCTGAAAGGCGGCTGCAGGCAGGATTGCCCGCCCCACTTATGGAGTCACCACAATCTTGCCGAATTGCTCCTTCCGCTCGAGCCTTTCATGCGCGGCGCGAATTTCGGAAAGCGGATAGACGCTATCGATCACCGGCTCCATTTGTCCGCGGAAGACGAATTTCAGCACCTGATGCAGCTCGCCCATGGTTCCCATGAACGACCCCAGCAGGCTGTACTGTTTGCTGAAAAGGTACCGCAGATCCACATGCGCCTCGAAGCCTGTCGTGGCGCCGCACGTTACCAGGCGGCCGCCCGGCGCCAGCGATTCCACGCTCTTGGCCCATGTCGCCGCGCCGACGTGTTCCACCACTACGTCCACGCCGCGTTTGCCGGTGAGTTTCTTCACTTCCGCGGAAATATCCTGCTTGTAATGGTCGATGACGTGGTGGGCGCCCAACGCCCGCGCTTTAGCAAGCTTCTCTTCACCGCCCGCGGTGGCGATCACCCGGCACTGAAACATATTCGCGATCTGAATGGCGCAGGTTCCCACACCGCTCGATGCCGCCAGCACCAGAACCTCTTCGCCCGGTTGCAGTTTCGCGCGCGTCATCAACATGTGCCACGCCGTGAGAAAGACCAGAGGCGTGGCCGCTGCCTCTTCAAAGCTCATGCCGCCGGGAATCTCGATCGCGGTATATTCCGGCGCGGCCAGCAGCTCCACATCGCCGCCATCCACGCCATATCCGAACATGGTGAAACGGCGGCAGAGATTGTCGTTGCCCGCCAGGCAGTATGCGCACTGGCGGCAGCTCATGCCGGGGGAGAGCAGCACCCGCCACCCCGGCTTCACACGCTCGCAAAGTTCACCCACCTCGACAATCTCGCCCGCGATATCGCTGCCCAACACATGCGGCATGCTGAACTTCATGCCGGGAATGCCGGCGCGCACGAAAAGGTCGAGATGGTTCAGGGCGCAGGCGCGCACGCGCACCAGGACCTGGTTGGCCTTGATCTTGGGATCGGGCGCGTCCTCGTAGACCAGCGCCTCGGGTCCGCCATGCTGGTGAATTCGGGCCAGCTTCATCGAAAGATCTATTTCACCACGGTCAGGGTGACCTCTACTTTGTGGTCCGGCAGATCTTTTGTGGCGACTGTGATGTCTTTGGCTTTCAGCTTCCGCTTGATCATCATTTGCGCCAGCATGGTGCGCGCCTGGTCGCCGTAATCGGGCTGAAACGGACGGCCCACCATCAAACGCGCGTTGGCCAAAGCGAATTGCTTAAGCACTTCTTTCGACGAAAGCGGGGCCAGGTTTTTGAACAAAATAGCGCCCACTAGAGGCTTGTCTAGCCCCTCCTGAGCCAGCTTGGAGTATGCGCTGCCGGGATACTTATCGATGATCGTTTTGAACGTCTGCCGCGCCGCGTCGCCTTTGCCCGCTTCGAGCAGGTTGACGCCCTTGTTGTAGAGTTGCATGGCGGCCGGGCTGTCCTGCGCGAAACCGGTAGCAATAACGGACGCTACGACGAGCGCCGCGAACCGCGCGAGGACAAAGGTTAGTCTGAGCATGGGTTACCCTATGCACCCATTATGCCGCGCCCGTCCCCCGGAACCAAATAAAATAGATTCTGTAGGTTGTGCCGCCGGGTCCAGTGGATGGGCGTGCATTCACGCACCGGCGGCATGAGGGAAGAAGTTGGCGGTCTGTGCCGCCGGGTCCACTCTGTGGGCGCGCATTCACGGAGCAGCGGCCTGAATGCGATCTCCCGGCGCGCATCGCCGATGCCCACGCGGTGGCGCCTGCACGGCGGCCGTTGTCCATCAGCCGGGATCGACGGCCGCCGGCAACTGGTGGAACTTCAGCAGGCCGACCAGACCGGGGTGGCAGCCCATGTTGTAGCCCATGTCGTAGCCGACATCGAAGAGCCGCCTCGCTGGGCCGCGCATACGGTGAAGCGGCGGCTGGCAACCGCTGCGCAGGAGTCCGGATGTCATCGCTCTATCGCGGCGCTACGGGGTAGCTCTTGTCCCAGGTTGCCAGATTACCGATAGGCGCGCCGGAAATCACGATCTCCACGCGGCGATTCAGCGCCCGGCCCTGCTCCGTCGCATTCGAGCCCAGCGGGCGGCTGTTACCCAAGCTCCGCAAAGTCACCGCGCTAAAGGGAAGGCCGCCGCGCATCAGGGCGTCGCGCACTATTGCGGCGCGGGCGGAAGCTATCCGCTCCGCTTCGGGCGATGCGCTGTCGCTGCAGCCATCCACTTCAATATTGAGCCCGGGGTGAGCGGCCGCCAACGCCGCGATACGCTCTACCTTCTCCGTGATGGCCGCATCGGGCGTTATCCCATGGAAATTGACATCGGAGATAGTGGCCACCAGACCTTGCGGCGTATCGCGCGCCTCGAAGTATCCGTTGATCTGCTGTAGCAGGCTGACGCGCAAATCGCGCTGCGGCCGGTCATCGCGCGGCGGCGCGGCAATGGTTTCCGGCGCGATCGCTACCACCGGAGCGGCGGCTGGAGGAGTAGGAGCCGCCGCTTGCATAGCTTGCGCCTGCTGCGAAGCTTCTAATTGCGCACGGTCGGCGGATGCCTGCGCCTGCGCTTGCGCCGCTTGCGCCTGAGCCTGGCGAGCCTGCGCCTCGGCCTGGAGGCGTAACTGCTGCTCTTTAGCTGCCGTGGCCTGCGCCTGCGCCAATTCCGCGTCTTTGGCGCGCTGCACGGTTAGGGTGCGCGCGTCTTCGGCGGTTTGCGAAGCCTCGCGCGCGGCAGCGATCACCAGGCTCTTATCCACCTTCTGCGATTGCAGACCTTGCGCGTTTTGCAGGTCCTGCTGCGCCTTGGCTAATACGTCCGGCGCATATTGCTGCGCGCCCGCGGCTTGCGCGATCTGCACCGCGTTGATCGCCTGATAGATCTCGACCGTGGTTTCGTAATCGCTCATCGAAACCATCCGCCCGTTACCTTCGGCGGCTTTGACGTCGGCGGGAATGTTATAGGTGTATCCGTGGCGCGGCATCAACTCATAGCGAACCTGAATCGGCTCGATCGTCCCGATGGTATCCGGCCGGACCTGATTCTCAAGCACCACAACATCGCTCGGCTGGCGTACGGCGGCGTAGGGTTCGGCGGTCACAATCAGGCCGAACGCCTGCAGATCTGTGGTTACCTTCACATGAGCTTTGTCCGAGGATCCGGCGAGCAGCTCGCCCAGATTTTTCGGATGGCCCTCCGGCGTGATGGCCCACAGCACATAGGTGAGATATTCGTGTCCAAAACGCGTCGGCGCCGGCAGATGGTCAATGTGGGCGTCGATTTCGGTGCGCCCGGCTTTCGACTCAACCACGGCGTCACCCTTGGCCTCAGGCAAGAGCACGGTGCCGTGGAAATCGATCGGCGTGGGCCCGTTGCGGTACTGATAGTTGATCGCTTTTACCGTACGTTCGGTAACGGTTACGTTGTAAATTGGAACCTGCTGCGGCCACGCAGCAGCGGTGATGAATAATCCAAGTAGTGTGAATAGAGGCAATTGGCGATACATAACTTTCCTCCAACGCCTGGTTACTCGCAAGCTGCGTGCCAGATCGCCTGGCCGGCGGAACCAGAGTCCAATCCATTGTCAGTTGGTCTGTCCACGTGATCGATAACCAAAATCTCGATTGGGCCCTTTGTCGATTTCAGGTAGGCCCGCAACGCTCTGAGCCGACACGGTGACCTGCTGCCGGATCCAACGATACCTGCCTCCCGTCCGTTCCACGTAAGACCGGTTGACGATAGCAGCTTGATAGACGCGACTTCCAGTTTCGGTGCGCCGGTGGACTGGCTTAAGGAAAAGGGAACGGCCACCTCCGCCCCAACGGAACTGAAATGGAGCCCGCGAGTTGCATATCGTCTGCGTTAATTGAACTTGATCAACGCCAAGCTGATCTGAAGCGCCTGGTCTACCCGTTGCATGACGCTGTCCTCGGCCCGCCCAATCCGTTTGAGCAAACGCCTTCGGTCGACAGATCGGATCTGATTCAGTAAGACCGCAGACCGTTGAGCGAGGCCGTTGTCCGCGGTTTCCATTACCACCTCGGTGGGATACGGCTGAACGTCAAACTTGGACGTGATGGCGGCGGCGATGGTGATGGGACTGTGCTGGTTGGAGGTGTCGTTCTGAATGACTAAAGCCGGTCGGGTCTTTTGGATCTCAGCCTACCGTCGGGTCAAAGTTGACCAGATAGATGTCGCCTCGGCGGGGAAAGGCTACCTTTTGCGTGATGGAGCCTGCTTTCGCCCGCGCTGCCAGGCTTCTTCCTCCAACGGAAACCACTCCTGTGCTAATTCCAGATCCCGCTGAGCGTCGACCAGAGCGCCTTGCTTGAGCCGTTCGGCCAAATTGCTCTTGGTCTTTGCGGCAACGTTGCACATCACGGCATCCGAAATCAACCGGCTTCGGTTGCCTCTTGGCGCGATACGGTCGAGCACGCGGAGCGTCTCCTCCGGCAAGACAATATTTATGCGTTTCGTCACGGGCCTCCTGGGGGTCAATCGCCTTCTCCACCGCAACTTGACACACTATTGGTGTGTATATCAAATTGTCTCGCGTCCCGGAGTGTACGTCACCAAGAAGGGGTATTCCAACGCACTGCTCGAGGCGCCGCGCAGCAAGTAGCGGAACGCAACGCCATCGTTGTAGGCGCGGGTTTCGAGAGTCAGAGGCGCCGCGCCGTCGAGATCGAGCGCCAGCGTCCGGCAATAGTTCCGCACCGGATTCGACTTGCCATGCGGCATGGAATAGGTCTCATCTACCGAGCCTTCGCGCGCCGCCGCGATGCGAACATTCGGCCCTGGGACCACTTCGCCGGTCAGTTGCAGCCCTAGCGCGGCGTCGGCGATGACCGGCTTGCCGCGGTAAGTGACGGAGTATTTCAACTGCCCGCCGGCGGTGGAGATGGACATCTGCGCCCAGGCGCCCGCCGACAGGGCGAGGCATGCCAACAAAAGGTTCCGGATGAGCTTCACTATATATTGCGCCAGACATATCGCGCCAGACATATCACGCCAGACATTTCGGGCCAGACCTATCGCGCCAGACCATCCGGATCACTCCGGAGGAACTTTGGCCGCGACAGTGGCCCCGCTTCCGGGAGTCGGCCGCAGCTCACACGCACGCTGCCCGGCGCGCTCAGTGACGATTGGCGGAATAGCCTCGAGTTAGGTTAGCTTAAAACTTGGCTACAATGACCACTACACCGGCAACGCCCTGTCTCGGCCTGATCGGCGGCCTTGGCGTTGCAGCAACTGTCCACTACTACCAGGAATTGGTTAAAGCTCACGCGGCGCGCAGATGGACGCCGCAGTTACTCATCATCCACGCGGATGTGAATCGCGTACTGACTTACGTCAGAGACGGCAACATCACCCAACTGGCCGAATACCTGGCGGGCCTGGTCCATCGGTTACAGGGCGGCGGCGCCCGGATTGCCGCTGTCTCCGCAGTCACGCCGCACGTCTGCATTGCCGAACTGATCCGCATGTCTCCGCTCCCGCTGGTGAACCTGGTAGAGGAGGTTGCCGGCGAGATTCGCCGCCGGGGTCTCAAGCGCGTGGCCTTATTCGGTACGCGCTTCGTCATGGAGACCGGGCTGTTCGGTCAGTTGGCGGACGTCGCCAGCGTGATCGGACCAAAGGCGGACGAGATCGATTCCATCCATGAGATCTATCTGCAACTGGTGAGCGACGCCGCCGGATCCCAGCTACAGTTCCAGACACTGACACAGATTGCGCACGCGCTCTGCGAACGCGACCAGGTGGAAGCCATTGTTTTCGCCGGAACGGAGCTATCGCTGGTCTTCAACGAGGCGAACACCGATTTCCCGCACATCGACTGCGCCAGTCTGCATCTTGACGCCATAATGCGCCGCCTGGCCCCAGCGTCCGACTAGCGAGGCGGCGCATCCCCGCGATATCTCGCCCCAAGCGGCGGAGCTGGCCATTTGATCTACGTCAACAAGGCAACCCTGTTCGCGAAAGCACAAGTGGCCGGGGCGCGCCGCTCGCTACCCCAGTGACAGATAAATCAAATATTTAATTGCCCATCTCCTCGAATCCCTTCAATCACTTACGCTCAGCTCATCCTCGGAATCCTTGATCCGGCCTGATACTCTGTAATCGACAGGGCGTTTCCGCACCACGCGCAAGCCGGCCTTTTAATGCGGGCGGGCTTGTGCGCTCCATTTAGATACGGACCTTCCTGCAGGGGCCGGAACACCCTCCGACGGCGAAAATCCGAGAGCCCAGCCGGCCGCAACGAATCCCCATGCTCCTACCGTCTCCCAGTTCCGCGCCCAACTCCGCGTCTCAGCGCCTCTGCGTCGAAGCCCTAATCCCCCTGCAATCCAAACAATCCACACCCACTTACACGTTATTGGGTTCGTTCCGTCAAATTCGCAACTCCGCCCACCCCATAAACCCGACCCGGCGTGAAACCCGATGCTCTGGCGCCGCCAAACTTGCCATCGCGCCCGAGGCCGCGTCTTATAATCGTATTTTGCAGGCAGCCATCTCTTCACCGAAACCGGTTTCCAGGTCCGAAGCCGGCGTGCCCTGGTACGTCTGGTGTTCCGTAGCGGCCGTCACCAGTTGCATGATCGGCGTGCACTGGGATATTTCCTGGCACGAATCCATCGGCCGCGATAGCTTCTGGACTCCGGCCCATCTGGCGATCCATCTGTGCGGAATCCTGGCAGGCTTCGCGTCGGGGTATCTCATTCTTTCCACCACGTTCGATCGCCATTCGCCGCTGCGCAAATCCTCGGTGCGCGTGTGGGGTTTCCACGGCCCACTGGGCGCGTTCATCATGGCGTGGGGCGGCCTTTGCATGATTATTTCGGCGCCGTTCGACGACTGGTGGCACCGCGCGTATGGCCTCGATGTCAAGATTCTCAGCCCGCCGCATGCCGTGCTCGCCCTCGGCATTTTCGGCGTGCATTCCGGCGTGCTGGTCTTGATCCTGGCTTACATGAACCGCGCCCAGCGCGATCTGCGCGGCCGGTATCTGCTGCTCTTCCTCTATGTGGGCGGCATCATGCTGGTCGCACTGACTGCGTTCCAGATGGAATTGACGGCGCGGCCCATGATGCATACCGTGCATTTCTACCGCGTACTGGCGCTGACCGTCCCGCTGGTGCTGCCGCGCATCGCGCGCGCCACCGGATATAAATGGGCGGCAACCGCGGTGGCCGGCGTCTACACCGTGTTCCTCTTCCTGATCGGCCGCATTCTGTCGCTGTTCCCCGCCGAACCGAAATTGGGACCGGTCTATCAGCACGTCACGCACTTCGTGCCGCCCGAGTTTCCGCTGCTGCTGATTGTGCCCGCGCTCGCGCTGGACCTGATGTGGCAGCGCACCGGACACTGGGGGCGCTGGCGTCAATCTATCGTCTCGGGCATCGTGTTTCTGGCGGCGCTCGCGGCCGCGCAATGGCCGTTCGCCTGGTTTCTGATGAGCCCGGCGGCGCGCAACTGGTGGATCGGCGCCAACTACTTCGCGTACTTCCAGCGCCCGGGCTCCATCTACCTGCACTACCAATTCCTGCCGACCGAACACGGCTTGGCGCTGCTGCAGGAATTGGCGTTGGCGGTAGTGATCGCGGCCTTTACCATGTGGTTGGGCATCACTGGCGGTGACCGTATGCGGCAGGTTCGCCGATGAGGCGCCAAAGTGGGGCGGACCCCTGGGCTGACTACCTGGTCCGCGGCCGACGCCCCCGTCGGCCTCTTGGGAGTTGCCTCCCTCTTACGAGTTACCCAAAGCTTCTGCTCCTCCTCGCCCTTCCCCTAGCCGCCCATGTCGGCAGCCCCGACATATTCTTCCAAGGCGCCGCCGGCCCATACAAGCTGCTGGTAACCATCCGCCCTCCCGAAGTAGTCCCCGGCGTGGCCGAAATCGAAATCCGCAGCGCGTCCCCGGACGTGCGCCAGATCCACATTCTGCCGCTGCGCCTCACCACCCAACCGCAATTCGCGCCGCTGCCCGATTTGGCCCGGCCGTCGAAAGAAGATCCGCAATTCTTCACCGGTTCGCTCTGGTTGATGGCCACCGGATCCTGGCAAGTGCGCATTAATGCCGAGGGCAGCCTCGGCAGCGGCACGCTATCGGTCCCCGTTCCAGCGCTGCCCCAGCGCGTCTTGGGCGTCGAGCGGTTGCTGGGCGCGATTCTCGTTCCGCTCATGCTGGCGCTGGCGTTTGGCCTGGTGAGCATCGCCGGCGCCGCCGTGCGCGAGGCCCCGCTCGAGCCCGGAATCGCGCCCGATAGCGCACGCATCGGCCAAGCCCGCAAGGCCATGCTGGTCGCGGCGGCGATTGTCGCCGGCGCCCTTGGGTTCGGATGGTGGTGGTGGAATTCCGAGGACGGCATCTACCGCAACTATATTTTCAAGCCGCTCAGTTTGAACGCATCCGTCGTGGACGGCAGCCGCCTCACTCTGCGTCTCGAAAATCCCGGCTGGCTCAACCGACGCACCGACGATCTGTTGCCCGATCACGGTCATCTGATGCACCTCTATGTAATCCGTGTGCCGGACATGGATTTAGTCTGGCATCTGCACCCGGAGCTCAATCCCAATGACGTTTTCGTGCAGCAGTTGCCAACCATGCCCGCGGGCCGCTACGCGCTCTTCGGGGACATCGTCCACGCCAACGGCCTATCCGAAACCGCGATCGCGCAACTGACGCTCCCGGATATCGCAGGCCGCCCGCTAACTGGCGACGATGCAGGTTTGGCAGCCCCGGTGGCGCCGGCCCATGGCCTGCGTTCCGAGAATTCCGTGAGCCAGCTGGACGACGCCTACCGCATGATTTGGGACCGAGGCAAACCGCCGCTACACGCCCGCCAGCCCTACCTGTTTCAATTTCGCATCGAAGACGCGCAAGGCAAACCGGCCCCCGACATGGAGCTATATATGGGAATGCTGGGCCACGCCGCATTCGTCCGCACAGACCTCAGCGTGTTCGCGCACGTCCACCCTTCCGGCGATGTGCCCATGGCGGCGCTGGCCTTGACTCAACCCGCGTTGACTCAACCCGCGAATCCGCACGCCGGCCACGCCATGGCCGCCGCCGGCGCGCTGCCCTCGGCGGTTTCGTTCCCTTATGGATTTCCCAAACCCGGCGCCTACCGCATCTTCGTGCAGGTGAAGCGCGGCGGGCAAATTGAAACCGGCATCTTCGACGCGACCGTGGAGAACTAACGTGTCCGATTCAATTCAAGGACGAAGCGTGCTCGTAACCGGCGCCGGCCGCGGCATCGGCAAGCGCCTGGCGATGGGGTTCGCGCTGGCCGGCGCCAAGGTCGGGCTGCTCGCGCGCACTGAAGCCGAGTTGGACCTGACCAAGCTCGAAATCGAGCAGGCCGGCGGCACGGCAATCAAGCTTCGCGCCGATGTGCGCAGGCCCGACGAGATCTCCACCGCCGTCAACCGCATCATCGGCGCATTTGGCGATCTCCACGCGCTCATCGCCGCGGCGGGCGTGCCCGGTCCCATCGGCCCGCTGCTCGGCACGAAAACCAAGGCGTGGAACGAGGCCATCGAAACCAATCTGATCGGCATGGTGAATTCCTGCCGTGCGGCGCTGCCGCCGATGATCGAGAAGCGCTCGGGCAAAATCATCGCCATCGCGGGCAATGGCGCGGCTTTCGCGCGGCCCAACTTTTCGGCGTACGCCGCGTCCAAGGCCGCCGTGGTACGCTTCGCCGAATGCCTGGCCGAAGAGATGAGCGACCATAACGTGCAAGTGAACACCATCGTTCCCGGCGGCGCATACACTTCCATGACCGACGAGATTCTGCAAGCCGGCGAAGCCAAGGCCGGCCGCAAGGAAGTGGAAGAGGCCGAGCAGATCCGCATCACGGGCGGCATTGCGCCCGACAGGCAAATTCAACTCGCGCTATTCCTCGCTTCCGAGCGCGCCAACCACATCAGCGGCAAATTGATTTACGTAACCGACGATTGGAAGCGCTTCGAGCGCGACAACATGAAGCCGGAACTCTACACCCTGCGGCGCATGCAGCGCAGTTAGTGTCAGTGGCGCGGGCCCATGGCCTGCGGTTCCCGAGCCGCTCCGAGCGCTCGGGTTCCGTTACCGAGCCTGGGCGCCGGCTGCCGGGGCACTATCCACTTCCACCACGATGCTGACGATATTGCCTCCACTCGTCGCGCCGAGTATCGCCGGTCCCAGCGGGAATCCCGCCGGGATCGCAAAATTGATCTGCGTGGGTGAGCTATATTGAATCGCCGCCGGCGCGCCATTCAGCGTCAGCTGCATTCCAGCCGGGAATTGCGTCCCATTGGCCGGAAAGATGGAAGCATATGTCCCTGGATAAATCGCCCCGCCGGTGTTGGCGTTAATCGCCGGCCAGGCGATGGAAGGCAGCGCCGGGTTGGCCGGCTGAATCTGGAATCCGAACGGTTGCGACATCACCTGGAAGGCCGAGATCACGCTGGTCTCGGAGCTTCCGATGGCTGCGCCCGGCGGCACAGTCACGTTGGCGAGTACCTGCGTGGGGCTCACCACCCAAACATTGTTCACCTGAATATCGGTGGTTCCGAATCCCACGCTCACCTGGCCGGCCACGAAGTTGGTGTTCGATGCGTCGATCGCGACCATCGACGAAATGCCCGCTGGCAGCGCCGCCGGCGTCACCGAGGAGATTTGCGGCTGAGCCGCCGCTGGGTAGGTGAACGTCTGCGGGTCGCCGCTTTGCAGGAACATCGAGTTCTGCCCGTCTCCGTTGAATACCGTGAGCGTAGAGACCTGGCCGCTGTTTCCCGTGGGCGGCGTCACATTAATCACCCCGCCGTTGAATGTTCCCGGCGCCAGCAAGCCATCGAAGAAGACGCTGCTGCCGGGTCCGATATTGTTGCCGCTGACCGTAACGGTCCCATTGGCATTCGGCGTCGCCGCGCCGATCGTGGGTGGATCTTGAACCGTGAAGTTGACGCCATCGGGAAGCACATACATATCGTTGGCAGTGGTGAAAACCAGATGGCGCGGTCCGGCAGCCTGTTGCGCCTGCGGCACGTTGAAGTACAAAGCCCATGCCGTAGCGCCGTCCGGAATCACGGCGGAAGCGTTGCCCATCCCGAGCACCGCTACCGAAACCGGCGTAGCAGCCGGCGGATAATCCGGCGTCGCGGCGATTACAAACTGCGCGGATGACACGTTCACATACGCCGGCGTCACCGGCGTCTGGTTCGGGCCCAGATAGCTGTAAGTCAGCATGTCGTACATACTGACCGCGGATCGCGCTTGCACCGCGAAACTCGGCCCCGAGATATTCTGTCCGGCGATCACGTTGACGGAGGCCGCCAGTTGCAGGTTTTGCGTATTGGGGAAAAACTGCGTGGAGAAAACGCCGCTGGCCGCGAACGTGCGTCCCGTCAGATCGGCGGGCAGCAATATTCCGGAGCCGTTCGCCGGAATCGCATCGGGCGGCAGCGGATGCACGTACAACTGATATGAGCCGGGAGGCACTCCTTGAATCTGATAAGAGCCGTCGGGATTCGTCAGCGTGCTGACAGCCGGCCCCGTAGGCGAGATCGCCACCACGGAAGCAAGATTCACGCCGCTTCCACCGCTGAAGGTCACATTGCCGGAGATCGATCCGAAGTTGGCGGCCCAGCCCGGCCCTCCGTACAGTACGGAAATCGCCGCGAGATCGTCCGCATCGATGGGTCGCGCGCGCGACGTGTTCCGGATCACGTCCTGCGACATCGCGGCGCCGGTCCATGTGTGTTGCAGTCCAAGGGCGTGCCCGATTTCATGCACCACGGTGGTGAAGTAGCCCTCCAGATAGCTCTGGAAAGGGCTGCCTTCGGTGTTGGCGGTGTTGTTGGTGAGTATTACGGTAGAACGGGAAATCGGCACGAACAGGCCATTGGGGCCGTTCAGCGCTACCGGCGTCACGGGAAGATTGGGCGTGCCCATCCCCAGCAGGCCGGGCAGATCGTCGAACACGATGTCGGCGCCGGGCGTATTCTGCGGCGCCTGCGATTGCGATTCCAGACCGCCGAACGCCACCCGCAGATTCGAGCTGCTCACCGAATTCCAAACCGCCAGCGCCTGCTTGATCTCGCCCAGCACGGAGCCGAAACTGTCGTTCGGATAATAGATTGATGGGCCGCTATCGCTCACATAAAAGGAGACAGTATTGTTGGGAAGAGCCGCGAGATTGAATTGCGCGTATATCGGAGTAAATGGAGCGGTGCGGCTCTGGTAATAAACGTAGTGGTAATAAGCCTGGGCCGGAGCGCCCAACAACACAGCCATTGCCGCGAAAGCGGCCCAACGCCGGAATGTCCTGGAGTGCCTCACTAATGGGTCCCTTGAGGCGCCGCCGTGCCGACAACGGCCGCGATCTGCGTCTTCAAACCGCTCAGCGGCATCGTCAGCGTCTGGTCGTGCACCGCGCGGCCGGTATTGTGGTCGAGCATCGTTTCATGGCTGGCGGTGCGCGTCACGGCGGGGTCGGTCGAACCATCCTGCGCCACCGTGAACAACCCCTGGCTCAGTCCCATCACCTGAGTCAGGCCGGATTTACCGGTCCACAGGAAGAATACGCAGTCGGCTCCATTGTCAAGCTGCGGCGCGCCGCCCCAAACCTGGCGGATGCCGTTGGCGACCCCGCCGGGAATCGCCAGATCCACCGTGGATTGCGCCGCTCCCTTATACCGCTCGCTGACTTGAAGCTGGTAGTGGGTATAAACCACGGGCCCCGACATCGCCGCGTAGGAGCTCACCACTTTCGCCCGCACAATGGCGGTGGATTTCGCAATCATATCGCTCATCGAGAGCTGCTCGAGGGTAGCGCACTGGAGAGGCAGTACCACCAACGTGAGCACGACGCCGATTGCGAACAGGCGCTTCATGGGATGTGGAAGAGCAGTTGATATGCCACTTGAAATAATTGTAACAAAAGGGCTTATGCGACCTTGAAGCAGGCGGGTTTGTATACCTGTGACACGGCCTTGAGACGGCCTGTCCCAGTGGCGCGGGCCCATGGTCTGCGACGAAGTATTCCGCCGCTCGGCTCTTCCCCGGCCGCACGATAGGCAGGGGTATGTCCGTGGGAGTGTGGATTTACCCGGCGATTTCCACCGGTAAGCCTCGCCCAATTCGACGTCGGCGCTGGAACGCGCCCCCTCACACCAAGTTCAATCCAAGGACTTCGAGTCTCGGCCGAATCGCAAAGGGTCTCCGCGCGGCCGTCGCTGAGTTCCTCAGGATGGATAAGGGCCGGCGAACCGCACAGCCGGGAAGCCTTGGAGCCGGGTTCGCCGCTGCCTCAGACACGGATTGATGGTGCGTTGCAGTCCAGCGCGCGGGAAGTTAAACTAGGCAAAGGCAGTTGCGCAACACCGAAATTCCCCGGTCGTCTAATGGTAGGACAGCGGCCTTTGGAGCCGTGAATCGTGGTTCGAATCCATGCCGGGGAGCCAGCTTTTGAATCATAATCATACCGACAGATCTTGTGTACAGAAATGTGTGTACACTGGCCACGGCATCAGTTTGCTGTACCCAAGCCGCTGGATCCGAGATTCATCCCTCTCCTCCGCTTCTCCAGCGGTTTCTCACCGCGTGCAATTCGGCTTTGCCCGCCCACCCACGCCGATGCGGTCCCCCGGCAATCGACTATTGCGCCCGCTCCGGCTCTTCACGCGCTATCTTTCGTCTGTTCGCACGATCGTGATGTCCTTGGCGCGCGCCGCAGGCATGATCTTGAGATTGGAAACAACCCCGTTCTCGACGTGGCCTTCTACCGTGGTCCGATAGGGCGCGTGGAGCTTGAAATCCGCGGTCCAGGACTTCGGCCAGGCCGGCAGCAGCTGGATGCGTTTTCCATCCGTTTGCATC
>Ga0116129_1001274_pt1 | contig 14128 bp, 10 predicted proteins | sample June2015DPH_17_2_FD_89732 | JGI IMG/M metagenome (GOLD analysis project Ga0116129, IMG submission 89732) | Peatland microbial communities from SPRUCE experiment site at the Marcell Experimental Forest, Minnesota, USA - June2015DPH_17_10 | ecosystem: Environmental > Terrestrial > Soil > Wetlands...
GACGGCATATTCGACCAACGCAGCATGTACTACTCCACCGAGGAGCTATGGTTTCCCGAGCATGAATTCGGCGGCCCCGAATATCGCAATCCCGACGGGTACGCCAAGTTCAACCCCATCGACTACGTGACCCGGTGGAAAACACCGACACTGGTGATTCACGGGCAGGAGGACTACCGAATCCCGCTCTCGCAAGGGCTCTCGGTATTCACGGCATTGCAGCGCCAGGGGGTACCGAGCGAGTTCCTGTACTTCCCGAACGAGAATCACTGGGTGTTGAAGCCGGCCGATAGCATCCAGTGGTATGACACCGTACTTGCATGGATGAACCGTTGGTCACGCCCCTAGTCCCTCTGCACGGTGATGTTGACCCGTCACACGGCGCACGGCCTGGGGGGACAAGAAGCTGGACGCCAACGTAAAGGCAGCAGTTGGCGTCCAGCTTCTTATCCCCCCAGGCTGTGCGCATTGGGCCGAGGTACATCACCGCGCAGGATGTATATCACCATCGGGGGGGAGCAGATCGAGTGCCCTTGGTGGGGTGGAGGTGAGAGCATTCGCCCGAGAGGCTGAGCCGTTGGCCGGCAACTGCTGCCTCGTTGCCGGCCAAGGGTTCAGCCTCTCGGGCGAATACCGTCAACCGGTCAACATCATGGTGCCGAGGTACCACGCTGTGCCAGATTGGGCTAGTGTCACGGCTCCACCGCGCGCCAGGCCGCCGGATAATTCTCGCCCAGCTGCATGATCCGCTGCAGCAGATCGTTGTAGCTCATGCCGGCCGTGAGCGCAGATTGCGCGAAGTCCTCGGCGGCGGAGATGTTGGGATTGGCATTCGCTTCGAGCACGAACAGTTCGCCGTCGGCCCGCAGGCGAAAGTCCATGCGCGCATAGCCCGTCAGGTGCAAGGCGCGGAAAATGCGCTTTGACAACTGCTCGAGCCGCGCCATCGTGCCGTCGGGCAAGCTCTCCGCCGCCGCCGTGGTGATGCCATAGCGCTGTTGATAGCTGCGATCCCATTTGACTTTGCGGGTGGCGATGGCGGGGAGATTCTCCGGCAGCGATCCGAATGTCATCTCCCACACGGGCAGCACCTTGAGCCGGTCGTTGCCGAGCACGCCGACGTAGAGCTCGCGGCCCTCGATGTATTCCTCGACCAAGGCGTCGGAATGCGTCTGCTCGTGAATGAAGGCGATCCGCTCCGTCAATTGCTTTTGGTCTGCGACCACCGAGGCATGCGCGATCCCGAGCGACGCATCCTCGGTCGAGGATTTCACGAACAAAGGAAAGCGCAGCTTCTTCGGGATGCGCGGCTTTTTGCCGCGGGCGAACACCATGAATTGCGGTGTAGGGATTCGGTGATAGGAGAGCAACTGCTTCGACAGCACCTTGTCGCGCGACAGCAGCATGCCGCGCGGATTACAGCCGGTGTACGGCTGATGCATCAGCTCGAGAAAGGCCACCACGTGCTGATCGTAGGTGACGATGCCGTCGAATTCCTCGAGTAGGTTGAACACGATGTGCGGCTTCCAGTCGATGATGGCACGGCGCAACTCGGACAGGCTGTCGCTCAGGCCCAGGGGCCGCACCTCATGGCCTTCCGCTTTCAAATGCGAAATGACGTCGTATTCGGTGCGCCACTCGTCGATTTCTTTCTCGGTGGATCCCTGCAGAGAATCCGGAGGCACGAGCGTCGAATGCACCAGAACCAGGGCACGCACCTTTTTCATAAGGAGACTCTGGGCAGCTGCCGTTCTTCGTAGGACTCCGCGAGCCGCGCAATGACCCATTGCAATTGCGGCTTGAGCGCTCGCCGCGGTCCGCGCACGTACAAATTCAGCGACTCGCAGCGTTCGATCATGAGCCGCAGCACCTGGTGCACCAGGTATTCGCTGAAAGCCCCCGAGCGCAAGAAGTGCTGACGCAGGGGATTGCGCCACTCTCGCAGCAGGCTCGCCGCCTTCGGGCGGTCGCGGCTGCGCGGCGCGGCGGTGAAGACCTTGAGCAGCAATTCGTCGGCGCCTGAACGGCGGCGCAGCGGCACCTGCGCCAGCTTTTTCTCGTAATGCTGGCGCAGAGTGCACTTCTCGTGCGTCACGTCCTCGATGGTGCCGCGGTCCGAGACGAGCGGCTTGCTTGGGCCGATGTCGCCCGCCAGCGTATCGATGAATTCCAATTTTGCGTAAGCCGGCCAGCCCAGGTATTCGCGCCGCCACGGGGAATGGGGCTTGAGCCAGACCGCGAAGGTCTCGGCAAAATCCTCGGTGGGATGAGCTTGGGCATACCAGGCACCCAGATGCTGCACGAAGCGGCGGCTGCCCGGCCGCGGACGGTAGGTGTCGGGGTATGGCAGCGAGGCCGGCCCGAACACGGCACGCCAACCGCTGCGGTGCCTCAACCGATAGGCCGAATCGATGGCATGCCCTGCTTCATGCCGCAGTATGCGCATCAGCCAGTTGCGGTTGCCGCCCTCCACTTCACGCATGAAACGCCGTTCGACGCGCATCAGCCGGCGGTGCGCAAGATAGAACGGGATGGCTATCCCCGGTATCCCGTCGGGCGAGAACCATTCCTGCGCTAGCCAGCAGTGCGGCCGAAAACCTATCCGCCGCATCTCCAACTCGCGGTACAGGCGCTGAATGGCCCCCTCGAGCTCCGTTCCTTGGATGGAGAGCTTCAAATCGCAGAAACGCAGGCTGAGCAATTGGTCGTCGGACAGCGTTTCCCAAGCATGCCGAAGCTTGCGTCGCCGGGGCGAGCCGGCGGCCGTGATACGGGTTTGCAACATATTGTTTGAAGCTGATACTGTCCCTCGACCGATCTTACCTTCAAATACATCTTCCGGGACAAGGCGCGTTCATGCCCCGCCCGCCGCCACTGGCATTGACGGCCGCCCCCTCGACGAACTCGCGTTGAAGGCGTGGCTCAGGCGCGCGGCTCGAGCTCGGCTTCCAAGGCATCTTCGTCGGCGTCGGACATGGCTTCGACCACCCGCCGGCCGTCGAGACCCGCGAAATCGAACAGCGCCGGGTCCGCCAGCTGGGAACCGGCGACATTACAGATGCTGGAGAAAATGGATTCGATGCGGCCTGGAAACTTCTGCTCCCATTCTCGCAGCATGTTCTTCACCACCAGCCTCTGCATATTGGTCTGCGAACCGCACAGGGTGCATGGAATGATCGGAAACGCGCGCGCGGCCGCATAGCGTGCGATCGACGCCTCGGCCACGTAGGCCAGCGGCCGAATGACGATATGGCGCCGATTTTCGCTGAGCAGTTTCGGCGGCATGGCCTTCAGGCGGCCGCCGAAGAACATATTCAAGAACAGCGTCTCGACGATATCGTCGCGATGATGGCCGAGCGCAATCTTGGTGATGCCGTTCTCGGCCGCGTATCGATATAAAGCGCCGCGCCGCAGGCGCGAGCATAAGCCGCATAGGGTCTTGCCGTCCGGGATGACGCGTTTGACCACGGCATAGGTATTCTGCTCGATGACGTGGAATCGAACCCCCAGTTCCTCGAGATAGCGCGGCAGGACCTCGGCGGGAAAGCCCGGCTGCTTCTGGTCGAGATTGACTGCGGTAATCTCGAAACTCACAGGCGCGCTGCGCTGCAGGCTCAGCAGGATGTCGAGCAAGGTATAGGAGTCCTTGCCGCCGGACAGGCACACCATGACATGGTCACCGTCGGCGATCATGCGATAGTCGGCGATGGCCTTGCCCACGGAGCCGCGCAGCTGAGCCTGCAGCTTCTTGAAATTATTGGAAACGCGAGGTGCCGCGGGAATCATGCGTGCCCTCAGGGAATCTCGAGATATTTTGCTTCCAGGTAGCGCAGATACGCGGCCGCGGTCAGCGGCTTGCCCGTGGCTTGCAGCATGAGCTCCTGCACCGGCAACCGCGCGCCCACTCCGTGAACATTGTCGCGCAGCCAGTCCATCACGCCGCCGAATTGACCGGCGGCGATTTCCTCGTCGAGCAAGGGACGCGCCGCGCGCATGGCTTCGTTGATCTGCCCGGCGATGACGGCGCCCAAGGCATAGGAGGGAAAATATCCGAAATGGCCGACGGCCCAGTGAATGTCCTGCAGGCAACCGTCGATGTCGTTCGTCGGGCGGATGTTCAGGCGCTGTTCCAGGTTGGCGTTCCAGGCTTCCGGCAAGTCGGCAACCGGCAGCGAACCCTCGAGAATTTTCTTCTCCAGCTCGTAGCGCAGCATGATGTGCACGGGATACGTGAGTTCATCGGCATCCATGCGGATCGTGCTGCGCTTTACGCGGATCAAGTGACGGTACAGATTGGCGTTGTCCCATTCCGGGCCGCTCACCTGCAGGTATTTCTCCAGCAATGGCCGCAGGTAAGTAACGAAGGCGCGGCTGCGGCACAGATTCATTTCGAATAGCAGCGACTGGCTCTCTTCGAGGGCGAGGCCGCGGTCGCGGCCCACCGGCTGATCGCGCCACTTGAGGGGCAGTCCTAAGTCGTACATGGCGTGGCCGGTCTCGTGCACCGCGCCCAGCAGACCCGAGAACGGGTCATTCAAATCGAAGCGAGTGGTGACGCGAATGTCGCCGGGCACACCCTCGGTAAAGGGATGCTCGCTTTCGTCGAGCCGCCCACGGTCGAACGGAAAACCCAGCGCCTTGAGCACATCGACCGACAATGATCGCTGGCGCGCCACGGTGAATTTGCCGGACAGAGGCGAGGGCGCGTGGGCGGCCTGCACCTCGATGGCCTGGTTGATGAGACCGGGCAGCTTGCGCGACAGCGCCTTGAATATGGTGTCGATATCCGCCGTCGATATGCCCGGAGTGAAGCCGTCCACCAGCGCATCGTAGGGTGCCAACCCGCGTGCCTGCCCGAGCAGCGCCGCCTTGTCGCGCACCAGGTGCACCACCTCTTCCAAGTGAGGCGCCAGCAATTTGAAGTCATTGGCCTTCTTGGCCTCGACCCAGAACACCTCGGCGCGCGCGGTGGCCTTGGCGAGGCGCGCGATGAGCGACGGTGGCGTCGCAATCGCATGGTCGCGCTGCCGGCGCATCTCGCGCAGGTTGGCGAGCGGCCAATCCTCGAGCTGCGAGGCACCCGCCTCGGCACGCTCGATCAGGCGCGCAACCTTCGGTGTCGTGAGCAAGGCGTGGTGCTCGGTCTCGAGCGCCGCCAATTGCTCGCCGCGCACATCGGCGCTGCCGCGCGGCATCATCACCGCCGCATCCCAGCGCAGCAGCGACAATGCGCCGCGAAATGCATGCAGGCGGCGAAACTCTTGTTCCAATTGCTCGTAGGGCGAGGCGGCCATGGTTACCTTGTGGGCGCCGCCTTAAAAGGGCGGCGCTGCTTCGTTGGGTCGCGAAGTTTACCAGACCGCGACGCCCGCTCGGGCGTGGATTTTATAAAAATCCAATTATTTCAATGAGTTATTGCAATCCCTTCAGCGAGAAAGACCCCGTTTGATGAAACGGCAGCTCCCGCAGGAAGGGCAAATCGATGCTGGCGACCCCGGTGAGGTCGTAGTCGATGGAATCCGAATGTTGATCCATTTTGGCGGACAGCTTGAGCAGGGCCAGCGCCACATTGGCTTTGACGGTCATATCGAAATCGGACTCGCCATGAGCGGGTACGACGATTGCGCGGTCACTGACCCCGCTGGCGATCTGCTCACCGCCCACATTGAGTTCCACGTGTAGACCGGCGACAGGCAACGCCCGGTCATTGGGATTCTGAATGTTGAGCTTGACCGCGAAGTTCTGCTGCAGCAGGTTTCCGCCACGCAATTCGATGCGAGCGACGGTGATGTTCGGCCGATTGAATTTGGGAGCCAAAGCCGAGCAGGACGTCAGCACCAGCACCGCAACGATCGGCAGCAGCCGCTTCAGCATCAACATTCTTCGCGGCTCCATGGCAACATAAGTACAAATGATACCGGTTATCACTCCCTATAGAAGACCACACGCCGGCTGGCGCACAGTGTGCGTGGCCGTCTCGGCGCTCGCCGGCGCGTCGTTCGGCGGACCGACCGCTGCGTCAACCGCCGCGCCAACAGCGGCGTCGAGTGCCGCCCCATCGGCCGCGCCGGCAGCCGCGCCAACTACGGCATCGAGTACCGCGCCAACCGCGGCCGGCGCCGCCCCCGGCCCGACAGCGTGCCTGACTTCTGGCGACGGCTATTTTCGCGCCCACCTCGCGGGTGCCATCGAGGCGCAAGTCGATTGGCCCAACAGCGGCACGCGATGCGAGGGCGAGCCCAGGGACAAGCCACCCGGGGTGCGCCTCAGTTTCCGGCGGGCACACGGCGGCAAGACGGATCTATTATTCGTTTTCGGGATCACCGGGGTCAGCAAGGGAAAGCCGGCACACGAGGCCGGGACCAATCTCACCGTCATCGTGCAAGGTGCGAACCGCATATTCAGCACTTTGGGCGACTCCCGCTGTACGGTGGATTCCTTGACGCAGCGGCCGCTCGATAAGCCCGGCGTCTTTCGCGTTGAGGCGCGAGGCTTCTGCACCCAACCCGCCCACGCGGTGCGCGGCTCGGGTGCCGTGCTCGTGAGCACTTTCGAATTCGCCGGGCCTGTGAACTACGATGCGCGCAACGACTAGCCTTTTCGCCCTGTGGGTACTGGCCTCCGCGATGGCATCCCGCGCCGCGGTTCCAACCTACGACTACGAAATCATCCACATCTATCCGCACGACACCTCGGCATTCACCGAAGGGCTTTTCTACTTGAACGGGTTCCTGTACGAAAGCACCGGTCTCGAGCAGCACTCCTCCATTCGCAAGGTGCGAATCGCGACGGGAGAGGTGGTCCGGAAAATCGACATTCCGCCGCAGTACTTCGGCGAAGGGATCGTCAATTGGCAAGGGCGTCTGATCAGCCTGACCTGGAAATCGCAAATCGGATTCGTCTTCGACCTCGACACGTTCAAACTGCAAAGGCAGTTCAGCTACCCCGGCGAGGGCTGGGCGCTCACCCGAAACGATCATCAGATCATCATGAGCGACGGCACCCCCAATCTGCGCTTCTTGGATCCTAAAACATTGGCGGAAACCGGCAGGAACCAGGTAACCCTCGAGGGCAAGCCCCTGCACAATGTCAACGAACTGGAATGGGTCAAAGGAGAGATCTACGCCAATGTGTGGCAGACCAACTGGATCGTCCGCATCGATCCCGGCAGCGGCCGGGTCGTCGGCCTGATCAACCTCGCCGGTCTTCTGAAGCCCTCGGATATCGTCGAAGGGCAGACAGACGTGCTCAACGGCATTGCCTACGATGCCAAGGGCGACCGCCTGTTCGTCACCGGCAAGAATTGGCCCAAACTGTTCGAGATTCGGCTGCGCCCAGGCAATGAAATGACTCACGCGGACCGCTGACGCGCGCATCAGGCGCCCCCTAAAGTCAACCTTACAGCCTTAAGTTAACTCCTACACCACAGTGCGGTCTGTACCTACAGACATCCTCAATGTATGTGGTACAAATGCCACAAGAATATTACATCAATCTCGGCGCTTGTTGTTTTTCCCCGAAATTGCCGATATTCGCGACGCAGCCAACCCTCACTGGAATGTTGGTATTGCGCACACAAACACGGAGTTAACGGTATGAAGCAAGTGGTTTTATGTGGATTGGTGGTCGCGACTGGCGCGGCGAGCGGCAGCGCCTACGCTGCGGACGTCCTGGGTGACGACACCGGTGCGTGGTACATCAGCCCGATGGCGCAGTACACCTTGCTGGACAAGGATCGCGTCTCGAAGAACGGCCCGGGCTATCAGATCGCGCTCGGCAATGATTTCGCGCCGCATTTCGCCGCGGAAATCGCCGTGAGCACCGGCAGCTTTTCCATCAACGGGTCGGGCGCCAGCGAAAAGCTCAACCCTATCTCCCTGGATTTCCTGTACAAATTTCTGGCGCCGACCGCGCCATTTCGGCCCTACCTGCTCGCGGGCAGCGGCCTGATGCAGGACAGAATCGGCGGACATTCCCCGACGGCTCAGGGTGCACTGGCCGAAGGCGGAGTCGGAGCGTTGACCGCGCTCGGTAATCAGACCGGGTCGGTGCGATGGCAGCTTCGCACGGAAGTGAAGTATCGGCACAGCTTCATTCAAGACATCGGCGATATCCCAAATAAGCCGAACGACGTCGTCTTCGGCTTGGGCCTGAACATCATGTTCGGCGCGCCGGTACCGCCGCCGCCCCCACCGCCGCCGCCGCCTCCTCCTCCTCCCGAGGCTGCCGCGCCGCCTCCCCCGCCGCCGCCGCCGCCTCCCCCGCCGTGCCACGCACCGGCCGGCTTCCAGATGGACGCCAACTGCCACATCATCGAGCAGAAGGTGATCGTCAGGGCGGTGGACTTCGAGTTCAACTCGACGCGGTTGACGGGTCCGGCGCAGGAGTCGCTGGACGACATCGACCACGCACTGCTAAACCAACCCGAGCTGCAAATCGAGATCCAAGGCTATACCGACTCGATCGGTGCCGATGCCTACAACCTCAATCTGTCGCGCAAACGGGCGGAAGCCGTGAAGGCCTACCTCGTCAGCAAGGGCGTCAATGAGTCGGTGCTCACGGCCAAGGGCTTTGGCAAGGCGGATCCGATCGCCAGCAACGCCACGGCAGACGGCCGGGCTCAGAACCGCCGTGTCGCCTTCGTGGTGACCAATGCACCGGCCCACCTCAAAGTGGTCCCCGAGGACGCGACCACCGAGTCGACGGACGCCGCGAAAAAGAAGGACACGACGCAGCACTAGCGCTACACCGCTCCAATCCCGGGCCAATCCTGGGTGATGGATGGCAGCCCCCCGAGTGCTTCGGCGCTCGGGGGGCTTTTTATTGTGGAGTTGTTTTTATTGCGGATTTGCGTGAGTCCCCCGCTCTTTCGGTAGACTTCGACGCCTTCAGCGAACCCGCACGCAAGGAGAGCCGATGTTCTGGACCAAAGCCCTTCCGACGGCGCAAATGAATGCCGAGCAAGTCAGGCGCAGTTTCGAGGTCATCGAAGCGCCGGACACTGCCATATTTCTGGCCTCCGCGATGAACATCCTCGCGGCCGGCCTGGGATATCAAACCTCGCTCGAGCAGCGCGCCTCCGTGCTCGGCGATGGACGGCCGATTCCGATGATGTCCTACGGTCTCATCGAATATCTGCTCGGGCTCGATCTGTCCGCCTTCGACTTGCTCGAGCTCGGCGGCGGCAGCTCGACGCAGTTCTGGGCCGGCCGAACCCGATCGGTACTCACGCTCGAAACCAGTCCGGAGTGGATGAAGCTGATGCAATCCCATTCCGTGCCGAACCTCGACGTCAGACTCTCGACACCCGAGACGCTGGCAAACGATATGGCCGCACTGGCGCGAAGCTTCGATGCCATCGTCATCGATGCCGCAGCCAACCGTTTTCAACTGGCCAAAAGCGCAATCTGCATGCTGCGCGCGGGCGGCTTCGTCATTCTGGACAACTCGGACTGGTATCCCAATGCGGCGCACCTATTGCGCGAGGCCGATCTGATCCAGGTGGATTTTCACGACTTCCGGCCAGGGCATCATTTCCGCTGCACGACTTCCCTGTTTCTGCACCGAGAATTTCGGCCGAAGCCGAACTCGACCCGGCTTCCGCTGGTACCGATCGGAGGAAAAGATGTAGCCGCCACCAATCGGTGGGATCTCCCGATCGAGGGGCCGGGGCAAGCCTGAGCGCTCGCCGGACCCAGATGCGACGAAACGCAAACGCAGCGCCAATAAAAAAGGCGGCAGACCTTTCGGCCTGCCGCCTGAATCTTCTCGAGTCTCGTTAGAACGTCGCAGTAATCTCCGCAAATATGAACCGGCCCAGGGAGTCATAAGTGCCGGGATAAGTGTTGTTGTTGCCGGTGGGCGGTGCGGCGATGTTCGTCGAACCCACCAGAGGCGGAGCCTTGTCGAGGAGGTTGTTGACGCCGAGGCGCAGCCCTATCTTGTCGGCCAGCTTGATCGAAGCAGTCAGGTCGAAGTAGCTGTACGTCGGGAAGCGCGAATCGGTGGTGGAAATGCCGCCGTTCGCAATGGTGGCCCCGCCGAGCGCCGCCAGATTCGGGTTGCCGTTCAACGACTCCAACGTCACCGCCGAGTAGAACCGCCACGCCAGCGTCAGATCGGCACCGGCCCAGGGCGTTTCCCAGGTCGTGCTGAACCGATGGCGCCACCTGAATACCGGCGTACCGGCACCGTTGGTCGGGCTGCTGCAGGTCGGACCCATGAGGCCCGCGCAATTGAATGCCGTTCCCGGACTGAGAGCGACCGGTTCGATTTCGTACTTGTCGATGTACGTGCCCACGATATTCGAGACCAGCTTGCCGCCGGCCCCCAAATCGTAGCTGTAGGACATATCGAGATCGACTCCATCCTCTTCGAGGTCACCGACATTCACCAGAGTATCGGACACGAACCCGGAGGGTTCGGTCCACAGCGAGCCGCCGGGACCGCGGGTGATATCGTTACAGAGAAGACCCTGAGTGGCGCACTGCGACAGAATGACGCTGCCGCCAACGGACTGGATCGTGTTCTGGATATTGATGTTGTACCAATCGATCTGTGCGCGGAAATTAGGCAGGAACGACGGCGTGAAGCCGATGCCGACCGATTTGGTGATCGCCGTTTCCGGCTTCAGATCCGGGTTGCCGCCCAACAAGCCGTTGTACTGGCCTGCGGGGTTCGCAGCGATCTTGCCGTATTGGGCCGCTGTGACACCCGTCTTCGCACATTGCGCAGCCGAGTACACCGGAGTCGCGGTTGCACAGGGGTCAGAGGTATAGCTGCCGTCCAGACCGACCGACGCGGGCCCGAACAGTTCTACGACGTTCGGCGCACGCACTGCGCGCGAAAAGCTGCCGCGGATCCGGATATCCTGAACGGGCTGCCAATCGAGGCCGATATTGTACGTGTTGGTCTTGAATCCCAGGTTGTAGTCGGAGTAGCGGTAGGAGGTGTCCAAGTTCGCCGACTTCGCGAAGGGTTGGTCAGCCATGATGGGCAGGCGCGCCTCGAAAAAGGCCTCGCGGGCGATCACACCGCCGCTCACGGGCAAGGTCGCACCGCCGGTCCCGGACAAGTCGCCGAGCTGGCTCTCCTCGTCGGGGTTCAACGTGTCCGTCTCGTCGCGATATTCCACGCCGACGTTCAGCTGCAGTCCGGTATCGGCCGTCGGCAGCTTCAATCCGTACTTACCCAGATCTCCCGTGAAGTTCACCATCACGTCGGTCTGCGTTATGCGGCCTGTTTCGATGCCCGGCGTGTTCAGATAGTTGAGCGCCGCCGCCGTAACCCCGCCCGGCTGGAAGATGTTGTAAGGGACGCAAGGCGGACCGCTCACGCACACCGGATTGGCCGCAGTCCCCGTTACGTTCAGAGCGTTGGTCAGCTTGTTCGAAGAAAAATAGCCGCCGATTTGACTATCGAGGTTGACGAGGCTGTAGTTCCACGTCGCATCGTAGCTCCACACATCGTCGATCTTGCCCTTGATGCCGATGACTTCGTGAAAATCCATGTGCTCGAGGTCGCTCACGCGGTCACCGCCCTCGACGTCACGGCGTAGAATCAGGATTCCGGGATTCGTCATCCCCGCGGTGCTTCCGCCGCAACCGAATGCGAGGTTCTCGCTGGAGCTCAGGAAGGGATTCGAGCAGTTGAAAACCCCGTTGGTGGCGAAGTCTCCACCGGGCGCAATCTGCGCCACCGTCTGGTCATCCATGAACATGGTGTTCATGTACACCGTCGCATGCTCGTTGAACTCGTAGTGCATGAACGCACCGGCGGTGTAGCGCTCGTCCGGGCGCTGGAAGAAATTGAGAGCGCCGAAGTTATAGGTCACAGGGCCGGGGACCACATTACCGCCCGGCCCTATCGTGCCGAACGTCCCGCCCGGTATCGAGCCCACCTGTCCCGTTGTACCATTCAACAAGTTGGCCGGAAAGGCGGTCGCGGACCCGAGGCAATCGAACCTGCCATTGATGCCGCCTGAACCGTTGGGTCCACCCTTCGTCCCCAAGTATCCGGAGCCCAAGGAGCACGCGCCGTAGGAGTACTGCGACCCCACCGCCGGAAGCACATTGCGGTAGGTGGCGTAGAACGTCGCATTGCCATTGCCATCGGGCGAATTCAAGCCCGCGATGATGGCCAGAGATTTCTGGGCACCGGCCCAGGTATTGTTCGGCGCCTGCGCGTCGCCCGCCTCGGCAATGGCATTCTCGACGCCTTCGACGTTGGTGTTGTGATTCTGGTAAATGCCGGCATCCGCAACGACCTTCACGCCCTCGAAGTGATCGTTCAGCTTGAAATTGACGACGCCGGCGGCGGCGTCCGCGCCGTACACCGAGGATGCGCCGCCGGTCAGCACTTCGATGCTGTCGATCATCTCGACCGGGATCATGTTGATGTCAGCCTGGCCGCCGGTGGTCGGATCACCGGGACCCAGACGCTGGCCATTGACGAGAACCAGGGTGCGCTTGGCACCCAAGCCGCGCAGATTGATGTCCGCGGTGCCGTCCGAGCCGTTCGATGCACCGGCGGTCTGATCGGCGAATATCTGCGGCAACTGATTGAGCATATCCTCGACGCGGGTCACGCCCGTGCGCTGGATATCGATCGCCGAGACGAAGGTAACCGGGTTGATCGAGGTCTGATTCGGCACCGCAATGCGCGATCCGGTGACGACTACCTCTTCGAGCGAACTGTCCGCCGCCGGGGCCGCCGTATTGGCCGCCATCTGCTGCGCATTGGCTACACCCAACGATGCAACTAGCGAACTTCCTGTAAGCGCGGCGCGGATTGCCAACCGCAGCGCTGGATTCGTGGACTCTTTCTCAAGCATGAATTGCTCCCTATATCGATACTTCAGTTGGCAGACACGTGGTGAAGCGCAACTTCTGCGACGAAATGGAAATCCCTGGGGGAAGCCACGACCCCGGCGAGCTGCGGAACTCATGTCCGTTCGCGTCGCGTAATCGCTACAGCCCTCACCCCGTCGGATTGTCGTCGCTTCGTACGTTCACCGATGGCAGAAATATAACACAGTCGTTACGGCATACAACAAGCAGCCTGGCCTAGCAAAGTCTGTGTAAATTTTTCAGTCGTCGCATCCGCGCATCAGTCGTTGCACCCTCAAACGCACGTTGCTCATACGCAACAACTAGGGAAAACCCCTACGCTTGGTCCCTCTGCGCAATCACGTATGATGAGTCGATCTTCGTCATTGCAGACAGCTGATGCCCACTCCCACGCTGGCGGAATTCGAGTTCGAAATTGGCGCGCGCATGGCCCGGGGCGATGGTGTCGGCGCCGATGCGGCGGCGGCAGCCTGCCTGGCGGCGTTCCCTGCCAATAGAGGGGTCTGGCTTCTCGGCAGTTTTGCGGCGCTATGCGCCGGGAAAAAGGCAGCCGCACTCGCACTGATCGAACGGTGCCTGGCCGCCGATCCCGCCGACGTGCAATACCTGCTGCAGCAGGCGGAATGTTTGATGGCTCTGGGGCGCAGAAGCGAAGCGCTGGCGGCCGTCACAGCAGCCAGTGCGAGTCCACGCGCGGACTTCGCGGCGTTCGATGCGATCGGGCAGTTCCTGGTCAATGCCCGCGAGTACCCCCTGACGCTCGAGATCTATGATCGAGCTGTCGCCGCGGCACCCCAAAGCATGCCGCCACTCATCCGGCGGGCGGTCCTGCACCGCTTGCTCGGCAATTTCGCTCTGGCTGCCCGCGACTATGAAACCATTCTGACCCTCTCGCCGCTCCATCCGGACGCGCTCAAGTGTCTCGTCGATCTCGAGCCGCAATCGCCGCAACGTAATTACGTCGCTGCGTTGGAGACGGCGCTCGCCGCGGCGCCGCCCGCATCGGTCGATGCCGCCGTCCTGCATTTTGCCCTGGCGAAATCCCAGGAGGACCTGGGCAATTACGCCCCGAGCTGGCGGCACCTCACCGCGGCCAACCGCCTCGAGCGCGCCCGCGGCGACTACAACGCCGAGACCGACCGCAGGGTCATCGATGAGATCATTGCCGGATTTGCCGAGGTCGAGCCCAGGCACCCGGACACCACGCGCGAACGGCCAATTTTCATCGTCGGACTGCCACGAACCGGCACCACGCTGATGGAACGCATCCTCGGGAGCCA
>Ga0116129_1001275_pt1 | contig 14126 bp, 13 predicted proteins | sample June2015DPH_17_2_FD_89732 | JGI IMG/M metagenome (GOLD analysis project Ga0116129, IMG submission 89732) | Peatland microbial communities from SPRUCE experiment site at the Marcell Experimental Forest, Minnesota, USA - June2015DPH_17_10 | ecosystem: Environmental > Terrestrial > Soil > Wetlands...
CGGTATCATGTCTTGAGTTCCCGGCGACGGTGCCTGGAAGCCGTTCGGATAGAAGCCCGGGTTGGTGTTATCCAACATGTAGTAGTGCGCTTCCGCACAGTTGGGCTCGGCACGATAGGGCAGAGCTTCGAGGTAGGTCACGATGGGTGCGACGCCCGGCTGCTCGAAATTGGAGCAATCGCTGAAATCGTTGTCTGCCGTATAGTCATTGGTCGTGCCGGCAACGGGGTTCGGATTGGCGATCTGGTTCGCGGGCGGAACGATCGCATTGCCCTTCCCGTCGCTCCAGAAGCCCGCATCGCCGGTGCCGAGCATGAAGTGGTTGGCGCCGGTGCCACCTTGGAACGACTGGTGGAAATTGTCGCTCAGGCTGAACCGATCGGCGAGGGTCTTCAGCGTCGACACCTCTTCCTGTTCCGCGTCATAGAATCCCATCTCGTTGCCTTCGCTGAAGTTGCCCTGGACGGCGGGAGTCTTGCTGTCGTTGAGGTCGTACGTCGACATCACGAAGGGAAACAGGTCGTTGAGGCATCCGGTGGGATTCGCCTTGGTGGCGTTGGCGACGCTGCAATCCGACTGCTGCCAGGCCTGATAGAACCGATGCGTCTGATCGCCCGTGTAATCGTCATCGCTTATATTCGGTCCCTGCAGAACGAAGGGGCCGTTGGGCAGAATGCCGGCATCGGGAATGCGGGCGTCGAGCGTGTTGGCCGCCTGGCCGGTGGCACCCGTCGTCAAGATGGTGTCGGTAAGGCTGTTGAAGTCCGGGCTGGGATCGAATACGGCGGCTTCGGCCAGGAAGGCCGGTGCAAAAGGCGGAGTCGTGTCGCTTTGTGCGGAAGGCGCCCCATTGGTGTTGGGCTCCGGCATCTGGCCGCGGTTGCCGTAGGCCGTTTTGGCCTTCTTGGGAGCGCCGATATAGTACGACGTCTGCGGCTTTACCTGGAACTGCTGGGCGAGTGAGAAATTCTTTCCCGGCGCACCGTTCTCGTCGACGATGCCTTCGGAAAGGAGGTTTGAAATCGTCTGGCCCTTGCCGGCCGGCTTGTAGACGCCGAAGGTGTGATCGGTACCGCGATTCTCGCCGATCAGAATGATGACGTGCTTGATCGGCGATTCCGTCTTGACGACAGCGGCAAGATCGCCGGCCGCTGGTTGGTTCTTGGCGAAACCCACCGTCGAGGCGAGCAGCGAGAACGACAATGCCGCGCTCATTGCTCCCCACCCCACATGATTTCGATAGCTGATACGCATACTCTCTCCCCTTGGGTTGAAATTGACCTGGGCGGGAAGGTAGCGGGCAAATATCTCAGATACGTGAACGCAAGATGTCATATGGAGTCTCGACCACACGTTGGTCACGCCGAAATGAAACGGCGCCGCCCCGCAATGGAAGGGGCGTGCGAGTCCGCCGGTACCTCAGCGAGAAGCAGCTTCGCCTGCGATCGCCGGCTGCAAGGCGGCTTGGTGCGTCTCGCGCCGTGCCGGATTGAATAGCGACCACTTCTCGGCCGCTTGCAGCGCCAGCGGAGCGGCGGCCAATGCCAGCTTGCGGTAATTCAGGTATTCGCCGGCCGCCGCGTCGAACCGGCCGTGGGCGGCGTCGAGGCCGGCGCGATGCAGTGTCTGCGTCAGTGCCGCAAGCGTCGCTCGCGCCAGCTTGCGCTCATTGGCGCCGCCGTCAATCTCGCCGCCCGCGGGGTCGGCATAATGATCGGCGAGACTCCGCAACAGATCCGAGACGCTCTGCACCGTCAACGCGACGACCTCGGTATCATGGCTGGAGATCGCGATGTCGAGGACGCTGACAAAATCGTCGATATCCGAGAGGACATTGGTTCCCGTCAGGTGATACTGGGGCCGCACGCCGTCGCCGACCGCCGTGAGATAGGCCGCGAGATCGGCGCGGTCTTGCGCGGAAAGGCCGAGATCGAACACCCGATCGAAGTGATCGATCACCTGGCCGTAATTGTCGAAGCGGCCGTCATGAAAATAAGGCGCGCCGAAATCGGCGTTCAACAGGGTCGGCGTCTTATAGAGCCCGCCGGAACCAATATCGTGCTGCCGATGGTCCACGAAGGCAGCCGACGGCATGTGGCAGCCGGCGCAACTCATGCTCGGATCGTGCGGGAAGGATTTGGCGAACAGCACTTCACCGCGTTGCTGCGACGCGTTTGCGCCGCTCTTCAAGCGTCCGGTCTGATCCAAATTGGGGTTGGGCAAAAAGTCTATGTCCTCGATGTAAACCATGAGGGCATCGAGGATCTCCTGTGAGGGTACGGGCCCCGCAAACTCATTGACGACGACGTTGCGCACGAAGTCGCGCAATGAGGCCGTGCGTCCATCGTGGCCGTAGGGGGCGAGAAGCCGCACGCCGCGCAGACTGGGGATGGTCACGGCATCCAGCACCCCGTTGTTCGTCTTCGGATTGAACAATGAACTGGTCGTATCGAAATTGCCGGGCCGTGTCGAAAGACCAGGAATGAACAGTTTGGGGTTCGACGCCCCGTTCACGTGGCAGCTGCCGCAGCTGATGTGCGCTTTTCGGGCCACGTCCCCCAGAATGTACGGCGAGTTGAAAGCGAGATTGCCGAGATTGGAGAAATAGGACTTATGGCCGTGGACCGCTTCGGAGTGGAAGACCTCACGCGGGTTGTCTATCGCATCTTCGTCGAGCTCGGAACCAATCGGCAAGCCGGTCTTGTTGTCGCTGACCGGCGACGGATGTGCGCCCGATCCTAGCCCCAACGAAAGTAACAGCAGCGCCACCGCATGAGCTATACCGCCTCTCCAGTAGCGCATGCGGCGGCGGACGAATTTTCCCACGGCCATCGAATGAATCCCTCGGTCAAGGTTTCTATACCCGGGGCGACGGTCTATCATTCGACCATGACTGATTTGTGACATGTGAGGTTGGCGAGATCCCAGGGACGCGTTATGCTTGATGGCCTGCGGGCGTCGTATAATGGTAATACCCAAGCTTCCCAAGCTTGAGCCGTGGGTTCGATTCCCATCGCCCGCTCCACTCCCAGCCATTGCTGGCCAACGCCAGCCAACGAGTTGCGCTTGCAGTGCCGTGCGATATGTTGGCGGACGTTCGCTGGCATTGGCTGTGGTTTCACACGCAGCAAGGGTGCCGATCAGAGCACCGACCGCTGACCCAGCGAATACGATCTCACAGCCTAAGCAAAGTCAACATTTCCCCGCTCACAGGACCGCAGCTGTTGGCGATGCCCGATTCACCGTATCCCGAGCATCGCGAGAGGCTGAATGCGTCGACCGTGGTGCTGTCGATGTTCATGGGCCAGGTTGGAGGCAGATGGTTGTGCCTAGACGGCGGTAGACAGCTGAGCGGCGCAGCGTGTCGCGGAGGGTGTGAGAATAGGGAGCGTGAACACGGGAGCGTATTGCAAGGCGCGCCAGCGATTGCCGGTCGCGATGGTCAGCCCGCTGGCGCGGCACATGGGAGAACCGCTGCGCTGAGCGGCGGAGTGCGCCGTGTGGAATGATGAGCGTTTATAGTTTGGCTTGTTGTTGTCCAGGTGGTGGCGATAAGCCGCCGTTGAGACGGAGTGAACATGGCTGAAGGCTTGATCGGCGGAATCCTCGGCGAGGAGGACGAAAAACCGGAAGCGGAGGAGATCGAAGCGGCTGTTGGCGCCGAAGCGTTTGCGGCGGCCGTGGCGGCCATCGCCTCGCGGCAGGATCCCGGCGTCGCCCGCCGGACGGAGGAATTTCTTGCCGATCAATCGACCCTGCTGAAAATTCAGGCGGCGCACCTGAGAGACGAGCACGCGCTGCGGCTCGGAGCGCTGCGGGGCCAGAAACTCGAGGCGCGCTTGCGCCGCATCGGGATCCGGATCCGGCTGGTGTTCCAGGTGCTGTTTGCACTTATCGGATTTGCGATCGGGGCCGGCATTCTGTTGATGGTGCGCGACGCGGTGGCCTCTCGCAGCGTGGTCATCGACCCGTTCGAGTCGCCGCCAGCGCTTGCGGCCGAGGGTTTGAGCGGGAAGGTGGTCGCCGCCGGCTTGCTCGACGAGTTGACGCGCATTCAAGCGGCCAATCGAAGCAGCGCGGAACACCGCCAGCTGTCGAACGCATGGACCAACGACATCGCGATCGACGTGCCGGAAACGGGCATTTCAATCGGGGAACTGGAGCGTGTGCTGAAGGCCCGCTTCGGTCACGACCAGCACATCGACGGCGATCTCGTGACCACCCCGACCGGCGGCCTCGCCCTGACGGTGCGCGGCACCGGCATCCCGCCGAAGACCTTCGTTACCAAGTCCAGGGATCTGGAGCACGTACTCACCGAGGCCGGGGAATATGTCTACAGCCAGTCGCAACCAGGGTTGTGGGCGGCATATTTGTTTCAAAATCAGCGCGATGCCGAGGCCATCCGATTCTGTCAAGCGGTCTACGGCAGGGTCGATGCCCGCGAACGCCCGTATCTGCTCAACGTCTGGGCAAACGCGATCTCGGCTCCGGGAGGGGAAGGCGCAGTCCGCAAGGCATTGGTGCTGTGGCGGGAGGCGGTGCGGTTGCGGCCGGATTTCTGGTTGGGATACAACAACATCCTGTTTGCGCTGGGCTCGCTCGGCGACGAGGAAGGGGTGGTCAAGACGGGGCGGGAGATGATGAAGGCCGCCGGCGGACGACCCGGCAGGGCGGGCGAAAATCATTATCAAAACTACGACATCGTCCTCTGGGATTTGCCCGCCTTACACGCGAGCAACATCGCCGACATGGAGTCTCATGGCGGGGTGGGCACGCTGATAACTCAGGCCAACGAAATTCTTTCTGTCGTGCAATTCGACATACAAATGCACGACGTCAATTCGGCAGCGCTGCGGTTGCAGACGACGTCGGTCGACGAGAAGAACCCAGCCGACTTCGCGGAAGCCGCCTTCGACCAGGCGTTGCTCGCCGAGGAGCGCGGCGATGTGCCGGAGGCGGCGCGAGAATGGGATATTTATGCCGGCGCATTTGCCAATCCGGCGATTTCGACCGCGGGTCCGAACAGTCTCTGCTTCGCGGCGGTCACCTATGAAAAGACGGGTCAGCATTCGAAGGCAGACGCGGCCCTCGACTCGGCCGGCACGCTCAAATTCGTGGATTGCCTGCGCTTTCGCGGCGATGTGCTGGACTTGCGCGGCGATTGGGCGGGTGCACAGGCCGGGTACGCGAAGGCGGTCGCCGTCGGCCCCAGCCTGCCGGCGGGCTATTATTCCTGGGGACTGGCACTCGCCAGGCATGGCGATCTCGCTGATGCGGCGGCAAAACTCAAGCAAGCCAATCAGGCGGGACCGCATTGGGCCGATCCCTTGAAAGCCTGGGGGGATGTGCTCATGCAGCAAGGCGACCGCAAGCAAGCCCTGCAGAAATACGACGAGGCGCTGAAGTACGCCCCCGCCTGGGCGCAGCTGAAGGCCGCGCACGACGCGGCATCACAGCATTAAGCCTGAGCGCCGAGCGCTCAGAGCGACTTCTGAGCGTTGGCCTGAACAGCAGAGCGGGCGATCCGAGCAGAGACCGTGGCTGGTGCGGCGCCGTTTTTCACACAATAATCGCACGCAGCACTCGTCGCGCTTTCAACTTCATGATTCCAAAAGGCCAGTATGCGCCAGCGGCATTTTCGATTCCCATCGCCCGCTCCACTTTCCGCCATCGCCGGCCAATTTTGATTTCTAACTCGCACCAGGCAGGGCGTTGGCAGACGTTGGCTAGCGCTGGCCGTGGATTCACACGCAATAGTGAGGCCGCCCGCGTGAAGGTTAGAAACTGAGGCCCACCTCGAGGGCCGCCATGCGGGGGGTACCTAGAACGACGGAATCTACGCCGAGGGCTGCGCCAAATCCCAGACCTCCGACCTCATATTGTTTGTCGAGCATGTTCCTCACGTAGGCAGCCGCGTGGAATGTGGATCCCGCAATCTTGTCCCACTCGATCCTGGCGTTCAGCAGGGTGTAGCCGCCGATCTTGGTGTTGGGGTCCAGCGGACCGATTCCATTGGCAGGAACATTAACGCTCGCAGCGAAGTTCGTGTAGTAAAAGTAGCTCTGCGAGTAGAGATCCTGACGCACCACAAGTGTCCCCAAGGAATTTGGTAGAGCATGAGCAAAGCGCAGATAGACGGAGCCCGTGTTTCGAGGCGCATCGCCGTAGGGCCCTAAGATAACCGACAGATTCTCGAGGGCACCCGTGATGGTGTTGATCTGCGTGAAATGCGTGCTGCCATCGGTATAGCGCGCGTCGGTATAAGCATAGTTGATCCCCGCCTGTAACCAGGCACTAAGATCAATCACCGCGTCGAGTTCGAAGCCGTCGACCCGGGTCTTGTTGGCATTGACTGTGTACGACGATACTCCCGCATACACTACCGCTGAACATCTCTGACTCTCTCCTCGTACACGTCCGCATTCACGCGCACGGGAAACAGGCCCAGTCGCCCCGCATACTTGCTACCAAGTTCGAGGTCGCGGGCGATTTCCGGCTTGAACGAGTCGATACTCGTTGCACCGGAGCTGGTCTGCACGGTGCTGCCGCCGTTGAAGCCGCCCACCCGGAAGCCTCCGTGTTGTGCGATGTAGAGCAAGAACTCAGGTGTGACCTGATAGTCGAGACCCAACGTCCAGCTCGGTTCGCGCTCGCTCAAGATCGGGGGCGCTGGCACTCCCGCCAGCTGGTGCGAATCCAGAGGCATGCTGCGATCATCGACATAGCGAAAATTGATGTCCTCCCAGGTTTCGCGATAGCCCGCCGTCGCCTTGAGATTGTCTAGGCTAAAGATTTTCGGATTAGTTCGAAAACAGCGCGACGATCGGCTCTTTTTCTCAGATGAAGTCGGACATCCGACGCTAACTGAGGAGTACCCCCTGATTGTGTCAGGCGACCACGTTTACGTTGGCGATATCAACGCGCTTTGGCTCGCATTGTACGGTCGACTCTTGCGCGCCTCTCGCAAGGAAGGGTGGAGCAAACGGCGGGGCGAGTATGTCGAAGACAAGACCGCAGATATCCTTCGGAGACTATTTGGCGACGAGGCTGTTCATCAGCATGTTTGGTTGAAAAAAGGCGGCCCGGAGCACGATGCCATCGTCGTCATCGATGATGCGCTTGTCGTTGTGGAAACCACAGGGGCTGCTGCCGTTCCTCCGATCACCTCCGATCATGCTATGAACTTGCAGCGAATCCAGGCCCACGCCAAGACCTCGCAAAGCCCCTGTGAGAAAAGTGCTCATCCATTCGGGTTTAGCGCTTGACTCTTCTTCTGTCCGAAAGCTCGACCGCATATAATCGCATATCGAGCGTGACCGGCTCCTTCGATACCAGGCGCACGTCTTTGAATCGATCATGCGCGGGATTCAGCATCAGGTTCCTTTCTTCCGAAGCGATCACGGAAGGAACGAGTATGCCGAGGCTCGATTTCGATGCTACCCAGGCATCGCCGAAGCGTTTGCTGGACGGGCCCGGGGGTAGCTTATTCCAGCCGCGCGGCAGGTCGTTCATCGCTACTTCTACGATGGCGTCATCCGGAACTTCAATGACGAACTTTAATCGTGTACGCGGGTAAGGAGGCGGAGAATGAACCCGCAGCTCTAGCATGCCGAGGGACTCGTTCGTAGCACAATACAGCACGGGAATTCCTTTGGTGTTCCAGCGCCCCCCGTTTCTACGAGCGCCTTCGGCCGACAGCCCGTCAGCAAACCTCGTCTTCGTGAATCGGTAGACCTTCACAAAGGCGGCCGCAGATCAAACAGGCAGGCCGTGTTCGATTGTGCCAAGTTCAGCGTGAACTACTTCATCGCCCTCTATCGTCGCCAATAGGTTAAGTGGCCGCGCTCCTCCCAATGCTTCATTGGGTTCTTTGAGCCACTGGACAGCATAACCAGTATCCTCGAACACGCTCACCGCGTGCACCAAGGCACGCGATATTCGGTATAGAAGGTCGCTGTCCGCGCGTGAGAGCCGCTGTCGTTGAAGTAGTTCATTGAGAGTCTTTCTTGTGCGCCCTAATATGTCGCTGAACTCCTCTTTCGTTATGTCAAGAGCAGTCAGCAATGTCGGAATGGCTCTTCCCGGAATTCCGGCCTCGATTTCTCGATGAAGCTCGATACCGCTCATTTCCTTAGCACCACCGACATCAGCCAGTTGTCTCTCGATCCATCTCCGTACTGCAAACGGGTCGCCGCCGCTCCAACGCTTAGAGCCTCGATTGCGAAGCAAACCCAAGGCAACCCCGCTCACATTTGGCGAATCCATTATTTGAACTGCTGCCATTTTCATTACGTCCTCCAGTGGCGTAATTGTAACATATGACCCATTTCAATGGGTAGATATTCCCCGAGAGACACGCCACGAATAACAGAAACTGCCGGGCGCCTCGAAAGAGTACAGATCTAACCATCTCGTCGGTCCGCAATGGCCGCATTGGCTGGCGTTGGCTCGTGTGGCGCCGTTTTTCTCACAAAATTCGCACGCAGCGCTCATTCGTGCCTGTAACGCAATGATTCGGGAAGATTCGTAGCGCCCGAGCGATATATTCGATTCCCATCGCCCGCTCCACTTCGATCTTCGCAGGGATGCGGCAGGTCGCTAAAGCACTAAGTGCGTTGAGCGCCCCAACGCCCCAACTATTCCTCGAGCTCGAGCTGGCGCAGCCACTCGACCAGGCCCTCATCTTGAATCTGGTAGCGACCGTATTCGAGTTTCACCACGAGTTCCTCCTTCTGGAGGCGACGGAGCGCGTTTTTTGGTGTATCGAGGGTAGCTGGTTTCCCCAGACCGAGTTCTTCCCCCAATCGTTTACGAGCGGCGAGCGAATGCAGGTCGTTCATCTCCTGGGCGAGGGCTCGCAAGACCGCTTTGTCCGCTGGCAGTAACCGATCCCACGCTGCGCGATAGCCCGACTCGCTGAACACATGAGCGAGCGTATCATCGAGCGCAGCACGTGAGCCGAGCTCGGCATACGAGAGGTAGCGCTGAAGGTAGCGCCGAAAGAACTCCGGCGTTCGCTTTAAAGCCTCGAAGGCACGTATGGCTTCCCTTTCTGGTAGCGGGTAGCGAGACAGCTGGTTCACTTTGCGCGTCATAGCAGTGACGAATCCGGCACCTAGGCGTTCGAAGGGCTCGATCGGCGCCCAGTTGTAAAACGGTTCGGTTGCCCGACCAAACATGCGCCGCAAAGAGATCTCCGAGCTACCCGCGAATACGACCTTGATGGTCTGCTTTCGAATATCCAATCCTGCCCGCAGCGAATGAGTGAGATCTGAGTTGGCAGGCGAGGCGAGCACCTGCGCTTCATCGAGTACCAACAGTAGCTTTCGGTCAGGACTGTCGAAACTACGCAATAATTCCGAGAGCGCAAGGCTGGTGATTTTGGGGTCTTCCGCAAGCTCGGCTTCAACAGAGCCATCGGCAAGTCCAGTGACTTTCGCAGACGCTTTTACTTTCTTCAGCGGGGCCTTCAACTTCTTGATTAGCGCGGAAAGTCCTTGCGGCGAACTTGCGCGAGCCAATGCGCCAATTAAGGCGCCGCGAGGATGTTCACGCGCATCCCATAGATTAAGGTACGCCGTCAGCAGACCCGATTTCCGAGCAGCAGGAATCAAGTCCTGCTCGAGGAATTCGCTCTTGCCCATCCGGCGCGGCGCAAAAAGCGCCTGAGCTGAGATGAGCCCGATTTCGAATGTTTGCAGGTACTTTTGCGCCAGCTCCGGGCGCGCAAAGTGCCAAGGATCTGCTTTGATTTTTCCCACGGTTGGCCAACGCTAGCACAACCAATACCAGTTGGTATAGTACGTACCAGTCGGTGCCAACTGTGCTCATCCAGAAGTTACGGATCGGCCGCCGCACGTTAGCAATATAGGCGGAAGGTGGAGCAAGCGTACGTTTGGAGAATTGGCACATTCGACGCGGTGCACTACCGGCTATTAAGTACGCCGGTATCGCTTGAGGGAACCGCCGCGATGGCTGGCATTGGCTGGTGTGGCAGCTATTTTCACACGAGAATCACACGCAACGCGATTCTAAGCTTGCAACATCATGATTCTTATCGCCAAAACCTTTGACACTGATATGTTCGCAGTCCCATCGCCCGCTCCACTTTTCGTTGCCTGACGTGTCCCGGTGTTGCCCTAGGGCGCGGCTCAGCCCATCGCTCGGTTCCCACAGTCTCGACGCGGCTACAACCGCTCCTTTGATCGAATGCGTCGATCGGCCCCTCGGTCGAGTTCATTCTCGATGGTCTCATCCGTCCGTCATCGTTAAGGATTGCCCAACCCCTGCCCATCAAGGTCTACGAGGTTGGATAGTTGCGCGCAGCAGGGCAGGAGTCGGACAATCCTTAACGGACGCTGCCCGTCGCCGACGTCCTTGCCGCCGGGGGACTCGTACCGACCCGTTGCTGGCGGTAGCGACTTCTGGAATCGGATGGACCCCCTTATCTGCCGATGTGCGATGAAAACGCCGATGGGAATCACCGCCAAAAATCTCTCGGCGTCGGACAACGAGACGCTTCTTGGCATGATTCGGCCGACGATCTCTCCGGGATGAGCAGTTCCTTGGACTGAAAATCTTTGACTATTCCTCTCGGCACCAATGATTGAGTACGTGAAAATCACCGGCAATCGTCACCCGTAGAGTTTCGAGCCGTCGTATTGCCGCTACGATCTGCGCGTGATTCACGTTCTTGCGCGAAGGGACAAACGACGATCACCAAAGAGGTGCGGGCAGCTGCGAACCTCAAATCCGGCGATCGGATTCATTTCACCGTTCTTGAGGACGGCACGATTATTGTGCGCGTGAAGAACAGAGCATAAGAGATATTTCGTTTAAACCCCCGGGTGGCAAGCGTGTATCAATCGCGCGGATGACGCGCTAGCCATAATCAGATGCTCGGCATCGACACCAATGTAGTCATCCGACTGATCATCTCGGACGATGCGGAGCAAACACGACGGGCGCGCAAGCTAGTCGAGCAAGCGCTCGGTCACGATGAACCAGTGCTGGTATCGCTGCTGGTGTTACCCGAATCGGAATGGGTCCTGCGTAGTCGCTATGGATTCAATCGTGAGGCTCTACTGAGCATATTCCGCGCACTGCTTGAGGCGCGAGAACTTTCATTTGAAGATGAGCCGGCATTGGAAGAAGCTCTGTTTCGTTGGAAGGATAGCGCCTGCGGTTTTTCGGATTGCCTCATTACGGCTCACAATCGGCAGATGGGATGCCGCGCTACGGCTACCTTCGGTGGCAAAGCGGCTCGGCTGCCCGGCACTGTATCGCTCTAATGTCAGGGTGACGCGTGTCGCTAAAGTCGAGTTCGACACATCGCAGGGCGTCCTGTCCGTTTGTGTCAGAGGTGAATAAGATTAAGAATAGACTATCGGAATGAGTACGATTCGGTACCGGCCCGCCGCGCCGCTCGACGGCTACGTCGATTGCTTTTGGTGGTCACAGCGGGACGAGCCGTGGCTTCACTGCGAACACATGCTCCCGTCCGGCACTGCACAGTTGATCTTTGCGTTGCACGACAAGCCGCTTTCCTGCTGGATGGGTTCATCCTGGTCGCCCCCGTGCACGCCGCGGATGCTCATTCAGAGAAGGATTGCGTGCCATCAGTTGGCTAATACCGATAAATCGATGGCGGCGATATCGAATTGCAATGTGTATGTCCCGTTTCGGCGAGCGCGATGGGGGTGAGTCTACCGGCGCTTGCCATGCTTGCGGTCAAGATGCTCTCCAAGGGCGTCGAGGCGTCGGCCAAAGAATATGGCGAACTCGTCGGCCCATGCCACAACATCCTGCAGCGGTTTGGGGTCCAGCCGGTACAGCCTGTGGCGACCATCGCGGCGTACTGAGACGAGCTCCGCCTCCTCAAGAACACGCAGATGCTGCGAGATCGCAGCAAACGTCATCCGGAATGGCGCCGCGATCTCGCTCGCGGCGCGCTCACCGTCTTTGAGTGTCACCAGGATCGCGCGCCGTGTCGGATGTGCGATTGCGTCGAAGACGTCATTTTCCTGGATCGGGCGCATGGTCGCTCCACGTTGGATACTCCGTCCGCAGCTCGCCGAACCGCCGCATCCAGTCGGGCGGGACGCGCCCATCCAACTGTGCCTCGAGCCTGTCCAGAAATGCGTGCAAGCCGGGCAAGAACCCCCGCGCCGTCTGCTTCGTGATTCGCCGGTACGTCACCAGCAGGTGTGTCGAGTCACCCTCGGGCGTCATCTCGTACCGGAAGATCGCGTGCTCGCCACGGGGCATCTCGGGCACCGGCGCAACATTCCATTCGTATTCGAGCACCCGCGGAGGATCCCACACCAGGATCTTTCCCGTTGAACGATAGCCGGCAGGCCCCGACACCAACTCTATCCGCCCGCCGGCGCGCCCGTCGATCATCGCGTGAGTGCACATCAGCCACTCGCGCAACCCCTCCGGCGTGGCGATCGCCTCCCACACGTGAACGAGCGAATGCCGATACATTCGGCGGAACGTCAGGATTGCGTACTCGCCGTCCTCGACGAGAGTGCCCCTACGCTGCATAGACAACCACGACATTACCGCAGCGAAACGCCCGTTGCTCGAGGAGCCGCAAGTTACAACTCTGCGTAAATACCGTGCGACCACCACCGAGCGCGACCGGGATCATGACGAACTGATACTCATCCACCAAGCGCGCTTCGCCAAGTTGTGAAGCTACGCTGCCACTGCCGAGCACCGTGATATCAGGCCCTTCGCTCGACTTGAGATCGCGCATCGCCTCGATCAACTCCGATCTCAAAAGGTGCGTGTTGTTCCATGTCGGTTCGATCGTCCTCGACGCGACGTACTTCCTGGCCGCATTCATGCCCATCGCGACGTCCGGCATCTGCTGCGCCGCGATAGCCGTGGGCCAGAAAGCCTCCATCATTTGATATGTCTTGCGTCCGAATAGAAGCTCGCCCCCGGAGGTCGCGTTCCCGCTGACCCAATCGGCGAATTCCGCGTCCTCGCGACCGCCGTGCGCCCAGTTCATATCACCACCGCTGTCGGTAAAGTAGCCGTCGATAGAGATCGACTCGAATACGCGTAACTTTCTCATGAGGCCTCCAGTCCATTTCCCCTGGCTTATAATAAAGTTAATGCTTAAATAGTCAAGACGTCATGAATTGGGTGTCGGGCCATGCGTCTCACGGCTCGAACAGCGCCGCGGCGCTCACTTCATTCGCGACGAGCTCGGTGACGTAATCACCCGGGGCGAGACCGTGCGCGGTGACGAAGGTCAAGAAGAGCGATTTTCGGGTGCCCGTCACGCGCCGAAAGGTCTCGGCGCGTTCGCGCAATGTCGTTGCGTAGCGCTTATCGATGACAAAGGGGCCACCGCTCCACTTCATTTCGCACAAGTTGATGACCCCATCCGGCCGATCAATGAGTAGATCAATCTGCGCTCCACTCTTATCCCGCGCACTCACGCGATGCTGCCACGCACTCTGTTCGGTGAGGATGCCGCTGATTCCGAGCGCCTTCTTGATTTGTGCGATGTGCGTCAAGCAGGTGTTTTCGAACGCATAGCCTGCCCATGCGATGCCAGCGGGGGAGCTGCGCTGCTGCAACCACCAAGAGGGCCCACTTTTCGTCCGTGCCAGGGGCTTCACCCATCGCAGGTAGAAGAGCGTGAACTCATCGATCAGGCGGTACTGGCTCTCCCGTACACTGCGCCCAAAAGGCACGCTGCGCAGAATGAAACCGGTGGTTTCAAGCTCCTGCAGAATCGTGCTCAAGTTGCCGCCCGACAATCCACTGTGCTTGATGAGGTCCGCCCGCGTGAGGCCCGCTCGCTTGGTGGCGAGCGCTTCGATGATCTTCAAATGCCGCTCGTGATGCTCGAAGAGCGCCGCGTAGAGCTGTCCGAACTCATCGCGCAGTGCCGCGTTCTCCACGAAGAACAGAGCATCGATATTCTGCGTGGCCGACCGGCCTTCGCGGATTTTGTCGAGGTAGTACGGGATGCCGCCCACCGTCATGAAGAGTTCCAAGATCTGAATGGGATCGAACGCGATGCCGCGGCCTTGCAAGAACTGCGCGGTTTCGCCGAGGTTGAACGGTTTCAAGGCGATCGAACGGGTGACGCGGTTGTGCAAGCC
>Ga0116129_1001277_pt1 | contig 14112 bp, 14 predicted proteins | sample June2015DPH_17_2_FD_89732 | JGI IMG/M metagenome (GOLD analysis project Ga0116129, IMG submission 89732) | Peatland microbial communities from SPRUCE experiment site at the Marcell Experimental Forest, Minnesota, USA - June2015DPH_17_10 | ecosystem: Environmental > Terrestrial > Soil > Wetlands...
CGCACCAGGTCCATGGTCTGGCGGGCGCGGCCAAGCGGACTGGCGACGAATGGAAGCGAAGAAACGCTCTGGCCGTCGCGCCCGAACAAGTCAGCGAGGATATGGCCGGCGTGAACCGACTGCCCGCGGCCGAGTTCGTTGAGCGGAATGTCCTGTACGCCCTGGAGCCGCCCCAGCGCGTTCCACTCGGTCTCGCCGTGGCGAATGTAATAGATGACGGGCACTTAATCTTTCGAAAGCGAAATGTCCGGCGCGTCCGCCGCACGACACGCTTTCGCGATGCCCTTCGTCAAATCTGAATTTTTCGCCATGTGATAATTGCCATGTGATAATTCCGGTGCCTGACAGTTCATTTTGGAGGTACACCAGCTCTGGCGGTCGGTACAGGTCTGTCAGCAAGGGTTAACACCCGCACCCGCAACGTAACAGGCGGAATAGCCATTACGGTCTGGGGTTTAGCTCTTTATATTGATATTGCGCTTTGGAGCTCACGCGAGCTGGCGAAGCGCCGCAGGGAATGGTTTGGAATCAAGCGCGATGACAGCGTTTCGCGAGAGTGTCGAAACCATGATTCCTGCGTTGCGCCGCTATGCGCGCGCCCTGACGCGCGATGCCGACATTGCGGACGATTTGGTGCAGGATACCCTGGTTCGGGCGTTGCGCTCGGAACGGCTTTTTCTCGGTGGTGACGTGCGGAGCTGGCTCTACACCATCCTGACCAACCTCAACAAGAACAGGCGACGATCGCTGGCCCGGCGGCCGCAATTCATGCCTCTTCTGGAGAACAATCCGGACGCCAGCGGCACCGAGGCCGAGGGCCGCGACATCGCCAAGGCGCTGGCGACCTTGGTGGAGGATCAGCGCGCGGTGCTGCTGCTCGTGATGCTGGAAGGATTAAGTTATCGCGAGGTCGCCGACATTCAGGGCGTTCCGATCGGCACGGTGATGTCGCGGCTGGCGCGCGCCCGGGCCCATGTGAAGGCGGTTCTCGAAGGCGAGCGCCCGGCATTGCGGCGGGTGAAATAATGACGAGCTTTATGAGTGAGTATTTAGTGGCTGATTTTTTTGGGGAAACCGCATTGCAGATGCGGTCGTATTTCCGTCGGGGAGGACGGAAGGCGGACGAAGTCATTTCGACCGAGAAGAGACAACAACCATGACCGACCCGAGGATTCCCGTCACCGAAGACGAACTACACGCTTACGTCGACAACGAATTGCCCGCGGAACGCCGTGGCGATGTCGAGGCGTGGCTCGCAACCCATCCCGATTGTGCCGAGCGAGTAAGAGCGTGGCGCGAAATGGCGGAGGCGTTGCACGCTCGCTATGATCATGTTGCTTACGAGTCGGTGCCGAAGCGGCTGGAGATCGAACGGCTGGTGAGACGACCGCGCAAATGGATGTACGGCGCAGTTGCCGCGGCGCTGGCGGCTTTCATTTGCGGTGGCAGCATCGGCTGGGTGGCGCGTGGTGTAACCGCGGCGCCTTCGGCCGTCCAGAGCCTGACGTCGGACGCCCTGGATGCGCATCGGCTTTATGTCGTCGAAGTACGTCATCCCGTCGAGGTGCCTGGCAGCGAGCGCGATCACTTGCAGACATGGCTGACCAAGCGTTGCGGTTGGGATGTCCGTGCGCCGCGGCTGGATGCGAACGGACTGAAGCTCGTCGGCGGACGGTTGTTGCCGGGCCCGGCCGGCCCGGCCTCGTTCTTCATGTACGAGAGTGCTTCGGGCGAACGCTACACGCTGTACGCTTCGCGCTCGAAGACCGGATCGGCCCAGATGCGCTACACCGCCGCCGAGAATTCCGGCGCGATGTACTGGTCGGAAGCCGATGTCAGCTATGTGCTCAGCGGCCCCATGGACAAGGAAAAGCTTAATCAGGTGGCGCGCATCGTCTACGACCAGAACGAGAAGGGCGGCTAAGGCTGCGCCAACCGGGCGGCGCGTCCAAATTCGGACATTAAGAATCTGGAATTGGAACATGGACGCGTCTCAATATCGCACCATGTACTCACGAAAAATTGTGGCGCGTTCGATCCGCCGATCGACGCAACGCGGCCTCGGCTGGGCTTTGTACCGCGCTGGTCCCCCAGTTCGAGGCCGCACCCCCAATTTTCCGCGGCGACTTACGAAAAATCGCTGCGCGGATTATAGGGGTGTGCGTCACGCCACTTCTGCATCAACGCTTCCAATTCGGCGTTGTTCCCGTCCGGCAGCATGATGCGGGTGGTGACAAGCAGGTCGCCGTTTCCGCCAGCTTTCGGCAAACCCTTGCCTTTGAGACGAAACGTCCGACCGCTCGAGGTATTTTTCGGGATTGAAAGCTCGACCGCGCCGCCAAGCGTCGGCACGCGAACCTTTCCGCCCAGCACCGCCTCATAGAGCGTGACGGGCAGATCGAGACGCAAGTCGCTGCCGTCGACCTTGAAGAATGGGTGCGGTGCGATACTCACCGTGATCAGGAGATCACCGGGCGGATGGCCCGGTGCAGTTTCACCCTGCCCTTTCAGCCGGATCTGCTGACCGGCCACCACGCCGGGCGGAATCTTGACGTTAAGCTCCCTGCCGGTCGGCAGCCGCACACGTTTCTCCGCACCCTTCACCGCCTCTTCCAGCGAGACGGTCATGGCAACGGAGAGATCGAGATCGACCGCCATGGTGCCCGGGTCAAACTCGAAGCGCGCGCCACCGCCGCCTGCTCCTGCGCCTGCCCGACCGCCGCGAGCGGCCGCCGCTCCGAACATGCTGTTGAGGATGTCCTCAAAACCACCGCCGCCAAAGCCACCGGCGCCCGCGCCGCCGCTGCGGAAGGTGTGGGTCTCGAAACCGCCGGCCCGTGCACCCGCACCGCCACCGGGAAATCCCTGGAAGCGCGGCTTGCCCTCGGCATCGATCTCGCCGCGATCGAACTGCTGGCGCTTATCCGCATCGCCAATAATTTCGTTGGCCGAATTCAGCTCGGCGAAACGAGCGGCCGCTTTCGGATCGTTCTTGTTGGCGTCGGGGTGATACTTCTTGGCAAGCTTGCGATAAGCGCTCTTGATCGCCGCAGCATTGGCCCCCCGCGGCACCCCCAAGACCTCATAGGGGTCGCGCATCCGTCAGTTCTCCTTCAAGGGGAAAGTTATCAATCCAATGTCCCGATTCCGAAGTTCGTAGCATTTTGCGCAGCCACGTTTCGAGCTTCAGAATCGAAAGGACACTAGTGGTCCGATTCTAACATTCGCATCCCATCTCAGCAGCCACTTTAGCGAATGTTAGAATCAAAGGACCACTAGCAAATATTGGTTTCTAGTGGAGTTTTGGATTTGACATTCGCCTGACGAGCCCGCGGCCAGATGGGTAGCGAATGTCAAATCCACTCCACTAGCAAACCTATTGAGTTTTCATTTGGGGACTTCGTGGCATTTTTGCAACGGGCTTCCCCCTCCGCGACGCGGTCGGAATGGAACCGGATCGCGCGCATTTTCAACCCTTTGCGGAGACAAGCCAAAGCAAAAGCAGATTCTGAACCGGCATAATGATGCGGACTTCTGAAGCGCCACACTAGCTTAGCCCTGCCGCCACGGCTTGAGCGTATGAATTTCCCACCGTCCATGGCTAGTTTGGCACGCAGCCCCCTGCAACCAGCTTTCCGAACTGCCTTTGACGTAACTCGCCAGGAAATCCCGACAGGTCCGCCCCTCCGCAGAATAGGCTTGCGCCAGCGGTGTCACCGAACCCCGCGCGCCGGTCTCCGGGTTTTCCCAGGGCTGGCTCGCATCCTTGTTGCCCCGCGTCAGCACGTCGGAAGCTGCATTGCGGGCAAAGGCGAGATCGGTTTCGGTCGGCATTGCCTCCCTCGCCTGGGCAACCGACGCGATCGAGCCGGTGACGTCGTCGCCTGTTTTGGCGAACGCGCCATCCAGCCGGGAAACGCTGCAACCGCCAACGCTGACGCCAATCAGAACCATGGCCACCACGCGAGACGGCCTGATCGGCGATAGGCCAAAGCGTCCCCATGCCCTATATAAGGCTGACCTCATACGGGGCCGTAACGCGCATCTGGCCGCGGGTGGGCGCAACCTTGGACTCCAGATAATGACGGACACGATCTCCATCAAACACCCGACACTCTTAACATCCGGTGATTTCACCGCGGCCGAGGAACCGTTGGCCCTGTTTGGCGAGTGGTTTGCGGAAGCCGTGAAGACCGAGCCCAACGACCCCAACGCCATGGCCCTTTCGACCGTCGATGCGGGAGGCCTGCCGGACGTGCGGATGGTCCTGATGAAGGGCTACGACACGCATGGTTTCGTGTTCTACAGCCACATCGCCAGCAAAAAAGGCCGCGAATTGGCCGCAAATCCTAAGGCGGCTTTACTTTTTCACTGGAAGTCGCTGCGCCGGCAGGTGCGTATTCGAGGCACCGTGTCGGCGGTGACCGACGCCGAGGCGGATGCCTATTTCGCAACCCGTCCCAAACAGGCCCAGATCGGCGCCTGGGCCTCGAAGCAGTCCGAACCGCTGGAAAGCCGCTTCGCCTTTGAACAAGCGATCGCCAAGGTTGCCGCACAATACATTATCGGCGAGGTGCCGCGCCCACCCGGCTGGAGCGGCTGGCGCATCACCCCCCTGTGGTTCGAATTCTGGCATGACCGCCCGTTCCGCCTGCACGACCGCATCGAATTCCGCCGCGAGGCTTCCGATCAGGCCTGGTCGAAGACGCGGCTCTACCCCTGATTGACAGATCGAAGGACCCCATGGCCACTTCACCCCACAACGGACCACGGCGGACGCTGCTTCTCACCGGGGCCAGCCGCGGCATCGGCCATGCAACCGTGATCCGCTTTTCCTCGGCCGGCTGGCGCGTGATCACGTGTTCCCGGCACCCGTTTCCCGAAGACTGTCCGTGGGACGCCGGGCCTGAGGATCACATCCAGGTCGACCTTGCCAACCACGATGATACCTCGCGCGCGATCGCGGAAATCCGCCAGCGTCTGGAAGGCGGCCTGCTGCATGCGCTCGTCAACAACGCCGCGATTTCACCGAAGGCGGAAGGGGGCGCCCGGCTCGGCTCGATCGATACCGACATCGAGACCTGGAGCCATGTGTTCCGGGTCAATTTCTTTGCGCCGATCATGATGGCGCGCGGCCTGATCGATGAATTGAAGGCCGCGAAAGGCTCGGTGGTGAACGTCACCTCGATCGCGGGCTCCCGCGTGCATCCATTCGCGGGCGCTGCCTACGCGACCTCCAAGGCCGCACTGGCGTCGCTGACGCGCGAGATGGCCTCCGACTTCGGCCGCCATGGTGTGCGCGTGAACTCGATCGCGCCGGGGGAGATCGACACCTCGATCCTGTCGCCGGGCACTGAAAAGATCGTCGAACAGCAGATTCCACTGCACCGGCTGGGCACGCCGGATGAAGTCGCCAAGATCATCTATGTGCTGTGTACGGAGACCAGTTCCTACGTGAACGGTGCGGAAATTCACATCAACGGCGGCCAGCACGTCTAGGAATGCCTCTTCAAACGAGCACGGCAAATCTCATTGCCTCGAACCAGCGCACCGGCTGGGTCGGGGAAAAAGGCGTCGTTCTAGATTAGGCCGTGCAGGATCTGGGCGGCCCGCCAGCGCAGCGATTCCTGGGTATTCGCAGAGCTGGAACACTCGTCTTCGAATTCGCCGTCGGCGAGCGCAGCCCCGCAGTGCCGGCAGGTGCGCGCCGACATCGCCTGCGCCCGGCTGACGACATTGCGGCCCTGCTGGTACCTCGCGAAGTCGATGACGTTCTGCGCTTGCATTATGACTTTCTCAACCATGGGAGTCCTCGCGATCAACTGCGAGTGTTATGGCAGAAAGCCGTAGCGCAAACGTTCGGTCCTCCACTCAAATTTTAGCGGAGCGATTTAGCGAGAAATCCGGCAACACCGGCGCACTTTTTTAACCTCGAGGGAGAAACGGAGACGCCGGCTTAGAGCCACTTCTTCCACCTGAAATACATGTAGGGCGCCACCGCCGCGAGCACCATCATCAGCACGGCGAACGGATAGCCGTGCTCCCACTCCAGTTCCGGCATCACCTTGAAATTCATGCCGTAGACCGAGGCGATCAGGGTCGGCGGCATCAAGACCACCGCCATCACCGAAAACAGCTTGATGATGTTGTTCTGCTCGAGATTGACGACGCCGAGCATCGCATCGAGCACGAAGGTGATCTTGTTGGAAAGATAGGAGGCGTGGTCGGTCAAGGAGGCGACGTCGCGCTGCATGGTCTTGAGCTGCTCGCGCATATCCTTGGTCCATTTTACGCCTTCGATAGCGGCGGAGAGGAACGTTACGAGACGGCCGATTGAAACGAGGCTTTCCCGGACCTTGGAGGTCAAGTCGCCCTTGCGTCCGATGGCGATCAGTATCTGCGAATAGCGCCTCGAATTGCCATGGCGATCGCTGTCGGGCTCGAAGATGTCATGGGAGACCTGGTCGACGTCGGCGCCAATCCGCTCCAGGATGTCGGCGCAGCGGTCGATCACCGCGTCCAGAAGCTCCATGAGCACCATTTCGCCGGTGATGCTGGCGGAGCAATTGCGGGCGAGCTTGTTTTCCACCAGCACGAACGGCTTCGGATCGTCGTAACGCACGGTGACCAGACGGTGGCCGGCGATGATGAACGTCACCGCCGTCGTTTTCGGCGTCTCGGTGTCGGATTGACACATCAACGTCGCGGTCATGTAGCGCGCGCCGTTTTCGATATAGAGACGGCTGGAAATCTCGATTTCCTGCATGTCCTCCCGGGTCGGTACCGCGATCCCGGCGAGCCGTTCCACGGCCTTGTCCTCGGTGGCGGTTGGCTTCACGAGGTCGATCCAGACCGCATTCTCCGGCAGCTTGTCCAGGTCGGTAATGGCAGCCTTTTTCAGGGATGATTCAGCAGGCACGAACACCGAGAACATCGACAACTCCGGACTGGCAAAGGCAAATTGACCAAGAAGACTTGTTAGCCAGGAAGACTTGGCTCGATTCGGCAAACCTTTCGTGAATACCGGCAGGTGCCCGCCATTTGCGGCATGGCGGCGGCGGAAGGGTGGCAGAATTCGCGCCTCAAGTCTCGCTAATTGCCGGAGAATCCTGTGCCGCTCAAATACTTGCGGCAAAAAAGACACAGGCGGGCTGCCGCAGCGCCCAAGGGCCATTTGGGCGCTGGAATTATTGTCAATTTCGGCGATAATGTGGGCGCTGTAGATGGAGTCGTGGCGGGATAGTGACAGGCGCCTCGAACGCATGGCCCTCGATTGGAATCCAAGATGCTGAAACTGACGTCGCTGAAACTGGCAATCGCTGTGACTGCCGCCGGACTGCTGCTCTCGGGCTGCATGGAAACGGCAACCTATGAGGCGACCAATACCAGCGCCTTCAAACCGCACGACAAGGAATTGCTGGCCAAAATTCGCTACGAGAACGTGCAACCGCCGGAGAACTTCCGCCGCGCCATCGTCGATTATCAGCGCAAGGAAGCTCCTGGTACGATCGTGGTGGATTCCGACAACCACTATCTCTATTTCGTGCTGAACGACGGCAAGGCGCTCCGCTACGGCATCACCGTCGGCGAAGAAGCCATGGCGTGGTCGGGCATCGCCAAGATCGGCAGCATGGCCGAATGGCCGGCCTGGCATCCGACCAAGGGCGAGATCGAACGTCTCGGCGTTCCCACTTTCGTGCCGCCCGGCCCGGACAATCCGATGGGCTCGCGCGCGATGTATCTTTATTCCGGCGGCAAGGACACGCTGTTCCGGATTCACGGCACCAACCAGCCGGAATATATTGGCCAGTCGATCTCCTCCGGCTGCATCCGGATGACGAACGAAGACGTGATCGACCTCTATAACCGCGCCAAGATGGGCACCATCGTCGTGGTGCTTGCGCCCCACCATGGCGATGCGCCGTTAGGTTCTTCGCAGATGGCGCAGGGCAGCGGCACCAGCTTTGGCTTCCTGCAATAAGAGCCGTTCGTTCCTGATTTGACGGAAATGAAAGCGCCGGTTTTACCGGCGCTTTTTCGTTGGTGGGTTGTCGGCGGGCGGCTTTTCCGCCGGCTGCCCGGATGAATCCGTCTCGCCGGCGTCCGGTTTCCCTGCTTCCGGCACATCGGCACCCGCACGCCGCGGCGCCTCCACTGGACGCGAGGCCGGCAGCACCGGCGCAATGGCCGGCAGCGGATCCCAGACACTCCACTGGCAGATTCGGTAATCGTTGTGCCGCTCCATCAGATCGAGATGGATGTGGTCCTCATGGTAGCCGTCGGAGCCCGGCCCAAGCACGGTCGAGAACCGCGCGCACGCCGAGTGCAGCACCGTCTCGCGCACGTCCCGCGGGACCGTGCGATCGGTCAGCGAGATGGTCCGGCCATCAGCAAATTCGAAGGAGCGGACATCGAGCGCATTGGCGCGGCCGTGTTCGGACAATCCGGCGCCGGCGATGCGATTGCGGCTACGGCACTCGAACGAATCGAAATTGTCGAGGCCGGTAATGATGCCGCCGAGGCTTTTGGCGAGCGACGCGATGTCGGTGCGAACCCAGTCGGCGATCGCGGACGCCATCTTGCAGCGCAGGATCGCCGCGGGCTTGAGCGCGACCTGATGATGGTCGGGCAACACCACGGCCTCCAGCCGCACCAGATCCTCGCCGCCGCAGCCGCCGGGGCCATGGATGTCGGGAATGCTCGGCGCCATCGCAATCGACTCGGTCAAGGCGAGCCGGCAGGCCGAAAGCGGAGCCGCGGCCGGCAGCTCGGCGCTCCTCTCCTCGGGAGCGGCGGACGGATCGGCCTTTGCGGACGGGGCATCAGCAGGACGGGGCCTGGGCAAAGGCACCTTGGCGGCGGCGGGATATATCTGGCCGCACCAGATCAACAGCAACGCGGCCGCGGTAACCATGGCGGCCCGGCCACCGCTTCCCCTGCAAGAAGCCCATTTGCGGCAACCACTCTCCGCGCTAGACTTCGCCTTACTTTGCGCAAAAGAACCGCGACAAGCGGTCGAATCCTGAGGAGGAACGTTCGTATGCTTGGTTTGATGCAAGACTGGCCTTTGCTGTGTCACCGGATTCTCGAACACGCAGCAACGATCCACGGCTCGCAGGAAGTCGTTACCCGGTCGGTCGAAGGTCCCATCCATCGCACCAATTATGCCGAAATCCACAAGCGCGCGCTGAAGATCTCGCAGCGGCTGGAGCGCGACGGCATCAAGCTCGGCGACCGCGTGGCCACCATTGCCTGGAACACCTGGCGCCATCTCGAAGCCTGGTACGGCATCATGGGGATCGGAGCGATCTGCCATACCGTCAATCCGCGGCTGTTTCCCGAGCAGATCGCCTGGATCATCAACCACGCCCAGGACCGCGTGGTGATGACCGATATCACCTTTGTGCCGATCCTGGAAAAGATCGCCGACAAGCTCACAAGCGTCGAGCGCTACATCGTATTCACCGATAAGGCCCATATGCCGCAGACCACGCTGAAAAACGCGGTCGCCTATGAGGACTGGATCGCGGAAGCTGACGGCGATTTCAAGTGGAAGACGTTCGACGAGAATACGGCGGCGGCGATGTGCTACACGTCCGGCACGACGGGCGATCCCAAGGGCGTGTTGTATTCGCACCGCTCCAACGTGCTGCACGCGCTGATGGCCAATACCGGCGACTCGCTCGGCGCCAATGCCGGCGATACCATGCTGCCGGTGGTGCCGCTGTTCCACGCCAATAGCTGGGGCATCGCGTTTTCGGCGCCCTCGATGGGAACCAAGCTGGTACTGCCCGGCGCCAAGCTCGACGGCGCCTCTGTCTTCGAACTGCTGGAAACCGAAAAGGTCACCCACACCGCCGGCGTTCCCACCGTGTGGCTGATGCTGCTCAATCACATGGCCGCCAACAAGCTGAAGCTGCCGCACTTACGTTTCGTGGTGTGCGGCGGTTCGGCCATGCCACGCTCGATGATCAAGGCGTTCAACGATATGGGTGTGGTCGCTCGGCACGCCTGGGGCATGACCGAGATGAGCCCGATCGGCACGCTGGCTGCGCTCAAGCCGCCCTTCGACGAGCTTTCCGGCGAAGCCGCGCTCGATATCCTCCAGACCCAGGGCTACCCGCCCTTCGGCGTGCAGATGAAAATCACCGATGACGCCGGCAAGGAACTGCCGTGGGACGGCAAGACATTCGGCCGCCTCAAGGTCTCGGGTCCCTCGGTCGCCAAGGCCTATTTCCGCGTCGATGCCAATATTCTCGACGAGAACGGATTTTTCGACACCGGTGACGTCGCCACCATCGATCAGCAGGCCTATATGCGGATCACCGACCGCTCCAAGGACGTGATCAAATCCGGCGGCGAGTGGATTTCCTCGATCGATCTGGAAAATCTCGCGGTCGGCCACCCGGCAGTGGCCGAAGCCGCCGTGATCGGCGTGCATCACGCCAAATGGGACGAGCGCCCCTTGCTCATCGTGCAGCTCAAGCAAGGGCAGAACGCCACGCGCGAGGATATTCTGAAGTTCATGGACGGCAAGATCGCCAAATGGTGGATGCCCGACGACATCGTGTTCGTCGACGGCATTCCGCATACGGCGACCGGCAAGATCCTGAAGACCGCGCTGCGCGAGCAGTTCAAGGAATATAGTTTTCCAGGAACATAGCGGTAATTCGGGATGGCCGGGCCGCCCCGGCCATCCCGCCGCCTCCCTTGAATTCGGCGCAGGTTCGTGGTCTCAAACGGGCGGTCGCAATCGGCCAGCGAGTTCCCAAACCCGGCAGAAATCAAGAGCATGGCCCGCAGGTTTTCCGCTCCCTATTTATCGGAGCCCATGTCGGGCCTCGCAATATGGTCGCGCAACCTCGCGGTGTTTGCCGTGGTGGCGGTTCTGGTTTCGATCCTCATCGTCCGCTTTGGCTTTCTCGAAATCAAACCGGCTCTCGCGACTTTCTTCGGCGCACTGGCCTGCGCCGGTGTCTCCATTCTGGTCGGCCTGATCGGCGCGGCCGCGATCTGGCAGAGCGGCGCACGCGGCATGAGCCGGATCCTGCTGGCATTCCTGATCAACGCCCTGCTGCTCGCCTATCCGGCCTATCTCGGCCTGCAATATCGAAGGCTGCCAGCGATCCACGACATCACCACCGATCCGATCGATCCGCCACGCTTCGAGGCGCTCGCGCGGCTGCGCAGCGGCGACGGCGCCAACCCTGCCGTCTATGCCGGACTTTATTCGGCCGAGCAGCAACACATTGCCTACCCCGATATCGAGACCGTTGAGCTCGATCTTCCGGTGCAGCGCGCCTATGAGATCACGTTACAGCTCGTGACCAAGCGCAAATGGCTGATCATCGACGAGCGCTCTCCCCAGCCGCCGCGGCGGATCGGCCGGATCGAGGCGGTGGCGCGCACGCCGATCATGGGATTTCGCGAGGACGTCTCGATCCGCGTAACCCCCGACGACGAGGACTCGCGCGTCGATATCCGCTCCGCCTCGCGTTATTTCGAGAGCGACCTCGGCAGCAACGCGGCACGGGTCCGCAAGCTGATCGACGACCTCAACACCGCGGCCGACGCGGACGCACTGAAGCCGGCCAAGAAGCCGGTCGCGCCCGTAAAGGCGCCGCCGAAGGTGGTGAAGAAGTGATGGGGCGAATGGCGAATAGGGATTAGCGAATAGTAGGCAGGGCTTGCGGTCGTTTTCGCCACGCCACTCCCTATTCGCTACTCGCTATTCGCCAGCCGATACGTTCCGCCGATCACGGGGTCGCCGTCGGTGGCAACGATGCCGCGGCCGACCAGATCCTCCAGATGCGCCAGCACGGAATAGCCTGCGGCATTCGCAAGCCGCGGATCGATGCCGATATAGATCGCGCGAACGATGGTCGGAATATCCGCCTCGCCTTTCGAGAGGCGATGCAGGATCGAGACCTCGCGGGCCTGGCGGTGACGGATCAGGAAGCGCGCGTAACGCCGTGCGTCCGGGATTTCCGGACCATGGCCGGAGAAGTAAAGGTCTTCACCGCGGGCGGCGAGTTTTTCCAGCGAAGCCATGTAATCGACCATCGAGCCATCCGGCGGCGCCACGATCGAAGTCGACCATCCCATCACATGATCGCCGACGAACAGCCCTTTTTGCTCCGGCCAGGCGAAAGCGAGATGGTTGGCCGTGTGCCCGGGAGTCGCAACCGTCTCGAGCCTCCACCCCTCGCCCTCGATGACATCGCCGTCCTTGACTTGCACATCGGGACGAAACTCGCGGTCGGCGCCCGATTCCGGATTGTGCTTCTCGCTTTCAAAGCGCGGACGCGATGCCCGATGCGGACCCTCCGCATAGACGGGCGCGCCGGTTGCCGTCTTGATCCGCGGCGTATTCATCGAGTGGTCGCGGTGGGTGTGGGTGACGAGAATATGCGTCACGGTTTCGCCGCGGACGGCATCAAGCAGCGCCGCCGCGTGAGCCGCATCGTCAGGACCGGGATCGATGATCGCGACCTTGCCGTGACCGACGATGTAGCTCACGGTGCCTGTGAAGGTGAACGGACTTGGATTGTTACAGAGAATGCGCCGCACGCCCGGCCGCACTTCCTCGACCACGCCCGGCTTGAGCGGAAAGTTGCGGTTGAATGGAACATCTTCGGTATCGGGCATGGGACCACTCGATCTTGTGAGCCGTCATCCTGAGGTGCGAGCGCTTGCGAGCCTCGAAGGGTGCCGGGCACCACTCTCGTCATCCTTCGAGGCGCGCCGAAGGAGCGCGCACCTCAGGATGACGCCTGCGGCTTGTTACGAAAACGCCTGAATGCCGGTGATGGCGCGGCCAAGGATCAGGGCGTGAACGTCGTGGGTGCCCTCGTAAGTGTTCACGGTTTCCAGGTTCGCGGTATGCCGCATCACATGATATTCGATCTGGATGCCGTTGCCGCCGTGCATGTCGCGCGCGGTGCGGGCGATGTCGAGCGCCTTGCCGCAATTGTTGCGCTTGACGATGGAAATCATCTCAGGGGCCATCTTGCCCTCGTCCATCAGCCGTCCGACCCGCAAGCTTGCCTGCAAGCCGAGCGCGATCTCCGACTGCATGTCGGCGAGCTTCTTCTGCACCAGTTGGGTCGCAGCCAGTGGCTTGTTGAACTGCTTGCGGTCGAGCGTGTATTGCCGCGCGCGGTGCATGCAGTCTTCCGCCGCGCCCATCGCGCCCCAGGAAATGCCGTAGCGCGCGCGGTTGAGGCAGCCGAACGGGCCCTTGAGGCCGGAGACGTTAGGCAAAAGCGCGCTCTCCGGCACCTCGACGCCCTCCATCACGACTTCGCCGGTGACGGAAGCGCGGAGCGATAATTTTCCGCCGATCTTCGGCGCCGAAAGTCCCTTCATGCCTTTTTCGAGGATGAAACCGCGGATCTGGTTATTGTGTTCGGCGGACTTTGCCCAGATCACGAATACGTCGGCGATCGGCGCGTTGGAAATCCACATCTTGGTGCCGGTCAGCCGGTAACCGTCGGAGGTTTTCTCCGCTCGGGTCTTCATGCCGCCGGGGTCGGAGCCGGCATCCGGCTCGGTCAGACCAAAACAGCCGACCCACTCGCCGGTCGCAAGCTTGGGCAGGTATTTCTTGCGCTGGTTCTCATCGCCATAGGCATAGATCGGATGCATCACCAGCGACGACTGCACCGAATTCATCGAGCGATAACCGGAATCGACACGTTCGATCTCGCGCGCCACCAGGCCATAGGCGACGTAGCTCGCGTTGGCGCAGCCATACTCTTCCGGCAGCGTGATACCGATCAGGCCAAGCTCGCCCATCTCATGAAAGATGTCGCGATCGACCTTCTCTTCCAGATAGGCTTTGGCGACGCGCGGCAACAGCTTGTCCTGCGCATAGGCGCGCGCGGTATCGCGGATCATCCGCTCATCTTCGGTCAACTGGTCATCGAGCAGGAATGGATCGTCCCATTGAAAATTGACGGGAGACGGCTTGTCCTTGGCCTGAGGGCGCACGCTCATGGAAAATCCTTTCAAAACATTGGATTTATTTTAATGCGCCACGGGCAAGAGCGCAAATCGCCAATCCGGTCATTCCGGAGCGCGCAAAGCGCAAACCCGAAATCCCGAGATTCC
>Ga0116129_1001278_pt1 | contig 14095 bp, 9 predicted proteins | sample June2015DPH_17_2_FD_89732 | JGI IMG/M metagenome (GOLD analysis project Ga0116129, IMG submission 89732) | Peatland microbial communities from SPRUCE experiment site at the Marcell Experimental Forest, Minnesota, USA - June2015DPH_17_10 | ecosystem: Environmental > Terrestrial > Soil > Wetlands >...
GGGATTGCCAGTGTCACCCGATATGGTCGACGGTCCGTGAGTTCCGGCCAGATCGAACAAGCTCCCCGCAGCCACCAACTCATACTGCTGGATATAGGTGTAGTTCAGCTGAGCCCTCAACCGGCCAAAATCACCCAAGTCATACTGAGTGCGCATGTCCAGGTCGTAACCGGAGGTCTTGGTCTCTCCTGCGTTGACGTAGGGAACGACGGTATAGGCCGGATATCCCACGGGCGTCAGTACGTTGGTTTGCGGGCAAGTCGCTCCGCCCGTCGCCGTGGCGGTACACACGGGCAGACTCGCCGACGGTCCCCGCACCAAGGCGATGGAATCGACATAAAAACCACCCGCCGAGGAGGCTGAAATGATGTCGTTCTTCAGATCGATGTAGTACCAGTCGAGCGACACGCTGAAAGCCTTGGCGGGCTCGAAAATGACGCCGAACGTGGCGTTGGTCGATTTGACGGCCTTGAGGTTGGGGTTGGAAGCCGCAAGGCCCACCGCCGGGTAGGAGCACAGCGCATTGAATGTGCCCTTCACATTCGCCACCCCGCCCGGGCAAAGCACCGGATCATTGGTGTTGCCCTGGCCGAACAGCAGGCCCGCGTTGCCGGATTCGGCAATGGAGGGGGCGCGGAATCCCTTACCCCAGGTGCCGCGAATCGCAAATTGGTCGATGGGGGTGAACTTGATGCCGACCTTGGGCGTCGCCGAGCCGCCATAGGTATCGTAGTGGTCATAGCGCCCGTCGAGAGTGATCTCCAACTGCTTGATCGGTTTGCCCCCGAGTTCAACGAAGCCCGCCGTATCGTCCTGCGAACCCACTGCATAGGCGATCACACCGTTCTGCGCACCGGAGACCACCGAGGGCGGATCCGTGGCATTCTGCGCCTTGTGGATGTACTGGCCGCCGACAGCGAGGGCCAAAGGTCCACCCGGCATGTCAAAGAGCGAACGCGAACCGTGCACATCCACGACACCCAGGGTGCTGGACGGGTGATCCGAGGTCTCCGGCGCGAACAGTGCCTGTCCGTTGGTGCTGACCCCCGGAACGTAAGTCCCATTGTTGAGATCGGTCTGCGCCAGACCCGGGTATATCTCACCGAAGATCTTCTGCGTCATGCTGGCGTACATGATGCCGACCTGGTTGTCGATATCCCAGCCGGCGACGCTGCCCCGAAGGTCGCCGAACAATCGATACGTGAGCGTATCCACGGCCACCTGGTAGGGACCGACATCGGGGAAGCTATACACCAAATTCGCCGGCTTTCCGAACGGATTGAGCGGAGAGCTCGCAGGCAGCGTCAGCGTGGGATACACGACGATCGAAGGCGGGCTGCTGGGGCCGAGAACTACGTTCGAAATGGAACCGGCTTCTTGCTCCGTGTTGGTGAACGCATGACCAAAAGTCGTTGCCGCGATCTGTTGAGCGCTCGAGTCGAATACCGACCCCGTGGCCGTGAAGGTCCAGTTACTGCCGAGAGCCTTCGTGAATTTGCTCAAGAGATTGATTTGCGTCGTCGGGGATTGAAGGGTCCCTGGGAACGCGAAGGTGCACCGGTTGGCGTTCTGCGATGCCTGATCGCAGCCCGGCAGGAACGCATAGGGATGGCCGGAAGCGGTATTGGGATTGACCAAGTAGCCGGTGGTGCTGTCCGGATAGGCAAGGCTGGAAGCGCCGATGGCACCCGGGTTGGTATTGACGCCACCCGGCAGAGAGGACCAATTCGTCGTCGCGAAGGCATCATCGCGGTTCGCTCCGAGGATCTTGTCCTGATGATGCCAATCGAGCGCCACATAGACGTTATAGCCATCGCTCGCCAGATCGCCCATGCCCCAAATGCCGGCGCCGTGCTCGGTGGTCCCGTCGCCGTACTGGCTGGAGCCCGCCTCCATCGTGAGCTCGGAACCGACGTAGGTCTTCTTCAACTTGATGTTGACCACGCCGGCGATGGCATCGGCGCCATACAGTGCGGATCCGCCGTCCTTCAGCACCTCGACCGTATCCACCGCATTGAATGGGATGGCGCTCACGTCGACGAAGCTGCGCTCCCCGTCGTCGCTCAGCGGATAGGGCACCATGCGCTCACTGTCGATCAGGGTCAGCGTGTCGCCCACCGATAAGCCGCGCAACGCGATGCCGGTGGCACCGGCGGCGAATGCCTGACCGAAGCCTTGATTCAGAGTCCCCGAGCCGTTTGCCGCGAGATTGCGCAATACGTCGGAGACCTGCGTGTAGCCCGAATCCTGCAGATCCTGCGCAGTAATGATTTGCACGGGACTCGGCGTCTCCGTGTCGGTGCGCTTGATCAAGGACCCGGTGACGACGATCTCTTGCAGTTCGGGTCCCTGGGCGGCGGCCGTCGATTGTTGGGCAGAAGCCGATACGGCAAACAAAGAAGCAGCGGCGGTATTCGCGGTAATCAGTACTCGAAGTCCATAGCGCAAATGGGTTGCGCGTGACATGCAGTGCATGATGCATCCCCTCTGATCTTGACTTTTTATGTTGCGCGCACGCAAGCATGCGCATCAGACGTCCCTCATCAAGAATCTTGAGCCCAGTCAATTGTTTTGTCCACACGTCGGTTGTTGCACCTCGGTTGTTGCTCACGCACAACAACGAGGTCTTATACCCCACCCTGGCTCGATGTCGGTTCGGTACCACGTCTGCAACGGACAATGGTGCAGCGGCGTAAAGGCGCGGAACCCGCGGTCGGCGGGTATGGGACGGAGGGTTGGAGGCTAGGAGCGGAATCGAACCGCTGTACGCGGCTTTGCAGGCCGCTGCATGACCACTCTGCCACCTAGCCCTGGTCAAAAATAACGAACCCCGGTCTTGCCGGGGTTCTGATCGCAAAAATGTAGCGGGAAGCGAAACGAACTCGCAACCTCAAGCTTGGCAAGACTCTGACCTGAATCGCTTAACCCACTGGTTTCCCAAGCGTTTTTTAAGTTTAACAGGTCGATCGATAGCACACAAGACGAGTCATCCCTCCAAGTGTGATAAAGCCCGTTTCCCCTGCGGTTCATAGGGACTTTGCCGGTCTCCTGGCCTTTTTCGATGTCGTTTTCCTGGCCACCTTCTGAATAACCCGCCGCCGTTTAACCTTCAACTTGGCCTCTCCGCTGGCCGTCGTTCCCGCTTCGGCCGCCCCAATGTCCGCCATCTCGATCCCAAACACGTCCGCCAGGTTCGAGGCATCCAGCAGTTTGGTGCTCTTGGGTGCTTTCTTGGACGACAGCGGCAACCCGGCCTCGGCCCGCGCTACCAGATCCTTGGGATCGACGTTCCGCATCAGGAACAAGAGATCTGGGGCGGCATCGAGCCGCGCACCGATGCCGTAGAACACCGCCGCAACGTGCTTGCACATGCCAGCCCAGTCCGGACAGCTGCACTGAAACTTTATCTCCTTCGGCGACGGGAACAGGCCGACTCCCTTGCGGCAGATACGTTCCATCACCGCTTGCGACAGGCGTCCCTGCAGAAGTTCGACCAGCGAGTCGATGGATCCGGAACAGTCTCTGCCGATCGCATGCCACTGCGGCTTCGGCACGTCGGAAATCGTCATTTTGATCTGGTAGAGATTCGAGCCCATCACCTGAGCCGTTACGGCGCCCGCCAAGATCTTCAGATCGATCACGGATCCGTTGCGGCAATAGGTGCGCCCGCGCGGCAGGCGGTTGGAATAGTCGCTGTAGGCCTCGAGATTGCCACACCACGATTTACCCCAGAACGTTCTGGCGATGGCTCCGCGGCTGGCAATCACCGGCGACAACCTGTGGCCTTTTTTCTCGAGACCGGCCGCATGGCGCTCGGCCTTGCGCCGGCGCTCAGCGGCCGACACATAGGGTCTCCATTCAAACATGTTCATGCATGCCCCTCGTCATGCGTCCTGCTGCGCGGCGCGAATATCGAGCGCCACGAGGTCGAGTAATTGTTTATCGCTCATTTCAGTCAGATTCAATTCCGCACCGCCCTCTAAAACGTCTACGACGAGTTGTTGTTTCGATTCGATCAGCTGATCGATTTTATCTTCGATGGTTCCACGGCATACGAATTTATGCACCAATACATTCTTATGCTGGCCGATCCGGAACGCGCGATCGGTGGCTTGGTTCTCCACCGCCGGGTTCCACCACCGATCGAAGTGAACCACATGCGATGCGGCGGTGAGATTCAATCCCGCGCCGCCGGCCTTCAGCGACAGTACGAAGAAAGGCGTGAGCTCATCGTCCTGGAAGCGCCGCACCAGCTCTTTGCGCTTGCCGACCGGCGTTCCGCCGTGCAATACCAACCCCTCGCGCCCAAAGATGCCGCCCAAGAACGCGGACAGCGGAGCCGTCACCTCACGAAACTGCGTAAATACCAGCATCTTCTCTTGCTTCGAGGCGATGACCTCGGCGATCTCCCGCAGACGAGCGAACTTGCCGCTGTCGCCTTCCGCCCAGCGGCCGTCGCCCAGCCACTGGGAGGGGTGATTGCACAGCTGCTTGAAGCGCATGAGGTATTTGAGCACCACTCCTTTGCGCTCGATGTCCTTTGGCGAACTGTCCAAGGACTGCTCCAACTCCTTGACCGCACGCTGATACAGCGCCGCCTGTGCGGAACTTAGCTGGCAATATGCCTTCAGTTCGGTCTTATCCGGCAGATCTGCGATCACCGACTTGTCGGTCTTCAGCCGGCGCAAAATATACGGGCGCACCAGCGCACGCAGCGGCGCGAAGTGCCCGCTCTGCGAGAGCCGGCGCGCGAACGCCGTAAATGCCTTGTTCGAGCCGAGCAGACCGGGATGCGTGAAATCGAAGATAGACCACAAATCCGACAACCGATTTTCCACCGGCGTGCCGGTCAATGCGATGCGAGTTGCGGCATCGAGCGTTTTGGCGGCGCGCGTCTGTTTCGCGCCCGGATTTTTGATCGCCTGAGCTTCATCCAGTACCGCCACGCGCCATTGAATGCTCTGCAGCCAAGACCATCGCGACAGCGAACCATAACTGGTGATGACCAGATCAACGCCGGCCAGCTTTCCAACGTCGAGGTCTTGCAATTCGGCGGCAGGCCGCGCCGAAGTATGCGCAATCAGCGTCCTTAGATTCGGCGCGAAGCGCTCAATCTCCGCGGCCCAGTTCGCCAGCAAGGAGGCAGGAGCAACCAGCACGCTCGTGCTGCGTTGCTGCGTGCCGTCTGCGCTGTTCCTGCTTTCGCTCTTCAGCACCGACAGCAACGACAGGACTTGAATGGTCTTGCCCAAACCCATGTCGTCGGCCAGGCAAGCCCCCAAACCCAGCCGATGCAATAAATACAGCCAACGAACGCCGGCATGCTGGTAAGGGCGCAACGTCGCCTTGATCTCGGCACCCAGTTCCACATGCGCCAGCCCCTCCGGACTGCGCAGATTTTGCAGTGTTGCCGCAAGCCACGGCCCGGCAACGACTTGCGACCAGTCGGTATCGGCCACGGCGGCCTCATCCGGTTCCAGAACGCTCGCCCCCGCCACCAGCCGCATCGCCTCGGCAAATGGCATACCGCCGGCGGCGGCTTTTTCGACCTCGCGAAAATGCTCCAGCATGCGGCCCAGCTTGCCGCGATCCACCTCGACCCATCGTCCGCGCAGCCATTGCAGCCCATCCGCACCGGCCAGCAGCTTCTTGATCTCCGCCGCGCTCAGACGCTCGCCGTCCAGCGTGATTTGCATATCGAAATCGAGCAACGCGTCCTTACCCAAAACCGACGGCACCTTGCCGCCCACGCTCGCTTTGACCCGGGGACGCAGAGGTCTGCCCGCCCGCCAGGTGCTCGGCGCACGAATTACGATTCCCGCGGCTTCCAGTTGCGGTCCGTCGCTCAGGAATTGCAAGGCTTGCGCGGGAGTCCAGCGTAGCGGGTGATAAATCTCGCCCGCCTCCACCATGGCGCGCAGCCAACCGCAGTGCTCCGATGCGCGTTGCACCGGCAATAACAGGGACAGCAGCCGGTCTTTGTTTTTCGCCCCCGAATATTCGCGCAGCGCCTGCGCCAACGGCAGATGCTGTGCACGCGCGTGCGCCGACAACCGCGTGGTGTAAGTGGCGATGAACGCGAACGGTGCTTCCTCATCGCTGCGATTTTCAGCGAGATTGAAATGCACGCGGCCGATCAGATTCCAGGCGGGGTTGCGCTCCTTCAGAAACTCCTGCAGCGATTGCCCCGATTGCCCGAGCTCGGCGCCGAAAGCTGCATCCAGCTGTCCCCACAGCGATGCCAGCACCGTCGCGCTCAGGTATTCCGCTCCCGCCATCGGTGGCGCGCCTGCGGCGAGCGCCGCGAAATCTTCGGCGGATGGCGGCGCGACAACAGCCCCGGGCGACGTGCACAACGCGGCCACGTAACGGGCGCCGAACTCGCGCCAGAAACCGAATGCCGCGGGGAGCGCCGTCCCGACTTCTCCCGCCCCGAGATGCAGCAAGCCGTGTCCCGTGCCGCGCTCGAAGGAATCGCGGAGCCGCTGCTCCAAATCCGCCGCCAAGGGCGTCCCTTCAGCCGCGGGCGCGAGCAACAAATGCCCTTGCGGCGTCAGAACCGGATGTATCGTGACCATTCGGAAGGACGGGCTAGGGCCGTCGAAGTACATACACCTCTTGGCTGCGCGCAAAGATCATTCGCAGGTATTCGGGGTTGTGTGCGAGCACTTCAATGCCGCACAGCAGCCTCTCGCGCATGTAGCGCGGACTTTGGTACGCGACGAAGGTGCGCGAACCCTCTTTGACGTTGCCGCGGACTACCAGGCGGCCCGCATGGTAGGCGGCCCGTTCTTTCGCATTCAAACCACCGATGGAGCCGTCTCCATGCACCGTAAGGAGAATAATTCCACCGGGCCTGACAACCCGCAGGATCTCCTTGAACCACTCATCGTGCATCTTCTCCGATAAGTGAGTGAAGATCGAGATCGCATAGAGAAGGTCGATTTGCCCGGTCTCGAGCGGCAGGGGCGGTGCAAGGCTGTTGGTGCGAAATTCCGCGGTAGCGAGGTTCGCCGAACACCACGCGACCGATCGCAAATTGTAGTCGGTTCCGAAGACCTTGCTGCCTTGCGGCAGCAGTTCGGGAAGATGACGAATGATCCTCCCTGGTCCGCACCCCCACTCGCATACCGTGACCGGACGATTTCCCAAATACGCGGCCACAACCGAGGCAATCGTGCGTGCCGCCACGCCACCGCTCGCGATATAGGACCGATATCGCACGTGACTGAGTGCATCGTACATCAGCGGTTGGGGAGGCAGCGCGATACCGGGATTATCGCGACGAAATGCCCTATTGTCGTACGCCGATTTCAGCGAAGATAGCGCATAGCGCGCAACCTCCGCGGTAGACAACAGATGCGCTTGCCTCAATAGCTTGACGGCGGTTTGCTTCATCTAACTTCTCTCTGGCATGCATCGTCGACCCGCTCGCTACGTCGCGGACCGTGGATTCCCGAACGCGGCATAGATGCCGAGACCGATGAACGTGGCGGCACTGAGGTAGCGGCCGTAAGACCTCCAATGGTATCGCTTGCCCATCGCCGGCGCGAGCGTGGAGGCAGTGAGCGCGTACATGGTGTCCGTGCACATTGCGATCGAGACGAACAGGCAGCCAAACACCAGACTCTGTCCAAGCGGTGAAGCGACCGGATTGATGAACTGCGGCAGAAGAGCGGCAAAGAACAACGTAGTTTTGGGATTCAACAATGCGACGATGAACCCGTCGCGAAACAAGCGGACAGGCGACACGCGGATCGGTCGTACGGGAGCTTCCGCTGATGGCCTTGCGCGCAACGCCTTGATGCCGAGGAATACGAGATAGGCAGCGCCGGCGAGCTTGATCACCAAAAAGGCGGCCGACGAAGCGGCAAGCACAGCGGCGAGACCCACGGAGGCCGCCGCGGCATTTCCGAGATTGCCGAGCGCTATTCCGCCGACCGACGCGAGTCCGCCCTTGCGTCCCTGACTCAACGTCCGCGTCACGATATACAACACACCTGGTCCCGGCGCGATCGCCAAAACAACGCTCGCGAATATGAACGCGGCGAATCTCGGCGAGGAAACAATGGTCGCAATCATGATATGGCCCTGGCATTGGTCAGTTTAGAGCTTACATCGTATCGCTGAGAGCAAGCAGACACCAAGGCGCGCAGCTTGGCGCACACCCGGACTCAGGAGTGTCTCTCTATGTGACCCACCGTACAGAGTGCGCAGCCGCACAGACACTCGATCGTCCGCACGACATAGTTCACGCAAATGAAGTCGAACAACCGCGACACAGGGACAGGCGCAAGGGTTCTCCAGCACTGCCATTTTCTTCTCAAATCACAAGACGGGGATACGCATGAACATCATTGAGAGTCGTCCCCGATGCCGTGCGTGGCTAATTGCGCTGACGCTTGGTGCACTGGCTGCAGGCTGCAACAAAGACGCCATCTTCGGCAGCAATGGAACTGCCGCTCTGGTGCCTGCAGTGACCGCTGTGACGCCGCTGCGCGGTGAAACCGGTGTATTGACCAATTCCCTCGTTACCGCAACGTTGAATGAGCCCGTCGCTCCGATGACCGGTACCGCAAGCATGACGGTCACGTGTGCAGCCCCATGCGTCAACGCCACGGGAACGGTGACTCTCGATGGCACGCATACCGTTGCCACGTTCACCCTGACGCCAGGCACCGCGTTGGCGACTGCCACGCTATATACCGGCAAGATCACCGGCGCTACGGCTCTCTCCGACGGCATCGCGATGGCGCGTCCCTACACCTGGCAATTCACTACGGTGGGAACACCCTCGGACCTTACTCGGCCCCAAGTATCGGTGACCGCTCCCGCGACGACGATTCCAGGGCCGACGGTGGGCGTGCCCAGTAACACCGCCATCAGCGCGACCTTCACCAAGAATATGGCGCCGGCAACGATCACCGGGACCAGCTTTACCGTCACCTGTGTGGCGCCTTGTGTCTCCCCCACCGGCACCGTCAGCTACTCCGTCGGCGCGAGAACCGCGGTGTTTAGGCCCTCCGCTAATTTCACCGTGGGCGATACCTACACCGCCACGATTACCACGGCGGCCACGGATGTGGCGGGCAATACACTCGCCGGCAATCAAGCCCCATTGCCCGCGGCGAGCAATTATGTATGGACATTTACCGCAGCCGCTCCGAGCGCTGCCGGAAATGTATCGGTGCTCTCCACGAATCCCGCCGTCAACGCGATCAACGTGTGTCCAAGCGCGGGCATCAATGCGACCTTTACCGTGCCGGCAGGTCAGCGCATCGATCCGACCACGCTGACGGCGACGACATTTACCGTGACGGGCCCGGCGCCCAGTTTGACTCCGGTCACCGCCGCATCGATAACTCTCGACTCCGCCACCGGACTCATTGCGACGCTTACTCCGCAGAACCCTCTCACGGGCGGCGTGACCTACACGGCCACGATTCAGGGCGGCGCCAACGGGGTCACGGACACGGCCGTCCCGGCCGACACCATGCTCGCCAATTTCACCTGGAGCTTCACGGTTGCGACGGCGGCCTGCGGGACCCCGGCGTCGATTCCGCTGGGATCCGCCGCGACCTTCGGTACTTTCGGCGGTTCTGCCGGAACCACTAATTCGGGAATCTTGACGGTCGTCCATGGCAACCTCGGCACTACCGCCGTCTCCACCAAGATCACTGGGTTTAACGATACCTCCCCCGGATGCGTTTACACGGAAACCCCGGGTGCCGACGTGGGGCAGGTCAATGGATTGATTTACACGGCGCCGCCGCCGCCGACAGTGGCCTGTCCCAACGAAGGCACCGCGGCCACCTTCGCGATCGCCCAGCAGGGGGCCGCTGACGCGCTGACCGCATACAACGCCCTGGTGGCAATGCGGGCGGGTCCCGACCCGGGTGCCGGCAACCTGGCCAATCTCACGCTGGCGCCTGGTGATTACACCGCCGCCGCAGGCACGTTCATGATTGAAGGCGGAAACCTGACGCTGGATGCGCAAGGCGACGCCAATGCAGTCTGGGTATTCCAGATGGCGACCACGCTCACCGTCGGAGGACCGGGTGCGGCGGCCCCCGCGAGCGTCATCCTGGTCAACGGTGCACAGGCAAAGAACGTCTATTGGCAGGTCGGCAGTGCCGCGACGATCAACGCGGCGGGCGGCGGAACCATGGTCGGCACGATCATTTCGCAGGCGGGAGCGGCGTTCTCAACGGCGGGCAATACCGCAATTGTGACCTTGAACGGCAGAGTTCTGTCCCTGGGCGCTTCGGTCACGCTGGTGGACACCGTCATCAATGTGCCTGCCCCATAAGGTGTTGAATTTCTCGTGGAGCAGAACATGAAAATTGCGCGAGCCTTTAGCATGGCGGCAGGTGCGGCAGCACTCGTCCTCACCATGAGCCCCTCAGTATTTGCAGACGACGCCGGGTGGTACACCGGCTTCAATGCCGGCCAGTCCAGAGCGAAGATTGACGACACAAGAATTGCCGACGGTTTATTGGATGATGGTTTCACGACGACCTCGATCAGCAATGACGACCTTCACTTTGGATTCAAGGCGTTCGGCGGATATGCGTTCAATCGCTACTTTGCACTGGAAAGCGGCTATTTCAACCTGGGGAAATTCGGCTTTACGGCGGATACGTCACCGGCAGGCAGCTTGCGCGGCAATATCAAACTCCAAGGCGCGAACTTCGACGCGGTGGGCAGTGTGCCCCTCGGCGATAAATTCTCCCTGTTTGCACGCGCCGGCGTGACCTACGCCGACGCGAAAGACTCCTTCGCCGGAACAGGCTCGGTTGCCGTGATCGATCCCTCGCCCGGCAGATGGGCCGCCAACTACAAATTCGGATTCGGCGCCGAGTACGATTTCACTCGGTTCATCGGCATGCGCCTCGAGGCGGAGCGCTACAGAATCGACGACGCCGTCGGCAACAAGGGGGACGTCGATCTCTATACGGCGGGACTCGTGTTTCGATTTGGACGCTCGGAGCCGCCACCCCCACCATCCCCGCCGCCGGCGCCCGTTGTTGCGTCAGTGGCCGAGCCGGCACCGCCGCCCCCTCCGCCGCCACCGCCGCCGCCGCCAGTACGCACGCGGGTGAGCTTTTCGGCCGACTCGCTGTTTGATTTCGGCAAGGACACCGTGAAGCCCGCGGGCAAGCAGGCGCTTGATAACTTCGCGGCGGAACTGAAGAGCGCCCGATTCGAGGTCATCACAGTCACCGGCTACTCCGATCGGATCGGATCGCACGAATACAACATGAGGCTGTCGACGCGACGCGCCGAAGCGGTGAAATCGTACTTGGTGGAAACCCAAGGGATCCCGGCGGACAAAGTGACGGCGCAGGGAGCGGACGGATCAGATCCGGTGACCAAGCCCGATGAGTGTCCGGGTGAGAAGCGAACTCCCAAACTGATCGCGTGCCTGCAGCCGGACCGGCGGGTCGACGTTGAGGTCGTTGCCAGCCGACTGGAAGCCGCGCCGGCCAATTGAAGCTTCATTTCCACGTGTAGCGTGCCCGTGTTCCTCGACTGCGCCCGGCAGGGCCAAAATTAATCGGGAGGTCCGCCATGAAATGGGCAGGCATGTATCTTGTCGGTTTCGCTGTCCTGGTTGGCGGTCTGCTGGCCGCGCTCTGGAAATTGGGTATTCTGCAACGCATCGGCGTCGCGTGGACTTTGATCGGAGTCGCGATCGTGATCGGCTTCGGCATCATGATCTCGGTCGCCAATAGCGGCCGCAAAGAAAACATCGAGATCGACAGGAAGTGAGCGCTTCCGGCGCGGCAGCAACCGACGGGCTGCATTCATCCGTTCGAAACGCGAGGGGCCGCTTCGCCAAACGCCGGAATATCAGAACCACTTCATCATGGAGGCGCCCCTTTGCACTGCACTTGCCCGCAAAGCAGCGCACAAAACGCGCATTGGTGAGCAAAAAGAGCGTTATCGATTACTCGCGCAGGAGAGGACAAAGCCAGCGGTGATAGCTACGTTTTCCGCGATTTGGTCATTGAGAGTGTCAGAAGTAAGCGTATAATTTCTACCAGTTCAATGAGATCGCCATGAAAACCCTTGGCCAACGAATTTTGGCGCGCGCTGCAGAATTGCCGGAAGGCACGCCTTTGACCGCCAAAGAACTGCTGCATATGGGAAGCCGAGCCGCCCTCGACCAAGCCCTCGGGCGGTTGGTGCAGCGCAGCAGCTTGCTGCGCGCTGGACGCGGTATATATGTCCGTCCGATTGAGGGCCGCTTTGGCACTCGCGCACCATCGGCTGCCAAGATGGCCGAAGGCTTGGCAAACCAGCATGGGGAAACCGTTGTGTCGCATGGCGCCGCAGCCGCCAACGCGTTGGGGCTGACCACGCAAGTACCGATGCGGGCGGTTTATCTCACGTCCGGTCCCAACCGCCGGTTGAAGTTGGGCGCACAGATGATCGAATTACGGCACGCGCCGCGATGGCAGTTGATGTTTCCTGGCCGTGCTGCCGGAGAGGTGGTGCGTGCCCTAGCCTGGTTGGGTCCGGAGAAGGCCGGCGAAGCAATTCGAAAGTTGCGCGCCAAGCTGCCACCCTCGGAACTCAAAGAAGTCACATCGGCGCGCTCGCGCCTGCCGACGTGGATGGCTCGAGAGGTCAGTGCTCTGATGGACCGTGGCTGATTTCTTCCAGCTCTCTGTCACCGAACGTCGGGAGGCGCTCGACGCAGCGGCCGACGCGTCCGGCCTCCTACCTCATCTGCTTGAAAAAGATATCTGGGTAGTGTGGTCGCTGAGGCACGTGTTTGCCGGCCCCTATGCCAACCACTTGGTATTCAAGGGCGGCACGTCATTATCGAAGGCCTACGGTGTCATCCGGCGCTTCTCCGAAGACGTGGATCTGACTTACGACATTCGCGCGATTGCCCACGACCTGGTGGGCGACGCCGACGCGCCCTTACCTGCCAGCGCGAGCCAGGAAAAGAAATGGACCAAGGCGATTCGGGCACGTCTATCGGAGTGGGTCGGCGCCGAGATCGTGCCACGTCTCAAACTCGATCTTGAACAGCATGGCCTTCCGGCAACTGTGCGATCCGAGGGCGACAAAGTGTTCATCGACTACGCGCCGCTGGCGACTGGCACCGGCTATGTCGCGCCCGCCGTCATGTTGGAATTCGGTGCCCGTTCCACTGGAGAACCCAGCGTGCCACGCGCCATCCATTGCGACGCAGCCACTTATCTGCAAGGTGTGGAGTTTCCAACCGCAACGCCGAAGGTCATGCGCGCCGAGCGCACCTTCTGGGAGAAAGCCACGGCGATTCACGTTTTCTGTGCGCAAGGCGAGTTTCGCGGCGGCGACCGCTTTGCGCGTCATTGGCATGATGTGACAAGACTGGATGCCGCCGGCTTCGCCGATGCCGCCATTGCGGACAAAGCACTCGCCCGTGCAGTTGCCGATCACAAGGCGATGTTCTTTGCGGAGAAGAACACTAACGGAGAGGTCATCGACTATCACGCTACCGTCGCAGGTTCGCTTCAACTCGTGCCTGAGGACCGCGCATTGGCCAAACTGGCGGCCGACTATCAGCACATGGTAGACGACGGTTTATTTCTCGAAGATGTCGAACCTTTCGACGCACTGCTGGAACGATGTAACGCAATTCAGCAAAAGGCCAATGCGCCATGAGTAATTACGACAGCCGTTGCCCGCTGCCGCACGCCAACCCGTCACTCGGTCACGAACATCAAACCGTGCGGAGTTTGCATGCCAACGTATAGCGGCGTCATGACGCCGCTGGTGGTATTGACCAGCAACAGCGTGCCTTGGCCCGCCGCATAAGCAATGCCGGGCGCGAAGCCGCCGTTGGTCGCATCAACCCGGTAAATGAGCTGCCCGGTGTTGTCCGCCAACAGCATGAACGTATTCCCCGTGGATGCCTGCGACCATCGTATGTCATCGATCGGCCACGGATTTCCATAGAGGGTCAATGGCAACACGCTGATCGATTGGCTCTCCGTGTTGATGTTCTTGAAAAATACAGCCTCGGAATCCTGCTGACTGATCGTTACCAGATCACCGCTGGGATCGATGGCCGACGAATCCGCGTCGGTCATATTCA
>Ga0116129_1001279_pt1 | contig 14092 bp, 14 predicted proteins | sample June2015DPH_17_2_FD_89732 | JGI IMG/M metagenome (GOLD analysis project Ga0116129, IMG submission 89732) | Peatland microbial communities from SPRUCE experiment site at the Marcell Experimental Forest, Minnesota, USA - June2015DPH_17_10 | ecosystem: Environmental > Terrestrial > Soil > Wetlands...
CACGGGTTCGAGGTCCGCTGGACTCGACTCGCATCCGGCAGGTAGTATCGCCAGCCCCTAATGCGCCCGTAGCTCAGCTGGATAGAGTATTCGCCTCCGAAGCGAAAGGTCGCGCGTTCGAATCGCGCCGGGCGCACCATTTTTCAAGGGTCTGGGGCCGCGCGAGTCAGGCAGCGCAACTCCGATTGCGATGTTCAACTCAGCGCCGGGGCGCCCGTTCGGGGTTTCTGCGTGCCCCCGAAGCTGCCAAATGCCCCGCGTGCTGAAAATCCGCGTGTTGGGGGTTCAATTCCCTCCCTGGCCACCAAAAAATCCCTTATTTTTCGTGTAGTTACAGATCGAACTGTTTTTGCGGTGCCGAGAGCTGTGCCAGGATTGTGCCGTGAATTATTTTCACGTTGTCGGCATAGACCGCCAGATGCCCCACAGCCAAATGTGCCATCAAATGCCGGAAGGGGTCGCGTAGCCAGCAGGGTAGGGAGGCCTGGCTAGGCCTTGCTTTTGCGTGCAGACGCCTTCGCGCGAGCAGATTTCGACAGCCAGGGTTTTCTGGCGACGACTTTACCGTTTTCCGAATAATAAAGTGGCGTGTTATGCATGCGCGCGATCTTTTGGGCCTCCTTGGCGGCATTGCGCAAAGCCCGCCCAACACCGGTGGCGAAATCTTCCGGCTTATTCTTTGGACGCTTAGCTTTCATGACTCCTCATTCTGCTAACCCTAGCCACCGACTCGGCAGCGAACACTGCGGAAATATACAACGAGGCCGCAGGCGCACCCCAAAGTATCAACCGGATCGAAAATCGACATGCGGATCACCTCCGCGAACAGTTCGAGGACGCGAATTCACTTTCGGTATCATTACCTGCTCGCCAGCAGCCGGCGCCGGACATGGCGCCCTTGAGGCCGTAGCGGGCGCGCCGATTGAGATGGCGTCCGTCTATGTAGATATGGTCGTCCTATTGTAAGAACCCTATGGAATCGTGATGACAGGACGTTACGAGGCTTTTGGTCCAGAAGCTGAATTTGAGCCCGGGTCGCGCGGCCGGGCGCTCCGCAACCGGCTGGGTATCAAGTCAGTGCGAGCCCTCGAGCAGAGGGAATCGGAAGCGCTGCTGGCAACCACCCAACAGGTAATCGATCAAACGACCATCGACCAAAATTTCACCGCCGCTGACGTCTGCCGGCTGCACCACTTGTGGCTCGGAGAGATTTACGAATGGGCCGGCGAATACCGCAATGTGAATATCGCGAAAGGAGAGTTCATGTTTGCCGCCGCCGCGCAGGTGCCGCGGCTAATGAAGCAGCTTGAGCAAGGACCCCTACGCCTGTACACGCCGTGTAGGATCAAGTCCACAGAGCAACAGGCAGCGGCACTCGCAATCGTGCATGCCGAGTTGATCTTGATCCACCCCTTTTGAGAAGGGAATGGACGCTGCGCAAGATTACTCGCCATGCTAATGGGATTGCAGGCGGGGTTACCGGTTCTCGACTTTGGCGGGATTCCAGGCGCGAAGAAGCGCCGCTATATTGCCGCCGTACATTCCGCGATGGATCACAACTACGCGCCAATGACCGAGATATTCCGGGAAGTCATCGCAAGGACGCTGAAATCGGCGACTAAGACTTCTTCTGATTAGACCTTACGCGGCTTTCGCCGGCTTTTGCACGTCGTTTGAAGGTCGTCCGAATGCCCTCGATGGCCGATGAAGTCTCGACGGACCTAATTACCATCCGTTCTCGGACGTCACGATCTCGCAGGTAGGGATTGGTGGAGGTAAGTTTCGCGCTCATCGGAGGATTCTAGCAGCAGAACTACGAACTCGGTTCCGGCCGACGCCGCCTGTTGCCGGGACTGAGACCAACTCAATTTGGGTGTCCCAGGATTGTGCCTTGGTGAGTCTGGGAAGGGGTCGGCAAGACGCTGCAAGTGATTGATTTATAACCCCGGGAACCCCTGTAAAGCGACGGCGGGAAGAAGACGGTCGCGAACGAGGAGGCGTTCCTGCGTGCCCGATTGGTTAGATAAATTAATGGCGTAAATTTAATTAGCAGAGCTCGCTAGTTAAACCTTCTGCTTAGCCCGGAGTGCTAGTAAAATTTATCCTATATGTTTAACTAACGAGGTAAGCTCTTAAATCCATTTAACTCCAGGTGACCCCATGAAGCGGGACCCGTTTGGCACTTATATCGAGAGCACAACGATGGGCGAAGCCGTCCGCGCGTTCGTGCCACCGACGCTGCCGCCCATTCCGCCGCTTAGCTTTTCAATAGGGTCCCAGCATGCCTTGGATCGCGCCATGCTTTCCCTGGGGCGACTCGATGGCGCCGCAACAACCATGCCGGATGCGGACTTGCTGCTCTACACATTCGTCCGCAAGGAAGCGGTTCTTTCGTCTCAGATCGAAGGGACCCAATCGACACTGGACGAGCTGTTGGCACACGAGATCGACGCGGGCGCGCCGGGCGACGATGTGCGGGAGGTTTCGCGCTACGTCGATGCCATGAACCATGGCTTGGAAAGAACGGCCGGTGGTTTTCCACTGTCGACCCGACTGTTACGCGAAATGCACGGCCTCTTGCTTGCCGGTGGGCGGGGCGCGCAGAAACAGCCTGGCGAATTCCGTCGCTCCCAAAACTGGATTGGGGGCACGCGTCCCGGAAACGCAGCGTTCGTGCCACCACCGCCTACGCATCTGGATGCGTGTCTCACTAATCTCGAGCAGTACCTGCATGAGTCGGTGAATCCGATCGTCAAAGCGGCCCTGGCGCATGTTCAGTTCGAAACCATCCATCCGTTTCTCGACGGCAATGGCCGGGTCGGGCGCCTTCTCATTACGCTGATGCTCTGTCATGACAACGTTCTGCGCAAACCATTGCTCTATCCCAGCTTATATTTCAAGGAGCACCGCCAACAGTACTACGAGGAACTGAATGCAGTACGGGCCCACGGCGACTATGAGCGTTGGATCGATTTTTTCACGGAGGCCATTCGTCACAGCGCGGAGGTAGCGATCGAAACTGGCCGACGTGTGACGCAGGCATTCAGCGAAGACCGAGCGCTGCTGCGGGCCGTGCCCCGCATTGCCGGTTCGCTGCTCATGATCCAGGAGGCGCTACAGGCAAAACCTGTGGCCACTGTGGCGACGCTCCGAGCGGCGACGGGACTCACCACTCCCACAGTGAATTCCTTGCTTCGCGACCTCGAGACCCGCGGGATCGTGAAAGAATCCACCGGGCGGGCGCGGGATCGGGTGTATGTCTATCGTCGTTACCTAGAGGCTTTGGCGGCGGAAGAGGAGGCGCACTGAGTGACTCAGGCGGGTCAAAGTGTGACGGCCCGTCGGTGACCGCCGAGATGGCCGGGAAAGAAAGCGGTCACTACGAGTTGCCGCAGGCCTTGGTGACGATTTTCGCGGCAGACTCCAGCAAAACAACACGCAGTGCCGGGGCATCTATTGATATCTAATGCCACGAACGCCAATATAAAGTCACGCGCAAAAGGCATTTTTTTGGAGTACTCACCTTGAGCAGCAGCCTCAATGTCCAATTGACTGACGCGCTCCGCAGGTATGTCGATGAGCGGGCGAGCGATAAAGACGTGTACGCGACGCCGAGCGAATACATCCGCGATCTGATCCGCCAGGATATGCAGGATCGAACGATCGCTCTAAATGTTCTGGCAGGTCTCGATGATCTGAAACACGGCAGGCTTCCGTTGCTGATCAGCAAACTCGCGAACGTGTGCCTCAAGTCGTGAAAGCGAATTTTTCTGATGCCGGCACGCTTACGCGCCGGGTGAATGCCACGCGTCATCAGGTTCGAATAGTTCATGGGCTGCCCGTCGAGATTCGGGAAGATGAGATCGTGCGCGCTGTCGGGACACGCCAGCCGCCAGGCCTTCAGTTCCTTCAATAGAAAAGTGAGAAGGGAAAGACGCCGATACGAGGTGCGTGTCTTCGGAGGTTGGAACTGACCTTCTCTGAAAGTCCGACGAACGTGAAACTGGCCGCTCTCCCAGTCGATGTGGCTCCAGGCCGCACCCAATATCTCTCCCACGCGGCAGCCCGTGAACACGGCGAACGAGATCATCAATCAATAGTTATAGGTGATGAGCTTACCGTTGCGGTAAGTGGCGGCAGTGGCCGCTTGCCGCAACGCCGCGACTTCTTGAGGCGTCAGCACATCCATGTCCAAGGGCCTTTGATCGACGGGACGTTCATCTCTCGCGTGGCCGACGTACTCGGCTGGATTTCGCGTCACCCATTGATTGCGCAGCGCATAGTTAAAGATCATGCTGAGAACGGTGAGAGCCTTGTTGATCGAGCGCCTGCCCAGCTTGAGCTGACTCGCCAGTTGCTTCGCGCGCGCCTCCGCGAGACCGGGTTTCGCTTTCAGCAGACGAGACCAGTTTTGCGAAGTACTTTCGCGCATTCTCTATGCGCAAGACTTCGGTAGCGTCAATTTGTCGAAACCGTATGAAGACTGCCTGAGATATCTCGAAAACGAGCAAGTCTCTCATGCAATTCAACCGCGCCGGCTTCTGCTCCATTTGGTTGCTGGCATCAAGGTAGCCTATAAATTCCGAAGTCAACGGGGTGGAATACATATCACTCCTACATACGGCCCTAACCAGATGGACGCCAAGTTCATCATCGAAGTGGTCCGTTGGCTCATGAACGAAACATTGCGCATTTTTTGGACTGGTGACCGGGAGAAAGTGGCGAAGGCGATTCGCGAGATCTTGCAATTTGACGTGCCATGCGTCGGCAAGTTCGAGGATGTCATCATGGTGCAGCGGACAGACCTCACGCCCGACGAAGAGGTGCTTGTGCTTCTACATTTTGCAGGCGAGACGGGGTTTACGCGTACTCAACTTGGCAAGTACGTCTATGCGGCTGCGCCGAGAGTTACCGAAGCACTTCAGCGACTCATAGCGCCCCATACTCGGCGCGTCGTAAAGCTTCCTAATGGATCATTCCGACTCACCGATCTAGGATCGAAGCACATGCGCGAAGAGTTGGCGGATAAAATGCTGGTTCAATAGTGCAAAGTCCTCTCTCCATCCCCCGAAACATCGGACGTGTAGGCATGGCCGAGCGAATGAAGTGGAATGATCCTAATCGAAGGAGAGTCATGGACGACCGGATCTGTCATCGTAGCCCAATACGGCAACATCTTGCGATTTCTAAGGCCCGCCTTCAATGGCGACGGCAGGCTGCTGGGGAATTGCAGCCGCAAAATACCGAACGTCCTCACGTAGTGCACTGCCAGCGCATATGCCGGATCGCTATGTCCGATTCGCCGCAGCGATTGGGGAGAATTCCCGGAGGCAATTCTTGAAAAAGATCGATCTCCACATTCATACGGTCTCTACCTTCAGCGACAACGGCTTCACCTACAGCCTGGACACTTTCAAGAGGTACGTAGAAGAAGCAAAGCTCGACGCGGTCGCCGTCACCAATCACGACATGTTTGATCCCGGGCAATTCGGTCAAATTGAGGGCGCTCTTGAAGCGCTGGTCTTTCCCGGGATTGAAGTCAATGTTGAGAAGGGTCACCTTTTGTTGATCGATGAACCCGCCAATCTCAAGGATTTCACGGCGAGGACAAAGAAAGTCGCAGAGCGGATCACGCAGGTCGGCGACACGATGTCGGTCGAGGAGCTTCGCGGAATTTTTGGCGATCTAAACAAGTACCTCCTCATACCTCATGCCGACAAGGGTCCTCCGATTCAAGGAGAGGCGCTCGAGAAGCTGCGGCCCTATCTCGCGGCCGGCGAAGTCGACAGCGCTAAAAAGTTTATCCGTGCCATGAAGGACTCGACCAAGCTGACACCAGTGCTGTTCAGCGACGCGCGAATGAGGAGTGACTTGGGAGCGATCCCATTGCGACAGACGTATGTGGACTGCGGCACGTTGACGTTGAACGCTCTGAAAACCTGCCTTCGCGACCGGTCCAAGGTCGCCCTCTCGGAGGCGGATGGAAACAGGCTCTGGCAAGTGTTCGAGAACGGCCAGAAGCTCTCAACTGGGCTCAATGTACTGATCGGCTCGCGCTCGAGCGGCAAGACGCATACGTTGGATGAGATCTGCGCAAAGATTCCTCGCAGCAAATACGTGAGGCAATTTTCGTTGGTGCAACAGGATGAAGAGGCTTACGAGCGTGAATTTCGCGGGAATGTGGAACGACGCCGCAGTGCAATAGCCGATCAGTATCTCTCGGGATTCAAAAGAGTACTTGAGGAGATCGTGGATATTGACTTGGTGGCGAATGACCGGGCTGTTCTGCAATACATCAACACGCTGATCAAAGCGGCGCAAGAGGCCGACCGGCAGGATGTCTACTCTAAGTCGACGCTTTTCAATGAGGTGGAATTCGAAATAGGGAAGACCGAGGAGCTAACCAAGCTCATCGCGTCGGTTCGGCACCTGATTGAGAACATCGAGTACCGTACCATTATCGAAAAGCATGTGGATCTTGAAAGTCTTAAGAAGCTTGCGGTCGAGCTCATCGATTTGCTTCGGACGAAAACTGGGGAATTCGAGGAGAAGCGGATCGTCAACGGCCTTATTCGCGAAACCAAAAGTGCTCTGAAACTGAAGACCGCCGCTACGCAAGTCGAAGATGTCGATCTCTACGAGTTGGCGATGGATGCGAAGCGAGTTGAGCGATTCACACAGATCGTCGAGTTTCTCAAGAAGGAATCAGTCATTTTCGAGGACGGCCTTCAAGGCTATCGAATCGAAGTGACAAGCAGCCCGTTCTTGGGGGCCGGAGAAATCAAGCAGGCGAGTCGTGTCCAGACCTCATTCGTCAAGGCATTCGCAAGATATCAATCTCCCTACGAGTACTTGCGTGAGCTACTGTCCGATGAAAGCCTGTCTCAGGCCGCGCTGTACAGGCTCTTCGCCAAAATCACCTACCGAACCCTCAACAAAGACGGGTACGAGGTATCCGGCGGCGAGCGATCGGAGTTCAGGTTGCTACAAGAGATAGCGGATGCCCAGAACTTTGACATTCTCCTGGTGGATGAGCCGGAGTCCTCATTCGATAACCTGTTCCTGAAAAGCGATGTCTGCAAGATCCTTAAGGGAATCTCGGAGACCATGCCAGTAGTGGTGGTCACCCACAACAGCACCATCGGCGCATCCATCGGTGCCGATTATCTGCTTTACGCGCGCAAAGAGATGGAGAACGGACAGGTGGTCTATCGTACTTATTCCGGTTACCCCTCTGATCGAATACTGCTCTCAGTAGATGGGAATTCGATCAAGTGTCACGCCAGCGTGATGGATTCGCTTGAGGCGGGAGCTCTTACCTACGAGGACAGAAGGCAAGGCTATGAAGCTATTAAAGATTAGCGAAACCGGCGGACACTTTCGCAACGAAGCGGGTGAATTCATCCCCATCGACAAGATTGGCAAGGAGGGGTTGCTGCGACTTGTCCATTGGACTCTGCATGAGGAAGTCGTGAGTTTTGACGAGTACGATGAGAAAACCCTCAAGAACCATGCCCATCAGCTCATTTATAAAAGCGTAGCCCAGAAATTGGTTGCGTTGAGAAAGCGTAGGAAATCATTCCTCGACGAGTCGGCAAGGCTATATCTTGAGGATTACGAGAAATACCGTCCCAGTGTGTCGAAGTAGCGTTCGATCGGTGTGATAGCTGCCGCGTTTGAGAGGGCAACTGACTGCGCGGCAGCTATTTCAGAATCGATTTGAGTGAAGCTTCATTTCACCGCCTTTTAGTGACTGAAATGCACAGTTATCCGCGACCTGCGGTTGATTACGGTATTGCAGATTCGGATCTGAAAATCGAAAACTGTTAACCCGGGGGTAGTCCCAGATGCCGGAGGCGTCTACAACAACAACCATGCCGTCCGTAACCGAACACTTTCACAGGCCCGGCGGCTCGCTATTCGCCGCTGCCATCGTCGCCTTCGTACTCCTCATCATCCTGGCGGCATTTCTGAAGGGCAGCAAACCGTGGCTGGCGCGAATTCAGCGAAAGCCGTTGATGACCGACAACGAAAAAGCGTTTTTTGGCCGCCTGCAGCGGGCCCTGCCAGGGCACCTCGTATTTCCGCAGGTGTCCTTTGCGGCGTTCCTTACCGACGATGGCGAATTGGCGCGGCAAAAGCGCTGGGCGGTGCGGGCAAGATTTGATCGTAAGATTGCCGATTTTGTAGTGTGTGCCAGGGGCACTCTCGAAATCATCGCGCTTGTTGAATTGGACGACCGGACTCATTCGGCAACCGCCGACCGGCAACGCGACGAGATCACAAAGGCGGTGGGCTATCAGACCATACGGTTCCAGTCGAAACAGAAGCCTAGCGAAGCAGAGATTGCGGCCTTATTCAGTCGCTCCGTTGCGCTCGCCGCGGGGAAGGGACCCCTCCCGAACCTGCCCAGAGACCATTGCAGATAGTCGCAGGGGCAAAGTGGAAAGGGTAATATGATCGACAGAATCCGTCGATTCCATCTTCACTCGGTAGGAATTCAGTGTAGATTAAAGGTTGATCAGGGAATAAAGATCAAATCGTAGGTAACGGATTATGCCCCTCACCATTGCAAGTGCGTCGCTTGATTGGGCGCTCAATCATGCAATCAAGCAGTCAGACACGGACATTTTCCCGCGAGCTTTTGAGTTCGACGCAATATCAGGGCATTGGGCGCAGATCAAGAAGGTGCTCCAGGATACGGATCTTTCGGACTGGACAGTCCGAGCAGCACGACGTTGCCTCGCACCAAAACATAAATTCGGTTTCCGAATTTCCACGCAGCTTGATCCGATCGATTTCCTTGTGTACACCGCACTTATTTACGAAATAGGTGGCAAGCTTGAGAAAACAAGAGTGCCGACAACCGAGAATATAGTTCACTCGTATCGCTTTTCGCCCAATGCCGACGGCCGTATGTTTGCTGAGCAGTTCACATATCGGACCTTCCAGAAAACTTCGCAAAATATCTGCGAGCAGCGTCGACCGAGGTACGTTGCGATTGCAGACATAGCCGATTTTTTTCCGCGGCTGTACACGCACAGAGTAGACAATGCGCTTGACGTCGCTTTGGGGGCCGGGCACCTGCATGGAACGGCGCTAAAACGTCTAATAGGCCAGTGGGCCGGGACTTACTCATACGGCATACCAGTTGGGTCGGCCGCGTCTCGACTAATAGCCGAGACTGCAATTTCCGACATTGATCAGGCGCTCCTGTCTGAGGGCATCGTATACGTCAGATATTCCGACGATTTTAGGTTTTTTGTTCGTCCGAGGCAGAGGCATACAAATGCCTTACGCTTGTCGCAAGATACCTGATTGAAAATCACGGACTGACCTTGCAGCAACACAAGACGAAAATAGTGACGATAAAGAAGTTTAAATCGATTTACCTGCGGGAGAACGAGAAGCGTGAGATCGACACGCTATCTGAGCGATTCCGAGAGCTAATTAAAGCAATTGGACTTGATGACGTATACGAAGATATCGATGTTGATAGTTTAGACGAAGCCAACCAGGAATTGCTTGAGCAGCTCAACTTGCGTGGCATTCTCGAGGAGCAGCTAAAATTGGGGGAGCCTGATCTCTCGCTGCTAAAGTTCCTGTTGCGACGACTCGGACAGATCGGAAGTTCTGCTGAAATTGATTTGGTGCTAAAGAAATTCAACAAATTCGTTCCAGCGGTGAGGGAGGCGGTTGAATTTGTGTTGCAAATTCCGGGGCTGCCGAAAGCTAAAAAAGCAGCGATCGGAAAGTCTCTTCTAAAAATATCACGGCAAAAAAGCCAGGCCGCGTCGCATCTCGAATATTCGCGGATGTACCTTCTGCATCCATTTGCAACGGACGAAAGTTGGAATAACAAAGCCGATCTCCCCTCATTGTACGGAACGGCTGTGGATGAATTTTCTCAGCGAGAACTCATCCTCGCTCTTGGAAAAAGCAAGCAGGCTTTTTGGTTTAGGACTCGCAAGCAATCGCTAATGTCGATGTCGGCTTGGGTGCGCAGGGCTTTCTTGTACGGAGCGTCATGTCTCCCTGCAGACGAATATAAACACTGGATCCGGGGCATGCAGCAACAGCTTGATCCGTTAGAACAAGCGATCGGTCGTTACGGTTTGAAATCCCCGATTTAAGCGTGTCGGAGGCAATGCCGCCATCACGGCGATCTCTAGTCCCTCTACGGAACCCATATGCGCAATCTCGCCGAAGAGTGCATTCAACTCCTGAACGAAGGTCTCTTCGAGATTACCGATGCGGGGCCTCTCCACCAGCCGATCCGTGGTTTCTCGATCCGGCGTGATGAGAAGCTGCGGCTGATCTTGGAAACCGATGCCCATCCGGCTGCGACTTCTTCGGCCGTCGGGCAGCCGCCCGGCACTGTTTGTATGAGCACCGAGCGAGCGCTGCTGAGAAACCTTGGCGGGCTCGAAGGCGAATTCCGTGGCGTCATTCCCTACAGCGTTACAACACATACCCGCATTAACTCTGAGCAGTCGTTAAAAGAGCAGGCTCAGGTCCACACCGCGACCACAAGCAACCCCCGGGGCGAGCCGGTTGCCTACGTCATCGACTGGCTTGAAAATCTGCCCCATAGCCCTTTCACGTGGCCAGCGTCCACCGAGGTCGTCACGAACACTGTCTCGACGCGCACGATCTCACTCGACGATGGCATAACTATCACTAGCGCCCGAGAGGACCACAGCCATTCCTCGAACACGGTGAAGCTGACTGTGGACGGAATTACGATTTACGTGTGCGCGCTCGACGGCAAGGATCAGCCTGGTGCCATCAAGCCAGGCTGCATCATTTACGACGGAGTCCCCGATGATAGCTTCCGCAAGAAGGTTCGGGTCGGCCTCTCCTTCGCACTGGGCCTTTATCTGGTGGACCTCGGTGCCACACACTACGATTCTGCATGGCAGATCGTTTCGACGCTCGCGCGCAGCGCCTACAGCCTAGGTCGCCATGCCTTTGAAATTCAAACGCTGCAGCTCGCGCCGCTCGGACCACGGTTTCTCAACGAGTTGACCGCGGCGCAACTCACTCGCGCAGTCCAGGCAATCGTGTCGGCGTTCGACACTTTGGATCTCGCGAACCTGCACTGGGCCTTTTGGCACGCCTGCGCGGCAACACCGCACATCGCGCCCGCCCATTTCGGCGCAGCAATTGAAGCTCTGCAGAGCGCCTATATGAAAGCGAATCCCGACACGGTGCCGGAGGGTTGGGCGCCGCGGGATTCATGGAAGGCTCTACGAGCTGGCTTGGCGGCCGCCATCGACAATACCGACATTCCCAACGAAGCGAAGACGGCGCTGAAGGAGAAGTTATCGACGCTCAACAGCATTGACCAGCGCCGGCGCCTAAAGTCCATTATGGCGGCTCTTGCCCTGCAGCTTGGTGACGACGAGGACGCCGCCTGGCGTCGTCGTAATAAGGCCGCCCACGGAACACCGATCCCCGAAGGACAGGAGCTTGCGGCGATCCGAGATATGAAACTGCTGAGGGGAGTGTTCCAGCGCCTGCTTCTGCGGATCACCAACGCGGCGGATCAGTACATCGACTACGCTTCGCCCAATCACGACTATCGCGTTCTGAAGGATGCACCACCCAACGCGCCCACGTTCTAATTCAGGAAGCGCTTGCCCGATTGGATAGGGGCAACTCTACTTAGATAGCTGAATTGCTATATGTACGCATATACAGTATATTCCTTGCAGATGAACGCGAAGCGGCAGTCATTTGATGCCAGCTTCCCAGGGGACGGAGAAATCAGGCGAATGGGCTGTGGGGTATCCGTTTTCCGAGCGGAGCGTGATACCGTTGCATCGCCCGAGGTCAGGGGGCGACGTGCGAGCAGACGTAGCAAAAGTAACGCTCATTGCCGCGCCGCAGCTCGGCGGCCTATATCGTCCTTCCGTTGAGCCTGGCCTTGTCACGCGACCTTACAAAAACGCACCTATACCACATCACCGACGTCAGCAATCTTCCCTCGATTCTCGCGATTGGTGGCTTGCTGTCGGATTGTGCACTGACAGGCGTGGCACATCAGATCATTGGTTATACGAACATCAAGCAGCGGCGTATGACGCAGTACCGAGTTCCTTGCTGCGGAAATCGATTCGTGGGCGAGTTCGTGCCGTTCTATTTTTGTCCCCGTTCACCCATGCTCTATACAGTGAACCTGGGAAACACAGGGCGGTCGCGCGGATGTCAGACATCAATTGTTCACCTCGTGACAACCGTGAGTATCGCCGCGAATCAAGGTCGCGCTTTTGCGATCTCGGACGTCAATGCGGGGACCGGGTACGCTACTTTCAGAAACGATTTGGCTTCACTCGATGACCCGGCTCATCTTCGGTGGGCTGACATCCAGACCAATCAGTGGCAAGGAAAAATGCACTCCAAGCAAGCGGAATTTCTGGTGGCTGACCGGTTTGACTGGAGTGCGATCGTCTATGTCGGGTGCCACAATGGAACTACAGTGGCGCAAGTTACCAAGTTGATGCCACAGCAGGGAGGCGCCAAGGTCGGAGTGCAGCCGGGCTGGTATTACTCATGATCGAAATCGTTCACGGAAATCTACTCCAGGCCAATGTCGAAGCATTGGTCAATACGGTCAACACCGAAGGTGTGATGGGCAAGGGAATTGCGCTGCAGTTTCGCCGCGCATATCCCGCGATGTTTGAAGCCTATCTGGTCGATTGCAACGCGGGGCGGGTGAAGCTCGGCCACATGCATGTGTACGACCTCGGTGGCCTCGTATCTCCAGGTCCACGTTGGATTGTTAACTTTCCAACCAAGGGACATTGGAAAGCTCGCAGTCGTCTGCCGGATATTCAGTCTGGTCTAACGGATTTGGTAAGGACTATTCGTGACCTCGGAATCAAATCGATCGCACTTCCGCCCTTGGGCTGCGGGCACGGCGGACTAAGTTGGAGTGATGTGCGTCCGATGATTGAGCTCGCTTTTGAGGATCTTCCGGACGTTCACGCGTTGCTCTTTGCGCCTGACGGTAGCCCCGCCGCTGCGGACATGCCCAACCAAACATCGAAGCCGGAGCTCACGACGGGTAGAGCCGCTTTGATCGCGCTCATCGATGGATACCTAAAGGGATTGCTCGATCCAAACGTTACCCTCTTGGAAATTCACAAGCTCATGTATTTTCTTCAAGAGGCGGGCCAGGATCTTAAGCTCCAGTACGAGGCTCAGTTGTACGGCCCATACGCGCGGAACTTGCGTCACGTACTGAACCGCTTGGAGGGCCACATGTTGAGCGGGTTCGGTGACGGGTCTGATCGGCCGGACAAACCTATCGAGCTAATTCCCGGAGCTGTAGCGAAGGCGAATACATATCTCGCTGAGGACGTCCAAACACTGACTCGGATGGCGCGCGTCCAAAAACTCATTGAAGGTTTTGAAGATCCGTATGGTTTGGAGGTTCTGAGCTCGGTGCACTGGGTAATTTGCCACGACCGTCGGGCACGTGATTCTGCAGAGCAAGCCACCAAGGCAGTTCTGAGTTGGAATGAACGAAAAAAGGAGCTCATCAAACCTGCGCACATCGAGGCGGCCTGGCGACGTCTTCATCACGAGAAATGGGCAACCGAGTCGCGCAGTGCGATCCACTAAGATCGATCACCTGACCTCCTCAAGTATACGATCCCAAATCGGAGGACGAGTGCGCGGGCCGACGACCATCGATGTCCACGGACAGCCGGGTATCGGTGGGGATTGGGTTGGGGGTAACTGCTCTATTCCGGACGATATCGCTCAGAAAAACAGTAGCTTACAGCTCAGTTAAATAGCCTCCCTGGCCACCACTACCCCTTATCGGCTACGCCGCAGCGCGTCTCTGTACGCCTGAGTTGGTGTAACTCTTTGATTCTAAACGGTACGATTTCCAAAGTCGTCTACCGGCGCCGTTGCGCGCGCATTTCAAGCGTAAGCGCTCGATCTTTCCCACCCTTGCCGGGCTTTAGGGTTTGATGTTCCAGGGCAGCAACGCCTCGATCTGCTCAACCGCCTGCGCGGCGGGGAGTTCGGCGAACAAGCGGCACAAGTACGCATAGGGTTCAAGGTCGTTGGCCCGCGC
>Ga0116129_1001280_pt1 | contig 14091 bp, 12 predicted proteins | sample June2015DPH_17_2_FD_89732 | JGI IMG/M metagenome (GOLD analysis project Ga0116129, IMG submission 89732) | Peatland microbial communities from SPRUCE experiment site at the Marcell Experimental Forest, Minnesota, USA - June2015DPH_17_10 | ecosystem: Environmental > Terrestrial > Soil > Wetlands...
ACCTGCTGCCTAGTTGGAGATCGACCAGCGAGAACAGCGCCAGCGCGCCCCAGATGGAAAGAATCGCCACCGCCATGCGCCAGGCGCCGGCGGACGACCGCGGCATTCCATCTTTCCTCCCTCTCAGCACAACGACAGATACGTACACCCACGAGGCCGCGTAGAGCAGCCAGACTGCCGTCATCGAGAGGTACCGCCCGGCCAGGTAACTTAGAATCGGGGCGATCGCGATGGAGAGCGGAATGCTCAACGCCCAGCGGAATAGCCAGGTCCTGCGGCGGAAGTCGAAAAGATCGAGCAGCCACGCGACGGCATAGCCGGGAATCAGCACGAACAGCGGAAACAGGCACACCGCCGCGATACTGGCCGCGATGTCGGTGAGCGTGAAGTTATGCAACAGTCCCAAAATAAGCCCGCGGGCGGCAATGGAACAAGACGCAAACCGATATCACGAGGGCTGTTGACTAAGGTTAGCCGAGCGCTCCGGCTCCTAGCGGCCGCCATGGACGCATCGCCGCCCAAGCGGCCGAGGCGACCTTGTTCGGCCGCGGCGATCCGCCACATGCAGCTACAAATCGCCACACAGGTACCGAACATTGGGGCGATCACCCGGGAAGAAAGCAAATGTACCGACATCTTCGCCGTGTTCTGTACCTTATTGCACTTGTCTTTTCGCGATCCAGATCCGGAAGAAGCGATCGCTGATCAGGAAAGAGCCATTGTCGCGGTCAATGAGATCCCGATTGAGCAAACTCTCCACCGCGCGCTGCGAATTTGAAGCGGTTCCCAACCCGTGCCGCCTGACGAAAGCGCCTGCGAAAGGTTTGACCCCCGCCGGCTCCGACGCGAGCCCCTTTAGCAACCGCGTCTGGTTGAGCGCAAGAGATTCCCAAAGCGCGGTATACGCATAGCTCTCGCGGTCGAGCAAGACTTTGACCGCGGCTTCGATCATAGACCGCGTGACCGACTCGCCTGGCTCGCAGAGCTCCCAGAGCACGTGACACAAATGCTGCGTATAGAACGGGTGATTTTCGGTCAATTTGCAGACCTCCTGGATCGCTTCGTCCGCTATAACCTTGTCTCCCTCACGAAATTTCCTGGCGATAAAGGGAATCCAGTGCGCGGTCTCGATCGAACCCAACGGCCAGTGTCCAGCCGACCGATACAGCGGGCGCGAGCGGTCCAGGAACATTTTCTGAATGAGGTGCTTTCTGCTGCCGAGGAATATATAAGACACATCTTGATGTTTCTGAATGATGCTCCGCAGCCGCCGCTCCACCATATCGCTCTCATATTCGAGCAGCTGCTGAACCTCATCAAAGACAATTACGACTTTCCGCTTCCCGCGTTCCGCGATTTTAGCCGGTGCGGCGAGCACCTCTTCGATTTCCGGTCCCGGCTGTCCGGTCGTATTGAAGCCGAACGTCACCCTCGGCTTGCCTTCCGCGTCCGCCGTTACACTGGGAGTCAAGCGGCCGAAGAGCTGTTTGGCGACATCGAGCAACTGGCCCGCTTTGGTGCTCATCGATTCCGCGATTGCGCGCGCCGTCGCCGCGACGAACGACAGCTCGCTGTCGGTGGGCCACAAATCGACGTATGCAGAAGTGTAGTTCTTCTTTGGCAACTGGCGGAGGGCAGTATGCACAAGAGAGGTCTTTCCAAGCCGCCTCTCCGAATACAGGAAGAGCTTTTCACTATTCTCGACCGCCGCTACGAGGTCGGCCAATTCCTTCCTGCGATTGCAGAACGCCGCTCCCTCCACGATGCCGCCATATTGAAAAGGGTTTTTCAGATTACGCACCTCGCGTAACGCACAATGCGTAACATTCTAGCGCAAGAGCCTTGCCGAAGTCGATAGCGTTCCAAAAGATCCCCAAAGCATGCCTTGGCCCAGCGCGATTTCAACCTGTCGCCCTCGATTAGACCGTCGTCTGGACGCACGTGTCCTCTCCACCCTCCACCGCGGCAGCCCCCGCGTTCGCTCCGGAAGGCGTAAACTTTCTTCTTAGCCTATCTTCTGAAGCCATGCATCTCCACACCATCGATTGGGCGATCGCCGCGTTCTGCGTCATCATCTGTTTCGCGCCGGCCCTCTTTGTCGCCAAGCGCTCCGGCAAGAGCACCGCCGAATTCTTCGCGTCCGGCCGCTCCGTGCCCTGGTGGCTCGCGGGATTATCGATGGTCGCCACTACTTTCTCCAGCGACACTCCGAATCTGGTCGCCAACTTCGTGCGCACCGAAGGCGTCGCCGGCAACTGGCGCTGGTGGGCCTTCACCCTCACCGGCGTTGCTACTGTGTTCTTCTACGCGCGCCTCTGGCGCCGCTCCGGCGCGCTCACCGACCTCGAATTCTATGAGCTGCGCTACTCCGGCAAAGCCGCCAGCGCCGTGCGAGGCTTCCGCGCCGTCTATCTGGGATTCTTCTTCAACTGCATCATCATGGCCACCGTAAACCTGGCCGCGTGCAAAATCGCCGCCGTGCTTTTCGGATTCGAGCGCTGGCAAACCCTGCTCGCCGTCGGCCTGCTCAACGTCGCTTTCGCCACTCACTCCGGCCTGTGGGGCGTGCTGGTGATCGACATGGTGCAGTTCTTCATCAAGATGGCCGCCGTAATCGCCGCGGCTTACTTCGCCGTCGAGTTGCCGCAAGTGGGCGGCATGCACGGCCTGGTGCAGAAGCTCTCGCACATGCCCGGCCCGCACGGCCTGAACTACCTCAGCATGCTGCCCGACTTCACCAACAATTGGGACCTCGCCGTGGCCGTCTTCATTCTTCCCCTTTCCGTGCAGTGGTGGGCCGTCTGGTATCCCGGCGCCGAACCGGGCGGCGGCAGCTACATCGCCCAGCGCATGCTGGCGTCGAAATCGGAAAAGGACGCGCTCGCGGGAACGCTGTTCTTCAACGTGGCGCACTACGTTCTTCGCCCGTGGCCGTGGATTCTGGTCGGCCTCGCATCGCTGATCGTCTATCCGCAACTGTCCGACATCCAGACCGCCTTTCCGCATCTCGATCCCACTCTGATCGGGCACGATATCGCCTATCCCGCCATGCTCCGCTTCCTGCCCGCCGGCTGGATCGGCCTCATGCTGGGCGGATTGATCGCCGCGAATTCCTCCACCATCCTGACGCATTTGAATTGGGGCGCTTCGTACCTCGTCCACGACTTCTATCGCCGTTTCATCAACACTGGCGCGCCCGATCGTCACTATGTGATGGCGGGCCGCCTCGCCACGGTGCTGCTGTTCGTTGCGTCGTCGGCGACGGTGTTCGCGCTCGATACCGCGGCGCAAAGCTTCAACATCATTCTGCAGGTGGGCGCCGGCACCGGCCTCTTGTACCTGGTGCGCTGGTACTGGTGGCGCGTCACGGCGTGGTGCGAAATTGTGGCCATGGTCAGCTCGTTCCTCGTCTCCATGGTGATCCTGATTCTGGCTAAAAATGGCTTCGACATTCCCTCCGCGCAGGCGCTGCTGCTGACGGTTGCGGTCACCACCGTCTGCTGGCTGTTGACAGCTTATTTTGGCCCGAAGAACGACGAGAAGGTGCTGATCTCGTTCTACCGGAAGGTGCGGCCATATGGCCCTGGATGGCGGGCTGTGCGCGCGCTCTCGGGCATCTCCGCGGCGCAGGAAGCCACCGATGAGGAAACCGGCAATTTCCCGCTAGCCTTGCTCGGCTGGTCCGCCGGATGCGTCATGATCTGGTCGGCGCTTTTCACGGTAGGCAATTTCCTGTATGGCCGGACCGGATACGCTGTAGCCTTGTTGGTAGTCTTTTCGATCAGCGCGACATTTCTCGCGCGGGTCGTCGCAAAATTGTGGAGGTAGTTAATGGAAAGTTCACGCCGCGAATTACTGAAGCTCGCCTCGCTGGCCGCCGCCGGCATGTCGCAGGCGCAAACGCTACCGGCGCAAACGCAGAAGAGAGCCGCCACCATGGCCGCCGTGCCCTTCGAACGGATCGAGACCGTGCGCCTCGGAGTCATCGGCGCCGGTGGACGCGGCAATTCGCTCATCGATAACTTCGCCGCAATTCCGCAAGTGCGCATCACAGCCCTGTGCGACGTCGTCCCGGATAAATTGACCAAGGCGCAGGCTAAGATCGCCAAGCTGGGCAAGCAGCCCAACCCGCCCGCGCTCTATTCCGCCGGCGACCACGCGTTCGAACAGTTGGCGGCCCGCGACGATATCGACCTGGTGCTCATCGCCACGCCATGGCTGTGGCACGTGCCCATGGCGCTGGCCGCGATGAAGCACGGCAAGCACGTGGGCGTGGAAGTGCCCGCGGCCAAGACCATCGCCGATTGCTGGGAGCTGGTGAACACCTCGGAGGCCACTCGCCGTCACTGCATCCAGCTGGAAAACTGCTGCTACGGCTACAACGAGCTGCTGGTGCTGAACATGGTGAAGGCCGGCGTCTTCGGCGAGATCACCCACGGCGCCTGCGCCTATAACCACGACCTGCGCAGCATCCTGTTCTCCGACGAAGGCGAAGGCCTGTGGCGCCGCTTCGAGCACTTCAACCGCAACGGCAATCTTTACCCCACGCACGGCCTCGGCCCGGTAGCGCATTACATGGATATCCACCGCGGCGACCGCTTCGATTACCTGGTGTCGATGAGCTCGCCGGTTGCGGGGCTGGCGGCGTACCGCAAGGAGCACCTGAAACCCGACGATCCGCGCCAGAAGGAAACCTACCGCTGCGGCGATTTGAACGTGAGCCTCATCCACACCGTCAAGGGCCGCGTGATCACTCTCGAGCACAATACTTCGTCGCCGCAGCCCTACGACCGCATCAACCTGATCGCCGGCACGAAGGGCATCTTCCGCGACTATCCGCCGCGAATCTACGTCGATGGATCGCCCAAAGAAGAGTTCGCATCTATCGACCCTTATAAGACGAAGTTCCAGCATAAGTATTGGACCGAAGTCGGCGACATGGCGCGCGAATTGGGCGGCCACGGCGGCATGGATTTCGTCATGGCCTACCGCTTGATTCAATGCATGAAGCAGGGCTTGCCGCCCGATATCGACGTCTACGACGCAGCCGCATGGAGCGCGCCCGGCCCGTTGAGCGAAGAATCCGTAGCGAAAGGCAGCGCACCAGTTAAGTTTCCAGATTTCACACGCGGCGAATCGAGCGTGGGATAGGCCTCCCGGCCTGTCCACGCGCCGGAGGCGCGTTCCGCGGCGCGGATTTCACAATGGGCCCATAGGAGACACCATGAAAACGATCATCCTGATAACGCTATGCGCGGCCCTCGGCCTCGCACAAGAGACCCCTACCGAACGCGAAGCCGCCGCCGGAGTGCTGCAAAAAATGGCCGCGCTGGAAAAGTCCATCGACGCGCCCGGATGGGTGGCCAAATTTTCCGCGGCCAACTCCGTGCGCGACCAGGTGACGACGCGCGCCAAACAACTCATGGATACCGAACTGCTCGCCATGGCTGACGACATCACCCGGCACCCGGAAATCGGATTTCAGGAGCGCCGGTCGGTAGCCATCCTCATCGCGTATCTCAAGAAACATAACTTCGAAGTGACTACCGATTCGGGCGGCCTCGAGACTGCATTCGTGGGCCGCTTCAAGGGAAATAACGGCGGCCCGAATCTGGGCGTGATCCTGGAATACGACGCGCTGCGCGGAACCAAGGGCCCTTTCCACGGCGATCAACACAGCGCACAGGGCCCCGTGGGCATGGCTGCGGCCATCGCCATGGCCGAGTACCTGGAGCGCACGCACACGCCCGGCAGCGTGGTGGTGTTCGGCACTCCGGGCGAAGAGATGATGCCGCCCGAGGCCAAGGTGGAGATGTTCAAAGCGGGCGTGTTCAACGGTATGGATATCATCGTCCGCAGCCATTCCGTCAGCGCCACCACGCGGCCCGCGCCCGGCTTCGGAACCTGTTGTCTGAATATCGATGGTGTGAAGTACACCTTCTCCGGCGCGCCCGCGCACCAGATGACGCCATGGGCCGGCCGCAATGCGCTCGAGGCGGTGATCCACCTGTTCAACAACATCGACGCCGTACGCAGCAGCATGCGTCCCGAAGCGCGCGTGCAGGGCATCATCATGGAAGGCGGCGCCGCCCCGAACGTGGTGCCGGACCGGACGGTGGCCGATTTCTACATCCGCTACCCCGACGCGGTGTATCTCACGCAAGTTCGCGAGTTCGTCGATAACGCCGCGCGCGCCGCCGCCATGGCCACCGGAACCAAGGTCAAGATCGACAACTATGGTCAGAATCGCGACGGCATCTCGGTCGCATCCCTGGCGGAAGTGGGCTTCGAGTATATGAAGCATTTCGGCGCCACGAACGTGCAGGAAGCGCCCGGCAAGCCGCAGGGATTCGAGGAGACCGGCATGGTATCGATCGCGATTCCGGGCCTGGGATTCGCCGCGCAGACCTCCACCGCCGCCAACCACACCTATGAAATGGAAGACGAGGCTGTGAAGGAGATCGGCCACCACGGCTTCGTCGTGGACGCGCAATCGATGGCCGCCCTGCTATTCGATTTCGCCACGCACCCGGACTACCGCGCGGCAGTAAAGCGCGAATTCGACGGAATCCACGCGCTATTCGGCGAATATCAGGAGGCGCTGAAGAAGGTCTACGGCGTGCCGAATGTGCCCGACCCGAAATGAACCGCTCCGAAGGCACGGATCTACGGGAGTGCCCCAGGGTCAGCACGCAATCCGTCCCGCCACGAGTTACTGCAGCCTCACAATCAGTATGGACGCATTTACGTTTGCTTGCGTCCCCCCTGTCAGGCTTGTGAGCGTTACCGCAGCAGAGGAACTATGATTGCGTAGCGTGACGACATCGCCAGCGCGCAGAGTGAGAATGGCCTGTCCCGTGGTCGGCGCTGTGCCCACCCCGGAACCATAGGTAGTGCCAGACAGGACAATGCCATTATCCGCTAACGTGAACTGGCTTGCTTGAGCGCCTGTAACGGAGAAGGTCACGCTGTAAACGCCGGCCTCGAATAGGAAGATATAGTTCTCGTCTTCAACATGACTCATACCGGAGATATTGCCAGTACTGTCGAAGGTGACATCGCCTTCAACCGCTACAGTTTGAGCGGATAGATTGTAAATGTATCCGAAGGCGCTGGCGACGCTGCCGGTTGCTCCTGCCGCGCCAGTCGGACCTGTCGGGCCCGCCACCGTCGAAACTGCGCCTGTCGGACCCGCCGGGCCAGCCATCGTGGAAGTTGCGCCAGTCGGACCCGTCGCACCCGTCGGCCCACTGTTCGCCAGCACAATCGTCAGCGTCGCCGGATGGCTGGTGCTCGTGTTCTCCTTACTGTCGAACTGGACGCTCGTACCCGTGTTCGCCTGAATCATGAAGCCATTGTTCGAGTCCGGCGTCGTAATCCACGCCTGCACCGCCGCCGTCGCATCCAGGGCAATAAACGTATCGGCCGTATTGGTCATCACCGAAGTGTTGACCGCGATGCCGGGCGATATCCCGGAGTTACCGCTGACGGTCAACTCTCCCCAAGGCGTGGAAAGCGCTCACCGCATCGATATTGATCGAGCCGCCCGCGTTTACGTGATCCAGGAACAGCGTCAAAGTCGCCTTCTGGATTTGCGTGGATGTCACTCCCGGCGGCAGTTGCGTGAGATCGAACTGCACCAGTCCGACGCTCGACGAACTGCCCACCGTAACCGTCGTCGCCGTTCCGAAATTCGAGCCGTTGTTCGGCACAAAGTAGGTATCCTGCGATGGCGCCAGCGTTTGCGCGATTCCCGCGATGGGCGTCAGAGCCAGCGCCGCGATCGCGAAACGAATCAGCTTCTTCATGTTTTTTCCCCCGTCAAATTACCGAGCATTGGAGTTGTGCCGCCTCAGCGCGATTCGCCCGCCGTTCGGCGAGCCGGCAAGAGGCTGTCGCAACAAAGCTCTTTGAGCAGCGAAACGGCGCTGCCTGGTTCCGGGAGCCATATCATGAGCATGCACGTAGATAAAGCGAAGCACGTGGAGCGCCACTGCCGGCTTTCCGTCCGTTTCCGTACCCGGCGAACGCCGGCCGATCATAATGTGTAAGGCGCCGCCCGCGCCCGATGTGTCGGACCCGAACCGATTCTTACATCCGCTACCTCGGCGCGGTGTCTCTCATACATGTCCGCTGAGTCCGTCGATAACGCCGCGTGGCGACGAATATCAGCAAGCGCTTAAGAAGGTCTATTTACGACTCTGCGATTTCCTGGCATGTGCGACCGTTTGGCCGGAAGAGCGAGCAATTAGCTGAATAAGAGCTACCGGATATGATGACTCCCGAAGAGATCGAGCGAACCGTGCGTGAGAACATTGGGAAAGCGGTTAGAGTGGACCGGAACCCCGGCGGCGATCTCCATCCCGAACCTTGAGCCCAGTGCGCTTAAGTGAGTTTCGTTGTAGGTAGTGACAGCGGCGGTAGACAACCGCCGCGCAGCTTGCCAAGCTGCCCCACATTACTGCCGCCGCTTGGCCATCACCTTGCGGGCATTCGCCATCAGCGCCGCCGCCTTAGGCATCGATTCTATCGCTTTCTTTACTTCCGGATCGGTCTTAGCGAAAATCTTGTCGCTGGCATCCACGTCGAAGGCGTAGATATACATCTCTTTCGTAAGTTGGCGCTTGATCCAATCCTGATCGATCATGAAGTCGGTTTCTTTGAACTCCACATTATGATCCACCAGGTAGTCGTGAAGGCTCTCCAACACGTCCTGATCCGGCAGCCAACCGGCGGGCAGCTTGCTTGAGTGCTTGGAAAAATACCAGCGCGTGAAGCTGAACAGATAGCTGCGGTATAACTCCCCTTCCAGCGGATCGAGCGTCGGCGTCTTATATTCTTCGTCCGGCGTAATGCCGCCGCCGCCGTAAACCGTGCGGCCGCTGTCGGTCATCTTCACGTCGTTAACATTGCGCGTGATGCCATCCTTGTGAGCGTAGTAATCGTAGAACGATTGGTGCGAGTAGTCGCGCTGAATCAGCCGGCCGCTGGGGGTGTAGAAGTGCGCGGTGGTAAGCGCGATCGCAGTGCCGCTCGCGAGCGGAAAAACTGTCTGCACCAACCCCTTGCCGAAGGTGGTCTCTCCCATAATCCAGGCGCGGTCGTGATCCTGCAGAGCGCCGGAGACAATTTCGGCGGCCGATGCCGAAGACTGATTCACCAGCACCACAATCGGGTATTCGCGCCCGCGGGCGCCGTTACGCACGGTGTAGGTTCTGGGCGGATACTCGCGGCCATGGGCGGACACCACAGTCATTCCTTTTTGCAGGAAGGCTCCGCTAACGTCCACCGCCTCATCCAGCAAGCCGCCCGGATTGCCCCGCAGGTCGAGGATCAGACCCGACAATCCATCCTGGCCGAGACGCTTCAGGTTTTCTTCCAGGCCGCGGCTGGTATCGTCCTCGAACCCGGTGACCTTGATATACCCGATCCCCTGCCCCACGAAGAAGCCGTCGGGGACGCTCTTGCGGTTGATCTCTTCGCGCACAATGGTGAACGTCCGATAGTCCGGCTCGCCTTCGCGCGAAACCACGATCTTCACGGCGGTGTCGCGCGGGCCTTTCAACAGGTCGGCGATTTCAGTGGTATTGAGATTGTCCGTGGGCTTATCGTTGATTGAAACCAGTACATCGCCGGGCCGAATGCCCACGCGGTAGGCGGGCGACCCCGGAAAGGGCGCGATCACGACGGTCTTATTGCTGCGCGGGCCCACTTCCATGCCAACCCCAAAGTAATGGCCTTTCTGGTCGTCGAGAAACGTGCGGTAAGCGCGCGGGTCCAGAAAAGACGTGTGCGGATCTAACGCCGCCGTCATTCCGGGGATTGCGCCGGCGTAAATAGCCTTGTCGGGGTTTACCCGGTCGGCGAAATTCTGTTCGACCAGAGAATAGAATTTTGTAAAGCCCAGAACATCGACGTTCGCGCCGGATTCGTCCAGGTCCGGATCGTCAATCGCCGCCTGAACGCTGTTTCCGTACACTCCTCCGAGCACCGAGAAACCGGCCACGATAATCGGCAAAAATAAGAGCGAGCGCGCCTGATGCGCCATTGGAACCGCCTCTCATTCGAGTATAACGTGGTGACGCGGGACTATGGTCAAGCCACGGCCGGCGCCCGAGCCGCTCCGAACGCCCGGTATTCCCTAGACCTGGACTTGGCCAAACGCCGCGCGACGAAAACCGGCTCAGCCCGGCGCCTGCCTGGCGGTTCCCAGTTCGCGGTGAACCGCATCCAGCACGCCGTTGACGAACTGCGCCGATTCTTCGTTTGAGAACTTGCGCGCCAGCTCAATGGCCTCGTCGATGGCCACCGCTGCGGGCGTACCCTCGAACGTCAGCTCGAAGACCGCAAGCCGCAGAATGTTGCGGTCCACCGTGGGCATACGATCCAGGCGCCAGTGTTCGGCGTGCCGCGAGATGCATGCGTCCAGCTCGCTGGCGTGTCCCACCGCTCCGCGCACCAATGCCGACGCGAAGGCATCGTGCTGCGTGTGCTCTCCCGAATAGATCGTATCGAAATACGCGTTGATGGCGTCGTCCACCGGCTGCCGGCGCGCATCCCAGGAAAAAAGAATCTGCAGGGCACGCTCTCTGGACTTGTGGCGGGACGGCATCAGACTCCCTGGCGCAGCGCGCGCATCAGGTGGGCCATTTCAACGGCCGTCATGGCGGCGTCAAAGCCCTTATTGCCGCTCTTCCCGCCCGCGCGGTCGATAGCCTGTTCCATCGTGTTGGCGGTCAGGACGCCGAATGCCACCGGCACTCCGGTTTCGGCGGCGGCGTGCGCGATCCCCTTGGCGGCCTCGCCGGCGACGTAATCGAAATGCGGAGTCTCGCCGCGAATCACCGCGCTCAAGCAAATTACGGCGTCGTAACGGTGCTGGCGCGCCAGTTCGGCCGCCACCAGGGGGATTTCCCAGGCGCCCGGCACTCTCACCGTGTCGATCTGACCGGCGTCCGCGCCCGTGCGCGCCAGCGCGTCCATGGCGCCCGCGAGTAACCGCTCAGTGATGAAACTGTTGAAGCGGCTCACCACGATGGCAAACCGCAAACCGCCCGCCGATAGCTGGCCTTCGAATACCTTAGACATGTCTCACTTTCCCGCGAAAACGGCGCGGCGCTTTTCGAGGAATGCGCGCGTCCCCTCGCGGCGATCTTCGGTTGCCGCGCTCACTCCGAACGCCGCCGCTTCGAAACGCAGGCCCTCTTCCAGACTGACGTTCAAGCCCGCATCCACCGCTTCCATCACCAGGCCCAATGCCAGCGGCGCATTGGCTAGCGTCTTGCCCAGCCATGCCCGGCTGTGGCTCAACAGGTCGCCTTGCGGCACAACGGCGTTCACCAACCCGATGCGCTGCGCCTCGGCGGCAGGGATAGTCTCGCCCGATAGTAGCAGTTCCAGCGCGCGCCCGCGCCCCACCAGCCGCGGCAGCCGTTGCGTGCCGCCGTAGCCGGGGATGATCCCGAGCTTCACCTCCGGCTGCCCCATTTTGGCGCTATCGGCCGCAAACCGCACGGTGCAGGCCATGGCCAGTTCCAGCCCGCCACCCAGCGCATAGCCGTTGATTGCCGCCACCGACGGCTTCGGCATAGTCTCTAGCATCCGGAATGTCCGCTGCCCGCGCACCGCGAACTGGCGCGCTTCAAAGGCCGTAAGCTGCGAGAGTTCCTGGATGTCGGCGCCGGCGACGAAGGCCTTTTCCCCCACGCCGGTGAGGATGAGGGCGCGGATGGAACTGTCGCGCGCAATGGCGGCGAATGCGTCTTCGAGTTCGGCCACCACGGCGCCCGAAAGCGCGTTCAGCTTGTCCGGGCGGTTGATCGAGACCAGCGCGATTCCGGCGTCGTCCACTTCGACCAGAAGATAGCTGTGGGGCATTAAGAAATCATTCTATCGCACCCGCAAAAATCGTCGATTTTCAAAGGGCGATAGCCCAAAGTGGAAGAGACGCTTTCGTCTGTCAACCCCCGCGAGGCTCAGCGATTGTTGCCCAGATCGGTTAAGCACGCACGCTGGCCGATCCGCTTTCCGAGGGATTTCGGCAGCTTGCAGCGAGATGCGGGATAATGGCTTCGTGTACCTCGCGAAAGCCTTCGCGCATCAACCGCAGTTCTTTGCCGCCATCGCTCAAGCCGCTGGCGCCTTGCAGCCAGACGTCGTTGCCGTGACGCCAACGCTCGGCAACGATTGGAACGGAGAGTCGGCTGTCTTCTTTCAAGTCGTTCTCGCCGATGGAATACCGCGCGCCCAACTTCTTCCTCTCACCAGACAGATTTCGCAATCTATCGTCCAGCAAGTGCAGCCTCTCGAAGAATGGGGAGTTCTTCCCTACTTCGACTTTCTAACGCAGTCCGAGCAGGCCCGACGGTGGGCGTGATCGATGGCCTACGCCAATGAATTGCTTGAGTTGGCTCAGGAACTCGCAAACCTCCACCCCGACTATCCTCACCAACCGAGTCTGCGCCGAGCCGTTTCCACAGCGTATTACGCCCTATTTCATCTACTAATCTCCGAAGCTACCGCGAACTGGCAGCGACCTGAATTACGGGCCATCCTGGGACGGGTATTCGATCACGGCCCGATGAAACAAGCCGCCGATAAGAAGGTCACCGAACTTAACAACTATTTCCAGAAAAAGCCGCCAGAAGGGCCGGAGAGAACTCTCGCCTACCATTTTTACAACGTTACCGACGCCTTTGGACAGGCGCAATATCATCGCAACGAAGCAGACTACAACACCGCCCGAGAATGGGATTTGACGGAAGTGCTGCTGCACATCGACGGCATCACCGACGCATTCAAAAGCTGGAACATCATCCGGGAAGAACCCGCCGCGCAGGCTTATTTGGTCTCGATGCTGCCGAGCAAGGAACGTAAACAGAGCGAAAGGCGTCCGGAGAGGCGGCCCACGTTGACGGACGATCCGAAGTACTCTAGGGCATGATGGCGGCAGGACTTGCCGCTGCGACGGTTATCGGTCACCTTGGATCGGCCTGTCGCTCTTCATGTTTCGAGGACGCAAGCCGATGCCCCATCACTCTCGCCCCTACTGACTTAGAACGTGAAGCGCATCTGCAGTGTGATCTTCCTGTTATAAGTCGGCGATCCGCCGCTGCCCCCGCCGGGAGGTCCGAAGCCCGACGCCAGGCTGATCGATTCGCCAAAATACGGCGACGAAAGGTTGCCCACCGGCGGCCCGAAATTCGTGTGATTCAGCGCATTGGACGCCTGCACGCTCATCGTCACGCTGTATTTTTTGCCCGCACTGCCGCCGCCCATCATCATCGGGCCGCCACCGCCGCCCGGAGGAGGACCACCACCGCCGCCTCGCGGACCGCCGCCACCGCCGCCACCCGGAGGAGGGCCGCCCATCGGAGGACCGCCGCCGCCTGGCTGCATACTCGCCTCGCCCTTCGCGCCGAACGCCCACGTCCGCGCCAGCCGCAGCATCAGCGTCTCGTTCGCCGGACCAACGCCGGTGTTCCGCCCAATCGCCGTGCCCGGCGCAGGATTCAGGTTGAAGCATCCGTAGCCGGCCTCGTATTTGAAGCCTGTGCCCGTGCAACTCGCGGCCGACTGGTTGGCGTTAAGCGAAGGACGCTCCGCCGCGACGCCTTCGTCCAGCGAATCGATGCCCGTGGTGATGTCGTACGGCGTCCCGCTGCTCATGATCAGGAATGGGCTGATGCTGAGCTGCCACGGCAGCGGGAGGCTGGTCCCGATCACCGCGCGCTGCCGCACATTGGCGTATGTAGAAGGTCCCCACTCGGCTCTCAGATCGTACGGATTGGCCGGCGCTCCCTCGTTGTCGTCCATGCCATACGAGAGGGCGTAGAAGCCGAACAGGAAAAACTTCTTGTAGCTGATGTTGGGCGAGAAAATCAACTGATTCGTCCGGCTGAAGCCATTCGATTCCGTTAGCTCGCGCAAGGTGGAATCGCCAAAGGGATACACCCCGTCAACGGGAGTGTTGATGTTCAACGTCCGCGTCAAATGCACCCCGCGATTGGTCATATACTGCGCCGTGATGCGGGCGTATTTGTTGATCGTCCGGTCCACCGCCAGGCTTCCCTGGTAAGATCGCGGCGCCAC
>Ga0116129_1001281_pt1 | contig 14083 bp, 17 predicted proteins | sample June2015DPH_17_2_FD_89732 | JGI IMG/M metagenome (GOLD analysis project Ga0116129, IMG submission 89732) | Peatland microbial communities from SPRUCE experiment site at the Marcell Experimental Forest, Minnesota, USA - June2015DPH_17_10 | ecosystem: Environmental > Terrestrial > Soil > Wetlands...
AAGCCCCGTAACGGAAAGTTCATCGATGTAACGCTTGAGCGTACCGCTATCCAGCAGATCGCGTGTGATGTTGTCCAGCCAGATGCTCTGCCCCAGATCATGCAGTTCTTGTGTAGCCTTCATGGTGATAAAGCCTCCAAAACCTTGACTCTACTTGGAGTGGCGATAGTTCCAAAACGGTTCGAGGATTTTGTGAAGCCGCGTACCCATTCGAAAGCCTGGTCGGAAACCATATCCTCAGTGAAGGGCCAGCGCCAATTCCCGCCGGCACGCCCGGGGACGTTCATACGGGCTTCGCTGCCGAGATTCAGCAAGTCCCGCAGCGGGAGCCATGGCAAGTGTGCATCCGGGCTCGCCGTGAGTCGGTCGCCCCAGCGCCAACCGCAAAGCATTCGTAGGCCCAGGGGCGTTCACGCTTGGGTTTCGAGTTCCCCCAGTGAAGGACCGGCGATTCGCATTCAGTATATTCAGCCTGCATCCGCGCTCGCGCTGCAAACCGCCGCCAAAACGGGAGTAAGCTGTTGGGAGCGATTTATGATTAGCCGAAGACAGTTCATGAGCGCGGCTGCCGCCGCCTCGACGGCCTCCCTTGTGGCACAACAAAGTTACGAATGGGGCGGCCCAGTGCTCGACATACATCTCCATCTGCGGCCGAATGGCGAATCGAACTTCGCCCACATTGAGGGTAGCGGAGTAACCAGGGCTGTCCTCCTGACGCGCGTGCAGGCCGTTGACCAGGCAAAGGCGCTGGCGGAAAAACATCGGGGCCGCTTCGTGTGGTTCGTCAGCGCCGACGTCACGAAGCCCGAATCGGCCGGCCTGCTGACGAAAGCCGTTAAGGACGGCGCCCTCGGGTTGGGCGAGATCAAGTACCAGGTGCAGTGCGATGGCCCCGAGATGAAGCGCATGTACGCGCTCGCTGCGGAACTGAAGGCGCCGATCCAGATCCACTTCGGAGACGTGCCGCAGGCTTCGGGTAACGTGGTCTTCAACGGCGGATTCAAACGCTTCGACGCCATGCTGAAAGCGTTCCCAAAGACCAGATTCATCGCCCATGCGGACACGTTCTGGGTCAACGTGAGCTCAGACTACAATTACGACACCGCGTACCCTGAGGGTCCGATTAAGCCCGGCGGCCTCAGCGATAAGTGGCTTTCGGATTATCCGAACCTTTACGGCGACATGTCCGCGAACTCCTGCAATAACGCCCTGAACCGTGATCCCGAGTTCTCGACGGGTTCCTGGCCCGGCATCAGGACAAACTCATGTTCGGCTGCGACTGCTCGTGCTCCGACGGGCGTGGAGGAGGTCAGACGAACCCCTCGCCGCGGCTCCACGGGAAGTGCATCGCGCGCGCGACGCTGGCGGCGATCCAGAGTATTTCAAAACCCGAAGTTTTCCGTAAACTTCGTTGGGAAAATGGCACGAAGCTGTTGGGTCTGCCGAGCCAGGATTAGTGGCATTTTGCCTCCAGCCTACGCCGTCCGGCGCTGAGCCGTATGGTTTTTGGAGCGTCGACAATATGAGATTCGTCACTGACCGCTTCGTACTTCTGTTTCGATGGTCTGTTTCCCATGTCCTAAGCGTGGCGGCGCCCGCCGTTGCCGCGCAGGAAGCGCCGCGGCAGCCCATCGGGGCCTTTACTGCCGCGCAGGCTCAGTCGGGACGCGCCATTTACAATCAGAATTGTGACGGTTGTCACAGCGTCAATTTTGAAGGATCGGGCGAAGCCCCATCGCTCGCCGGGGACGCCTTCATGCGAGAGCATCGATGAATTTCGGCCAAAATGAAGCCGCGAATTTGTCCGCGCCGCTGACGGACGCGGAAAAAGAACAAAGCGCTTACACCCGCTCCCATTACACTAAGTACGAGTTTCAGGTTCCCGCGAGGGACGGCGCGAAGCTCTTCACCATCGTCTACGCCCCGAAGGACTCCACTCATGCCTGGCCGATCATGATGAAACGGACGCCTTATGGAATCCCGCCTTACGGGATCGACTGTTTCATGACGTCGATCGGTCCGACGGATTTGTTCGCGAAGGAGGGGTTCATCTTCGTCTATCAGGACACGCGCGGACGAGGCATGTCGGAGGGCAATTTCGAAGATATTCCGCCCCAGAATGTGGTTCCGAACGACGCCACCGATACTTGGGACGCCATCGACTGGCTGCTCCGTAATGTTTCCCATCACAACGGAAGAGTGGGCATGTGGGGCTCTTCCTATAACGGATTCACGGCTGGCTGCTCGCTGATTGATTCGCACCAGGCGCTAAAGGCCGTATCGCCCCAGGCGCCCACCGCCGAGCAGGGTAAAGGCGACGATGCCTATCACAACGGCTGTTTCTGCCTAGCCGCCGAATTCAACTTCTACGCCACCTTCACGCCGCGCGCGGGTGGCCCCGCGCCAGTGGCCGGGTGGCCCCCCGGGTTCGATTACGGCACGCCCGATATGTACGAATTTTTTCTAAGGCTCGGCCCGCTTTCGAACGCAAATTCCCGGTATTTCAAAAATACCAACCGGTACTGGAATGCCCTCCTCGCCCACCCCAACTACGACCAGTGGTGGCAGGACCGTTCACTTTCGCGCTACATCGATCGTGTGAAACCCGCCGTTCTCGTGGTGGGCGGCTGGTTCGATGCCCAGGACCTGACGGGGCCGTTCGCGCTCTTCAATGCCATCGAATCGAGCCACCCGGGCGCTTCCAACACTCTGGTCGTCGGACCCTGGAAGCACAGCGGCTGGTATTACGATCCCGGCGACACGCTTGGCAACCTGAGCTTCAACGTGAAAACCGGCGAATATTACCGGGAACACATTGAACTCGCCTTCTTCAAACGCCATCTCAAGGGGCAGGACGAATCCGAATTCCCGAAAGCCATCGTGTTCGAGACCGGCAGGAACGAGTGGCGCCGGTTGCCTGCGTGGCCGCCGGCTGGCATCGAACGGCGGCTCTTTCTCCGCGAGGGGGGCCAACTCTCCTTCGATGCCGCGGACGCAGCGGGATTCGATGAGTATGTCAGCGACCCGGCCCGGCCCGTGCCCGTCCTTCCGGAGTTCAACACCAATCCGCCGTTCAATTACTTCATGACCGAAGATCAGCGCTTCGCCTCGCGGAGGCCGGATGTGCTCGTGTATGCGACCGGCGAACTCGAAGAGGACATCGTCGTCGCCGGGGAGGTGGAGCCGGTCCTCACCGTGTCCACCAGCGGAACTGATTCGGATTTCGTCGTGAAGCTGATCGATGTTTATCCCGACGACTATCCCGACACGGAACCCACGCCGGACAAGGCCGCCGTGGTACGTAGAGGCGGCTATCAGCAACTCGTCAGAGGAGAGCCCTTCCGCGGCAAATTTCGCAACAGCACGCCGGAGAACCCCGCGCCCGAGCCGTTTATTCCCGGCGAGACGACGGTCATTCGATTTCGCATGCCCGCCGTGTTCCACGCCTTCCGCCGTGGCCATCGCATCATGGTCCACATCCAGAGTTCGTGGTTTCCGCTTGTGGATCGTAATCCGCAGACATTTGTGGATATTCCCAACGCCCGGCCGGAGGATTTCGTGAAAGCGGGCCAGAGAGTTTATCGCGGCGGCGGCGCCGGGTCGCACATCGTTGTCAACGTGATCGAAAACGCACGGGAAAGTGAATGGAAAACGAGATGAACTGGAATACGATCAAACCGGGTGTGATTACCGTCTGTACTTACTCGGGATTTGCACCGGTGTGCTTTGTCAAGGATGGCGAGCCGGCGGGTAAGGATATCTCTTTCCTCAAAAAGTTCGCCGCGGACTATGGAATGAAGGTGGAGTTCATTGTGCTTCCCTACTTCATCGGCATCTGGCGCGAACCGTGCAAAGGGTCGTGCGACATAGCGGCGGCTGGCATCAGTCCATGGCAGGCAAGGAAGAAGGAATCTCCGGGCGCGGTCTGGACTGAGGATTACTTCCATGTTCAGCGGTCGCTGCTGATTCGGAAGGCGGATGAAGACAAGTTCCACACGATTGCGGATTTCAAGGGCAAGACGATTGCCGTGACCGAGGGTTCGAGCGCCGATCTCGATATCGACGCCGAGACCCGCAAAACCACGACGATCGTATACCGCAGCGATCAGCAGGCCGCGGTGGCGGAACTGCTCGCGGGCTCGATCGACGCTTTTGGGGAAGGCGACGTGAGTAACCTGTACCTTGCGATCGGCAAACCTCTGACGATAACCGCTGTACATCACTTGGATCCGAAGAACCCGGAAGCCTTTTCCTTTCCCGTTCGCGAAGCGAGCGGGGTCGTTGGTGCGCTGAATGACTGGATCGCGGCCAGACCGAAGGACGAGTATCTGAATATCGCGGTGTAACGCGATCCGGCGTTTGGTGTGAGATCCTCGCCGCAATTGGCGCCGGGGGGATGGGCGAAGTCTACCGCGCCAGGGATACCACGCGCGAGCCGGTAAAGGAGGCGTTGTGGGTGGCGCTCTTGCCCGGTCCGGGGCGGCGGCTTTCCTATATGGAGGCGTTGCGTCCTCGGTCCGCCGCCGAGTTGTTTCTTGAGGATGGTCGTGCGATCATTTGCCTCCGGTTGGGAACCACCCGATGCGAACTCGGCAGGACGTCGGCGGGCCTTCACGCCAGCGGTGATTATCTTTATCGCATGGGTTTAGCGGCGGTGTTCGGAATGATTCTGATTTCCGGCGACGCCGCACGGGTTCTTTCCCGATGCTGCGGGCCAATTTCCACGCCTTCCGATTTCATCTTATTGCGTGCCCGGAATTCACGCTATCTCCATCCTTACCTCAACCTCTTTGGACGAGTACTGGCACGTATGGAGAGTGGCAATCGCCATCGGGCCGCTCAAATGGCTGACAGTTCGATTTCCGCCGCCCTCGCTGGATGTGTTCCGGGTTATGGCAGAGGCGTCGCCTTGCTCACGCACTCGCTGTCCTGGCCGGCGATCCCGGTCTCTTTCAGTTCTGCGGGGCTGGTGTTCCCGATCGCGGTCGAGGTTGCCCGGACGCGCGACTATTAAATCCGGCGTAGCGCAGGCCTAGCTTAGCCAAACTAGCCCTCAAACGGGCCCACTACATCGCAGCGCGCGCAGCCGGTCGAGAACCCGCGTATGGAGTCCGGCGCAGCGCTTAAGATCGTGCCCGGCGCCTTCCACGTCCAGCAACTCCGTGTGCGCCGGAATCAGCGCCATGGCGCTACGCAGCTCCGCGAGAGTGGCGAAAGGGTCGGACGTACCGTGGACGAAAAGCGCGGGCGTGCGCAGATCCGGAAAAAACGCGGTGCGCATCTGCTCGGGACGATTCGGCGGATGCAGCGGGTAAGAGAGCAACAGCAGCGCGTCGGCCAGCGCCGGGTTTTCCGCCGCGGCCATGGCGGTTTGCCGCCCCCCGTAGGAATGTCCGCCGGCATAGATGCGCCCCGGCGCAATTCCGCGAACCGCCGCAACCGCCTGGACGATGCCTTCACGGTCGCGCGCCGCGGCTGCGGGAAATGGCGGACCTTTGGGCCGCTGCTGGCGGAACGGTAGATCGTATCGCAGCACCGCGTAGCCGGCCTCGGCGAATGCGCGCGAGAGGACTTGCAGCAGCGGCGCATTGCAATCGGAACCGGCGCCGTGAGTCAGCGCGAAAGCGTCCCCGTTGGGGCTGTCGGGCGTGTGCAATACGCCGCGGACGCCACCGGATTCGAAGGCTTCTTCCATAAACTAACCGCGCCGTTGGCAGGCGAAAGCGCCTGCCCCACTATGCCGGCGAATTCAGACGCCGCGCGATGCCGGCCAGCATCCGCCGCGGAGCGAAGCGCGCGCCCCAAATCATCCACCGGTTGCGCCCGCCCGCGATGATCTCCGCTCTACCCGCCAGCATGGCGCGGTAACCTTCCCGCGCCACCGCGGCCGCGGTCATCGAAGGTCCTTTGATTATTTTGGTATTGGCGGTTCCGGCGGTCTCAAAGAAATTGGTGCGCGTGGGTCCGGGGCAGAGCACGGTGAGCGTGACGCCCGTGCCTTGCAATTCGTTGGCGATGGCTAGCGAGAAAGAAAACACAAACGCCTTGGTGGCGTAATACATCGCCATGAACGGTCCCGGGACGAAGGCCGCCGTCGACGCCACGTTCAAAATCCGTCCTTTGCGCCGCGCGATCATTCCCGGCAGGTACAGTTTGGTAAGATGCGCCAGCGCTGTGATGTTCACCTGAATCATGCGCGCCTCGGCTTCCCAATCGGTTCCGGCATATGCGCCGCGCAGGCCGAAGCCGGCGTTATTGATGAGGATATCGACCGCGCCCGCGGAATCGAATACTGCGCGTGCAGCGGCGGGGTCGGCAAGGTCTGCGATGACGGCTCGGGCGGCGATGCCGTGCGCCTGCGAGAGGCCAAAGGCGAGATCCTCCAGCGCCGCACGCTGGCGCGCCACCAGGACCACGTCATACCCATCGGCCGCGCACAACTTCGCTAATTCGGCCCCGATTCCGCTCGATGCGCCGGTGATCAGGGCCGTGCCCTTCCCCATGCTTATTCCTTTTTCTTAAGCTGGGCGTCGTGTTCCAGAATGAAGCGCTTAATTTCCTCGCTCATGCTCAGCAACTTCTCCCACTGCTCCCGGTAGAGCGTGACGGGAAAGCGCCCCATTCCGTAAACGGAAAGAGCGCCCTTTTCGCTCACCTTCAGCGACGTCTGCCCGCGGGCGGCGGGCTTCTTCAGATTCTCATTTTCGGCGCGGAGGCGCTCAATTTCAGCGTGTAGTTCTTCTTCCGTTGGCATAGCTTAGTTCCAGTGATACCACATAAGGCGGACTAAACGGGGGACTTACGGGTTTTCGGGGTTTTCGGAGTTTTCGGGAAACCCCTCGGGATTTCGCGGCACGGCGAGGAAATCCGGAAAAACATGCATAGGCGTTAAAATAAGCCCTCTGCCAAGGTTCGGCCTCGGGGCGTAGGTCTAATCTCCTTGCTCGGTCGCTAACTTCCATTGCCGAACCTCTTGGGCTTCTGCGTCGCCGCATGGTACGCGGCGTAAACGGCCACGTCAGCGCGCAACGGGACTTGCAAACAATTTCCGTGAGCGGCGTTTGAACGAAGCCTGACGGCAGACGCTTCGCGTGCGCCGGTTGAGAGTTTGCGCTAAACAGCGGTATGTTCAGGTCACAAGGAGGTCCTTGCGACCCATCTAAGAAAAATCACGATCGAGGAACTCGAGCGTTGTAATTACTCAGAGACTACCACGCGTGCCTACCTGCATGCCATTTGAGGATTTCGCACGCTGTTTCAAACGTCCCCCGGACCAACTCGGCCCGGAGGAAATCCGCGAATTTACAGCCCACATGTTCCGTTTTCTTCTTCACCAAAACCCTGAAGCGATCCTGGAACATCGAAGAAACGCCATACCCCAAAATGCGGGTGCAATTGCCGGTTATTCTAAGCCCGTGAAGGCCTGCTCTCAAGGCTGGATACGTGCAAATGAATGACTGGTCACGCTTGGCCGTTGACGCTAGCAACGAAGCAAAAACTCGATGACCTTGCAACTGCTTTGGGAAGAGTACCGCGCCCAGAACCCGGACGGCTGTCGGTACAGCCGGTACTGCGATCTCTACCGAAGCTGGCTGCGGCGCCGGGAAGTCGTGTAGCGACACGAACACCGGGCCTGCGAAAAGCTGTTTGGTGACTATGCCGGCGACACCGTACCCGGACCAGCAGAAGCGTCACAAGGCCCTGTGCCCGGATTCCCCCAGGGGTATTTTTCAGGCAAGGCAGCGAGAACTCAGAGCGCAAATCCGCAAGGCGTGGTCGTCGAGTGGTGGACATCCGAAAGACGTGGAGAAGACCAGAAGACCGTGAGGGAAACCGATATTGACGGGCTTTTCCATGACCTGAGGCAAACCGGCGTCAGGAATCTTGTATTGTACGCGCCGGGATCCCCGAAAAGGTGGCCATGCTCATCAGCGGTCACAACCGGGAGCGTTTTTCAACGGTACAACATGGTAGATGAACGTGATCCGGATGACCGGCTGACAAACTGTACAGACACCTCACGGCAAGAGTGGCAGCGGGTCACACCGAAGGACCAGAAATGACCGACCCACCGGGCGCGGAAACACCCGGAGTTTGTGCCGAGTCTCCAATGTTGGTGATAGTTTGTGCTATTCGCTGCCATGGAACGGCAGGGAATATTGTGCAAGGCGGCCATCCCTCGACCAGCCGTTGGAAACCCTCGAATCCCTGGCCGCACGTGCGCAATACTGGCCCACAATGATAATATGAAGGGGCAAATGGATCGTACGCGACGCAAGCAATATCACAACGTCAGCACAAGACCGTGTGCAGAAGCAGGGTCGTAGCATGTTTACCACAAATCTAGCACAATACGTATGGTCAGCCTTTTCCATTTCCTGCAAGTTGCTGTAAATAAAGGAACGCCACCCTAGCTCAGTTGGTAGAGCGGCTGATTCGTAATCAGCAGGTCGCCGGTTCGATCCCGGCGGGTGGCTCCAGAAACTTCCTGAAAACACGGCACTTCTCGAATTGCCCTGTTCCAAACACCATCCATTTTTGCTCCAACTGTGCCAAAACTGTGCCAAAACCCCATCATGCTGCTTTACCTGTGTCAGAACCCGGCTTGTCGTTGGCCCGCCGGTTCAGTTGCGCGAGGGCCTCGCGTTTCATCTGTAATTTCATCTGCGAGTACTTCTTGAACACCTTGGCGTCGCCCTGCCGCAACATCTGCGTGACCCACTCATCGGCCACCCCACCGGCGCTTAGCCGGGTTGCATAGGTGGAGCGAAGATCGTAGATCCGGAAGTACGGCACGCCAGCCTTCCGCAGGGTTGTGGCCCAGACCTTCTTGAAGCTGGCCTGGTAGCCGGTTGGGTTGTCGGCGTTGGGAAACAGGAACGGAGAGGGACCGGCGGCTTCGATCTGATTGCGGAACGCCTCAACCGCGATCTCAGTCAAGGGCACTTCCGCCACGCCGCTCTCCGTCTTTGAATCGGGTATCCAGATCATCGCGTTGTCTAGATCCACGTCCTGCTTCCTCATCGGAGCAAGCTCTTTGTACACCCGGAGGCCTGTTTCTACAACGATCCGAATGACGTTCCGCAGGTACTGCGGCGCGGCCCGCTCAATCGTCTCTTGTTCCGACCACTTCATGTAATGCGGCCGGAACAGACCTTTGATCCGCACCGGAAACTCCACCCCGTAACACGGATTCGCCACCAGCATCTTCTTGCGCACGGCGACATTCAACATTCGCCGTAACACCCGAAACTCCTGATGCACCGTACTTGGCTTAACGAGCCCCTTGGCGACCTTTCCAGTCGATCTCACGATCACAACCCGCTGCTCCAGACGACGGCGCAGAAAGGTCTCGATCGTTTCCGCTGTCAGATTCACCAAGAGGCAATCTCCAAACCCGGCATTCAAATGCTTCGCCACCCGGCTATAAGAAAGATGCGTCTTCGCCGCTCGAATGGGTGGTTTCGAAAATGCTTCCAAGAAGTACTCCGACCATTGCGCGAAATTGAGCTGCTCCCCTTTGCGGAGCAGCGGCAGGGTATTGCTGTCCCTGGCTTGCAGCCTTTCGCGCAGACGCCGCTGGGCTTCATCCCAGTCGTCAGTGTTCGTTGATTCTCTCTGGCGTTTGCCCTCGCGGTCGCGATAATCCATCCACCAGAACTTCGATTCCTCCTTCCGAAAAAGACGTCCATCGTTTTTCCTAGGTCTTGCCATATCCCACCTCCTGTTTAAAAGTTGCGCGGAAGGGCTCGAGATCCGATTTGAGAAACCGGATGTTGCGGCCCATCACGCGGAGATGGGGAATCTGCTTTCGCTCAACCCAAAGATACACCGTTTGCGGGCTGACGCCAAGGAAAACCGCAGCTTCCCGCACGCGGATGGGTAGTTCATTCACGACCGTGACGGATGGCGCTTTGATTGTCGCTTCCATGAAATCCTCATGGCGCCGAGTGTGGCGCCCTCAAATACTAAGGAAATGGCGGAGGCAATTCGGGACGTTTGTTGTTGAAACAGCCCTCATTACTGTTGCAGATCGTACACAAGTAGCCGGTCAGACAGACTTGTGTTTCGGACCTCCCAAAAGCTCTCAGAGCCTCATGCCCCAAGCCAGCCCTTCTCAATTTCGTCCCGAGCCGAGCGGTGACCTTTCCCGTGTTGGCGCGGGCAGGACAGAAAGGAGGGAACGGAAGTGGAGCAGTACCTCCCTCATCTACTAAGGCAATGGGGCGAACCCATCGGGACGCGGAATCTGCAGATTTTCGCGTCTCGCGACGGATTGCAACAACCGCCGCGGTGACGGCCAGCGACAAGGTGACCTTCGGAGCCGGGTACGCGTGATTTAACCATGTGCTCCGCCAGCACGTCACAGTTCTCAAACCGTTGGCAGCGGTTGCGGGCGCCATGGAGTCCCGATCGTTACGGGTGTGGAAGGATGTCGCCATTGCGTTCTGCTTTAGACTCTCGCATCTTTCTTTCAAACCATAAAGCTGCACCTACACCCTGTAAGCCGCGGAGTGTCACGGGTGTGACAGACCGCGAGCTTCTCATCTCATGCAACGTGTCACTTTGCTGCGTTAGGCGTTACCGTATCCGAAATAGTAGAGCCAGCCGAGCGACCTGCGAACTCCCTTCCGGGTTGGATAGAGTTGATCACTTGAAGACTTGAAGTTGTACCCCGACGCTTCTGACAAGGTCGGATGACTGCGCCACAAGAGCCGGTTTCAGCGGTTTCAGCAATTCACCCGAAAATCTCGCAAGAGTTTCAGGGGCTGGTTGATCCAACAAAGAATTTCAGAAAGTTTCAGATCTTCACCACATTGTTTCGCTTTCACCAGCCAACCCACATCATCGGGAGCCGAAAACGCCGGTAGTGGAACATAAAGGGAACGCAACACATTTGGGCTCGGATTGGACCTTAAGAGGCGCATCGTGAACGAGTTCCGGCGTGCACAGTTCAGCGTGTTTTGTGCACGTTTGTGCACGACACTTCTGGTGTCACATGCCGGCATCCCGGCACCTACAGATTAGGCAGCTATGATGCGGAACCAGAAGAAAATCACGCGCGGACTGCGGTATGACGCAGAGTTGAACAATCGAATCGAGGCGGCGACCAAGCAAGGCGGATTCTCATGCAGCAGCGCGTTCATACGCGCCGCAATCGAGCGAGAGTTGGCCGGTCGTGAAAGTGGTGTCGACGCGGCGGAGCAGAGAATCGCGGCCAGTCTGGATCGCATGGCCCGAGAAATTCGCAATCTGCGGTTAGGCCAGCACGTGTTGTTCGCTTTCGTAGACATGCTGGCGAAGACGTTCTTGACTTGTGTGCCAGAACCGCCGAGGGATGTGCACGACCAAGCCATCGCCCGCGGCAAAGCGCGCTATGGCCGGTTTCTCAAGAGCGTGGGCATCGGCATGGGTGATTCCCGAGCCGCCATGCCTCCGGCTATGAGGACGGTTCTTCGATACACCGGAAGTTATCGGTGGGAACAAAGCCGTCCGCAGAGAGGTTCGGGCCGGGGGCGCCGGGTATTCAGCCAGCGATGCGCGGTACGCATGACGTACTCACCAAACAGAATCACCGGCAGTGGCGAGCACACACGGCCGCTACATCGCCCGTGAGAGCGCAACCCAGGACCGTCCGGGTCGGGCCTTTGACGATCAGGGCGAGACCGTCGCGCCGGCTGAAGTCCTGGATCGCTGGCAGAAGGCAGGCGACCCGCGGCTCTGGAAAATGATCATATCGCCGGAATTCGGCGACAGAATCGACCTGAACCAGCTGACCCGCGAGCTCATGAGCAGGGTAATCTTGTCTTGTGACGCCGTTACTTGATCAGCCGCTCGTATTCGTCGTGGGGACCGATCCAGAACCAGGTAAAGACATTCCCGTCTCGGATGGCAAGCGCGCGGTAGTCATCTGTCACCCGAGCCGACCAGAATTCACCGACAGGCTTCAACTGAATCGAGGGATGCCGCGGGTTTGCAGTGAACAGGCTAAACTGTTTGTCGGCACGCCGTTGAATGTCTTCCGGCAGATCGTCGTATTGATCCCAGAACTCAGGCAGGGTTTTCGATTCGAAGGTCACGATTGAGGCTTGCGGCGCGCCGCGAACCCTTCGTCCATGAGGCGAGTCTTGCCCTGAGCGATGTCTCTCTTTACCCGGTCCACCAAGTGATAGCCGCGCCCCCCCGGCGAGAAGTCCTTGACCATCTCCTTGTCCCACTCGTCGTAGTCGAGCTCATTGAGCCATGCGGCGAGGGAGTGCCGCTCCTTGTCCGGCAGTCCAGCGATCGCCTCTTTGATGGCTTCCACGGTCATACCCCAAACGTAGCCCATTTTTCGGCATCCAGCAAGTTCCGTCTTCACTCGGATTTTGATCGGTGGTTTTGTTCCGCAAGAGAGCATCAAGCCTTGAGCCGTTTCGTACTCTGTTACTTTGGGGCAATCGGGCTTCCCGCGAAAGCGCTAAGCCGCGTAGAATGCCACTTCTTACGAATTCCTGCGGAGAGCCGGAAAAGGAATAGCCGAGACTTTGGGACTTCTTTAATCCTTGCGTGCGCACTCCGGCTAGCCCGGCTAATGCACTAAGGTGCCAAGCCAAAAGCCGCCGCCGAACAGCAGGGCGCCGGCCGCCAATCCGACGGCGGACCATCGAATCAACGCGGGGCGGCGGTGCGCTTCGTTCACCAAGTGCACATATTCGCAGGCTTTTAGGCCGGCGCGGTGAATGTCGTTCTGCAATCCCTGCCGCATCTGTTCCGCCGACTCCTTTACCATTTGCGCTAGCACGGCGCCCGCGCGCCTTTCCGCTCTTTGGTAAGACGCATCGAATCCTGAGATTCGTGCCTGAATCTGGTCCTGTAACTTCTGGGTGGCTTCCTCCAACACGATTCTGTTAATCGTCACCAGGGCAAACAGCGGATCGTCAGGCTCCACGCGGATGCCGTTCTGCGCGGCAACTTCGCTGATCAATCGTTTTACGTCCTGCATTGCGTTTCTCCTCTCACAGCAGCGGCATTTGGTCCAACTGCTCGAATAGATCACGCTGGACCACTTTGAGGCGCTGCTTACTCATCACCGAAGCTCTGCCATCGAATCGCACCTTCGAATGTCAGCTTGCGCGAGATGACCTCTTCGATGTCGCGCCGGAAGGTATCCTGGTTCCTTTTGGGGATCCGCACCAGACCGAATACTTTCGACTCACTCTCTTTGTAGGCCAGCATCTCGGTGAACGTCTTGCCGTCTCGCTCGATCAGGCCGAAGTATTCGTTCAACCAGACGACGATGTTCCTGTCGGCGGTGCTCTCAGCGAGACTCTTGAACCCCTTGAGCGTGTCCCCGAGGGCCTGTCCGCCCGTCACCACCGTGTGAACGCACAGTCTCCGGCCGGTGGCGCGGAGCAGCTCGAGTACGTTGTTTTCGACGATGTAGCTCCAAAGCGGAATGAAGGTAGACGCGCCGTTGTCCACAATGAAAATCCCGTCTTCGGTGAGAAGTCGCTCCATCAAGACGTCAAAGCCGCGTGAGTCAATCTTGCCGTCGTGCATCAATTCCAGATGCTCGGCGCCCAATTCGGTGTATTGAGAAAAGGTCTGGTTCACCGGATCGGTATCGAGGCAGTGGATCTCCGTGCCGCGATGGCGGAAGTATTGGGCGAGGATGCTGGCGACCAAGCTTTTTCCGACGCCTCCCTTCCCTTGCAGCGTGAGGTGAATCGTGGGCGTAGCGGTCCCTCCGTCAGATCCGATAGCTTGCAATGCTTTGAGGTCTTGTCTGTCAAAGTCCGTAGCATTCCGGCGCATAGGTCCTCCTTCAGTTCATCCCTCACTTACTAAGGCAATGGCGAAGCTTGTTCGGGACGCGGAATCGCAAAGTAACATTCCGGCGCATAGCCTCTCTTTACTTCGCCCCTTCATATACTAAGGAAATGGCAGAGCCGCTTCGGGACGCGGAATCGTAAGAGAGCTCGTTCGAAATGTGCGATTCAGATCAGCTTGCTTTCGTCTGGCGGGCCGGGAGGATATTCAAATCCGTGCTTTTTCTTGGCGCTCTCCTGAAAATTCTCGCGTGAGCTCGGAGCAGACGGCA
>Ga0116129_1001283_pt1 | contig 14071 bp, 14 predicted proteins | sample June2015DPH_17_2_FD_89732 | JGI IMG/M metagenome (GOLD analysis project Ga0116129, IMG submission 89732) | Peatland microbial communities from SPRUCE experiment site at the Marcell Experimental Forest, Minnesota, USA - June2015DPH_17_10 | ecosystem: Environmental > Terrestrial > Soil > Wetlands...
AACTGGGCGGAGCCCTCGAGCTATGGGCGCGCTTGCCCGGCCGGGAATTTTATCGTCACGCCATCGATTGGTGGCGGCGCGAGCTGGCTCGGCTCGGCGTGACGGTTCGCAAGGGCAGGCAAGCCGCAGCAGACGAGGTGCTTGCACTCGCGCCCTGGGCTGTGATCGTGGCCACCGGCGCGCGTTTCAGCAGGACAGGCCGCACTGGAATCGCCGACCGCGATATTCCCGGGGCGCACAGGTCAAACGTGTACTGCCCCGAGGACATTCTGCAGGGCAAAGCGCGCCCCTCCGGCAGGGTGGTCGTGTTGGACGGGGAGGGAACTCACGCCAGCATCGGCCTAGCCGAGCTTCTGGGGCGCGGCGGGGCCCAAGTGACCATGATCTCTTGCAACTTCGCGCCCTATTCAAATCGCGTTCTTTTCGCGTTCGAGAGCGAACTGGCCGTCAAGCGTATGCTCGAGGCGAATGTCGAATTTCGGGCCGCCACCTGGGTCCGCGGCATCGGGGAACACACGCTTGAGCTGTTCGATGTCAACAGCGGGCGCGAGTCGACGATGGACCTGGATGCGATTGTTTTGGCGACGGGCCGCATGTCGGTCGATGGGATCGCACGTGAACTCGAGGGCAAGGTGGAGCAGCTTTTCACGATCGGCGATGCACTGGCTGTGCGTCCTTTTGCCACTGCCGCGTTCGAGGGGCAGAAATTCGCGCGGATGATCGGTGAGCCGGACGCACCGAAAAGCGTCTCGGAGGCCTATTTCAGGTCCGACGATCCGAGTGTGTATCCGGCTCCTGCCGACGCCTGAATCGAGCACCCAGAGCGCATGAGCTGCCAGCCTGCCAGGCTCGCTCCGCGAGCGCCGAACGCAGGGTGACGATCATTCACATGGGATTCCTTAGCCTTGAGGGGGTTTTCCGGCGCGGACTTGGTCCATGACGTCCTTGCCGTAGATTTGGTCCAGAGAATAATTCGGATCGGGGAAGCCAAGCAGTTCCTGCCCCCCGTCGGCGGCGAACACCTGCCCCGTCACCCATCCCGATTCCGGGCCCGCCAGAAAACGGATCGCTCTGCCAAGGTCATCAGGCTCCCCAGCTCGACCCAAGGGAATAAAATCCGTGAAAGTCTTCAGCAAGGCTGCGTCGGAGAACATGAATTGAGTTCCCTCGCCGCGGGTGAAGCCCGGCCTGACGGCGTTGATGCGAATCTTGGCCTTGGACACCTCGAGTGCGGATACCTTGACGAACATTTCCAGTGCCGCCTTGGCCGCCGCGTAAGGTGCAAGCCCCGCGCAGGGCAGCGTACCGGCTGTTGAGGAGACGCAGACGATCGAGCCGCCTGGTTCCATGCGAGGAACGCCATATCGGACCATGAAAAAGGCGGTCAGGACCTCAGTTCTGTACTCGTCGATCATGTCCGCCTCCTCCAGCAGCAGGACCGGCTTGTAGACGCCTTTGCCGACGGCCGAGACGATGATGTCGAGGCGGCCGCGCATCGCATGAGCGCGGTCAATGGCCGAGCGCGCCGCACTTGCGTCGCTCGCATCCCCTACGAAGGCTTCGATTTGCGCGCCGGGCACTTTCGCCCGCAGCTCATCTCGGGCCGAAATGAGCAGACTTTCACGACGCCCCATGATCATCACCGCAGCGCCGTCTTCGGCGAGCATGCGCGCACTGGCCTTGCCCATACCATGACTGCTCCCCGTGACGAGGGCCGTCCTTCCTTCGAGTACCTTGGCTGTAGCCATCATCTCCGCCGATCAGTGAGCCACGATCCTATTTACCTTGAGTCAACTCAGGCTACCTTACTCTTGGCCTCATGCAGTGCTTCGTAGGTCGGGAGGTCCACTGGGTACTGGTCCCAGTAACCATATTCCGCGATGGTGGCTCGCTGCAGTGTTCGTTTACCACCCGCGAGCGCTTTGCGCGCATGCTGCACGCCTAAGTTGTCCCAGATGACGATGTCGCCAGGCCGCCAAACATGATCGTAGATCTGCTCCTCAACATAAAGATAAGAAAATAATTCCTCGAGGAGCCGGTCGCTCTCTTGTTCCGGCATGCCGATCACGCATGCGGTCATGTCCAGGCAGGCGAAAATATAAGGGCGATCAGTGTCCTTCTGGCGGCCCACCAGCGCATGCACGGCACAGTTGTCCGTAGGAATAAGGTCGGTCAGCCGAGTGCGGCGAGTGAAGGCGCGTGCGCGGACGTGTAGCGCATTGCGACCATCGATCCGCTGTCGCAGGCCCGTTGGCAAGCGATCGTATGCCTTGAAGCCGCTCGCGAAGCGGGTCGCGCTCACCCCATCGTCGACTTCCAAGGCGTGCAGCGAGCCGCCGAGATAGGGCGCCGGCACATAAGGGACATCACTATGGAAGAGGAGCTCGCGCGTGCCCAGCAGGCCATCCTCACGGACATTGGAAACAACGTAATTTTCTCGCGAGTTCCTGAGCACGGGACCAAATATGCTGCACGCTTCGATTTGCTGATCCATGCTCAAGTTCTGATCGCGGACCAGGATCAGGCCGTCACGCTGATAAAGCTGGCGGAGCGCTTGCCTCTCTGAGGGATCGAAGGTATCGCAGAGATCGACCTTCACCTCGAGCCCGAAGGGAGCGCCGGGAATGGGCGACGCCTCAAACGCCGATGCGATTTTTTCGAGATCAATCGCGCCGGGCATTTTATGTCCCCTTAACGTATATGATGATCAGGGTTCAAAACGCTATTGAGCATATGATTAGTAATTCAGTTTCGTTTGTCAAGGCCGTGTACGGCGCGCGCTGCACAAGCGCCATGATGGGCAATTAACCGAATGACGCGTGGCGTGATGAAGTCGATCAAGCGGCTCAGGAGGGACCCTGCTGAGGCCAAGCTTCTCATTCTGAAAACTGCGGAAAAGATCATGCTCGAGGAAGGTTATGCCGCCGTCAGCGTACGACGCGTCGCCAAGAGCGCCGGTGTGTCTTCTACGTTGCTGCATTACTATTACGCCACGGCGGATGACCTTCTAGTCGCCCTCTACAGAAATGCATCGGAAAAGGATTTGCAAAGTCTCGAAAGCGCACTCAGCGCTGATGACCCGGTTTCCGCCCTTTGGGCTTACCAGACAGATGCGACCAGAACCGCCTTGGGTGTTGAGTTCCTGGCGTTGGCCAACCACCGCAAGACCATTCGGAATGAAATCGTTCAATTCGCGGAGAAGGCGCGTGAGTTGCAGGCGAAAGCACTCTCCGCTGTGTTGCCGTCCTCAGGCATCGATTCTGTACCATGTTCCCCTCTGTGCATCTCAGTGCTTTTGACGAGTATCTCGAGAAACCTCATTTTCGAGAGCGGGGTGGGCATATCTTCCGGACACACCGAGGCGCGAGCCTATGTAAAGCGCAAATTGACGGCCCTTCAACGAGAGGACAGACGCAAGCGTTAGGCGTCCCAATCAGGGGTTTAGTGCAGGTCTTTTACTCTGCCGCCATTTCTCACGATGGGCAGTGATGGTCTCGACCGCCTTGTCGTAAAAAGCCTGTGTCTTGGCGTGATTCTTGAAGTTCCAGTGGTCGGCTTGACGAATCTCGAGCACTTCGACGCCCTCCGGACCTGCGCGGTAAGTGTAGGGCGCATCAGCCGGCACGAAAAATGAGTCGCTCGGACCCAGCCTCTCCGTACCCAGCTGCAACGAACCGGCAACGACATAGTAGAAGCAATCGACGTCGTGGCTGTGAAGTGGCAGTGGAAAGTCCTCCTTGAACCAGAGATGCACCAAGCTAAAACCGGGGATGTCGACCAACACGCGCACTTCGCTGCCATCGGCCGCGCCGGCCTCCGTCATTCTTCCAAATCCAGCGCTCTCGGCCGCTGTAAGCGCAGACATGGACTGGAATTCCGTTTTCTCCAGATTCGGGGCATCCACCGCGCGAAAGATCTGGAATTTCTGTCTGTCAGTCATCCTGTTGATCTCCTGTGTTGGTAGTCTACCTTCTTGCGCCCATCAAGGGGCACGCCCTTCTGAAGGCCTGCTGCCGGTGACCTCGGGCGACCTCTTTGCGATGTCAAAGCGGCACGCCGAGGGCCGCACCGCCGCTTGATTTCCGCCACTGTCACGGGGCCAACTTGCGGAGTGCATGGGTATCCTCTTCCATGAAGGGCAATTCCCCACTCTCGTAGGCGCCGTCGACCAATGCGGGGGCCAGGGACTTGGAAGGCTTGACCCCTAGCTGCCTAAGCTTCTGGGCTTGTCCGACCAGATTACCGCGCCCGCTGCTGAGCTTTCCATTAGCCTCGTCGTAGTTGCCTTGGGCCTGCTTGAGACGATTGCCGAGGGAATTCATGTCCTCGACGAAGCCGACGAATTTGTCGTAGAGCTCCGCGCCGCGTCTGGCAATCTCCTGCGCGTTGCGCGACTGCGCTTCCTGGCGCCACAGATGAGCGACGGTGCGCACCACCCTTGACGTACGTGTCTTCGACTTTCGCCTGAAACTCGTTGATCCTGAGTTTCAAGGGATCGAGAAGGGCGCCCAAATTGGTTTGGTTTTGCTCGGTGAAGCGCTTCGTCTTCTCCTCGAGAATCTCGTTTGCGAGGGCCTTGAATTGATCGGTGAGCGCTTGCTTGGCCTCGAGCAGCAAGGCGAGTTTTTCTTGCGAGGCGTTACGTTCACCCTCCAGCGTATTGCGCAGCTGCGCGACTTCGATGGCAAGAGCACCGGCTTCAGCGCTCTTTGCCTCGAAGCGCGACTGGGTTTCCTCGGAGAGTGAGCGAAGCGTGGCCAGATTTTCCCGCTCCGCTGCCAGTTCCGCGGTCAGCCGACTGCTTAAGTCTCGAAGATTTCCGGCGTTGTGCGCGGCTTGCTCGAGCGCTTCGGCCGCCTGCGCGCGGCGCGTCTCCAGTTCAGGCAGCCGGGAAGCGCGTTTCCGTGCTGCAGACAGTTCGACCTGCAGCTCGGTGGAGGCCTGCAACGCCGTGGTTGCGGCCGCGGCCAGCGCTTCGCGCTGTCGCGCAAGTGCGATTAGCCAGCTGATGAGGGCACCGATAGCAAGTCCCATCACAGCCCAGACGATTTGTGGCACCGGTTCGTTCATGAGTCTCTCTGGTCAAACGATGGCTAGAGCAAGAAGTTGCCGGGATTATCGGCGCGCGAGTCCGCGGCCGTCTAGCAAATTACGTGCGCGCCCTAGTATCGCGCGGCAGCCGACGCCCGGCGTGCGCTTATACAGTACTCGGAAGCGCCGAATACTGGATGACTCGATTCATCGGCGATGTGCAGAGTATTTCTGATACCGCCTCAGGCCAATTAAGTGCTATACCGCACCCAATCCCAAAGGAGAGATCCATGAATGATGCGCCCCAACATGTCAACGCGGCATTTATTGAGTCGAAGCGACGCGAGTTGACCAAGCTTCGCGATGCGCTGCGGAAATCAGCGGCAGCCGCGGAACTTGAGGAAGACAACGTTAAAGAGGCATCGGCTGCGCAGCCTTGCGAGTACGAGGATGACGCTCAAAAGCTCGATACGCTGGAAAAGGAAGGTGCATTGATTAATCGGGCTGTCGAGAGGCTCGCTCGAGTCGAGCGCGCTCTCGCCAAAATAGACGCCGGGACCTATGGATTTTCCGATATCAGCGGCGAACGCATTCCCGTGGAGCGACTGAACGCGATCCCGGAAGCGATCAATACGATTCGTGAACAAGAAGGCAGCGAACGCGCTGGCTAGGCGATGAGGGAAAACGAATGATGCGGGCCAACCTGCTAATTTAGTACTGATCATTCTCACCGCGGTCGGCGGGTCCGGCGCCAAGCTATTCCGTCTGACAAGCAACCCATGAGCGATGTGGTCATCGTCGGTGCGGCCGAGTCGACATGTCCGGCATGCGGTGGCGGCGATCCGATCGGGCCAGGTGGAAGTTGTGATGATCGCGCATGGCGAGTCGGGCCGCCCGCGGGTCGGGGCTCCGGTTTTCCCCAAGGAGCCGAGCAGCACGGCCGGTCCGTTCGAACTGCCTTACGGTGTCCTCGGCGCACACTCGCGCGCCTCGAGCTGTCTGGTGAACGATGGCGGAGGAGCGCTGGTGATGACCGCGAAGGCACGCGCCGCGGATCTGAATCTGCGTTACCCACCCGTCGTGGTTGCCGGCAGCGGTGAATCCTGCGAGGGTCCCGGGCCGGCTTTCATAGAAGATCTGACGACCTTCCGCGGTTTTCGCGACGCGTTCGCGCACGTACCGCTCTATGGTCTCGAGGACGCTAGCTTCGTCGGCAAGGGTGAAGCTGTGGATTTCATCGACAGCGGTGCGACCAGCCCCGGCGGCGCATTGCCGTTGAACACGAACGGCGGCCGCTTGCTCTACGCACACACGGGGATGTACGGCATGTTTGCGTTGCTCGCAGATCTTTCCGCGACGATCCACAAAATAGCCACGGACGGCGCGGGTAACCTCTTGCTGGGACGCACCTCGCGAGGAATCGAGAAGCTCTGCTTTCAGGGGATGCGTGCCGCCGGCTAGCGCAATCCCGCGCTACGTCTGCTGCACCAGCGCACGGTGCTGATTAATCACCTGCCGCACGTAATGGACGGCAAACGCTGCGCAACCCAAGCTGAGCAGCGACAGAACCGTCGCAACATTGGTGCGGGCAATGACCGGCTCCAACAGCAGTTGACCCAGCATGGGTCCGCCATACACGCCGCTCTTGGCGAATCCCATCGTTCGAGCACGAAAGGCATCGGATCCCGCGAGAGACGCCAGCAGGAAAAAACTGGGCATGTTGATGCCCGTGCCGAAGCCGGTGATGATCTGGCCGACTACTACCTGTACGGCCTCATGCGCCGTGGCCGTGGTCAGTAAACCCACAGCCATGGCGGAAAAGCCTATAACGAACGTCAGGGACATCGACAATTTCGAGCGGATCCAGCCGTAACTGAAGCCGGCGAGCACACCCGATATGGACGCGGGAATCAACAGCATGCCGATGCTGCCGCTATCCGTGATGCCGATCTCTCGTATCCGGAACGGGACGTAGACCGCGGGACTGACGAGTACTGCACCCGCCACCAGCGCGAATACGATGAACCCTAGCGGGGTGCCCAGCGAAAAACCGGCCGGCTTGTTTGCGCTCTCGCGCCGTTTCTCTCCCATCCTTCGCTGAGGGTCCCGCTCGATCCCGCGAATTGTCAGCACGAGCAGCGGCAGCGCGAAAAGAAATGTCAAGAAAGGCCAGCGCCAACCGAAGCGGCCGATGTAACCCACGATGGGGGAGTAGAAGACCGAGACGATGGTCGCGGTCGTCGTCAGATACCCAAGCCAGCGATTGCGTGCTGCACCCGTACTATGAGTGACCAGGATGACAAGGATCACCGCTCCCACCGCAGCGATCGCAAATCCCATCACGATGCGCGACAGGAGGATGGCGTACAGACTGTCGAGAAAGAACGGGGCGCATCCGGCCAATGAGTAAGCGATCAGCCCGATCAGAAGAACGCGGCGGGCGCCAACGCGATCCGCGATTGCTCCGACAACCGGCGAGGCAACCGCCACCACGATGCCGGCGGCGCTGATGAGCAACCGGGTCAGTAGGCCCGCATCGGGGGTGTGCGCAAAATGCGCCGCGATCGCTGGCAGAACCGGGGATAATCCGAACAGGGCGTAGGATGAAAGCGTAAGACCCGAGAGAAGGACGACTTTGCCCGCGAGGCCAAAATCAATGCTCGCACCGTCCTCTGTCGTCGCGTCATTTTGCATGCATCGCCTCCCCGCACATCTTGATCTTCGGCGCCAGCAACATCAATAGAGGAGTAAAATCGTTTCGAGCTCTGGGGCGGGGGCTTCATCCCAATTGGAGGAGACATCGCGAGCAACGTCGAGGTGGACAAGATGATCCAGGAACTGCTTACCAGCACATCATCACGAATCACACCTGTTCCCTCGAAGGGAACGTAGCGCATACAGAGACCTACTGGATATTCGCGGGCATGACGGAAGGGGAGGGTAAGCTTGCCACCTTTGGACTTGACCCGAGACCATGATTGGTCCTTGCTCGTGGGGGCAACAATCTGCTTTTGAGGTTCGAAGTATGGGAGTGATTGCGTTCGAGGCTGATATGCGTTTGCAAGCCAGTCCTCGAGCCTCAAGTCTTTACGCCCGCAGCATTTCGTAGTTGAGGTGGCCGAAGTATGCATCGGGATGTTCATAGAAGCCGCATTCTTTGCCCAAGGTTTCGCAGTACAGCGCCCATCCTTCCGTGTATGCGGCGGTGTCCATGTTCTCGGTATTGAACTTGCGGAAGTCCGGAAGATTCATTTCTTTTAGCAGCGCCGCATGCAGATGGTGGCCCGGCACGCCTTCATGCAAAAAGATCGTCACCATGCCCACGGTGCTGTAGTCAGTGGGGTCATTCACTACCGGCCAGAAGAGCTGGTGCGCCGCGTCCGGGGCGAGCGGCAGGCCGGTGCTAGTTTTGATGCGCGCCATGTACCAAGCTGCCCCGTAGTCCCCGCCATCCACGGCGATTCGAATCGACGGAGCAGGGTTTTTTCGCCTTCATCTCACTTGCTCGATGGTGCGGGCGCGCGCGCCAATGCGGCCCGCGCACCGTCGCGGATGTACGCCCAGATCTGACGCAATTGCTCATCCGTGAGGTTATCGAATTTCGGCATCCCATTCTGCAGCAGAGCGCCATCGTGGACGACGCTGCGGAAGTTATCGGGCGAAAGCGCGACACCGGATTCGCGCAGGTCGGGTGCTGGCCCTCCCGTGGCTATGAGGTTGCGGCCGTGACAGACGGCGCATGCCAGGAAGATCTGGCTGCCGGCGGCCACATCGGCGGGGTCGAGTTTGATCGTCGGGTCGTCGACGGGCTGAATGCGATCGCTGCGCGTGGGCGTTGGCGGTAAGAACGCCGTTCCATTCAAGGCAAACGTCAGCAGCCGCCTCGCTGAGCGATACTTCCAGCCTGCCGCCATCAGATCGCCCCAGACAGCCGCCGAGCCTCCATAACCGGCGAGGATGGAAATATATTGTTTGCCACCCGACAACCAACTCATCGGGGCGGCAATCAGACCCATCTGTGCGTCAAAGCGCCAAAGCCGCTTGCCAGAACGGGCATCGTACGCGGACAACACTCCGTCTGCCGCTCCTTGAAAGACCACATCGCCCGCCGTGGCCAGAACGCCGCCGTTCCAAATGCGGTCATGCTGCACCTTCCAGGCAGCCTTTTGATGCACAGGATCCCAGGCGATGAGCGCTCCCTTGCCGTCCTCGGCAGCCGGGTTGTATTCCTTGATGCCGAGACCGGCGACGTAGACGCCTCCCGTGATCGGTTTGCCCTTCAGATAATGGACGCCGCTTTGCATGTACGGGAGGTAGACCAAGCCGGTCCTGGGGCTGAACGCTTGCGACATCCATGAATGCGCACCCATCGATGCAGGCCAAACGAAGAGCTCACCGGTCTGGTAGCGAATGTTCGCAGCTTCGACCGGTCGTCCGGTGCTGAGGTCGATACGCTCCGCCCAGGTCACTTTGCCAAGCTTCTCGGCAGATATCAGTTTGCCGGTTTCGCGATCGATGACGTAGAAGAAACCATTCTTGGGCGCTTGCATCAGCACCTTGCGAGGCTTGCCGTCGATCGCGAGGGTCGCGAGTGTCATCTGCTGGGTGGAATCGTAGTCCCACGAGTCGCGCGGATTGACTTGGTAATGCCAGGCATATTGGCCGGTGTCGGCGTTAAGCGCCACGATCGACGCGGTAAAGAGATTGTCTCCCTCGCGCGTGGAAGGATCGTAAGGCGCAGCATTGGCGGTCCCAAGATAGACGCGGTTGAATTCCGCATCGAAGGTCAAACTATCCCAAACGCCTCCGCCACCAGGACCACTCTTCGCGGCCTCGCCTATCCAAGTGGCGGCCGCGCGCTGCAAGGCGGGATCGCGCTCTTGGTGGTCACTTGGACCTGGCACTGTATAAAAGCGCCAGATCTGCCGGCCGGTTGATTGGTCGTAGGCCGTGACATAGCCTCGAGCTGCAAAATCCGCACCGGTCTGACCGATGATGACCTTGTTTTTGAAGACACGGGGTGCTCCTGTGATCTGCTGCGGTGAATTGGCAGCGACGGTCATCACGCTCCACAGGAGCTGCCCGGTCTTCGCATCGAGAGCAAGCAGACGGCCGTCGAGTGTGCCACCGAAGAGCTTGCCATTGTCATAGGCGAGCCCGCGATTGGCGGCGAACCCGAAATGCATCTTCTCAGGGTTGTGCGTCCAGATCTCTGGCTCATAACTCCACAGCAATTTGCCGCTGACACCATCGACTGCATAAACTTTGGAATAGGAGCCTGTGAAATAGAGAACGCCGTTGACCGCCAACGGCGTGGCTTCGAGCGAGGCCTCGCCGGGCAGATCGAGTGACCACGCCAAGCCCAGGCGCTCGACGTTGTGCACATCGACCTGCGTCAGTGCGCTGAAGGCGCTCTCGTCGGCCGTGGCGTTATGGCTCGTCCAGTTCTCCGCCGTATCCGCATTTGCAGACGCGACTCCAGCCGAAAGAATCATCAGAACGAAGGCGCACCTAACTAAGATTAACGTTCTCATTCTCATGCGGCTCCCGATGGCATGGTCACAGACAGCATCAAACAAGGTGTGCCACGCTAATCGAACGGTTAGCGCCGTGCAATGCTCGGAGTAGGGGCCGCTCGAGATCTCGGCTGTAATGCCTTCCTATGTCACTTATGGGGGCCAATTTAAAATCCGACGCGCCGTGCCGCCAAGCAGCTTCTCCCGTTCGCCTTGCGAGATGTCCGGATTGTCCACCAACCAGAATAGGAGTTCAGCCCAGCTCTCGCCGGTGAGGTTAACGCTGGCATCGCCTGCCCACATGATCCGTTCTGCGCCGAAAGCATTCAGCGCGGCTCTGAGACAGGGCCGCAAGTTGACGAAGGGATAGCCCGAGACACCGAACAATCCCTGCGCGTGACCCCACTTGAGCGCAACGTTGGGCAGGGCTGACAATTGCAGCACCCGGTCAAACTCGACCTCATTGCCGGCGCCGCCCATGTCGGGCAACTGCTCACCGAGACCGGCGTCCACCAACCCTTTCTTCATGCCTGCCGTGAACGGCATTCCACAGTGATCGATGATGAATGTGAGTCCAGGAAATTTCTTGGCGGACGAAATCAATACAGGCGTGTTGCCAGGGATGGTGACGAAAATCGGCAATCCATACTCCGCCGCTGTCTTGAACATGTCGTCGTAATCGCCCGCGGCGAGGGCAGATAACTCAGCTTTGGCGAGCCCCGGCGTGATTCGCAGCGCCCGTGCATGCGAAGCATCACGGGCCAAGCGAATCAGGCTGCGCATTTCCGGATCCCGGCGATCAGGGCGTACAACGTAGGAAAAGCGTTCCGGATAGGTAAATGCCGCGAGTTCGGCTGTTGGAGTAACCGCCCGGCGCACAAATCCGTTCCCGACCGGGATCGCGTATGTGGGCATCTCAATAGGACTGCCCAACCAAAACTCGTCGATCAACGCAGCTTTTATACCCAGCGCATCCATAGCAGCCTTGATCTCCGCGATTCCCCCTGGACCAAGATGGGCCTGACTGTCAACGATATCCATGGTGAATTCCTCCAAAGACCCCGTAATTGCTTACCGCTGTCCGGGGCGCATTGGGCGAATAATGCGCTCCTGTCCCGAGTAGCGCGATTCGAACGATCCGGACGCCACCAGTGTGTTTTACAGGAACACGGCGTCAGGTTGAGCTCGTTGCCCCGTAAGGCGCCGAATCTCGACTAGCTCTTCGTTGGCGCGCGCTGTAGATAAACGGGCGCCTAGTGCTGAGCGCAAACGCGCATGAGTTGCTACTTTGATCCGTCCAAAGCTGCCGATTGGCGAGGCGAGGAGAGTGGCCAAAGTAGTGAGAATGCACGGGTTCGGCCGACCAGAGGTATTGTCCGTCGATGAAGTCGAAGTCAATGCTCCCGGGCCCGGCGAGGTGCGGGTCAAGGTTGGCAGCATCGGTCTGAATCGAGCCGAGACGATGGTCATGGGCAGACACTTTGGGCAGTTTTCGCTGCCCGCGCCACTTGGCTATGAAGCGGCCAGCGAGATAGAGGCAATCGGCACGGGGGTAAGGGGGCTTGCCCGAGCGAGCGCGTGTCGATCCTTCCCAGCCTGTTCGAGATGATGAGAACCTGCGGCTGGTGAACGAGCGGCAACATGGCAACGAGAATTTCGCGGAGGATTGAATGATGCGTGCTACAAACGCGGCCCATACGTATCGCGCAGTGACACCTGAGGAGATTGCCCATTACCGCAAGTTCGGCTGGGTCAAGCTCGAGGATTTCGTGCAGCCCGGCACGGTGCAACGTTTGATGGAGGTGGGCGTCGAGAAACTGGGAGGGGACGGTGACAGCAATCCGCCGCTGCCGGTTCTGCAGGATCTGTTCAACCATGCATGCGCGGATGCGCTGAACGATCCGACCTTGCGCCCGCTGTTAAACGAGGTTGGCAGGAACGCGAAGGCGCTGATGCAACGCCAGCCCCACGTGGAGGTGCGCTACTTCACCGAAAACTATGCCGTGAAGTTGCCGGCGGCGAAGGAATCCAAGCATGCCGGCAATGGTCGAACCCTGTTTCATCACGACTTCCCGAACTGGCAGTTGGATCGCTCCGGAGGTATGGCCTTCTGGATGGCGCTCATGGATATGGGGCCGGAAATGGGAACCATGTCCTTCGTGAGCGGTTCACATCGCCTTGGCGTGCTCGGCAACTATCGAAACGGCGATTTGCTCGAAGCTTATCCTGAGATTCTCGAGCACTGCAGCCTGACCGAGCCGATGTCCTACAAGGCGGGCGATACGACAGTGCACTCGAACTTGACCGTGCATGGGACCGGTTTCAATCAAACAGATCGGCCGCGATGGGCCTACACGGTGCTCGTGAACCCGGCGGATGCACGTTGGAACGGCGCTCCGGCCGAGGCCTACGACACCAGGCAGATGAAGGTTCACCAAGAGCTCGACGAGAAGCGTTTTCCCATTCTCAGCCGCTAGGGGCGGGATCGTTTTTCATTTGGCACATATGCGAATGACACCATGAACAGCCCGCATGAACCCGCATTGATACCCGCGGCGGTCGGCGCGCGCGGCTCGCTCACCGGCGCGGCAGGTCAAAGGCAAGTACGGATCCACCCGGGGGTCCGGGAATGCCGTAATGACCACCGGCGGCGATGACGACGTACTGCCGGCCGGTCGTCGGTGAGACATAAGTCATCGGCGTTGCAGCCGCCACGGCCGGCAGTCTGGCGTGCCAGAGCTCGCGTCCGGTATCGATGTCGTACGCGCGCAGCATGCGATCCTGAGCGGCGGCGATGAACACCAGTCCGCCGGATGTCACGACCGAGCCGCCCATGTTCGGAACGCCCATGCGGATCGGCAGCCCGCTGGGCACGCCGAATGGGCCCGATTCCGCGGCCGTTCCCAGAGCTTTGCTCCAAAGGAGCTTGCGCGTGCGGAGATCGAGCACATTGATCGTTCCATAGGGGGGCGGCTGGCAGGGCACATGGAGCGGCGACATGAACAGGGTCTGCGCGAAGACGTAGGGCGTCCCGGCCATCTGGAAAATCACCGAACCAGCGCCTCCGCCGCCCACGGCGGGTGCATCCTTCCTCGGAATGAGGCGGCCGAAGTTGGCGAAACGCAGCGTGTTGACGGCAACGAGTCCACGTTGTGTATCGACGGAGACGCTCCCCCAGTCGATTCCTCCCGCCGTGCCCGGATTGAAGATCGTGTCGCGGGTCGCGGTCGGGGTGAATGGCCCCTCGTAGCGCGCTCGCCTGAAACGAATACGACACCAGAGCTCGTCGAGCGGTGTCACGCCCCACATGTCTTCCTCTCGCAGCTTGGGGCCGGAGAGGGACGGGAATCCGGTCGTGAAGGGTTGCGTCGGCGATGTCCGTTCGCCCGGCACGCCGCCCTGGGGCACCGGCTTCTCGACCACGGCGTCGACCGGTTGCCCGGTCCGCCGATCGAGCACGAAGATCTGTCCCAGTTTCGTCGCCACGAGCAGCGCCGGCGTCATACCATCAGGGCCCGAAAGAT
>Ga0116129_1001285_pt1 | contig 14059 bp, 9 predicted proteins | sample June2015DPH_17_2_FD_89732 | JGI IMG/M metagenome (GOLD analysis project Ga0116129, IMG submission 89732) | Peatland microbial communities from SPRUCE experiment site at the Marcell Experimental Forest, Minnesota, USA - June2015DPH_17_10 | ecosystem: Environmental > Terrestrial > Soil > Wetlands >...
AAATGCGGCCATCGAGATTTTTCCCGACGTGACCGCTATCACCGGCCGACCGGTCGAAACGATGCGCAGCGTGCTGCTGCGACGCGGCGAGGTCGTGCGCATCAGTTCGTTCGGCGGCGGCGCCGTCCTCTACATGGCGGTGGAAGGCGGCTTCGAGATCGCGCCCGCATTCGGCAGCGTCGCGACCGACATCCGCGGCGGCATCGGCGGCTGGCACGGCCGCGCGCTGGTGGCCGGCGACCGGCTGCCCCTGCGGCGCATGCGCGCGACCGGCCGCGAAGAATGGCGGATCAAAGGGCTCGATCTCGCGCCGCCGGCGCGGGTGCGCGCGATCGCGGGCCCGCAAAGCGACTACTTTACGGAAACCGAGATCGCGGCGTTTTTCGAGAGCCGATACACCATCGGGGTCGGTTCCGACCGCATGGGCATGCGGCTCGACGGCCGCCGCATCGGCCATGCACGCGGCCATGACATCACCTCCGACGGCATCGCGCCGGGATCCATCCAGGTGCTCGGCAACGGGCAGCCGGTCTTGCTGCTCGCGGATCGCCAGACCACCGGCGGATATCCCAAGATCGCAACCGTCATCTCGGCCGACCTGCCGGCCGTTGGCCGGCTGCCGATCGGCGCGAAAATCGAGTTCGAGCCGGTGACCGTCGAGGTGGCGCAGGCGCTGCGCCGAGCCATGTTCGCCGAAATCGAGCGGATCGGCCACCGCATCGTACCGATCGGCAGCAGCGATACCGATGTCGCCGACGTGGCACTGCACCTGTCCGACGCCAACCTCATCAGCGGCGTCGTCGATGGCCGCAACTGGATCATGTGACGGCGCCATGAGCGGATCGAGTTCCCCGGCGCAGGGCGCCGTTCGGCGCGAGAACGTGCCCCGCGGCATCATGTTCATGATCGCCGCCACTGTGCTGTTTGCGGCATCGAGCGCGTTCGCGAAATGGCAGGTCGCCAGCTATCCGGTCGGCGAGGTAATGTTCTTCCGTTCGTTCTCTTCCCTCGTTGTCTGCGCCGCCTTCATCCTCCCCTTCACCGGATTTGGGATATTCGCGACGCGACGGCCGCGCGATCACATCGCGCGCGGGCTGTCGCAATCGATCTCTCAGACATTCTCGGTGATCGCCTTCAGCCTGATGCCGCTCGCGGGTGCCATCGCGATCAACTTCTCGGCGCCGCTGTGGTCGGCGCTGCTTTCGATTCTCTGGCTCAAGGAGCGCGCCGGTCCGGCACGATGGGCCGCGTTGCTGGCGGGATTTGTCGGCGTTCTCATCGTGGCAAATCCGGGCGCCGATTCGCTTCAGTTCGGCGCGCTGTTCGCGCTCGGCAACGCGGTGATGTACGGCAGCGTGACGGTTGCGGTGCGCGGCATGACGGCGACCGAGAAGCCGGACACCCTGCTGATGTGGCAGATGGTCACGATCGCGGCGTTCCACTCCCTGCTCTTGCTGTTCGGGTTCCGCTGGCCGGCGCCGCTCGATGCCGCGATGCTGGTCGCCAGCGGCGTCGCGAACGCGCTCGGACAATACGTCTGGACCAGGGCGCTGTCGCTCGCGCCGACAACTGCGGTGGCGCCCTTCTACTATCTCATGCTGGTCTGGGCGCTTGCGATCGGATTCCTGGTGTGGGGCGACGTGCCGACCCTCGGGCTCATCGCCGGATCGGTCATCGTGGTGGTATCCGGGCTATTGCTGCTTTGGCATGAGACGCTGCGGCACCGGCCGCCTCCGCGATCGGTCGAACCTCGAGATCCGCCGCCGGAGAAGCCGGTTCTCCGCTTCCTCGCGGCCAACTCGTGGTTCAAGCCGCCAGGGTTTTGCCGGCCGCCCGACCGGGCGTCCATTTGGCAAACAGCTCGGGTAGCTTCTCGACCGGAACCGGCGCGCTGAACAAATAGCCCTGCACTTCGTCGCAGCCGAGCGCGGCGAGAAACTGGTGCTGGCCGTCCGTTTCGACGCCTTCGGCCGTGGTCGTCATGCCCAGCGCGCGCGCGATGCTCACCACCGCCTGCACGATGACGACGTGTTCGTTGCGTTCCGCGAGGTCCGACACGAAGGCGCGATCCACCTTGATCTTATCGAACGGGAAACTGCGCAGATAGCTCAGCGAGGAATAACCGGTGCCGAAATCGTCCATCGCGATGCTCACCCCGATCGATTTGAGGCGACGCAGGATCGACAGCGTATTTTCGCTGTCGGCCATGAAAATCCGCTCGGTGATTTCGAGCTCGAGGCGATGGGGGGCAAGACCGGTCTCGGCGAGGATGCGTTCGATCACCTGCACCAAGCTGGGCGCCGTAAACTGTATCGGCGAGAGATTGACGGCGATCTTGAGATCGTCGGGCCACTGCACGGCCTGCCGGCAGGCTTCCATCAGCGCCCATTCGCCGAGCGGCAGAATGAGGCCGGAATCCTCGGCGACCGGAATGAACAGCGTCGGCGGCACCATGCCCTTGACCGGGTGGCGCCACCGCGCCAGCGCCTCGAAGCCCGAAATGGCGTTGCGTCGCAGGTTGATGATCGGCTGATAGAACAGTTCGAGCTCTTTGCGCTCGACCGCCTCGCGCAGGTCGAGCTCGATCTGGCGGCGATCGTTGAGTTCCTTGTTCATGGAGCTCTGGTAGAACGCGTAGGTGCCGCGACTGCCCGCCTTGACGGCATAGAGCGCAAGATCGGCCGCCATCAGCAGATCCTCGGCGTTTTGTCCGTCATGGGGCCCGATCGCGATGCCGAGGCTGATGCTGGAACGGATTTGATGACCGTTGATCTCGTAGGGCACCACTACTGCCTCCACCAGCGCGCTGGCGAGGGCTTCGAGTTCTTCGCGCGTCGAAACCGACGGCACCACGATGGCGAATTCATCGCCGCCGAGCCGCGCCAGGACGTCGCCTTCCCGAAGCGGCTGTTGCAACCGCTTGGCGACATCCTGCAGGAGCAGGTCGCCGATCCGATGGCCGAGCGTATCATTGACCACCTTGAACCGGTCGAGGTCGAGGAACAGTACCGCAAAGCGGATCTGCGCAGCATCCCCGACATCCGGACGGAACTGTCGGCTGATCTGGTCGAGCGCGGCCCGGAACACGCGACGATTCGGCAGACCGGTCAGCGGATCCTCCGACGCAAGCCGCGCCACATGGGCTTCCGCCTCGCGGCGCTTGGTGACGTCGGTGAAGGTCTGCACGAAGCTGCCGTCGGGCAGATGTCCGGTCCGCACCTCGACGATGGTACCGTTCGGCATCGCACGTTCGCACACGGCGACGTGCTGGTTCGACCGGTCCGTCGCGGCGATCTCCTCCGGCAAGAGCGCGCTCAATGCCGAAACATCGCGCAATTTGGCGTGTTTGGCCTCGTATTCCACCAGTTCGTCGAATCGTGGCGGGGTCTTGATGAACTCCGCAGGCAGATCCAGGAGCTCGCCGCACTTCGAATTGATGATCGGGATCTGGAGATCCTTAGTGACCAGCATGATGCCCTGGCTCATGTGCTCGAGCGTGAGCTGGAGCTGCCCGGCCTTTTGCCGGGCCCGTATTTCCGATTGAAGAATCCGCTCCATGGCGCCGAGGATGATCAGGGTCAGCACGATTCCGACGATCGCGTTCAGCTTGAGCGTCGCCAACGAGCCATTATAAACCTCGTTCTTGTCGACGCTGACGGCGACCCATAGCGGTTGGCCCCTGACCTTGCGAATGGTATCGAGACGCGTTTGGCCGTCGGCCGGATCGGACGTCTCGAAGGTCGCATTGGTGGCCGTCTGTATGCGGGCGAATAACGGGGTGCCGGTGAGATCACGCCCGAGCCTGTAGCCGCCGGCGCTGCCGCCGCTGGAGCGGACGACACCGTCGCTGCCGATCAGCGAGATCGCCGCGGACGAACCGAAATCGATCTTGTCGTAGAATTTGGTGAGGTGCCCGGGATCGAACGAGGCCACCACCACGCCGCCGAAACTACCGTCGCGATTGAGGAAGCGCCGCGTTATCTGGATCGACCAGTGGCCGGAGACGCGGCCGATCACGGGCTTGCTGATGTAGAGCTCGTCGGCCGGATTGTGGAGATGGAACCGATAATGGTCGCGGTCGCTGAGGTCGATCGCGGGAGCGGGCTGCGGGCCGACATTGGACGCCCGTGTGATGCCATGGGCGTCAATGATCGCGATCTGGAGGATGATCTCGCTCAGCACGTCTGTGGCGCGAAGGACGGTCGACAGATCGGCGGTGTCCTGGCGGTTTTCGATGCTGTGGCGCACATACAGCAGCGCTTTATCGAGCTCACCGATCGAACGTAGTACGTTCTCCTCGAATACGACCGCGAAATTGTAGTTCATCCGCTCCGCGGCGCGGCGATCGCCCTGGACATCCTCCAGATACTTGACCCCGATACAGGCCCAAAGCATGGCGATGACGAACACACCCAGAATCGCTGAGCTACGTCGTTCGGCAATCAGCCTTGGCACCTTTGCAAGATGAAATTCCATCAGCGCGCGCGCACCTGCGAATATATATTTTTTGGTTATCGTGCCCTGCGAGTTGCTGGCGAATTAATGCACCAAACTTTAAGGTGCTTTTGGATAAAAATACTTTAACGGCACGGTAAAGCGCATTTCGCAAAAGACTAAATCGTCTGCCTCTTCTCCCGATCACAGATGAATGGTCTGTGCTAGAACGTGTAGATTCGCGCCAATACGCGCGCCGGGTGGTCCGACGCTGTGCCGTTGCATCCGCAGCTTAAGACCGGGGGCGCCGTCGAAAACGCACCGGGCGCTGGCCGCTTCCGATTGGGAAACGGCCCGCGCCCGAATGGGTTAACGAATTGCTCCGGTTACGGGAGCACTTCCACAAAGCCGACGCGGCCGGCGGTGTTGCCGCTGAAATAGACCCGGTTCGAATTGGTCGGATCGATGTCGATGCGGCGGGGGTCGGACTGCGCCTCCGGCAACGGGAACTCGACCCATTCCTTGGTCTTGGGGTCGAACCGCGCGATCTTGTCGACCTTGTGCTCGCTCACCCAGACGAGGTCGTTCTTGCGGTCCACCACCACCGAATAGGCGCCGGAGTTCGGTGTCGGCGGCGAGAAGATCGTCATCGCGCGCGTCTTGTGATCGATCTTCATGAGCTTGCCGGCCTGCCACAGGGCCACCCATAGGTCGCCATGAGCATCGCTGTTCATGCGGCGCGGAAAGGCGTGACCTTCCTCGTAGGGGATCGTGTATTCGTCGATCTGGCCGGTCACCGGATCGATCCGACCCATCTTGTCGATGTTGTCCTCGGCCCACCACACCGAGCCGTCGCCCGCGACCGCAAGACCGTAGGCGCCGGGTTCCACCTTGCCCTTGGCGCTCGGCGACGGATAAAACTTGAATTCAGCCGTCGTCGGATTGAGCGCGCGCACTTCCTTGCCGAGCCCGGTCGCATAGATCACGCCATCGGGCGAAACCGCCATGCTGTTGCCGCCGGCATTGCCATGCCCCTTCGGCCACTGGAAGCTCGCGAACTTGTTGTACTTGGTGTCATAGCTCAACCAGCGTCCGTTGGGGCCGTCCGCCACCCACAGGATACCGTTTTTGTCGATCTGCGGATTGCCGAGCCGTTGGCGGTTCGCCGCCGCCGGTCCGGGCGGCGGTGCGATCTCGACGAACTCGTATGACGCGGGATCGAAACGGCCGAGATTGCCGGCCCGTTCCGCCACCCAGGCGGTGCCGGTCGGATCGGAAGCAACGTCGTGCGGCTCGGCGTAGTGATTGACGAGATCATACGTCACGGCTCGATATTTCGTCGCCTTGCCGGTGAGCAAATCGCGCGGCAGACGGCTGTTGGGATCGTAGGCCTGTTCCGGCTTGAAGGTGACAGTCAGATAATTCGCGATCGCGGCCGCATCCTGATTGGAGATGTCCGGGATATTGCCGATCGCCATGGCGCCGCGCATGCGCTCGACGATGTGTTCCCATTCCGGCAGCGTGGTGCGCTTGACGACAATGCGCTCGACGTCATGGCAGGTGGTGCAGCGCTCTTCGACCAGCGACTTGCCCTCGCCGGCCGGCAGATCGAGCGAGACGCCCTTGATCTGTTCTTCGGGAATGCGTTGCGGCCACGCCGGCGGCAGCACCGCGCCCTGCTTGTCGGCAAGCGCCAGATCGATCTTGGCGCTCTTGCCACCTTCGACCGCCACGGGCGCCGACGTTTTGCTCTCGAACCCGCCTCCAATGCCCTGGACGACGTATTGACCGGTCGGCAGATCGGACGCTTCGAAGCGGCCCTGGCCCTGGCTCACCACCATGAAGGTGAGGTGGCGGTCGGCGTTGATCAGCTTGACCATGGCGCCGGCGACCGGCTGCCCGGCTGCGTTATTGACGACACCCTGCACGCTGCCCCGTTCATCGGCCGCTTGAGCCGCCATCGCCATCAAGCCCAAGGCAACGCCGGCAGCCAGATAACGCGCAAAATATTTCAGTGCCATGTGTTTCCCTCCTTATTATCGCAACCGCGGCGCTTCACCGCGATTGCGGCCGATGGTCGGCCGCGTTTTAAGTTTCGTGGAACGCTTTGCCGGACCAGCCAGCGACAAGTTTAACGCATTTGGCGGGCCAATTCGAGGCCCAAGTTGGCGACCCAAGTTGCCGATCCAAGTTGCCGATCCAAGTTGCCGATCCAAGTTGCCGACTTGCGCCGCTACCGCGGGCGCTTGAAATACTTCAAATCCGGCGGCGCCTGATCCTTTTTTATCGGCATGAGATTGCCGTCCGCGCTTATGAAATAGCCTTCCCGGCCGATGAAAATATGCGGGTTATTCTCGGTGCAATTGTTCTCGTACCAGAACGGATTGTATTCGCGGCGATAGGACTTGGTCACGGTCCACGGCCGGGTCAGGGCATTGTCGATAGTGGTGATTTCGTCGAACAGGATATTCTTGTTGGCCTTGTTGAGGTAGATGCGTTCCATCACGACGGTCTGGTTGTCGCGGTGCAGCGGCAAGCCGCTTGCCTCGAAGGCACGCGGACCCTTGAGGTTTCGGGTCTCGATCTCCAGCATGTCGTAGCGGCCGTCGCCGTCATCATCGATCCATTTGCCGATCGAATAGCCGACGAAGGCCGGCTCGAGATATTTGGGCCAGGCGCGGCCGTCGGTATAGACGCGGCGCGGCATCGCGTTTTCGAACAGCATGAAGGTGGTGCTGGGCGTGACCACGAATTCCATCGGGGTGAGCGCCGTCATCATGCGCGGCATGCCGGTCGGCAGGCATGAATACCGCGGGTCGTTGCCGGGACCGCCGATCGCCTGGTCGGCAAGGCTCGCCTCGAAGATCCCGAGATATTCAGGCGTCAGCGGCGCGTCCTGATCGCGGCCGGCCGGCTTCGTCGGATCCCATCGATTGCCGCCCTGCACCCGCCACTGCCCGGACCAATCAGGATATTGAGGCGGCGCCGGTGCCTGGGCACGCGCCGCCTCGAGGCCGAACGCAAGCGCGGCCAGCAACGACATCGCGCCGATCGCGCGCCACGGGCGCAAAGCGCCCCACAGGCCCTCACGATGCCGGGATGGCGACCTTGGCATCATCGTCGAAACCTCGCCGGCGCGACGTCAGTTTTTCAGTTGCTTGAACCATTTGAGGTCCGGCGGCGTCTGGTTTTTCTTGGCCGGCATCAAGAGGCCGTCGGCGCCGATGAAGTAGTTTTCCTTGCCGAGACGGATGTGGGGATTGTTCTCGGCGCAGTTCATCTCCAGCCATTCCGGCTGCGGATTATCGAGGCGGCGATAAGTCTTGGTGACCGTCCACGGCTTGGTCAAGGCGTGATCGATGGTGGTCACGTCGTCGGAAAACACATTCGGGTCGGTCTTGTTGAAATAGATGCGTTCCTTGACGATGGTCTGGTTGTCGCTGTGCAGCGGCAGGCCGGTGGTGTCATAGGCGCGCGGACCCTTGAAATGGCGGGTCTCGACTTCGAGCGCGTCGTAGCGGCCGTCGCCGTCCTCGTCGAGCCACTTGCCGATCGAGTAGCCGTGGAACGTCGGCTCGATTTCCTCGGGCCAATCGCGCCCGTCGGTGAAGATGCGGCGATTGTCATTGATATGGTCGATCAGGATGTGGGTCGTCTCCGGCGTGATGACGACCTCCATCTGGGTATAGTCCAGCATGATGCGCGGCATGCCGGGCGAGGTGCACATGAAAGAGGGTTCGGTGCCATGGCCGCCGGAGGCCTGGTCCTTGAGGTTGTCGTCGTAGATGACCTGATATTCTGGCGTCAGCGGCGGCTTCTGTCCGGCCGGCGTCCATTCGGCGGAGCCCACACGACGCCACTGGCCGCGCAGGTCCGGATATTTCTTTTCGTCCTGCGCCTGCGCCCCCGCAATCGCTGTCACCATCGCCGATGCGAGCACGAGCGACCCGATCGAGAATCTGAAAAACATGATTATCCTCCCGCCCGATTCAACAGCCGGTCAGGCAGTTTTGGCGCTTCGCGATAAAGCTACACCACCGTGGTGGAGGCGAGAAGGGGCTGCCGTGCCGGACCGCGCGCACTGCGGCACAAGGCCCGTTATCACAACTGCCGGGAGGCGAGCCTCGCGCCCTCGGTCAGCGATTGCAGCTTCATTCAAACGATCTTGGTGTCGACCTGGACGCGGCCCGCAAAGGTGCCGAAGCCGCAATCGACGCCGGCAATGACATTCTCCGGCCCGACGGCGCCGGCATATTGCACGATGCGATCGGCAACGAGTTCCGGGTGCTCGACGAAGTTGGACGTGGAATCGATCACGCCCGGAATGATGATCTTGCCGGCCGGCAGCTTCACGTCCTGCCACACCTTCCATTCATGGCCGTGACGGGGATTGGCACCGGGAAAAGACAGCGCCTGGGGCTTTGCGGTGAGCACCACGTCGACGATGTCGCGCAGCGGAATATCGGTGTGATGCGGCGCCACCGTGGAGCCCCAACAGACGTGGATGCGCATGCGCTCGGCCGGAATATCGGCAACTGCGTGATTGAGCGCCTCGACGTTCTTGGCGATCACCTTGCGATAATCCGCGAGGCTCAAATCCGGATAAACCGTATGGCGCGACATGGCGAGATCCGGGCAATCGAGCTGCAGCACGAAACCCGCCGTGACGATCGCCCGGTATTCCCGCTTCATGGCGTCGGCGAGGGCGAACAGATAGGCGTCCTCGGTCGGGTAATGTTTATTTTTCAGGTAGCGGGCGATCTGGCCCGGCGACGGCGAGGTCATGAAGAATTCCGTGCCCGCGACGCCCGTCGTGGCGCGCCGAGCCCTGGCAATATCAGCCTCGACCGCCGGCCAGTCCTTCCAGGACACCGGCCCCGAACATGCAGGCCGGTGCTGGAACGGCGAGGCGAACTGCGTCAGGAGGGCGGCGAGTTCGGGAAACTCCTCGTCGCCGGTGCCGAGTGGGGGCGTGCTCGGACCTTCGAAGCCGGCGAGCCGATCCTTGACGTGCACGGTGTAGTCGGTGCGGCCCTGCTCGCCATCATTGATGATATCGAGCCCGCAGGCGGCCTGCTTCGCCACCACGTCGGCAACCGCAGCCGACACGGCGGCATCGAGCACCGCGCGGTCGGCGCCCGGGTTTTCGCTCTCGGCAAGCAGCAGTTCCACGAGTTGCGGCGATCGCGGGAGGCTGCCGGTGTGAGTCGTTAGAATCCGAGTGGTGCTGCGCTGCACAAAACGTCCATGAAAAGATCACGTCGATGGGGCCGTGACTTTACGGACTGAATCGGAACTTGCAATCGCCATGGCGCGCGTCCACCCGACGTCCGCGTCAATCTCATTCGCCGCTACGCTGCCTCAAATTGGTGTTCCGCGACGATGCCTGGAGTGGCGTCTTCCTCGCTCACTTCCGAGGCCGGCCGGGCGGCCTTCCGGCGCGATGGGCAAAATGCCGCCATCAGCAGCACGTCGACCCATTCGCCATCGATGAAGAAGAGCTCCCTCAACCGTCCCTCGATCCGGAACCCGGCCGCCCTGTAGACGCTGATGGCCCGCGCGTTGTTGCGGAACACGATCAGCCCGAGCCGCCGCAGGTTGAGGTGGCGCCAGCAGTATTGGAGCGCCAGGTTCAGAGCTTCGGTGCCGTAGCCCTGGCCGCGGCATTTCTCCTCCCCGATCCTGATGCCGATATCGGCGGAGCGATGAACGCTGCTGATGTTTTGGATGTGGAGGTGGCCGATGATCCTGGTTTCGGTGCGCGGCCGGATGGCGAACACCACTCGCGAAGGATCTTTGCCGGCATGCTCCAACTGGCGCACCATATCGGTCAGGTGGACCGGTCGGTACGCGCCATCGAGGCGGGCCGCCGCAACATCATTGGCCCAGCAATACATCGCGGCATAATCGTCCGGGACGAATGGACCTATGGTGACCTTGGTGCCGATCAGCATGGTTGGGTCACGCCATCAAATCCACGACGCCGCAGTCGCCCGGCGCGGAAACTTCCGAAATGGTCATGATGTGACTCCGCGGAGGGGGCTCCCCCCTCGCTTCACATCGCCCCAGGTGTCATATGCGCCGTATGGTTAACGTCCGGTAAAATTCGCCCGCTGCGCAGCACGCGCGTTCATCATGGCGCCGACGGCGTCAAGGATGCGCGCAACCGCCGGGCGCCGGTAGGCCCATCGCGCGTCCGGGTCGGGCGGCGCGACCACCATGGTGGCATTGGCCTCGAACAGCAGCACGCCGCCGTCGGCCCCGAGCCCGAAGTCGATGCCGGCATAATCGAGGCCAAGGGCTTTGGCGATCCGTTCCAGCGCCGCCATGGCGTTACTGCCGATCACGCCCGGCATGTCGTGAAGGAAAGCCGCGTCTTCGCGGCGGTGGGCCCGGTCGTCAGCCATGTCGGCGGTGAAATAATGCACCTTCCAGTGCCGCGATATGGCGAGGTGCAACGGATAGATGCGTCCATCGATGATCATGGCCCGATATTTTCGCGCGTTGCCATCCGGGCCGCGGGCATCGAGGTAGCCGATCGCCAGCAGTTCATCGCCCGGCAGCGCGGACGCCGCGGCCTCAAGATCGGACGCGGCCTCGACGCGAACGAAATTGCGGCCGGTATGGCAGCCGGGCGTGCGCAGCAGCAGCGGAAATGCAAGGCCTTCGCGGGCAAGTACCGTGTCCGCCTCCGGCCCGGCCAGCGCCGTGCGCCGCAATCTCACCATGGGCGGCGCCGTCACGCCGGCGAGCGCGCCGAGGCGTCTTGCATTGGCAATACGTCCGGTGTCCAGCACCGCCGCGGGCCGGTTGATCACCGGCATCGCCGTGCGGGTGATGAGCGCCGCCGCAGCTTCGAGCGCCGGGCCGCACAGGTCCGCGTCCCCGATGGCGTTGAACACCAGCCGGTGCGGCGGCAGCGGAGCCGCCGGATCGAAGAATTCCGCCACCACAGCGGTGACGAGAAAAACGCGATCATCGAGAAATGAAGCGGTGGGGATGTCTCCGCCTTCCGCCGATACCAGGAGCAACACCGGCACCGGCGGCGTCGTGCCGCGATACGGCAGGGTGGTGACGCAGTGCTTCGCATAGCCCGCACGGCGATGTCGCGTGGCGCCCTCGCGATCGCCGAGTTCGGCCAGCACGGCGCCGAGGCCTTGATGGGCTTGCGGATGGCCGGGGTCGAGCCGCAGCGCGTCCTCGAAATGCTCCCGCGCGGCCGCGAGCTCGCCGTCGCGCAGCAGCAGATTGGCGAGATTGACGTGTCCCTTCGGATTGTCCGGGTGGTGCCCCACCGCCTGCGCATAGACGGTGCGGGCGGCGCTCCGAAAGCCCGTCGTCACCAGCAGCGCACCGAAATCGTTGAGGGCACCGAAATGATCGGGCGCCCGGCGCAGCACGTCGAGATAAGCGTCCCGGGCATCGGCTGGCCGGCCAAGCGCGTTGAGGAGCGCGGCGTGCTCGACCAATGTCTCGATCGTCTCAGGGGCGATGCTCCCGATCATGATCGCACGTTCGAGTTCGCGCAGCCTAGTTTCCTGGGCGACCCGCGGCGGCCAGGCGCGCTCGCCCGGCTCGGTGTCGGCCGGACGGGCGCCAGCCCTATTGACGCCAGCCGACATGACGTCAGCCAACCTCGCGAGCGCCGGCCCCCTCGGGGCTTCGCGCGCTGCGGCCGAGCACCCGCAGGGCCGATACCTGCAAGGCGGCGAGGAACGCGTCCATGTCGGCCTGCGTGGTCCGGTGATTGACGATCGCGGCGCGGATCACCGTCTTGCCGTCGAGCACGGTGGCGGACGGCGCCGCCGCGCCACGGTCATGGAGGTCGATGACGATCGCCTTGTTCAAGGCGCCGTCGCCCGACATACGCAGACCGAAGCAGACGATATTAAGGGCGACCGGCGCGCAAACCTCGAACAGGTCGCTCTCGACAAGCCGCGTTTCCAGATACTTCGCCAGCCGGCACGTGTTCTCGATCGAGGCGCCGATGCGGTCGGCGCCGAACACCCGGAACGTGAACCAGGTCTTCAGCGCCCGGAAACCGCGGGAGAGATCGGGGCCGAGATCGCAAGGCCACACCTCGCCCGCCGCAAGTCCGCTCGGCGCCCGATTGAGATAGGCCTCGGCACTGCTGAAGGCGCGACGATGGGCCTGCGGATCGCGGACCAGCACGAAGCCCGCATCATACGGAACATGCGCCCATTTATGGAAGTCGAACGCGACCGAATGGGCGCGCTCGATCCCGGCGATGAGCGGGCGCAGCGAGGGCGCGAGCGCGCACAGCGCCCCGAACGCGCCATCCACGTGAAACCAGATGCTCTCGCGGCGGCACACATCCGCAAGCGCGCCAAGATTGTCGATGGCGCCCGTGTTCACCGTGCCGGCAGTGCCGACCACCAGGAACGGGCGATGCCCATCCGCGCGATCCTGCTCGATCGCGCGTTCGAGCAGATCGAGGCGCATGGCGCCGCGCGCGTCCACCGGCACCAGCCGCAAATTCCGCGACCCGATCCCGGCGATTTCGGCGGCCCGGATGACGCAGCCATGGGCCTCCGCCGACGTATAGGCGGTGAGCTGTGCGGCCTGGGGCCGCAGGCCGAACTGTCGGACGGTGTCGCCTTGCACCGCGCTGCGGGCCACCAGCAGGGCGACGAGGTTCGCGGCCGATGTGCCGGTGACGAAGATTCCGGACGCATTGGCGGGGAAATCGAACATCTGCGCCGCCCAGGCGGCGATCTGGCGTTCGACGTCGATGGCGATGTGATTACGCCCGCCGCAATTGGCGTTGAGGCCCGCCGCCAGCATCTCGGCCACCATGCCGACCGGCGTGCCGGCGCCATGCACCCAGCCCATGAACAGCGGATGCCCGTTGCCGTTGCCATAGGGTTTGATGTAAGCGGCAAAATCGTCGATTGCGGCGTCGAGGGACTGCGGCGCCCGCGGTAACGGCCCGTGGAAATGGCTGCGAACTTCGCGCGGCGCCGCCTGCCACACCGGACGGTCGCGAACGGTGGCAAGGTGATCGATCATGTCATCGAGGGCGCGGTGACTGGCGCGTCGGAACGCATCCCAATCCGTGGGATCAAGGTCTGCGGAGCCGATTATCACGGGATCGCGGTTGTCCGAATCGATTTCGCGATCGGTTGTTGGCGTCGGTTGCTGGTGGTTGGGCATTGCGTCCGGGCAGCGTCCCCTATGTGGATACCGGCGCCGGTCACGCTGGACACATCCGGGGTTGGCTCTGCTTCACCGCCGCACCGCTCAGATCCCACGCACGTGCGCGCACCCCGAATCACCGGCTGAGGCTTTATTAGCACTTTAAACAAGAATCGACTCTAGGAATGAAACGGTTGCGCTGAGTTTGGTTGAGTCGCGGGGGCGTTCGTGAGTGCACAAAAGGGGCGGGATCAAAACGAATACGGGACCTCGACGTGACGGCCGCAAACGAGTCTAAAAAAGACGACATCCAATTGGCCTTTGCGCACCATCAGGCCGGCGATCTCGACGACGCTGAACGCCTCTATAACGATGTGCTGCTCGCCGATCCGAGCAATCTCAACGGCCTCCAACTTCTGGGGCTGCTGGCTCACCAGCGCGGTCGCGCGACCGAAGCGGTGGCGCTGCT
>Ga0116129_1001286_pt1 | contig 14057 bp, 10 predicted proteins | sample June2015DPH_17_2_FD_89732 | JGI IMG/M metagenome (GOLD analysis project Ga0116129, IMG submission 89732) | Peatland microbial communities from SPRUCE experiment site at the Marcell Experimental Forest, Minnesota, USA - June2015DPH_17_10 | ecosystem: Environmental > Terrestrial > Soil > Wetlands...
GCTCGACGATCGCCACTTCTCCCCGGCTGTTGCGGCTGGACAACTTGAACGCAGCCCCGAATCCGGGCAGCGCCACCGTGTCTCCCTCGCCGGGCTGCACCACCGTGACCCCGATCTGATTCGCATCGACCGTCTGACATTCCTCCTCATACCAACCCGTTTCAGCTCGCCGAAAAGGGTCAATCGATCTTCCGACTTAAGCAGGCGTGCCTCTTTTTCCAGTGCATCAATGATCACGTGCAGCGAGAGCGTAGGCCGGCTATTCGGGCCAGGTGTTGTTGAGGATGATGTCGACAAAATTGTCGCGAACGAAGGTGGCGTCGAAGTGCTGGAGTACATCGGCGTTGACGGTCCCGAAGGTGCTGTGCGGGCGATGCTTCATGCCGTCGTCGAAGGCCGCCAGGATGCGCTGCTTGAAGTCCGGGCGTGGGTGGGCGGCGGTCACTGCGGCAAGAGCGTCGGGAGAAAGATCGTCGCGGCCGATGCCTAACACATCGGTCTCGACACCAGCAGTGACCAATGCGATTTCGGGTGCGAGGAACTCAGGTATTCCGGGGGTGGTGTGCAAGGCGATGCTCAGCCACACCTTGTCGGCGTCGGCTTGGTCGATGCCACGTTGCAACAGGAACTCTCGTGCTGCATTGGCGCTGTCCACTTCGAAGCGCAGGGTGGAGCTGCGGTAGCGCTGGGTGAGGCCCAGGTCGTGAAACATCGCCCCGACGTAGACCAGCTCCAGGTCCGGTTGCAGCCCGCGACGGCGGCCTTGCAGCGCGCCGAAGAGAAACACCCGACGGGAATGGTCGAAGAGCAGATCATCTTCGGCGTCGCGAATGAAGTCGGTGACCTCGCGCACGAGCGCGGTGTCAGGTACGTCGATGCCCGCAATGGTTTCAATCGAGTGCATGGCCATGATTATCTCCTCGGTTTGGGTCCTCGTTGGCGTTCTGTAGCAATTCTGTGGGAATCGCGGCCTTTCGCCCGTGGCTGATCGAGACGTCCTTCCCACAAAATGCGACATGGCCCGCACAATAAGCATGTGACCGGGGCCAATGTAGCTGCTCGGGTTGTGATCGTCGTCGTCTTTGACGGCGTGAAGCTGCTCGATGCGGCAGGACCCGTTGAGGTTTTCGCCGAGGCCGACCGGTTCGGCGCAAACTATTCGCTGGAGATCGCGTCGGTCGATGGGCACGATGTGACCACCTCGATAGGGACGCGGTTCGCTGTCACTCGCCGCGTTTCGTCCATCGATTCCGCCGATACCGTCGTGGTCGCCGGCGGTGACGATCTGGTCGGACGGCCCATCGATCCTGCGCTCGTCGAGGCGCTCAAATCGGTGCCCACCCGGACCCGGCGTCTGGCGTCTGTGTGCACAGGTTCGTTCATCTTGGCGCAGGCAGGGCTGCTCAGTGGCCGGCGCGCCACCACGCATTGGCGCCATACCCGACTGCTCGCCCGGGCGTTCCCCGACGTGGGTGTAGAGCCGGACGCGATCTTTGTCCGCGACGGCGATGTCTACACCTCGGCGGGTGTGTCGTCGGGCATCGACCTCGCATTGGCATTGATCGAAATGGACTACGGCCCTGAGTTGGTCCGGAAGGTCGCACGGTCGCTGGTGGTGTATCTCAAACGCGCTGGCGGGCAGTCGCAATTTTCCGCGCTGGTCGAGACCGATCCGCCGCCGGAGTCTCCGCTGCGGGTGATTACCGATGCAGTCACCGCCAACCCCGGCACGGACCACAGTGTGAAGAAGCTTGCAGCCCGGGCATCCCTGAGCACGCGACAGCTGACCCGGCTGTTTCAGTCCGAACTGGGGACAACTCCGGCGCGCTATGTCGAATTGGTTCGAATCGATTTGGCGCGCGCGGCACTTGACGCCGGCCGCACCGTCACTGATACCGCGCAGGTTGCGGGTTTCGGCAGCACCGAAACGCTGCGACGCGTCTTTCTCAACCACCTCGGCATAAGTCCGAAGGCCTACCGGGACAGGTTCCGCACAACAGTCCGCAGTTGAAACGCCCGTGCTGCAACGTAACGGCGCGCGAATAACCGGTCATATCAATCGGGCCGGTTCCAACAGGTCCTGCATTCCGACGCGATGCAACATCTCAGCTTTGAGCCGGTCGAGCACCGCGAAGCCGACGTCGGCGCCGTCCTGGGCGGGATCGATGTGGACACGAAACGGCCGCTCCCCGAATGGGGTGTCGACCACGTTGACGACGGCGTCGGCAACTGAGGACACGTCGGCATCGAGAGGCACGATGGCACCGAAGGCTTCCTGAACCCGCGGTCCGAAACCCGCGTAGGGTCCGGCCTCATACTCGTCGACCACCGTCTGGTCGGCAGGTGAGCCGGCACTGGCGAAATGGTTGGTGCCGCTGGTGAATGCGCCGGGGACGATGATGGAAGTCTCGATGCCCCACCGCGCCAGCTCGCGAGCGTAGGACACCGCCAGCGAGTCCATTGCTGCTTTGGCCGCAAAATAGGGAGCGAGATACGGCGGCGTGCCACCCGCTGAGCTGCTGCTGGATACCCACACGAGCAGGCCCTGCTGCTGGCGTCGCATGTGCGGCAGTACGGCCCGATTGACTCGCTGCGTGCCGACCACATTGATGTCGTACAAGTCGGCCAGTTGTTGCGGCGTAAACGCCACGGCCGGCCCGAACACCATGTGACCGGCGTTGTGTACCACCACGTCGATGCGGCCGTTGGCGTTGAAGACCTTTTCAACCGCGGCATCTACCGAAGACTGCGACTGTACATCCAATTCCACAGTCCGCAGATCGACGCCGTTGTCCTTCGCAAAGTAGCCCACCGCATCGACCTGAGATGCGTTGCGTCCGAAGATGTCTTGCATCGACGCGTAAACCGTGTGGCCGGCAAGTGCGAGCGCTTCGGCGGCCAGCCGGCCGAACCCGGTCGATGCGCCAGTGACCACAATAACGTCGCGACCCATGACGAACTCTCCCGCCTCTCGTCCGGTTCCTTGTGCATCAATTCCTTGCATCAATACGACGGTCGACTACCCACCGGCGGATGCGCGCACAGGCTCAACGAAGCCGTAGGGGTGCTACTTAGTGTTGTTGTATTTGGTGATGGCGTCGTCGAGGCGCTGCAGCGCTGTACCGTACGCAGCGAAATCGCCCTTCTTCTGCGCGTCGCGCGCCGCGCCGATCGCTGTTTGGATCTCTTGCAGGGCGGCGGCCTTCGCTGGGGACAACGTCACCGACGCCTCCGGAGCCGGCGGCACCGCCGCCGGCGGCGAGCCCGGTGTCGCGGCCGCCGTCGGCGGGCTCGCGGGCGGGGTCGGGGGTGCACCGGCGTCGGTGGGCACTATCCCAGTCGCGGCGGCACCGGCGCCTGGGCCGAACAGCCCAGTCAGCGCGTCACCCACAGTGGGGCCGTAGCCAATCTTGTCGTTGTACATCATCGCCACCCGGATCAGGCGCGGGTACGACGAGGCGGCGTCGCTGGCTCCCGGGGAGGCATAGACGGGTTCGACGTACAGCAACCCGCCCTGGCCCACCGGCAGCGTGAGCAAGTTACCCCAACGGATTCGGTTCTGGTTGTCACGCCCGATCACACCGAGGTCCTGAGATACCGCCGGATCGGTGGTGATCGCATTATTGGCCAACTTCGGACCGTTGACCTGGCCCGGGATGGTCAGCACGGTGATCCTGCCGTACGTCGCGGGATCGGAACTGGCACTGATATAGGCGGCCAGATAGTCGCGCTTGAACCTGTTCATCGCGCTGATCAACTGGTAGGCGGCCGAATTATCATTCTTTGCAATGTTTTTCGCGACGATGTAATACGGCGGCTGATAGCTGCTGGCGGTTGGATTCGGGTCCAGCGGCACGTCCCAGAAATCCGATGTGGAGAAGAACGTCACAGGGTCGTTGACGTGATATTTGGCCAGCAGCATCCGCTGCACCTTGAACAGGTCTTCGGGATAACGTAGATGTTCGGCGAGCTCAGGCGTGATGTCGCTCTTGGGCTTGACCGTCCCGGGAAAAACCTCCATCCAGGCTTTGAGCACCGGATCCTGTTCGTCCTGCTGGTAGAGCGTGACGGTGCCGTCGAAGGCGTCCACGGTGGCCTTCACCGAATTACGGATGTAAGAGACCTGCTTGTCGGGCCCCAAATGGTTGAACGCCACCTCGGTGGAGTCGGCGGTCGCCGACTCCAAGGAAGTGAGCTCGGAATACGGGTAATTGTCCAACGTGGTGTAGCCGTCGATGATCCACACCAGTCGCTTGTTGACGATCGCCGGATACACGGAGCTGTCCGTCGTTAGCCACGGCGCCACCGCCTCGACCCGTTGCGCCGGATCACGATTGAACAGGATTCTACTGTTGGAGCCAATCACATTGGAGAACAAGAAGTTTCGTTCCGCGTACTTAGCGGCAAACACGCTTCGGGCTAGCCAGCTGCCGATCGGAACTCCACCGGTGCCGGTGTAGGTGTAGTTCTTGGTTTCGCTGCTGGACTCGTAGTCGTATTCGCGGTCGGCGCCGTTGCGTCCGACGATGGCGTAGTCGGCGGAAGTGTTGGAGATGACGGGTCCGTAGTAGACGCGCGGCTGGTCCAGCGGCGCAGGCCCGTCGGATACCACGGTGCCGTTGGCGCCGACGACGTTGACAAGGAACTCCGGGTAGCCGCCGTTCTGGTTGGGGTCGTTGGCGATGCCACGCACGGTGTTGGCCGGCGACGCGATGAATCCGTTGCCGTGGGTGTAGACGGTGTGGCGGTTGATCCAGTCACGCTGGTTGTCAATCAGCCGGTCCGGGTTGAGTTCCCGGGCCGCGACGACGAAGTCGCGCAAAGCACCATTGCGGTCGAGGTAGCGGTCGATCGACAGCTGGTCGGGGAAAAAATAGAAGTTCTTGCCCTGCTCGAACTGGGTGAACGCCGGGCTGATGATCGTGGGGTCGAGCAACCGGATGTTCGAGGTGGTCGCGCGATCCGACGCGACCTGCTGGGCCGTGGCCTGCCCGTCGCCGGTGTAATTGCGATAGGTCACCACGTCGGACGTCAGGCCGTATGCTTGCCGCGTCGCGGCGATGCTTCGGCTGATGTATTCGCTTTCCTTTTGCGCGGCATTGGGTCGCACGCTGATCTGCTCAACTATCAACGGCCAGCCGGCACCCACGATCAACGACGACACCAACAACAAGACCAGACCGATTGCCGGAATCCGCAAGTCCCGCAAGGTGATCGCCGAGAACACCGCGGCCGCGCAAATCAGCGCGATCGTCATCAGGATCAGCTTTGCCGGCAACACGGCGTTGATATCGGTGTACCCGGCACCTGTGAACGGCTTACCGCCACGCGTGTGTGACAGCAGTTCATAGCGGTCCAGCCAATAGGCAACGGCCTTGAGCAGCACCAGCAAACCAACCAAGGTGACCAACTGAATCCGCGTCGAGCGGCTCAGCGCGCCCGTACGCCCCGACAGCCGAATGCCGCCAAAAATGTAGTGCGCCAACAGATTTGCCAAAAGTGCCAGAAACACGGCTACGAACATGTAGCTGAGCACCAGCCGGTAGAAGGGCAGTTCAAATGCGTAGAAGCCGAGGTCCTTGCCGAACTGTGGATCCTTGATCCCAAAGTCTCCGCCGTGCAAGAACAGCTGGATCCGCACCCAGTAGCTCTGCGCGATGACGCCGGCCAGCAGGCCGATCGCGGTCGGGATTCCAACGGCCACCAATCGCAGCCGTGCCAGCACAACGGTGCGATACCGCGCCACCGGATCGTTGTCGTTACTCGGGACGAAGACCGGGCGGGTGCGGTAGGCGACGGCAAGCCCGGCGAACACGATGCCACCGACCAGCAGACCCGCAGCAAAAAACACCACGATGCGGGTAACCAACACGGTGGTGAACACCGAGCGGTAGCCAAGCTCACCGAACCACAGCCAGTCAACGTAAGCGTCGATCAGTCGCGGACCAGCGAGCAGCAAAGCGATCACACCCAGTGCGATCATGATCAGAATCCGGCTGCGCCGAGTCAGCTTCGGCAATCTTGCGGTGGGCCGCATCCCCACTAGCCACGCTCCCTGATCGAATTGGCTGGCGTCAACTTAGCCGGCGACGCTCACAACTCTACGCACCGCTGCACGCTCCGATCGCGGGCTCGACCGATTGCCGGTTTCCTGTTCAGACGGCTGCGGTCTGCATGTTCAACGGGGCCGACCGGATTGGCCGCTAACAGGATGGCGCCTGACCCCCCGATGTGATCACGTGCAGCGCGTCCACCGCCTGGCTGAGCGTGTCCACCTTCACCAGGCGCAAACCAGACCGGTTATCAGAGCTCGCCTCGTAGCAGTTCTTCGCGGGCACCAGAAACACCGTGGCTCCGGCCGCGCTGGCGGCGACCATCTTGTGCGCGATACCACCGATTTGGCCGACCTTGCCGTCGGCGGAGATAGTGCCGGTCCCGGCGACGAACGTCGACCCGGCCAAGTCGCCGTTTGTCAGCTTGTCGACGACCGCCAAACTGAACATCAATCCGGCAGAGGGCCCGCCCACGTTCGCGAGGTTGAAGTCCACCACGAACGGCGCCCACGGCGCATCAAGCACAGCAACACCCAAAAAGCCGTAATCACGATCTTTATTTGTGCCCAGTGTGATCTGCGTAACGCCGGCCGGTTCGTTCTTGCGGCGAAAGTCGATTGTCACCACCTGGCCGGGCTTAGTGGCCTTCAGCAACCCCGTGAACTGGTCGACAGTAGCCACCGGGGTGCCGTCGACCGCGTCTACGGCGTCACCGGACTTCAGCTTGCCCGCAGATGGGCCCGGATCGGTGACCGTCGCGACGGTAACTGCCGGCGGGTATTTCAGATATCCCAGGGCGGCATACGCGGCGCTGTCCTCGGACTGTTTGAAATCAGCATTGTTGGCCTTGTCAACATCCTCCCGCGACTTGCCCGGCGGGTAGATGAGGTCGCGAGGCACTAGTTGTTCTTTTCCCGTGAGCCAAAGGGTCAAGGCTTCGCCCAAGGTCAGTTCGTCGCGCTGGGACACCGTCGTCATGTTCAGGTGGCCTGTCGTTGGGTGAGTTTGGGCGCCCTCGATCTGTACAACCTGCTTGCCGTCGACCTCACCGAGCGTGTCGAAGGTGGGACCGGGGCCTAGCGAGACAAACGGCACCGTCACCACCGCGAGCAACACGCCGAAGACCAGGATCGGCACCAGCGCGACCATCAGGGTCAGAATCCGCCTGTTCACGCGGATAACACTAGACGGACCCGGTCAGGGCTCGTTCAGCTACGAGCGTGATCGGCGATGGCGCGTTCTGCTCCTGCTGTGAGTACCGTTGACCTTATGGCTGACCTGCCTTTTGGCTTCTCCTTCGGGGAGGACCAACCGAAAGATGAATCTGGGCGCGACGAACACGGGAAGAAAGATCCCGAGTCGGGTTCGGGCGCCTCAAACCCACTAGGCGCGTTCGGCGTAAGCGGCGACTTGGGCCTGGGCGACCTGGGGCAGATCTTCACCCAACTGGGTCAGATGTTCAGCAACTCAGGCACTGTGATGGCCGGTGGCAAAGAGTCGGGACCGGTCAACTACGAATTGGCGCGCCGGGTGGCGTCGAGCTCGATCGGGTTTGTCGCGCCTATCCCGGCCACGACGAACTCGGCGATCGCCGATGCGGTGCATCTTGCCGATACCTGGCTGGACGGGGCCACCGCGCTGCCCGCAGGCGCCACCAAGGCGGTGGGCTGGAGCCCTAACGACTGGGTCGACAACACTTTGCAGATCTGGAAGCGGCTGTGCGATCCGATGGCCCAGCAGATCTCGACGGTGTGGGCGTCTGCGCTGCCCGAAGAGGCCAAGGGCATGGCCGGCCCGCTGATGGCGATGATGGCGCAGATGGGTGGCATCGCGTTCGGCTCGCAGCTGGGCCAAGCGCTGGGGAGGTTGTCCCGAGAGGTGCTGACCTCCACCGATATCGGTCTGCCACTGGGACCCAAGGGTGTGGCCGCGATACTGCCCGATGCTGTCGAATCGTTTGCCGCCGGACTCGAGCTGCCGCGCAGCGAGATTCTGACATTCCTGGCCACGCGTGAGGCCGCGCACCACCGGCTGTTCAGCCACGTGCCGTGGCTGTCCAGCCAATTGCTGGGCGCCGTAGAGGCCTACGCCATGGGGATGAAGATCGACATGAGCGGAATCGAGGAGCTGGCACGCGACTTCAATCCCGCATCGCTGTCTGATCCTGCGGCCATCGAAAACCTACTCGGTCAGGGCGTATTCGAGCCCAAGGCGACGCCGTCGCAGATGCAGGCGCTGGAACGGCTCGAGACACTGCTCGCGCTGATCGAGGGTTGGGTGCAAGTCGTGGTGACCGCGGCCCTGGGTGACCGGATTCCGGGCGCGGCCGCGCTCGCCGAGACGCTGCGCCGGCGCCGGGCAAGCGGTGGCCCGGCCGAGCAGACATTCGCGACGCTGGTCGGCCTGGAGCTGCGGCCACGCAAACTGCGGGAGGCCGCCGCACTGTGGGAACGTCTGGCGGAGGCCGTCGGCGCGGACGCCCGCGATGCCATCTGGCAACACCCGGATCTATTGCCCGGCGCGGATGATCTCGACGAGCCAGCCGGCTTCATCGACCGAATCATCGGCGGCGACACCAGCGGTATCGACGAGGCGATCGCCAAGCTCGAGCAGCAGGACGGCGACAGTCGCGACACCCAGGACCCGGGCCCCGACGGCGGTTCTGTGGATAACTGAGCGAGGCGTCTGCCCCGGTCGTGGCACAGTCTCAACTCATGCCGCGGACCGCGTCTTCCCTGTATGCGCTGGATCCGGCGATGCCGGTGTTGCTGCGACCCGACGGCGCCGTGCAGGTGGGCTGGGATCCGCGCCGCGCCGTGCTGGTCCATCCGCCGTGCGGCCTGGCGGCGGCCGAGTTGGCCGCCCTGCTCCGGTGTATGCGATCACCGATACCGATAGCCGAATTACAGCGGCAGGCCGTCGACCGTGGGCTGGCGGACGCTGGCGGCCTGACGAACCTCGTCGCGCAACTGGTGGGCGCCGGCGTCGCGACCGGCGGATGCCGTCCGTCCCGCAGCCGCGCGGCCTCGATCCGGGTACACGGCCGCGGGCCGCTGTCGGACCTACTCGTGGATGCGCTGCGTTGCTCGGGGGCCCGGATTGCGCACAGCAGCCAGCCGCATGCCGCAGTGTCACCCGCCGCCGTGGATCTCGTAGTGCTGGCCGACTACCTGGTCGCTGACCCGCGCATGGTGCGCGATCTGCATAGCCGGGGCGTCCCGCACCTTGCGGTTCGGGTACGAGACGGCACCGGGCTGGTGGGGCCGCTGGTCATCCCCGGCATTACCAGCTGTCTGGGCTGCGCGGACCGGCACCGAAGCGACCGCGACGCCGCGTGGCCGGCTATCGCTGCCCAGCTGCGGGACACCATAGGAGTGGCCGACCGTGCCACCCTGCTGGGAACCGCGGCGCTGGCGCTCAGCCAGGTGAATCGGGTGATCGCGGCGGTGCGGGGGGACCAGGCGGTACCCGATCCCGGACCGCCCCAGGCGCTGAACGCAACCCTGGAGTTCGACCTCAACGCCGGCGCCATCGTCGCGCGTCAATGGACCAGACATCCCTTGTGCTCATGCTGAGATGGTTGTGCGCCGAAAACCCGCCCCATCCGGCAGCGATTCGGGCCAGCAAATGCGGCGCGGACGGGCTTCACAAATGGTCGTGATCGTCAAATTTCGTAAAGACAGTTACTGAACGTCATGGATGATGGATATGTGGCAGACATCAAACGCGGCCGTGCTGCACGGAACGCGAAGCTGGCCAGCATCCCCGTCGGCTTCGCCGGTCGGGCTGCGCTCGGGTTCGGTAAACGGTTGACCGGTAAGTCAAAAGACGAGGTCCAGGCCGAGCTGATGGAGAAGGCCGCCAACCAGTTGTTTACCGTTCTGGGCGAGCTCAAGGGTGGCGCAATGAAGGTCGGCCAAGCGTTGTCGGTGATGGAAGCCGCAATTCCCGAAGAGTTCGGTGAGCCCTACCGCGAAGCGCTGACCAAGCTGCAGAAAGACGCCCCGCCGATGCCCGCCAACAAGGTGCACCGGGTGCTCGACGCCCAGCTGGGCACCAAGTGGCGGGAGCGGTTTACTTCGTTCGACGACACACCGGTGGCCTCGGCCAGCATCGGCCAGGTGCACAAAGCGGTGTGGTCCGATGGCCGCGACGTAGCCGTCAAGATCCAATACCCGGGTGCCGATGAGGCCCTGCGGGCCGACCTCAAGACCATGCAACGGATGGTCGGGGTGTTCAAACAGCTCTCCCCCGGCGCCGACGTCCAGGGCGTGGTAGACGAACTGATCGAGCGCACCGAGATGGAACTCGACTACCGGCTGGAGGCCGACAACCAGCGTAAGTTCGCCAAGGCATATCACGATCATCCGCACTTCGCGGTGCCACGCGTTGTGGCCAGTGCGCCCAAGGTGGTGGTCCAAGAGTGGATGCAGGGCGTGCCGATGGCGGAGATCATCCGCAACGGCACACCCGAGCAGCGCGACCTGATTGGTACGCGACTGCTAGAGCTCACCTTCGACGCGCCGCGCCGGTTGGAGATGCTGCACGGCGACGCCCACCCGGGAAACTTCATGCTGCTGCCCGGCGAAAGGATGGGCGTCATCGACTTCGGCGCCGTGGCGCCGCTGCCCGGCGGCCTTCCCATAGAGCTCGGGATGACAATTCGGCTGGCTCGCGAGAAGAACTATGACCTGCTACTGCCGACCATGGAGAAAGTCGGGTTCATCCAACGGGGCCAGCAGGTGTCCGTGCGCGACATCGACGAGATGCTGCGCCAGTATGTCGAGCCCATCGAGGTCGAGATCTTCCACTACACCCGCAAATGGCTGCAGAAAATGACCGCAGTTCAGCTCGACCGGTCGGTCTCGCAGATCAGGACGGCGCGGCAAATGGACCTGCCGGCCAAGCTCGTGATTCCGATGCGCGTCATCGCGTCGGTGGCCGCGATCCTCTGCCAGTTGGATGCGCACGTGCCGATCAAAGCACTATCCGAGGAGCTGATCCCGGGTTTCGCCGAGCCTGATACGGCCGCCGTCTAGCAAGAGCTGGCCGGCCGATCCGCCAGAGTGCAACCCCCGACGTCGTCTCCCGAGAAATACGTCGGCTGTTGCACTTTCGCGGCTCAAGCGGCGACGTCGTCTTTGCGGCTTTTGCGTGGACGTCCACGCGGACGTTTGTAACTCACGATCGAGCCTCGCTCGAAAATCTCACCGCCCCACACACCCCACGGTTCGGCCCGTTCCAGGGCTGCCGCCAGGCATTGGCGACGGATCGGGCAGCTCGCGCAGAGCTGCTTGGCACGCTCGAGGTCAGCTGGGGTGTCGGCGAACCACAGGTCGGGATCGCCGACATGACACGGCAACTCCGGCAGCGTCTGTCTAGGGACTGTCGGTGCCGACATGTCCTGTTCACCTGCTTCCTGGTCTGGTGGCTGTCCTTCTTCAGTGATCCGGACCAGGTTGCGGGCTGTCGACCCTATAACTATGGCCACGGATCCTTGTGACTTCGGGTCCGTGGCCATCTGGCGAAAATCGGGCTGGTTACGTAGCGCTTACCTTGCCCTTTAGGTGGACCCCGGGTCCTAAGGACGCGTCAGTCGTGGCGGCGACATGACGCTTCGCAGCAGCCGTCGGCGCGCCGGCGTGGGCGGCATGGGAGGTTCGCGCGGTCGCGCCAGCCACGCCTACACCAAGTACGTCGTTGTAGATCTTGTTGTAGATCACCCTGGCCACCCTCCTCTCGTATTGCCCGGCCGCATGCCAGCCATGGTTCCAGCCAGCAACATGCTTCCTGAGGCTAAACGGTAACAGCCGCCAGTGACAACCAATTTTCTGACCTGCAGGTTTGCCCTTCAGCGGCCGCGAACCAACTCCAGGACATCGGGCCCGTACTGCTCGAGCTTGCGTGCGCCGATACCCGGAATCGCGATTAGGGCCGCATCGTCACCGGGCAGCATTTCGGCGATCGCGATCAGTGTGTTATCGCTGAAGACGACATAGGCGGGCACATTCTGCTCCTTCGCGGTATTCAGCCGCCAGGCTTTGAGTTGCAGCAGCAACTCCTCGTCGACGTCGGTGGCACATGTCTCACACCGGCGCAGCATGACGGCTGCCGGAGTGCTCAGCTCGCTGTTGCAGATCCGGCAACGGGTCGCGGCGCCCTTGTTGCGCCGGGATCGACTTGGTGCCGGATCCGCACGTGTCTGTGGGGCGATACCGTTGAGGAATCGCGACGGCTTGCGGCTCTGACGTCCGCCGGGGTTGCGCGACAGGGCCCAGCTGAGCGCCAAATACACTCGGGCTCTGGTGATTCCGACGTAGAGCAGTCGGCGCTCTTCCTCGACAGGCTCGCTGTCGGGGCCGTGCGCCACGGCGTGCGAGATGGGTAGCGTGCCGTCGGCCAAACCGACTATGAACACCGCGTCCCACTCGAGTCCTTTGGCGGCGTGCAGTGAGGCCAGCGTGACACCCTGCACGACAGGTGGGTGCCGCGCGTCGGCCCGCAGCCGGAGCTCGGCCAGCAGCGCCGGAAGTTCCAACTCTGGACGCTGCGCCACTTCGTCGTCGACCAGTTCGGCCAGTGCGGTCAGCGCTTCCCAGCGATCGCGGGCCCGGGTGCCGACCGGTTGTTCGGCGGTGAGCCCCAATGGTTCCAGGACGCCGCGGACCACCTCGGGCACTGGGCCCTCCGCGCCTCGCTCAGCCGCACGTTGCAGTGCCAGCAGCGCCTGCTTGACCTCCTGCCGATTGAAAAACCCTTCGCCACCGCGAACCTGATACGCGATACCGGCCTCGGTCAACGCCTCTTCGTAGATCTCGGATTGCGCGTTGACCCGGTAGAGCACCGCTATCTCGGACGGCGGAGTGCCTGACTCGATCAACCTGGCTATCGAAGCCGCCACCGCGGCAGCCTCAGCAGTTTCGTCGGGATGCTCATTGAACAACGGGGCCGGACCTGGTTCGCGCTGGCCGGACAGCTGGAGCTTGCTGCCCGCGACCCGACCGCGGGCCGCAGCGATCACCTGGTTGGCCAGTGATACCACCTGCGGAGTGGAGCGATAGTCGCGCTCCAGGCGCACCACCGTCGCGTCGGGAAATCGCCGCGAGAAGTCGAGCAGGAAGCGAGGCGAGGCTCCGGTGAACGAATAGATGGTCTGGTTGGCGTCGCCGACGACTGTCAGGTCGTCTCGATCACCCATCCACGCCGAAAGCACCCGCTGCTGCAGCGGGGTGACGTCCTGGTATTCGTCGACGACAAAGCAGCGGTAGCGGTCGCGGAACTCCTCGGCCACGGCGGCGTCATTTTCGATGGCGGCTGCGGTGTGCAGCAGCAGATCGTCGAAGTCGAGCAGCGCGACCGCTTCGTCGCGGACTTTGAGCGCCTCGTATGCGGAGTAGACGGCCGCGATTTTTGCGGCGTCCAACGGGATGTCCCGGCCAGTGTCGGCCACCGTGTTCGGGTATTCCTCCGGGCTGATCAACGACGCCTTGGCCCACTCGATCTCACCGGCCAAGTCGCGCACATCATCTGTACTGGCGTTGAGCCTGGTGCGACTGGCCGCCCGGGCCACCATGGCGTACTTGCTGTCCAGCAGCTGCCAGCCGGTGTCACCGATCACCCGCGGCCAGAAATACCGCAGCTGGCGGCGCGCGGCCGCGTGAAAAGTCAAGGCCTGCACTGCGCCGACGCCGGAGCCAGTTCGCGCCGAGGCGTCGAGCGTCCGCAACCTGGACCGCATCTCCCCGGCCGCACGCTGAGTGAACGTGACCGCCAGCACCTGCCCGGCGGCGACGTGACCATTCGCGACCAGCTGGGCGATCCGGTGGGTAATAGTGCGGGTCTTGCCGGTTCCGGCGCCCGCGAGCACGCAGACCGGTCCGCGCGGAGCCAGCACGGCTTCGCGCTGCTCGTCGTCCAGTCCGGCGGTCAATGGGTCGGCGACCATCGGCATGATGTCCATCTTGGCAGCGATGGCCGACAAACCGCGCGCATCGCCACGCCCGA
>Ga0116129_1001288_pt1 | contig 14045 bp, 8 predicted proteins | sample June2015DPH_17_2_FD_89732 | JGI IMG/M metagenome (GOLD analysis project Ga0116129, IMG submission 89732) | Peatland microbial communities from SPRUCE experiment site at the Marcell Experimental Forest, Minnesota, USA - June2015DPH_17_10 | ecosystem: Environmental > Terrestrial > Soil > Wetlands >...
GTGAATTCCTTCGGCGGCAACGTGTGCTGCACGGGCAACGCCGTCACTGGCGGAGCTTTCGACCAACGGAAGATGGAAGAGCGGCCGGATATTCTGGTATACACTTCGGAGCCGCTGAAAGAGGGAGTAGAGGCTAGCGGGCCGATGGATGTGACGCTGTATGTGTCGTCGGACGCGAAGGACACCGATTTTAGCGTGAAGGTGATCGACGTATATCCCGATGGCACGGCTTATAACCTGGATGAGACCATTCAGCGGGCGCGCTATCGCGACGGATATGACCGCCCGCCGGTCTGGATGGAAGGCGGCAAGGTGTATAAGGTGGCGCTACAGCCGATGACTACGAGTAACTACTTTGCGGAGGGCCATCGAATCCGCATCGAAGTATCGAGCAGCAATTTTCCGCGATTCGACCGGAATATGAACACGGGCGGCAACAATTACGACGAAGTAAAGGGCGTGGTGGCGCATAACTCAGTCCACCACTCAAGGCAGTACGCCTCGCAAGTGACAATTACGGCTGTTAAGCGGCCCTGAATCTAACTCCGTTAACATCGACAAGACGCGGCTCAAATCGCGGAAGATAAACCCAATGGTTGAGAGTAAATGATCGTTACATTCGGTGAAATCATGCTGCGGCTGGCGCCGCCGGACTTCGAGCGGTTTCTGCAGACGCCGCGCTTTGTGGCCACCTTCGGGGGCGGAGAAGCCAACGTGGCAGTGGCGCTGGCGGGGTTCGGCCTGCCCACGAAGTTTGTGACGGTGCTGCCCGATCAGAACCCTATCGCGGATGCGGCAGTGAGCGAGCTGCGCCGCTTTGGCGTGGAGACGTCGGACATTGTGCGCGGCAAGGGCCGCATGGGCATCTATTATCTGGAGGCCGGCGCCAATCAGCGGCCTTCGAAGGTGGTCTACGACCGCGAATACAGCGCGATTGCGCTGGCGAAGCTGGGCGATATCCCCTGGGAGAGCGTCTTCGCGGGCGCGACCTGGTTCCACATTACCGGCATCACACCGGCGATCAGCGCTTCAGTTGCCGACCTGGCAACGGAGGCATTGCGCCGTGCACGCGCCGCGGGCGCAGTTATTTCCTGCGATCTGAACTACCGCAAGAATCTGTGGAAGTGGGGCGCGAAGGCGACCGACGTAATGCCCAAGCTGATGGGACTGGTGGACGTGGTCATTGCGAATGAAGAGGACGTGCAGATGACGCTCGGTCTGCAGGCGAAGGTTGACGTGCACTCGGGGCAGCTCGACCCGGCTCAGTATGAGGCGCTCACCAAGACGGTACTGGACGCGTATCCCCACCTGCGCGCGATTGCGATTACGCTTCGCGAATCGCACAGCGCATCGCACAATGGGTGGTCGGCGTGTCTGAACGACCGGCAACAGTTTCTGCTGAGCAGGCAGTATCAGATCACGCACATTGTAGACCGCGTAGGCGGCGGAGATAGCTTCGCGGCGGGGCTGATTTACGGCTTGACGACGCTGCCTCTGCGCCAGGAGGCGCTGGAGTTCGCCGTGGCCGCGAGCTGCCTGAAGCACTCTGTGATGGGCGATTTCAGCCGATCCACTGTGGCGGAAGTGAATGCGTTGCTGAAAGAGGGCGGCTCAGGCCGCGTGCAAAGGTAACGCTGGCTTAGCTCGCCGTTTCAGAAATACGGTGGCGTATTCCAAGCACTCCGCTCCCTCACGGTCACGGCTCTGATCGGAGCCGCGCGCGTAAGCAAGCGGTCTTTCGATACGTTGGCGAACTTCTGAAACGCTGGCCTAGCTCGCGATTCCGTGGCTACGGCTGCGGACTGACGACGTAATCCTTGAAATAGCTGGAGCTATCCGTCTTCGACCAGAGGCCGACTTTGCCGGCCACCGGCGGGCGCAGCACCGGATTGTTCGCTGGAAACAAGTCCGGATTGGGCGGGCCTTTCCTGCCTGCCGCCGGCTCGGCGCCGAAGGTGTACTGGATGGCCAGCGCGCCGTCGAGATATGCCTTGAAATCGGCGCCCGCGACAGTCATCTTCAACTCATGCCATGCGGCTCGGTCGAGCATAAACGGCTTGGTCCTGTCACTGAACCTGACATTCCTTCGCATGCCTCCGTGGAACTCCCATAGCCCGACATTGTTTTCCGTATCGTTGTAGCGGATAGCCAGCCAGTCGCCGTTCGGTTTCACGTTGAAGAGAATGCCGGAGCAGCGGTCGGCTTCGCCGCTCATAGTCTTGAACTTCATGCTGATAGTTCCGTTCGAGAAGCTATCGACGCTCTTAAGGATCGCGACCGGGTAGAAGGCGAACTCCTTGGCGTTATCCATCAACTCTTCGTTCGACGCACCATACAACTTGCGCGCGCTTTCCACCAGCAACTTCGTCGGAGTGTCCTTGCTGGCGACCCACGGCCGGCCGTCGAGAGCAATCACTTTGTCGGGGCCGTCCTGCGCGACCAGCCACGTGCCGACGATCGGCTCGAAAATGACCGGCGGCTTGCCGGGCTGTTCCTTGCTGAGATCGACCTTGATATCCGCCGCGTAGACCAGCGCGGCCAAGAGCAATGTGGCCGCGAGACCCAATCCACTTCGTGTGAGCGCCTTCATTTGAGTCTCCATCGTACAAAAAATCCGCCAGCTACGATCAGGCATGGCCAGATGCCATAGAATATCGCGCCGGCGCCGGTTGGAGCAACCGCCAGAGGATGTCCGCGAAAGATCGCTTCGTCATTCTCAGGGGGCGGCGCAACTCCCGCCAGAGAGTAAATGGCCTCAAGCACGCCTTCCGCCGTGGTCACCCGGCTCATGGTCTTTCGCCCGCCCAGGTAATACCAAATCTCGCCGTAATAGGGATTAGTCTGTTCGAACAGGCCGATCGATGTGGCCGACACATACTGCACCTTTAGTTTGGGCATGACGCGGCGCAGCTTGGAAAGGGCGTGATGCTCCAGATCGAACCGCCGGGGATCTTCCTGCGCCAGATGCGCCACGATCAGCAGCGGCGCCTTGATCTGCTGGAGCGCGCGTTCGTCTGACTCGGGGAAGGAGTTACTCCGGCTCTCGGATGTGTCCCAACTGACGGCGCAGAAGGTACACACAAAGATAGCCGCGGCGGCGACCAGCACAAGGCCCGTCGATTCGTAGACGCGCCGGCTCACGGCGGCGCCCAGGCGCATCCAGATGGCCGCGAACCCGAGGCCGGTCAGAGTCAGGATCGGCGCGATGAGCACAGTGTCGAGCCGCACCAGCCCGTGCTGAAACTGCGCCACCATGGCGGCGGGCGTGTAACCGGCGGCGCGTTCCCACCAGCCTCCCTGCACCGCTGCGAAGAAACTGACAATCCATGTGCCGATGGTGAAGCTGAGCGTCAAGATCGCGGCCGTGGAGGGATGTTCGGTGAGTGACGCCATGGCGGCGGCGAGGGCAATGGTGAGCCCCGCGTTCAACACATGGCCGAGCGTCAACGTGGCCAGCTCAGGCGGATAGATGCTGCCGCCGTAACTTCTCCATAGCAGGATTGCGCTCAGGGGCGGCAGCATCGCCACCATCCAGCCCGCGAGCAGGATGGCAGCCTTGGCCGCGATGCGGGCGAAGGGCGACATGCCCCGTTGAAGCTCCAGCTTCAGCGCGCCGCTCTGCCGATCGCCTGCGACGACACGGATGGCAACGAATGGCAGCAGGAAAACGGCCGCCAACTCGCAGGCGCTGAACGTTGGCGCCCAGACTCCGACCAGCGGCGATAGCGCCTCGCCGACGCCGGCGGAGGTTCCATTCAGGCCACTCACTTCCCCATAGACGCTTACGGCGCCGATGAACGAGGCCCCCGCCAGCGGCCCCATGCCGAGCAGCAACACCCACCATGCCCGGGACACAAGAAGCTCGCGCCATTCCTTGTCTAAGAGCCATAGGAATGCAGACCTCATGCGGGCCAGGCCTCTTGGGCTGTCAGTCGGCTGACTAAGACTTCGTCGCCTGACACACAATAAGCCAGGAGGCCTGTCTTACAACTAAGTAAGTGCAAGGAACACCTCTTCCAGGTCGTCGTAGGTCCTCGACCCCTCGCGCACCTCGGCGAGCGTTGCGAGCTCCTGAACCGTGCCTTCGCCACATACGCGTCCGCCGCTGAGCAGTACGAACCGGTCGCAGAAGCGCGCGGCATCGCCGATTTGATGAATCGAAAGGAAGAGCGTCCGGCCGCGGGCCGCGTGCGCGCGCAGCGCCGCCGCAATGTCGCGCGCCTGCCGCAGGTCGAGGCCTTCGAAGGGCTCGTCGATGAGCAGCGCGGGCTGGGGTGTGAGCAGGCCAATAGCTAGAAGCGCGCGCTTTCGCTGGCCCTTCGAGAGCGTGCCGAGCGGTTGGCCCAGCAACTGGCGGAGATCGAGCTGGTCGATCACTTCGTCGCGCAGCGCGGGCCGGCCTCCGAAGAAGCCGAGAGTGAAATCGAGCGCCCAGCGCACGGACTGCGCCGGCCAAGGGGCGATGCCGTCGGGAACATAGAATAGGAGCGACGGGCGCTCGCGCGTTCCAACGGGCCGGCCGCCGCTGCGCATCGTGCCGCTGTCGGAAGGCAGCACGCCGCCCAGGCACTCGAACAGCGTGGACTTACCGGCGCCGTTAGGGCCAATGAGTCCGAGCACCTCGCCCGCGCGCACCTGGAAGCTGACGTCCGAGAGCGCGGCGATCCGGCCGAATCGCTTGCAAAGCCCGTTGACTTCGAAGAGCATGTAATAAGAATGGTCGCACGAGGGCGTGACCAGACGAGCGCAGCGGTCAACTCAATAGCACGTCGCTTCATAAAATACACCAACGTATTATTTGGTTGTCGATCCGCGCCCTCGCTGGAACCCGAGAATGGCCCGGTTGACGTGTGCGTAATCGACCACGTGGAAAAAGCCACGGCAAACTGACAGAAACGTCGCGGACCTTGCTGTGGACGCACGGTGCATGGAGAGTAGTTTTTTTATTGTTTCTACCCGATAGTCCATCGCTCGGACCGCCCAGACTTGCTCCTAAGTGCAACAGCTCACGAGTGTTCCTCTGAGCCGCGTCACATGGCATCAATCTTGCTTCGACAAGCGAGGGCTTTCCTGCCTTTTCCGGTTGAGCGCGACCTGCGAGTCCACGGAGGCGATACGTGCACCTAAGTAACCGCTTGATGCTCGCGCTGTTTTGCGGCGTAGCAGCAGTTTCCATTGCATGCGCAGCCTACCAGGTGCAGGCGGAGATGCACGCGCTGAGCGACGAAGTGCACCGCCAGGCGGTTGTCTTAGCCTATAGCCAGCAAAGGATGGTCGAGCACGCATTCCAAACTGGCTCTCAGCAGGAACTGCAGGGATTGGTAGACCAGTACCGGAACCGTGAGCATCTGGCGGGTATGGCGCTCTACGACGGCGCGGGACGCGCACTTGCCATGACGTCCGGTCTGGCGCCGACCGCCGATCCCGCTCCGCCGGCCGTCGCCGACGCCATGCAAACGGGTCGAGGCAGCGAGCAGTACTTCCGTTCCCCAGGGAAGCGAATGCACGTCTTCGCGCTGCCAGTCAGTCGGGACGGGCGCACGATTGGTGTGATCGCCGTGTTTCACAATGTCGGATTTCTTTCGGCGCCGCTATGGCGGCACGCTCTCACCAGCGTGGCGGAGACGCTGCTGATCGTCGGCTTCACGCTGTTGATCTTGCATTGGAGCCTGGGCCGACCCTTACGTCACATGGCGCAGTGGTTGCGCGACCTGCGTACCGGAGACGGGATGGGCGATGGCAGACCGCCCAAAGAGCGGATCTTTCGGCCTCTCGCCAGCGAATTGATGAAGCTCGCAACCACCCTGAATGCGGCGCGCGCCGCAGCCGAGGAGGAGGCGCGCTTGCGCGATGCCGCGCTCACACTCTGGACGCCTGAAAGGCTGCGGGTTGCGATGCAGGGCAAACTCAATGGAAGCCGCCTCTTTGCGGTTTCCAATCGCGAACCATACGAGCATACTCATCAAGGCGGCTCGATCGCCTGGTCCGTTCCTCCCAGCGGCTTAGTCACTGCGCTCGAACCGGTGTTGCGGGCCAGCGATGGAACCTGGATCGCGCAAGCGACTGGCGACGCCGACCACGAGACTGCCGACGACCACGGCCGGCTGCGAGTGCCGCCGGATCATCCACAGTACGGTCTCCGACGGGTTTGGCTTAGCAAGGAGGAAGAGGAGGGCTTCTATTTTGGCTTCGCCAACGAGGGGCTCTGGCCGCTATGCCATATTGCGCACACGCGCCCAATCTTCCGTACCGAGGATTGGGCGCACTATGAGGCTGTGAACCGGAAATTCACCGCGGTGCTGCTCGAAGAGATGGAGGGTGAAAAGGAACCGGTGATACTCGTGCAGGATTACCACTTCGCGCTGTTGCCGCGAATGGTGAAGCAGCGGCGGCCGGACGCGCGCGTCGCGGTTTTCTGGCATATTCCCTGGCCCAACGCAGAGGCTTTCGGAATTTGTCCGTGGCAGCGCGAACTGCTCGACGGCATGCTAGGAGCGGACTTGGTCGGATTCCACATCCAGGCCCATTGCAATAACTTCCTGGGAACGGTTGACCGCGTGTTGGAATCGCGCATCGACTGGGAGCACTTTGCCGTCAATCGCCACGATCATCTGACCACGGTAAGACCTTTTCCGATCAGCGTGAGGGCCAATGGAGATGGCCAGGCGAACTCCGGACCATCGCCCGAGGTACAGAGTCTGCTGCGGCGCGAACTGGGCGGCCGGCCGGCTTTCCTCGGACTGGGCGTCGACCGCATCGACTATACCAAGGGTATTCCGGAGCGGTTGCGCGGAATCGAACGGCTTTTTGAGTTATACCCGGGCTACCGTGAAAAGTTCACCTTCATCCAGATCGGCGCTCCCAGCCGGACTCATATTAAGCGCTATCAGGACTTGATGACGGAAGTCGAAGAGGAGGTGGAACGCATCAACCGGAATCTGCGGACCGGCTCGTGGAAGCCGATTATATTCGCCGCAAGACATCACAGTCATGCGGAAATTGAGGCTTACTACCGTGAAGCGGATGTTTGTCTGGTAACTTCGCTTCACGATGGCATGAATCTGGTTGCCAAGGAGTACATTGCGGCTCGCCACGATGAGCTGGGTACTCTCATCCTGAGCCGCTTCGCCGGCGCAAGCCACGAGCTGCCGGACGCATTGATAGTCAACCCTTACGACACGGAGGAACTCGCGCAAGCAACCCATAGGGCTCTCTCGATGCCCACGGAAGAGAAAAGAATGCGCATGCAGCGGATGCGCGCCGCCGTCAAGGAAAACAACGTTTATCGATGGGCTGGCGACCTGATTGGCGAGTTAGCTGGAATCCGCTTAGATACTGTTAATGGGTCGGATCCCTTGGTCCGCAGCCGGCCCCCCCGACCGGCTTGCCGGTAGTCGTATGAAGTAGCTCTTGTCAGCGCAGAGCGACACTCTTCTTCTGTCTGTGGTGGAGACAAAGGGCCGAGCTACCAGTGCCGGGCATCGTCATGTCATGATTCACGCTCGATGCAGCCTCTCCGGTTCCTGATTCGCCAGCCACAGAAGCAACTCTTGAACCGCGGCGGGATCGGGCAATCGATATCTCGCGCATGTCACCGGAGCGTCCCCCACCTTAATGGTGATAGCATCGGGCAACACGCTGAAGGCATCCTCATCACTGGTGTCGTCGCCGAGATAGATCGAGAGCTCCGGCCTTTCACTCAAATGACTATTGATCCAGAGGACGGCTGCTCCCTTATGCCAATCTGTCCGTGGCAAGATCTCAAGAACCTTCCTGCCCCGACTCACCCGAAATAGCGCGCCGTTGGGCGCTACAGCCGCGTAAACGGCAGCGTGGATCGCCGGAACATCCGCTTCGGAAGCAAGACGATAGTGGATACTCGCCGTCAAGCCTTTGTACTCCACAAAGGCGCCGGCGGCGTTCCGTAGTTGGGTGCGTAGTTCGCCGCAAAGCGACTCGAGTTCCGCCCGGCGGGACCATGCGAGCGGCTCAACGAAGCGAAGATCGCGGCCGAAGATCTCGAGCCCATGGTTTCCTGCATATATGAGGCGATTCAAGCGGGCGCGGCAATACAAGTCCTCGACAGCCCGGCCGCTGATAATCGTAGTCGTCAGGAATTCCTGGCTTGAAACGAGTTTCAGCGCTGCAGCCGTACCCAGGTCCAATTGGGGCACTCTGGGATCGGCAGCGATCGGGACCAGCGTACCGTCGAAGTCCAGGAACAGGGAAACTCGGCTGGTGAATTGTACGCGATCCTTAATCTCAGAAATGACCTGCGCCAACATCGTGGACATGATGTTCCGAAACGGAGAAATTTATTGCTTCCGGTATCACTACACGCAATGAAATTGCCAATCCAAGCGAATCGTGTTTTGTTCAAGTTGGCCGGTCCAGGAGCTCGAATCGGTTGCCGAGACGGGTACTTTCTGCGTGGAAATTGTTCCGGCGCCTGCGCGGCGTTTGACTGGCGTTTGACTATTGATGGCATGAGTTGTACGCTCCATTACTGTCACGCTAGACTGGCGGGCTGCGGAAAAATGGTTGTCCGGCATCGGCCAGCCCCTTTCAAGGAATGGAAGCATGTGCGTTTCCGAGAGGCCGGAGCCCCGACCGAAGAGGGTTGAAATCGGCCGGGTCCATCTCAGCGAGAATTCCGTACAAAATGCGCGACCCCAATCGCAACTATGGGCGAACATAGCGCATTTCATCAAAGGCCTATTGGTGCGGCAATTGCACATGCTCCCCTGGGAAATCTTGAAAGGAAGAGTGTGTGCGCAACTACAGTCCTCCGCAGCCGCGAGGCAGCTTCCCCGCCCTGGCACGAACCGGCAGCATCTTGATGGTATTCATCTTCACCGCAATGGCATTCGACGACCAGTCTCATGCCGACATCGAGCGACGCGTAAATGACGTCCTGTCTCGTATGACGCTCGATGAGAAGATCGGGCAGATGTCCCAATCCACCTCGATGGCGACGCCCCTTTCGGCGGCCATCCAGGAGGAGATCCGACGAGGCCGCTGGGGATCGTTCCTGAATGCCGGAAGCCCGGCCGACCGCGCCGAGGCGCAGCGAATCGCCCGTCACGAAAGCCGGCTGGGAATCCCCCTGCTCTTCGGGCGGGACGCTATTCATGGCTATCGTACGATTTTTCCCATCCCCCTCGGACAGGCGGCAAGTTGGGACCCTGCCTTGATCGAACAGGCGGCCCGGACCGCCGCCATAGAGGCCGCCACCGAAGGCATCCGCTGGACCTTCGCTCCCATGGTGGACATTGCCCGCGACCCGCGCTGGGGACGCATCGCCGAGAGCCCGGGAGAAGATCCCTATGTTGCCGCAATCGTCGGCGCCGCGATGGTGCGCGGCTTCCAGGGCGCATCTCTCACCGACCCGCTTTCGCTGGCGTCTTCCGTCAAGCACTATGCCGGCTACGGCGCTGCCGAGGCGGGCCGCGATTACAACAGCGCCTGGATTCCCGAGGGGTTGCTTCGCGATGTCTATCTGCCGCCTTTCCACGCCGCCCTGGCTGCAGGAGCGGCCACCATAATGACCGCCTTCAATACGCTCAACGGGGTTCCCGCCACGGGCGATCCGTTTTTGCTACGCCGGATTTTACGTGAAGAGTGGAAATTCCGTGGAATGGTGGTGAGCGATTATGAAGCTGTCACCGAGATGGTCCCGCACGGCTACGCCGCGGATAACCGCGATGCCGCGCGTTATGCCTTACGCGCCGGCGTCGATATGGAAATGGTGAGCACTGCCTACCATGACCACCTGAAGTCGCTGGTAGCGAGCGGCGAAGTTCCCCGGCAATTGATCGACGACGCGGTTCGCAACATCCTCCGCCTCAAGTTTCGCCTTGGATTGTTCGACCAGCAAACGGCCGCTCCGAAGGCAGCGCAAGTCACTGCAGACTCGCTCGCCCTGGCTCAGCGGCTGGCCACGGAGAGCGCGGTGCTGCTGAAGAATGAGGGCCATCTGCTTCCGCTGCCCGAATCGGTTGGCTCGGTGGCGGTCATCGGGCCCCTGGCCGATAGCCCCGTAGACCAGATGGGCACATGGGTGATGGACGGCCGGCCGGGGGATGTTCAGACGCCACTGGCAGCCTTGCGCAAGATGCTGGGAGACACGCGCGTCTTATACGCCCCCGGCCTGAAGAACAGCCGCGACACGAGCAGGGCCGGTTTCGATGCGGCGCTTTCCGCGGCGCGAAAGGCCGACGCGGCGCTGCTGTTTCTGGGAGAAGAGCAGATTCTATCCGGTGAAGCGCGCTCGCGCGCCTTCCTCAATCTGCCAGGTGCGCAGGATGACCTGGTGAAGGAAATCGCCCAACTGGGAAAGCCGATTACCGCCGTGATAATGGCTGGCCGTCCGCTTACGTTTCACGAAACCGTGTCTCAGGTAAAGGCGGTGTTGTGGGCCTGGCATCCCGGCTCCATGGGCGGCCCGGCCATCGCCGATTTGTTGTTTGGCCGCGCAGTGCCTTCCGGAAAACTGACCGTCACATTTCCGCGGACCGTCGGCCAGGTTCCTATCTACTACGCGCATCTCAACACCGGCCGCCCAGCCACAACGGCTGAGTTGGGGATCCCAATGGGCACCCCTGCCGAGCCCACAGGCTACACCTCGAAATATATCGACGTGGATGCGACGCCGGAATATCCTTTTGGTTACGGCCTCTCTTACGCCGAATTCGAATACGGCAACCTGCGCCTGAGCGCGGCTACTATCCCCAGAGGCGGCTCGCTCACGGTCTCTGCGGATATCACCAACCGCGGTGCGCGCGATGCGGCGGAGGTAGTGCAGCTCTATATCCACGCGGTAGCTGCCAGCGTGGTGCAGCCGGTGCGCCTGTTGAAAGGCTTTCGCCGTGTTCCGCTCAAGGCCGGCGAAACCCGGACCGTGACATTCAGCATCGCCGCGGGCGATCTGGCATTTCACGATCGGCAAATGCGTCTCATCACTGAGCCGGGCCGGTATCGGGTCTGGATCGCTCCGGATTCAGTGCGCGGTCTCGAAGGCGAGTTCACGCTGCAGTAGTGCTCCGGGCCGCGAGATTCGGCGCTGGCCAAAAAACGGCTGCTGATGACGACATGCGTAAAGAAGTGCCGATTCACGCGCTGAAACGCAGCCCTGACCGTGCGGGGACCTCGTGGGTGATTGCTGTGGTTAAAGCTGTTGCCTGCAGGAATCCTCAGAACTGGTCATCTCCGAGATCCCGACCGGGCGTAAGGCTTTGCTTCCGCGGGTTGGGTTTTGCGGCCAAGTGACAGCGCACACTGCCACTGCCCTTAGCGGGTACCCGGCTGGGCCCGATATCATCTTCTGTCAAGAACGCGGCGGGTAAGGCGCAGTGGTGCTGGACAGAATCGCCGACTTGCTTGCCAGTTTCATTCCGCCGCCCGGCGCTTGGACAGTTAGAGGCCTTCGCGCCGATGTGTCGGGCACCAGGGGGCGCCCTCACGAGCCGATTTATGCAGAGCATTACTGCGTGCTGGGAGCGCCGGATTATGATGGGGGAATGCCCGACATTCGGTATCAGGACGTCTTCGTGCCCGGCGGGTTTCCACGCCACACGTATAATCCGCGCGTGGAGTTGCAGCTCGAATTGAAGCTGGCGGAGTCAAGGGACAACCTATGCAAACTGGTAACAGTAACGGGCCAAACGAAGTCCGGGAAGACTGTCTTGGCGCGCAGAATCTTCGCTCCGGAAGACTCCGTCTGGATTGATGGGGGCACCGTCTCTGCCGAAGATGATTTCTGGGACCAAATCGTCCAACAGCTTGAACTGTTCCAGTCGGATGAGAAAGGATCGAGCACCACGCTGGAAGGGAAACTGACTGGAAAGGGATCGGGCCAGACCAGTTTTCTCTTCGTGAAGGGTGGCGTCGAGATTGGCGGTGAGGTCAGCGCTGGCCGCGATTCTTCAAGAACGAGCGGACAGACGCTTTCTTCCAGGGTTGTCGCCTTGAAGGGGCTACGCGACCGCGCCGCGCCGCTTGTGATCGATGACTTCCATTACTTGCCCCGGGACTTACAGGGGAACCTAGTACGGGCGCTCAAGCCGCTCGTTTTCGACGGATTGCCAATCGTGATCATTGCGATTCCGCACCGGAGATACGATGCCCTGAAGGTGGAGAAGGAGATGACCGGAAGGATCCATCCCGTAGACATACCCACCTGGACTGATCAGGAGCTGCAGTTCATTCCCAAGAAGGGTTTCGATCTCCTAAATCATCCCTTAGCCGTCAGCAAGAGTCAGAAATTGGCGAATGAATCTATCGGTAGTCCTCACCTCATGCAGGAGTTTTGCCGTGGCATATGTAGGGCGCTGCTTGTTGAACGCGGAAGTACACGCTCAGAGCTCGATGTCAGTGACGAGATTCTCCAATCAATTTTCCGCGACACCGCTGAGACGATTGGTCGGCCAATCTTCGAAAAGCTTGCGCGCGGACCCCGGCAGAGGACCGATCGTGTTGAGAGGGAGCTTAAGGATGGACGAACGGTCGATATCTATGAACTAGTGCTGTACGCTCTGGCCCACATCTGCCCGGGGCTGGTAAGCATCGAATATGAAGAACTTCGATCAGCCATACGGGATGTCTCGGCCTCTCAGATCCCGCAACTGCATGAAGTGGCCCGCGTGCTGAAGCATATGGCGACCATTGCCGCCACTGATCAGAGCTCTACGCCTGTTATTGACTTCGAGGAGGAAGAGAAGAAGCTTCACATTACGGATCCATTCTTTGCGTTCTATCTACGTTGGGGCGAGTTGTCGCCGAAGCCGCTACGTTAACAGCCCTTTGCCTATACCCGGCCCGCAGACGTCGCAGATCATCGGAGATTATGCCTAAGCGCCAGGGCCGAATCTTGGCAGGGGCCCTATCTTAACGCCTATGTTGCTGATAACGGGCGCCCTCTGTGGCCGGCCCCGCCTGGGTAAGTAACGAACGCCACACTATCGCAACTCCGCACCGGCCCAACGCTCAAGTCACGCCAGCTGAATAACTGCCGCACCGGAAGCGATGCTAGGCCGTCACTGGCTGACTAACGGGCAGCGGCGCCATTTCTACTTCCGCCAGCGCCGCCGCCGGCACTCGCTCGTGCAGCAGAAGCTCGGTCGCCAGAACCTGCGGCTCCGCGTGAAAGTATCGCCGCATGGGGTTGTCGAATAGTAGATTCACGATGGCCAGCAGGCTCATGCCCTGATGATGCGCCATCCACATCCGCACCGCTTCGGCGCCGGATTGGCTGTAGCTTATGGCTTCGTAAAATCCGTACCGGCCGAACCAGTCGAACTCCTGCATCTGGCGCAGGTTGGTCACCGCCGCGGACGGGTCCACTACGGCCGCGAGGAAGCTGGAATAAGGAGAGATCACCAGTCCCTGCGGGATCTCTCGCTTCATGGCTAATTCCGGTATGCCAAACGCGGCGTAGCCGTACTCGCCGTTTGGTCCCGACCCATAGGCCGATTCGGAAATGCCCCACGGCACTCCCTTGCTGCGCCCGTAGTCGCGCTGCGAGTGTACGGCAGCCTTCATGCTTCGATCGATGATGGTATCGGGATAACTCCGCATCCACAGCAGCGGCATGAGGTATTCGAACATGGTGCCGGTCCAGGAGAGCAGCACCGGCTCGCCGCGAAAGCGGGTATGTGCCCGACCCAGCCGGAACCAGGCTTCCTGGGGAATGTCCCCTTTGGCGATGGCCACGAAACTGGCGATCCGCGCTTCCGATGCCAACAGGTTGTAGCTCGAAGCGTCGAGCTGGTCCGCGGCCACGTCGTAACCCACCGAAAGCGATTTCGTGCGCCGCTGATACAGGTATCGGAAATCCATCTCCCGGACCAGGCGATCGCAGATCTCCGCAATGTTTCGCAGCTCCTCCGCCAGTTCCGCGGTGACGCCGTGCTTCACGGCGGATTCGGATGCGAACGCGATAGCGGCCTGCTTCAACGTCCACAGGCTGGCCGCCAGGTTTCCACTATCCACGGTGGATACAAACAGCGGCTGCAGCGGTTCCAGCGACTGAGTGTCATACCAGTTCA
>Ga0116129_1001289_pt1 | contig 14039 bp, 16 predicted proteins | sample June2015DPH_17_2_FD_89732 | JGI IMG/M metagenome (GOLD analysis project Ga0116129, IMG submission 89732) | Peatland microbial communities from SPRUCE experiment site at the Marcell Experimental Forest, Minnesota, USA - June2015DPH_17_10 | ecosystem: Environmental > Terrestrial > Soil > Wetlands...
CTAAGCCTCTCCTCCCTCAACGTCTTTGGAGCATTCTGCCTTGACGGCGGATGTGACAACGTCGGAATCCCGTCCGGTACGTCCGCTGTGGTCGGCTATGTCAACACGGGAACCGGCCCCTGGACCATTACGATATCGCCGGAGAGCGGGAGCCCTCAGTTGGCGATTAGCGGCTTCGACGTTGCCGGCGCCAGCGACACCGGATCCGGCAACTCTGACACCCCCGAAGTCGGCACACTCTTCCTGATCGGCGCCGGACTTATCGCGATGCGCTGGATGCGTCGCTGGCCTCGGCGCTTGCTCCGGACTCCGCAGCCAGCCTAGGAACCGTTCTTACAATATCGACGGGGAGCAACGCGGCGCTTTCGAGTGTCTTACCAGAAAACACCACCTCCGCGAGGGCGCCGCGCTGTGTTTCCGCGCGCTGGAACTGATCGAACACCAGGTTGCCGAGCGAATAAAAGACCACGCCGTTTCCGCTCCGCTCCCACGACTGGGTGACGTGGGGGTGATGACCGATCACTACGCGCGCGCCGGCATCGAGGGCGGCGTGGGCGAACTCGATCTGCTGCGCATTGGGGCGCGGTTGATACTCGGTACCGGCGTGCATGGAGACGATAGCGACCCCGGCGCGGGTTTCGAGCAGCCGTGTGACATCTGAGCGCATAGTAGGAATGTCCATGACCGCGATGCGGTTGTCGACATCCTTATAGTTGCCGTTCGATTGATCGAAAGTATAGGCGAGAAAGCCAAAGCGCTCGCCATTCAGTTCAATGACAGTTCCGGCGTGCGCGGCTTCGGCTGTGGGCGCGGAACCGACCGCCAGAATGCCGTGTTGACGCAGCCAGGAATGCGTAAACGCGACGCCATAGCCGCCGCAGTCCCGGGCGTGGTTGTTGGCGGTAGAAACAATGGTGACGCCGGCCGTCTGAAGCGCGGCGATCATTTCAGGCTCGGCTTTGAAAACCATGCCGTGTTCCATTAAAGGGCCGCGGTCGGAAAAAGGAGCCTCCAGATTGACGAACGCGATATCGGCGGAACGCAGGACTGGAGCCAGATCGCGCAAAGGCGACGCCGGATCGTGAAGCGCGCGCGCCAGGCGTCCGACATGGCGCGATAACATGACGTCGCCGCCAAAGAGAATGCGCGTTTTCTTGGGCTTCACGGGATGCGGAACGATTTCGGGCGGCGCGGGGCGGCGGAACGGAATCGCGGCGAGCACCGGCAGTAGCGCTCGGCGCGTTAATATCATTTTCGAATTTTAGCCGATGCGGCGGGATCGAGAAACCAGGCGACATCGCAGCCATCGCGCTCGGCGAGCTGACAGGGAAACTTTTTAGGATCGTGCGGACCATAAAGAACGTCCGCCAGCGGCTGCGCTTTGTCGTCTCCGGTGACCAGCATAACGGTATGTTTGGCGGCGAGTAGAACCGCGGGCAGCAGCGTGACTCGATGGGAGTTCAGCTTTTCGACAAAAACGGCTGCCGTGAGGCCGGTACGATCGTCGATGAGAGGCTCACCCGGAAACAGACTGGCGGTGTGCGCGTCGGGACCCATGCCGCGATGAATCACGTCGAACTTCGGAATCCCTTCCCCGAACACCAGCCGCAGTTCGTCGGCGTAAACCTCAGCCGCATCCTCAGGGTCACGCTCAGTTTGCACCCGATGAATATTCGTAGCCGGAAACTTCGCCAGAGCGAGCCAGGTATCGTTGGCGAGTTTGAAATTACTTTGCGAATCGGTGGGTGGGACGCAGCGTTCGTCGACCCAGAACAGATGGACTCGACTCCAATCGAAGGGAGTCGCGGCGAAAATCTCAAACATGGTGCGCGGCGAGGAGCCTCCGGAGATGGCCAGCGTCGATCGCGGCGACTCATTCAGATATTGAAGAATCTGCGCCGCGCAATGCCCGGCCGCGTCGCGAGTGTCAGAGAACGTTCGAAGATCGCTCATGCCAATACCTTGTCGAAAACCGGATCCGCGCCCAGGATCGACAGTTCCTCTCCCATCAGGACTTCTTCCGCTAGCAGCATCGTCGTCGAGCGGCGGATGCGGCCTCCGCAGTGAACTTCGAGCGTCGTTTTGTCGGGGCGCGTAATCGTAACCTCACAGCCTTCGCCCGAAAGGACGATCGATCGCAGGCCGCGCAGGCCCTCGTCTCCGCGATTCAAAGTCACCTGAGCCCCCGGCAGCGCGCGCTCCATCCATGCGGAGAAATAAATAGAACTGGGCGAAGCAACGTCCCCGCCGTATAAAATTTTCACCGACTTAATCCCGACCGCGCTGCGTTCGTCAAACAAACTGGCCATCAACTCGCGCAGACCGGTGAGTTTGGTCCAGGCGAGATCGGCCACCAGGCGGCCTTGCCGGTGCAGATCGCGTATGACTGCGATGGCGGCCTGCGGGTCCGCCGCGGTGCCGCTGTCCACGATCATTTTCTGCACCAGCGGAAGCAGCGGCGCGAAAACGTCGCCTGAAAACACGCGCGGCCCCCGGCACCACAGAACAGCCGGAAGATCGGAGACAATCAGCGGCAGCAGCAATTGCGCGACATGGGCCAATTCCATCGATCCGGCGGTGATTTCAATCCCCTCCGCGCAGATCTGCTGATGCTTGCCGAACGGCATCCAACATTGCGAAAACACATTCGCATCGAGCCCCGGTTTTTCCTGCAAGCGCAGAACGATGGCGCGGGCCGGATGATCGTGCATCAGAACGCCGAGCGTGCGCCGAAGCTCCTCGGTATCGTCGCCACTTTCGGCGGCGACCACCAGCGTCATGCCGCAGGCGCGCAGCACGCCTCCGGTCACCTCCGCTCCGCGGCCGAGTTCGCTCCAAAGATTACGCAGATCCTTTAAAATTTTCTCCGGTTCCAGAGTCGCAACCATTAGCCGTTCCTCCATTTATGTCCGTTGCGCGCCAGCATCGCGTCGCTCTCCGCCGGACCCCAGGTGCCTGGATCGTAGTTCGGAAAATCGAAGGAGCGCGTGGTCCAATCGTCGAGAATCGGCGTCACCGCCTTCCAGCTCGCCTCCACCATATCCTGACGAGTATAAAGCGTCGCATCGCCGATCATCACGTCCATCAGCAGCGTTTCGTAAGCCGAGGGTGAGCGCTCGCCGAAGCTCGATCCATAATTGAAGTCCATCGAAACGGGTCGCAGCCGCATGCCCGCACCGGGATATTTCGATAAAAATCGCAATGAAATGCCCTCTTCCGGCTGAATGCGCAGGATCAGCAGGTTGGGGCGCGGCGGGCGTCCGTCTTCCGAAGTGAAGAGCGTATGCGGCGCGCTGTTGAACTGAATCGCGATATCGGTGGTGCGCTTGGGCATCTTTTTTCCGCTGCGAATGTAGAACGGCACGCCCGCCCAGCGCCAGTTATCGACGAAAAAAGTGGCTGCGGCGAAGGTGTTGGTCTGCGATTGCGAATCGACGCCTTTTTCCTCGCGGAATCCGCGATACTGCCCGGCGACGGAATAAAGATGCACCTCCTCCGGCTTCATGATTTTCACAGATCGCAGCAACTTGGCCCGCTCATCGCGCATCGCATCGGGCTCAAAGGCGGCCGGAGGCTCCATCGCGACGGTGGCCATCACCTGCAACAAGTGATTCTGAATCATGTCCCGCAACGCGCCCGCTTCCTGATAATACGCGCCGCGCCCCTCGACGCCGATCGATTCGGCGGCGGTGATCTGTACGTGATTCACGTAGCGGCGATTCCACAGAGGCTCGAAAATCCCGTTGCCAAAACGAAAGGCGATGATGTTCTGCACCGTTTCCTTACCCAGGTAATGGTCGATGCGGTAAACGGCTTCCTCGGGAAAAACGCTGTGAACACGGGCATTCAACGCACGCGCACTCTCCAGATCGTGCCCGAACGGCTTCTCGATCACCACCCGATGCCAGCCCTTTTCGGTGCTGCGTCCCATGCCCGCCGCGCCGATCGCTTCCACCACCGGACCGTAATAGCTCGGCTGCGTCGAAAGATAATAGAGCACGTTCGGACGGTTCAGCTCATCGAGCTTGGCCTTCAAATCAGAATACAATTTGGGGTCGTTCAAATCGCCCGCGATGTAAAAAATGTTGCGCGCGAAGTTGTTCCACAAGTCTTCATCGAAGGGAGAATCTTCGAGGAATTGTTTCACCGACTCATGCATCTTTTCGCGAAACACTTCGTCGGTCATTTCAGTACGGGAGTTGCCGACGATCGCGAACGAATCAGGCAACCGGCGTTCATACGCGAGCCTGTAAAGCGCCGGCAGTAGCTTTCGCTTGGTGAGGTCGCCGTTCGCTCCAAAGATCACGAGCGCGCACTCGGGCACTCGTCGATCGAAGCGGAGGGGGTCTGCAAAAGGGTTATTGGAGGCCACTGGCTTCAACATACCATGCTAAGATCGGGTTGAATTTTATGCCTAAAAAAGTCCTGGCCGTGATCGAGGACCTGTTTTTCACCGTGAAGATCAATGAGGCGGCCAAGCACGCGGGGTTGACCGCGGAGTTCGTGAAGAGCGAGATCGACGCTATCGACCGCGCGAAGCTTCAGCCGTCGGTGATCGTGATCGACCTGAACTGCGCGTCCATCGATCCGGTCCGACTGATCGGCGAATTGAAATCGATCCCGGAGCTGAAAGGGATCAACCTGGTGGGCTTCGTATCCCACGTCCAAGGTGAGTTGAAGCAGAAAGCGCAGGAAGCGGGCTGCAACATGGTGCTGGCGCGGTCGGCGTTTTCGCAAAATATGCAGCAGATTTTCAAGCGATACTCGGGGATATGAGGACCTTCACAGTCATCATTCACGAGGAGCCCACCGGCGGATTCTCGGCGCTGCCCGGCTGTTATTCGCAAGGCGAAAGTATCGATGAGTTGCTTGGTAATCTTCGCGAAGCGATTGCCGGTGTTTTGGAAGTCATGCAAGAAGAAGGTCTTTCCCCGGAAGCATCGATACAAGTGGTGGAGCTCGCAGTCTGACAGATCGGGGGTCCACAGCTATGCCGGAAGCTCGAACGCGCTGGCTGGACCCTTAAGCGTATCCGCGGTAGTCATCACATATATGGCAAGGTCGGCGAACGCAAGACGCTCGTGGTGCCTGTTCATGGGAATGATGTAGTCAAGCCTGGATTGGCGACGAGGGCTCGCAAAAGACGCAGGACTTAACTGGTAGCTATTTCTGCCGGCTGACGCGCAGCTCCCCGAACTTCCTCGGAGCCTGGTCGCCAATCGTAATCTCGTGGAGTTCCGTCCAATCGCCCTCCCCGTCGATCCGCATCACGGAACGGGTGCGGTATTGGCCCATGGTGAAGCCCCAGCTAAAGCCGTGGTCCACCAGCTTCACCTCAGTCTCCAGAAAACGGCCGTCATTGAACGCGCGCATGTGGTACGTTCCGCTCTCGTCGTCGTAAGAGATTACCCCGAGCGCCTGGAGAGCCAGTTTCCCATCAGCCTTGGTGCGCCCGACTCCTTCGATCAGCAGCACCAGCCCGTCGAGCTTGTAGTATGCTTCCTCCGTCTGCGTCATCAGGACCGGCTCTCCCGGTCCGCGCAGCATGCGAGCCTCGCCGGCCCATTTTCCTATCATGAACCCAAGCTTCTTCATCGCCGAGCGTTGCGCATCGAGGTCCGGGATGTGAGGCTGCTGAGACATAAACAAGAGTAGGATCAAAGGCGTCATTTTACCGCGACCGTGACCCCGCTTTGACTCGGCACATTCCCCACCGTGACGATCAGCGGCTGCGCACCGCTCAGACCCGTGGGAACCGTCAGGTTCACCTGCATGACGCCGTTCACTTCGCCCGGCGCGGCGCCTGCGTAGAGGACCGGCGCCGTGACACCGCCGATCGTCGCCGTGACTGGCAGCGTTTGAAGATCAGTGGTAGGGGCAATCGCGCCATCCGTCGCTCCGTCCATGACCGTCCCTCCGCCGGTGGCGAATACGACGATATAGCTCCCACCGGCCGCGGGATTTGCCACCGTGTTGAGCGTGTTATCGCTATTCAGAACCGACCCCGGCCCGGTCCCCGATGCGTTCACCGTGAAAATCGCGGGGGCGGACTGCGCAACCGGCACCGTCACGTTGTTCGACGCCACTCCGTTGTATTCGTATTGCACCACCGTCTGCTGCTTGCCGGAGACTTCATAGGGGACCACGGCGCTCACCACGCCCGCCAGCGCATAGATCAACGGCGCAGCAGTGCCATCGAAAAATACCTGAGTGCCGGAGAGGTTCGAAGAAACCAGTCCGCTATCGTTAAGCTGCGCTCCGACTAATGTTCCCGGCCCGAAGTTGGCTTGAAAAATCGTCACCAGTTCGCCCGGCGCAACCGCTCCGCCCGCATAGCTCGCGGCATTCACGATTCCTGCCGAGTTCAACACCGGCGGCACCGTTTGAAGCGCGGCGATGATGGAGTTGAACGCCGGCTTGGGCTGATAATTCACATCGAACGGAAGCGCATCGCCGAATCCGGGGTAGGAGCTGGGAATCCATGAATGCGCGTCGGTGAATCCCCAGGTTTGAAACGCGGTGCATCCCGGATTTTGCAAGCAGATGGTGAGGATGCGTTGATACGTCGCCGCCTGCGCCTGGAGATAAGCCGCCGTCGCAACACCATTTGAATCGACCGGAATCTTGACGTCCATCTCCGTAATGTGAACCTGCAATCCGAGCGCGGTCAACATCTGAATATTCTGCGTCAGTCCCGCGCTGCTGGGGTATCCGGTGGTGTCGAGGTGCATCTGAATGCCGACCCCGTTGATCGGCACGCCGCGCGTCACAAAATCCTTGACCATCGCGTATACCGCGTTAAACTTCGCGCCAGAGTCTTCAATGTTGTAGTCGTTATAAAACAGCAGCGCGTTCGGATCGGCCGCATGCGCCCATTGCAGCGCCTGTTCGACATAGCCGGTGCCCGTCAGCCCGATGCCCGGCTGGTTGTACCAGATGGAATCCTTCATCACGGTCCCGGTCCCGGTCTGCGAATCGCTGACCGCTTCATTGACCACGTCCCAGGCGAAAACCTGTCCCTTATAATGCGTCATCACAGTGTTGATATGGTCCTGAAGAACGGCCGACATGGTCGCGGGAGTCGCCGTAGCCGCCAGCGTATTGACCCACGCCGGGTTGTAAACATCCCAGCATAAATTGTGGCCCCGGATATGCATCTGATGCGCCTCCGCAAACGCAACCAGCTCATCACCTGGGGCGAAATTGTAAGTACTCTGCGCCGGATGAATAGCCGCCCACTTCATAGCATTCTCAGGCTCCAGCATGCTGTACTGGGTTCCGAGCGTGGATGCATAAAGAGGCTCCGTAGCCAACGGGTCAGGCGTCTGCTCAGAAGCATCCGCCGCAGCGCCCATTAGAAGGGCTCGCTGAGCTCCCGCCTGGCGGAGAGTTTGGGCGGAGAGGAATGAGGTGGCGAAAAGAATCAGGCACAAAAAGCGTCTCACGGCTGAAGTGTACATCGATCTCCGCGTCGAGTCAAAGCGCGCGGAACGATTTGATTTTCTCGACCAAAACATAGACGCCGGTAGATGGGTTACTTCCAGCTTTGCCGCGATTGCTTTGCCATTGATCCAACTTCGTGGCGCGACCAAGAGCTACCGAGTGCCTTCGCGTCAACTCCTCGCAGGGCAGCTCTTTTTGATAACCGGCGATGTGTTTTCGACAAAGGCGCTGAGTTTGACGGCGACCGATTTCAGCCCTTTGATCCTGGAAGTGAAGGAGCGCCCACAGCTCGAAGCAAGGATTGGAAATTGCAAGCTGAATACCGTTGTCTCTGGCCTGCTGCTTTGCATCGGGAACCAGCGGATGTTCGTCGATATCAAAAACACACCAGACCTCATCGAAGAGACCATCGTCGGCTGACTTAAGCTCGACTGCTTTTTCTACGAGCGCCTTCGGCGTGCCGCCAGCCTGGACGGTCAACTGAACAGAGATCCTTTCGGCGCGTCCGAGGTATTCAAAGTATCGTTTTTCAGTAACGATACCTTCGCAGACGATCAATATGCGAGGGAGTTGAGCGCGGAACGGCTTGCGGCGGCGAAGACTATCGTTCCTTCGCATCAATGGGCCTGAGGGCTTCTAAGAATGAGTCGGCGTTCATGAGCGGGATCGCGCCGTAGCGGCCCTCTAGATAACCGTTCTGTAAATTCTCCTGTTTGCGAGGCCTAAAATCTGTCAAGGGGTAGAGCTTGCTGGCCCCATCGTTTCGCTTTTCGGTGAACCATATCTGATCGCGCCTGAGTAGACCACTACCGAGCAGAGTTGCGTCTTGCGTCGTGAAGATCAATTGTGCGCCACGCGGATTACGCGAGGGGCCATCAAAAAGGCGAATTAGTTCCACAGCAAGCAGTGGGTGGAGATTGGCGTCGAGTTCATCGATGCAAATAATTCCTCCATTATTGATAGCTCGAAGAATTGGAGCGAGCAAATGCATATAGGTGACAGTCCCATTCGACTCCTGTTCGAGCGCGAACTGCACATTCCGGCCTCCGCCGGATTCATGCAGCAGATTGATCTGCTTGCGCGTCTTATGGTTAGCAAAAACCGCCTTGCTGTTTATCGTCACCAAATGATGGTCATGCATCTCTAACCCCGCGATACCTATGTCCGCAACCTTGAGCATCACCGAAAGAGCATCCTTGAACTCCGGCTTCCCACATAACCGAGCCGTTAAGTCAGGCAATTCATCTCGCTCCGCCGTCACAAAGAACAAAGTCTCCCCAAACCACTCGTAGATCGGCTGAACAGGTTCATGAGCGTTCTGAGCCGCACATGACAAGAAGAGACTGTTAGGACGAGTCAAGTTCTCAATCGCTCGGTTTTCTCCCGGCATCCGATTACTAAAGACCATCGGCTTGCCAGCCTTCCGCTGAAACCAGGTTTGCTTCTTGCCATTCGGGTAAGCAAAAAGCCATTCTTCCTGGATAGAAGCTGTATCGGCCGTGAAGCCGTACTGATAACGAACATCTTTGATTAGGAAGTCGGCAGCGAAAAGTGACAGGGACTTGCCGGACACGGAGTCTAGACGGAACGCCTCGGTAGGAACTCCCCCACTCGGCGACCACAACCGGTGCGAGTCCCTTACAGCCGACGCCATGAAGTTGAGGGCTGCGAGCACGTTGGTCTTACCAGAAGCATTGGCGCCATACAGAGCCGCGACGGGTAATATGCTCTCGCTAACCGCAGGGCTCTTGAAAACCGCTTCGCTATCCGAGCCTGATTCCGCGACCAGCGAAAGCTCCTGCTCATCTTTAAACGACCGGAAATTCGAAAATTGGAACCGGAGCAGCATAAATAAAATTGGCCCTTGGCACACTTTTGCGCCGTTCTGTGCATGATCTTCTCATATATCGACGATAAAATGCTATCACCTCACTTTTTCCGCACTCTTTCAAACTCCGCCACCAACTGCTTCGCGATCTTATCCGCTACATCCGCGCTCGCGCCGTGGAATTTTGCGCCGTTGCTTTCCTGAGTCGTCGACCACAACACGTCGCCATCCTTATTTACTAATCGCACCGTGGCCAGGGCTTCGTGTTTGCGCTCCTTTACCTCGCTTGATTCGCCTCCGCCGATGCCGCTGCCCAGGGACCGGGCGCTTCTGGAGCTGGTGCCGCTGCCGGCGCTGTTGTATCGGGTATCCGAACTTACCCCTTCCGACTCGCTCAAAGTGCCGTGCATGGTTACATTGTCTGACGACTTGAACATGTCGGTATAAATTAAATCCTCGGCCGCGCCGCGGATGAAGGCGTCGGCTCGCTCCTGATTTTCGGTGACCACGAACAGCTTGGAATTTTGTAGCGCAGTGATGATCAGGTCGCGCATCTGCGCCGCCGTCTCGCCACCGGTCAGCCGGTCGACAAATACCCGTTTAATCTTCGGAAGCTGCTCTGATAAATCGTCGCCGAACAGCAGCATCAGCAAGAATAACGTCATCCTCGTCCCGCCTTTCGAGCCTCTTCGTCCTGATATTGGACCTTCTGCCCGGTGCGCGCTTCGAGGCTGGCCAGGGCCACGCGAATGTCGTTCTTATCGACCCGGAACACCAGCGCCTGCTGTTTGCCGTCTTCATCGATATAGCCGACCGTTAAAAAATGCTTGCGATTCTTCACCAGCAGGAACGCGGGCGAGATGATGATCGCCAGGTCCAGCCTCCGGCCTACGGTCTGCCCGTATTCCAGTAGATTGATCTTGTCATACGTCACCCGCAGGTGCGATTTTCGCGAATAAAAGGCGAAATATTGCTGGTCGCCGAGCGCAATCGAGCCTGACGTTCCCACGGCTACCTTGTCCGCCGTTCCGCCGATATATTGCACCCGGGCCTGACCGTAGGCAGCGGCGGTCAGCCCCAAAACGCATAGCACCCGAATTAGCACAATACACTAGTCATTTGAACGTCGAAGATTTCTCAACATTGCTATCCTGAAATTTCATGTTCCAGGAAGTCGTCGAGGCCGAAGGCCACCTGATCGATTCGCACCTGATGGAGCGCATCTTCGACACGGTGGTCGAATACAACGGCAAATTTGAAGTCGAAGAGTTCAGCGTCGGCAAGACCAATGCCGAAGCGTCCCATCTGCGGATGAAGGTGGAGACCGCGCAGGCGGGCGATATGGAGCAGATGCTCTCCAACCTGATTGCGCTCGGCTGCACGCCGGTCGATACCGGAGACGCCGCGCTCGAAACCGTGGAAAACGACCGCTGCGCCCCGCTCGATTTCTACTCCACCACCAATCACAGGACACAGATTCGCCACGGCAACGAATGGATCGACGTCGAAAATCAGCGCATGGACGCCATGATCGTTGTAAAAAACGGTCGCGCCGCCTGCCGCCGCCTGCGTGATCTGAAGAAGGGCGATCAGGTCGTGACCGGGATGCGTGGCATCCGCGTGCTGCCCGAATCGAAGGAGCGCGACCGGCTCGCGTTCGCCTTCATGAGCAACGGCATTTCCTCGGAGCGCCAGCTCGATACCGCCGTCCGGCAATGCGTCACGCTGATGGAACAGGCCCGCGTGGCCCGCCAGAAAATCGTGGTAGTCGCGGGACCAGTGGTCATTCATACCGGCGGCGGACCGGCCCTCGCGTCGCTGATCAAGAGCGGCTGGGTGCAGGCGCTGCTGGCCGGTAACGCGCTGGGTGTTCACGATATTGAAGCGGCGTTGCTCGGCACATCGCTCGGCGTCCGGCAGACCGATGGCCGTCAGGAAGAGCACGGACATCGCAACCACATGCGCGCGATCAACGCGATCAATCACGCCGGCAGTATCGCTAAGGCGGTCGAAAACGGACGCCTCACCCGCGGTGTGATGTACGAATGCGTGCGCGCCCATGTGCCGTTCGTCCTCGCCGGCAGTTTGCGCGATGACGGGCCTCTGCCCGACACCATCACCGATATGAACCTGGCGCAAGACGCCTACGCCGAACAGTTGCGCGGCGCGGGCCTGGTGCTGTGCCTGGGATCGATGCTGCATTCGATCGCCACCGGCAACATGCTGCCGAGCTGGGTGAAAATCGTCTGCGTCGATATCAATCCCGCCGTCGCGACGAAGGTCAGCGATCGCGGCACCGGCCAAGCCGTGGGAATCGTGACCGACGTCGGCCAGTTTCTCGGATTGCTTCAGCACGCACTGGAGAGCCAGCGATGAAGCGCCAGTATACCGACGATCATGCCGCCTCCGGAGTCGATGCGGATCTGCCGGAAATCGAGACATGGCCCAACCAGTATCAGACTGGTTACGAGATCGAAATCACGATGCCGGAGTTCACCTCCGTGTGCCCGAAAACAGGCCTTCCGGACCACGGCACGCTGATCCTGCGCTATGTTCCAGACAAGTTTTGCCTGGAGCTCAAGTCGCTCAAAATGTATACGCTCGCCTATCGCAACCTCGGGATTTTTCAGGAAAACGTGGTGAACCGTATGGTCGCCGACGTGGTCAAAGCGGCGAAGCCTCATTCAGTCCAGATCGTGGGCGATTTCACGCCGCGCGGCGGCATCTATACGAAAATCACGGCAAGCTGGAAACGCAAACATGGCCGCTGATAATGATGACGAGCTAACCGCGGCCATTCACGCCGTCCGCGACCGCGTTCGTGCCCGTCATCCCGAAAATGGCCTGGGACTCGAAGGCGTCACCGCGGCCGACCTCCACCCTCTGCTCCATGCCCGCGACGCCGCCGAAGCCAAAGTGGCCGCCATCGGCACCGTGAATCCGCGTCCTCCCGGCCTCAAGAATAATATCGCGCAATGGTTCAAAAGGAAAATTGCCCGCGCGCTCGACTGGCACGTGCGCGAACAAGTCGAGTTCAATCAGGCGTCCATGCGCTGCGTGCAGGCGTCGCTCGAAGCCTTGGCGGAGACGAATCGCGCGCTGGCCGCGCTGGCCTCTCATCATCATGCGCTGCACGAGGAAATCGCCACCTTCCGGCGCGAAGAAGTTGCCGCGCTCCTCCGCGAGGCGCAGGAGTTGAAGGACATCCGCACGCACTGGAACCAGTGGCGCGTAGGTTTCGAGGAACGCCGCGCCGCCACCGAGATTCATCTGTTGCGGACCGTCTCCGAGTTGCAAAGCGCCTTCCAACTTCGGGCCACTTTACAGGAACAAAATTTTCGCGAGACGGCGCGACAGCAGCATCGCGAATTTACAGACGCGCTCGATCGCACCACGCTCGACGTGCAGAAGCGCCTCTGGGCCGATCTTGAAGAGATCCGCGTCCAATATGAAAAACTCATTCACAACGAATTGAAAGTGATTCGCCAAAAGGCCGCGGCCACTTCGCCTCCACCTTCGCCGGACGCGATTCCTTTACCGATCACCACGCATATCAATATCGACATCGACTGGTTCCGCTTCGCCGAGAATTTTCGCGGACCCGCGGAAGCCATTCTCGATCGGCAGCGTCATTACGTTTTACGCTTCGCCGGCTCGGCTCCCGTGCTCGATCTTGGCTGCGGACGCGGTGAATTTCTCCAAGCCGCGCGCGATGCCGGGCTCGCCGCCAACGGTATCGATCAGAGCGAAGAATGCGTGGCCCTTTGCCGCTCCAAAGGTCTGCATGCGGAGCAGGCCGACCTATTCGCCTATCTCGATGCCCTGCCCGATCAATCCCTCGGCGGGATTTACTGCTCGCAGGTGGTGGAGCATATTGACCCGCATCGCCTGCCCGATCTAGTCGCGTTGATGGGGAAGAAACTCCGATCAGGCTCTCTCGCCATCATCGAAACGCCGAATCCCGAATGCCTGGCCATTTTCGCCACGCACTTTTTTATCGACCCGACGCACACCCGTCCCGTTCCTCCGCGGCTGCTAGGGTTTTATATGGAAGAGGCCGGCTTTGGCCGCCTTGAAATCGAACGCTTATCTCCCGCGATCGATTCCATGCCCGCCCTGGCCGAGCTTCCCCAAGCCTTCCGCGAACAGTTTTTCGGCGGACTCGATTATGTGATTTTCGGCCGCAAGCTCTAGTTCAGGGCCGTGTGGGGCGGCCAATTTTGGCGGCAGCCTGCGTTTCAGCAGGCTTGTTGCGGCCACGAAAGCACGACTCGCTGTCTATTAATCGCTACGTCACCAAAGCACAGCACTGTCGTGCCGAAGTCTACATCGGTGGTTATGGCTGGGTGCCGGTTGACCCGGCAGACCTGCGGAAGGTTGCACTGGAAGAACCTCCCGGAAATCGGTCACTGGACGATGAGATCGTGAGAAAGGCGCGAGGTCGATTGTTTGGGTCCTGGGAGATGAATTGGATGGCGTACAACTTTGCTCACGATGTCGCTCTGCCCGGTTCAGTCGGTGCGCCACTCGGCTTCCTCATGTATCCACAGGCTGAAACGGGGGACGCACGACTCGACAGCCTCGATCCGGATGGCTTCAAATACGAGATCACGGCGAGGGAGATCTCGTTTACGACCCAATGACCGCCTCGACGAAGGAACGCGTTGGACGGCTGGTGCCAATTTCCGGACCGCTGCAAGGGATCAATTCCTCAAACATCATGTGAGCTTGCCATCGCTCTCACGGCGGTCAAGGGTGGGGTTGAAAC
>Ga0116129_1001291_pt1 | contig 14034 bp, 7 predicted proteins | sample June2015DPH_17_2_FD_89732 | JGI IMG/M metagenome (GOLD analysis project Ga0116129, IMG submission 89732) | Peatland microbial communities from SPRUCE experiment site at the Marcell Experimental Forest, Minnesota, USA - June2015DPH_17_10 | ecosystem: Environmental > Terrestrial > Soil > Wetlands >...
AACCGACCCCGGTGCCGAATCCACCTTCCTTGGCCCGAGGCGCGAGGTCCTTGCCCTCTACAACCGCGAACTCGATCGCCTCCACCTTGACGGCTTCGTCTACCCCGCCAGCCAGATGCCTCCCGTGGACGAAACCATGCCACAGGATGGCCGCCTCAGTGAAGGTCCGCACAGCGACACTGACTGGGTCAACATGCTTGGCGTTCCCGCCATCAGCTTTCCAGGAGGTTTCTACGACAACGGGCTACCCTTCGGCATCGAGATCAGCACCCGTAAATGGCATGACGGCGACATGATCGGCTGGGCCTATGACTACGAGCAGCACACCAACCACCGCCGGCCTCCCGTGCTTGTTGAGGGTGGCCTGTTGCCCACGGCAGCCCAGCCGCTTGCACCTTAAGCTGCTGGTCTCATGACGGATTCTCCAGTGATCCAAAACTGGCACAAAGCAGGCCGGCCAGACCGCTCCCACCTCTAGCGTAGGCTTCCGACACCGCTGGCTAACTAAGAATCTATCAACCCGCGACAGGTTCGAGTTGCGGGCAATGTTCCGTTTTGTCGAACCATGTGTTTGGCACCGCGCGAGTCGCGATATATGGCGAATTGAGGTAAGAACAACCTTTTCATTCGATCACAGTTCAGTTCTCTTCTGCGATGACGGGCTGTCCGAATGCCTTGGAGTGGTGTGCCGAACTTGGCAAGTGCAGCGTAGATTGCTTTTGCGTTCGCGGGGTCCTCCTGTATGAAAAGGTCCATGGCCTTCCTAAAGCGGGGCGGTGAGTGATAGATCAGCGCAAAACCGCCTACAACGAGGTATCGTGCGCCATGGGACTGGAAGGCGGACAAAATGATTGAGAAGGACGGCAGTAATATGAAGAGAAAATCGTCAGATGGCAATGCAGCAAACTACTGATTTTAAAATGTATACCACCGTCCAGTATCCAGGATGCTCCGCGTATTCCTGGACTCCGCATATCGGCGGAGTTTATCCAGACAGGCTATCCAGCCGTCCTTGAGGGAAATCGGCACCGCCTGGTCGGGGTATTCCCACCATTGTTGTCATCGGGGGCAGTCTGCCGCCTGGTAGAGTGGGTTTCTGCCCAACTCGTTGCTGTTTAGGATCACTGAGGTGCTGCCTTCGCGATGGTCCTGCTACTCCGCGTGAAGAGCTGATTTCCGGAGACTTGCGGCTCTGGCCGGGCATATGATGGGTTGGCGCATTGTTTGTCGCAGGTCTTCGCAACGATTCCGAACCGAAGATCTCATAGGAGGCACCCATGATCCGCACTCGCGCTTGGCTTGCGTTTGCCATTTTGTTCCCGGTTGTTTGTTCTGCCCAGACTCCTCTGCTGCTCCGGAATCCCTCCCTTAGCCAGGATCGCATCGCTTTTCTCTATGCAGACGATATCTGGACGGTGAGCCGCCAGGGGGGCGAGGCCGAAAGGCTCACGTCGGATGGGCATGTGGCCGAAGGCCCCTACTATTCATACAATGGGGACTGGATCGCCTACTCTGCGCACCTGAACGGCAACACCGACGTCTACGTGATTCCAGCCGCGGGCGGCATCCCGCGCCGAATCACGTGGCATCCGGACGGGAGCATGGTGGTGGGTTGGTCGCCTGACGGCAAGGATGTGCTGATCCGGAGCGGCCAGACGAGCTATCGCGATTACGATCGGCTGTTCCGGGTTCACGCCGACGGATCCGGTGTCCCGGAACCGCTGCCGCTGCCCACGGGGGTGGAGGCATCATTCTCACCAGACGGCCAGTCGCTCGCCTACCAGCCGATCACCAAGTGGCAGGATGCATGGAAGCGCTATGTGGGCGGCCAGACAACCCCGATCTGGATCGTCGATCTTAAGACGCTCGACTTGGTGAAGGTGCCGCGCGATAACTCCAACGACTCCAATCCGGTATGGGTGGGAAATTCCATCTACTTTCTCTCCGATCGCAACGGCCCGGTATCGCTGTTTCGCTACGACACGGGATCGAAGGAAGTGTCACCTGTCACGCCCAACACGGGTCTCGACTTAAAGACGTTTCAGGGCGGTCCCGGGGGGCTGGTCTATGAGCAGTTCGGTTCCATTCACCTCTACGACACGGGCGCCAACACCGACAAGGCCATCGCTGTTCAGATTCATGGCGAACTGTCGAGCCTGGTGCCTCACCGGGTAACTCTGGCCCCGAACGAAATCCAGAATGCCGCACTTTCGCCGACCGGCGCACGGGCCGTGTTCGAGGCGCATGGAGAGATCTTCACGGTTCCAGCCGAAAAAGGAGAAACGCGTAACCTGACGCGAACTTCGAACGTGGCGGAGCGCGATCCCTCGTGGAGTCCCGATGGCAAGACGATTGCTTACTTCTCCGATGCATCCGGCGAATACCAGCTTTATCTGCAAGATCAGACCGGCTTCAAGCTCCCTACGGTTATCGACCTTGGCCCCGAGCCCAGCTATTTTTATGGCCCGACGTGGTCACCTGATTCCAAGCACATCGTTTATAGCGACAAGCATCGGCGAATCTGGTACGTGGATGTGCCGGCGGGCCAGCCCAGTGCGGCGGGCAAGCCGGTGCTGGTCGACAAGGCGACATACGGTGGCTTTAGCGTCGACTTCGGTCCTGTCTGGTCTCCGGATTCGAAGTGGATCGCCTATCACCGCGATCTGGACAACCAGCTCGATGCCATCTTCCTCTATTCGCTCGATACCCACAAAGCTACGCAGATCACCGACGGCATGAGCGACGCACTCAGCCCGGCGTTCGATCCCAACGGCAAGTATCTCTATTTCCTGGCTTCGACCGACGACGGTCCATCGCGGGCTGGGATCGATCTGTCTTCGCTGGACCGCGCGCAAACCACCGCCGCATATGTGGTGGTGTTGGGAAAAGACGGTACCTCGCCTGTTCCGCCGGAGAGTGATGATGAGAAGATCAAGGAAGAGGCAAAGAAGGACGACAAGGCAGACGCGGACAAGGCAGACAGCGACAGGAAGGATTCAGATAAGAAAGAAGACTCAGCCAAGGATTCCGCGAAAAAAGATGCCGACAAAAAGGACACAGCCAAGCCGGTCGAGGTGAAGGTGGACCTCGACAATATCGGCGACCGCATTCTGGCGCTTCCCATTCCGCCGCGCAACTATGGCGCCATTGTGACTGGCAAGACCGGCGTGGTGTACCTTGAGGAGAACTCGCCGTTTGGCCGCTCCAGTCACGGAGATGACGGTGCAGGCATCCGGACCATCTGGCGCTTCACCCTGGACAAGCGCAAGACCGAAACGGTTCTCAGCGACCTGGACAACTTCGTTGTTTCCGCCGATGGCTCCAAGGTTCTGTGCGGCCGCAAAGACACTTGGACTCTGGGCCCGGCGGAAGACCTGAAGCCGGGCGGCGATGTGCCCGGCAAGCCGTTGAACCTGGGCCTTGAAACCGTGGTCGACCCGCGTGCTGAGTGGCGGCAGATGTACCACGAAACCTGGCGCATCGAGCGCGACTTTCTCTACGATCCGCACACCCATGGCCTAAGCATCGCCAAGATCGAAGCCAAATACAAGCCCTACCTTGACGGCCTGGCATCGCGCGCGGAGTTCACTTATCTTTCTACGGAGATGCTGGGCGAAATTACGATCGGCCACATGTTCGTGGGCAAACCGTTTCAACCGGACAAGGATCCAAAAACCGGACTGCTCGGCGCGGATTACAAGATAGAAAACGGCCGCTATCGTATCGTTAAAATCCTGGGCGGACAAAACTGGACTCCCGGACTGGCCTCGCCACTAACTCTACCGGGTGTTTACGTCAAGGAAGACGAATACCTGCTGGCAGTCAACGGACGAGAACTGCACGGGACAGACAACCTCTACGAGTTCTTCGACGGAGCGGCAGGCAGGCAGACAGTCCTTCACGTGGGACCGAACCCGGATGGCACAGCTGCCAGGGACGTGACTGTCGTCCCAATTGACAGCGAGGCCGGCTTGCGCAATCTGGACTGGATTCAGTCCAACCGCCGCAAGGTGAGCGATCTTTCCGGGGGCAAGGTGGCCTATGTTTACATGCCTAACACCGGGGGCACCGGCTATACCAACTTCAACCGCTATTTCTACTCCCAACTCGACAAGCAGGCGCTCGTGCTGGATGAGCGCTACAACGACGGCGGCTTCATCGCCGACTACGTGGTGGACGTGCTCAAGCGGTTCCCGCTTTCCGGGGCGATCGAGCGAGACGGCAAGCCCGTTCACGATCCGGTGGGCGCTATCTTTGGTCCCAAGGTGATGCTCATCAACCAGAACTCGGGTTCCGGTGGCGACGCCATGCCGTGGTACTTCCGCAAGGCCGAAATCGGCAAGCTGGTGGGCACGCGCACCTGGGGCGGCCTGGTGGGGATCTCAGGCTATCCCGTGCTGCTTGACGGCGGTCGCGTCACGGCGCCACGCTACGCAATCTTCGGGCTCCACGGCGAATGGGAAGTTGAGAACCACGGAATCGCTCCTGACGTCGCCGTCGAAGTACTGCCGAAGGACGTTGCTGCGGGCCACGACCGCCAGCTGGAAGCTGGCGTGCAACTGGTAATGGAGGAACTCAAGGCGCACCCGGTGCCTGAGATTCCGATTCCGCCTTACCCGAACTACCACAAGACGGATGGGCTGGGAAGCCAGTAGATTTCCTGCTGGCCTGAATTCACAGCATGTGCTGGGGCGTAGGCCAAGCGCCGTGACGCGTTACCTGCCCGAGCTGATGCCCGCATTTGCGTGGTCCCCTGGAAGCTCTGCATCGACGGGAGATGTTGTTCGCAATGGCTTGCGGCGTGGCTTTTGCGCAATTCGATTTATCGTGATCGCAGAACTTCAACTGCTTTCATCATCAAGTTACAACATCAATTGGCCGCCGTTAACTTCGATTGTTTCGCCAACTACATAGCTGGCGGCATCAGAAGCAAGAAAAGCAATCACTTTCGCGCACTCCATGGCAGTGCCCACTCTGCCAAGAGGGATCATCTTGACAAAATTGCTCATCATCTCCGGTGTCGAGAAGGCTTCATGAAAGGGCGTGTCGATCACGCCGGGAGAGACACAATTCACCCGGATGCCGTGCGGCGCCAGTTCCTTGGCCAGCGATTTCGTAAATGTCATAAGACCACCTTTAGCCGCAGCATATGGGCCTGCGCCTGGTCCACCTCCATTTCGGCCCGCAATGGAGCCAACATTGATGACGACTCCGCTCTTGCGCTCGATCATAGAAGCAGCCACCTTTTGTGTACAAAGCACGGCGCTCTTCAGGTTGAGATCCATCACCGCATCCCAACTCTCTTCCGTCAATTTCAGAATTGGAAGACGCTCCAGCAGCGACCCCGCATTGTTTACCAGAATATCGATCGGCCCGAGCGCATCGGTGACCCGCCCAACCAAGGATTCAATCCCGGAAGCCTGCGTGACATCGGCCGAACAGATGATCGCATCGCCGTCCGCTTCGGTAATCTGGCTCAGGACAAGTTCAGAACCTTGTTTGTTGTTATGGAATCCGATAGCAACCCTGGCTCCCAACTCGGCAAACAGAATTGCCGTCGCAGCGCCGATGCCGGATGATGCGCCTGTCACCAGTGCCACCTTGCCCTTTAAGCTAAGATGCTCATGCATGTATTATCCTCATACTCAGGGGTGTGGTAATCCGTAAATCACGTTGCGAAAATGTTCGAAGAAGACAGCCGGCTCCAGTTCTTCCTCAGGGGGTTGAAGATTCGAGCGACACCTGGCAGATCGATCTCCCCAAGACGAACAAAACAATCGTTGCCACGATTGGCAGCAGGCCGGCCGTAATCAAGATCGGCGTGTAGGAATAGTGATCGACTATCAATCCAGTCGCCTGCGTCAATATCATGGCGCCTATCCCGGCTCCCACCCCGCCCATCCCCATCACGGACCCCACGACCGCCGCTGGAAAGTAATCGCTCGGCAACGTTTGCACGTTGCTGATCCAGCTTTGAAAACCAAACAACACCACGGCAATGAGGGCCAGAGCTGACAGAGCGTTACGCGTTACCGCGGCTGGGATACCGCAGCACATCAACACCATTCCTCCAAGAATGACGCTCTTTCGAGCTCGATCTACAGTCCAGCCACGCCGGATGAGATGCCCGGACAACCATCCGCCAAAGAGACTGCCGGCATCCGCCGCGACAAAGGGCATCCAGGCAAACAACTCGATTTCCTGCAGGCTGAAGTGCCGGACTTTATACAGATAGAGAGGCAGCCATGTGATGTAGAGCCACCATACCGGATCGCCGAAGAAGCGTGCCATTATCACGGCCCATGCCTGTCGGTGCTGCAGCAAATTCCTCCATGAAATGGTCTGCTTGCTCCTCACTGCAGACTCTCGATCTGCCTCAAGTAGAGCCAATTTGTTGGCGGCAATTGAGGAACTCTCTTGGGGCGACCTATACAGCCACGACCAGGGCACCAGCCAGCAAAACCCGAGAGCTCCGAGGGCCAGAAAGGTGATTCGCCACCCGAATCGCAACTCGATCCCGAGGATGAGCGGCGTTGCGATCATGGTACTGATGGCTGTACCGCTATTGCAGATTCCCATGGCCAGGGCGCGCTCACGTGCGGGAAACCATTCTGCGATGGCCTTTGCCGCTCCAGGCCAGGTACCGCCTTCACCCAGCCCGAGCATGAAGCGCAGGCAATTCAGGCTGACGAGTCCCCGCGCGAATGCGTGCGCCATCGAGGATAACGACCAGACGACGATTGAAATCACGAAGCCGCGTTGGGTCCCCACCTTGTCATAGAGCTTCCCGGAGATACCTTGACTGACCGTGTACGCAATCAGAAACGATGTGGTCAAAGCCGCGAACTGAGAGCTGGATAAACCCAGCTGCACCGTCATGACCGGCCCCAGCACAGCAATGGCAAGGCGATTCAGAAAATTGATGAGCGTGGCAAGAAAGAGCAACGCCAAAATCGTCCAGCGGAGCGCGGAAGCCTTCTGGCTCAAGCATGCCCCGCAGTGATCCTGTAGAGGAAGTTCCACTTCATCAAGCCTCGCATTCTTTTGCATAATCAATGCTCGTTTGCCTCGTGCCTGAAGACTGGTCCTCGGAGAATTACGCTGTAACGACCCGACCCCGGGCACGGATTGCCCGGAGCGCGTTTTCAGTTCTTGGCCGATGGAAAAGAAACCGCTATTGTTTTGATCTCATACGGTCCAGTGGGAACAGTGAGTTCATGGCCCTCGAGCGCGATGGGACGCTCCTGCTTTTCCATAAGGTCGGCTTCCATGGCGCTCGAAGCTGCCTCGGGCAAGCTCATCTTCACCGCAGTGGACTTGCCTTCAAATTCGTAGAAGCGGAAGACCAGCTCATCGCTATCCTCTGCCTTTTTCAACGCAGTCACAATTACGTTCTCCTGTTCGACCGATGCGAAGGAGCGTGTTGTGGGCCATGCTCCTGGATGCGGTTGAACCTCTACGGGAATCAATGGGTAGTTCAGCTCATAGCCCTGGCGCATGGTGCCAGCGCCTTTCCAGTCTCCGGCATGGGGATAGAGTGCATAGGTAAATTCATGGAATCCCTGGTCCGCGATGCGGCCATCGGGCGCAGGCATGGAGGGCGAGCGAAGCAGGGACAGCCGAATCCTATTGTCTTCGGCGTCGTATCCATATTTGCTGGCATTGAGCAGACTGAATCCCTGGCTCGCGTCCGAGATGTCTCCCCACCGCTGCGCCGGTACCTCAAACTGCGCCATTTCTGCGGGAGTGTTTCGAGTCGTGGGCCGCTCGATGGTGCCAAAGGGAATCTCAAAGGTAGCTTTTGTCGCCTGGACATTCACCGGAAACCCAACCTTAAGCAGAATATGGGACTCGTGCCAATTTACCTGGGTATGAACATCGATGCGCGGCACGTTGGGGTGAACTACAAGATCGCGGACAAAGTCCGAGTTCTGAAATTTGTTCTTGATACGAATTACGACGCGTTCCGGACCGTTTTCAATGACTCTGACTTCCTCCGGTTGCTTGAGATCCCAGCTCTTTCCATCGAATTTCACCTCCCACGCATCCTGGATAGGAGGCAGATCAACAAAGGTCTGAAGCAGGTTGCCACACCCTCCCGGAGCTACGGTTTCCCTGTTCGTTGGCTTGTCGACCAGGCTGGTCACACAGCCGGTAGCTGCATCAATCTTCATGCGGAAGAATTCGTTTTCAATGGTTGTGCCATCTACTTTCAGAGTCGAAACAGCTGGCCTGGGTCGAGCCACAGGAACAATATGGATCACCTCATAACCAAGCGACGGCACAGCCTTGACCATAACCTGCAGCGTGGTTCGTTCGGTTCCTCTATCACTCGAAAGCACCTGCGACAACAGCGGCTTTCCTGCCGCATCGACCGCTTCCAGCTCCTCGCCCTGCGCCGGTGTGTGGACTTCGACCGTTACCGGTTCGGTCCGTTCCCATGACAAAGGATTGAACACGACGAATGGGACGCCCTGACCATGGGTATCGATCTGCGCAGTAAGGCTATCCAGTGAGTGATTGAGAATCCTTCCGCTTTCGAGGCTCGCCTCATTCAGGTTGGCGAGTGCTTCAGTGTAATTGTTGCCGACACCTGAGCCGGCTATCAGGTCGTGGAAGTCTTCGAACAGTACCTTTTTCCATATCCCTTCAAATTCCGTGTTGGAGTAAGACTGGTTTGTTGTTAGGAACGAAAGGGCCGCGAACTTCTCGGCATTCTCTAACTGCTCTTCGTTGTGCCGAATCTGCTTTTTGGTCTCGGATTGAGTCGTATAACAGCCGCGGTGATCCTCGAGGTACAATTCACTGTTCCATACCGGCAGCTTCAGATCGCTGCTCCTGAGAGACTTCTCAACATCATCAAAAAAACCGCGCGCCGTGCTGAACTCGGCCTTTGGAAACACAGTGGCCGGCTCCTCAAGCTTCACTGCTTCATCAACTTCCTGGCGGGTAGGACCACCGCCATGATCGCCCACTCCGTAAAGCTGCATGATCTCCGGAAAATGCGTCGATGGCGCATAGACCGCCACGTCATTCCCAAGACCCACAGGTTCGGTTGTGCCGCTATAGTTGTGCGGGAAATAAGTGAGCACCTTGCTGCCATCCGGCGATTGCCACCAGAAAAGCTTGTAAGGAAATACTGTTGTATCGTTCCATGACATCTTCTGCGTAACAAATGTGTCGAATCCAGACCTCTTATAGATCTGGGGCAGCTGCCAGGTATATCCGAAGGAGTCAGGATTCCAGCCAATTGTCACATCGACGCCGAACTTCTGCTGAAAGTATCGTTTTCCAACCAGAATCTGTCTGACCATCGATTCGCCGTCGGGCATATTGAGATCGGGCTCAACCCACATCCCTCCGACAAGCTCCCAGCGTCCCTCCTTCACCCGCTTCTGTATCTCCTTGAACTCAGCGGGATACTTATCTTCGAGCCAGGAGAAGTCCTGCACGCTCGACTGCGTATAGGTAAAGTGTGGATACTCGTTCGTCAACTGCAGTGCGGTGCCGAACGTGTCGCGCACAACTTCCACCGTTTCGGTCCACGGCCAAAGCCAGGCCATATCGATGTGCGCATTCCCCACCAGCCTGACGGTGAACTGTTTCATCCACGCGTTGAGCGGCTGCATGTCGCTGGTGGCTGTTTCGAGCGAATGCGCAAAAACCGTCTGATCCCCCTTGTCCAGCGCTTCGAAATCGATTGCCTTGACGGCCTTGTCCAGCTGCTGCCCGCGTTCCTCTTTACCGTCTGGAAATCCGCTGATGATGGCTTCGGCTGTCTGAATCTCGCTGCGCAGGAAACCCGGATCGGTTTGATCCGGATAGTCCACGGCAATTCGGGCGCCAAGAAACCTGCTCTGCTCCTCGTGGAATGGAACCTTGACAGCTATCTGGAATTTCTGCCCTGGTTCGGCCTTGTTGGTGATCAGAATGGGGTCCAGAGTGCGGCCGTCTCCCTGAGCCACCAGGCCGCCATTCAAAAATACGCGTCCATCTTTGGAGAATCGGACTACCAGCTTCAAACGTGCTCCGCGGATGTCTTTGCCTCCAAGTGTGGGCGGTAGTTCCACTGTGGCGCGGTACCATCCCTGCTCGGGGCCGGTACCTAGGTCGCTTCCACGGCGCTCGGTATAGATGAGATTCGTAGCCTTCCACGCCGAATCGTCCAGGGACACATCTTCCCCATGAGGGATATCCGTATCATGAAAGCGCCACTCATTTACCGGCAGAATAATCATGGCTTCGAGGCGGGCCATTTGATCCGGGTATTTTTCCTGCCACTGCGGGCGTGGATCTCCATGATGTTGTGCCTGCAAGCCAACGCAGAACAGGCTATAAAGTGCAATCAACCTAAAGTAGCGCTGAGTGATCTGCATAAGGCAATTCCCTTCCTCCTCGTGTGTGTACAGACATCTGAACTTGAGCAAGCAACCGCTCCGATTCCCAGGGTTGAAGGTGTCTATTTGTTCTGCATGCACCCGCAAGACTCACGAATATGAAGCATGGTTGAGAGAACAATCTCCTGCTGGGGGAATGGTTTCTTGCTCTGCAGTCGTGTAAACAGCAACTCGGCTGCGCGGCGGCCCAGCTCCGCCGCAGGTTGCCGCACTACCGTGAGGCTGGGCGTCAGAATCTCGGCCAGATCGAAATCGTCAAATGAAATCAGTGCGATATCGCTGCCAACACGCTTTCCTAGCTGGCGTAGCACGCGGAGAACCAGCATGGTCGTAATTCCGTTCAACGTAAGAATCGCATCCAGCTTTCCCGGGCCCTTCGTCAGGAAGTTCTGAATCACCCCGGGAACAAGATCACTTTCGTTCTCGACCAGATAAGTTTCTCTCTTCAGATGAGCGCGCTTCATCGTGCTGACGTAACCGGCAACTCGCTCCGATCCGGTGTAGAGATGAGGACGGGCCCCGATGGCAAGAATCCGCCGATAACCATGGGACAGCAGGTGTTCGGTCGCTTCCCTCACCGCGTCGCGGTTGGTTACCGTGATACTGTCGATATTCGAATTGCTGATCGGCCGGTCGAAGGAAACTACGGGAATATTGGCGGAGATAAACGACTCGACGGTGTTGTTCCGTCCATCGGCAGGAGCAATGATGAGGCCGTCCACCTGGCGGCGAACCAGGGTTTCCAGTTCCTCCCGCTCCAACATCTCGTCTCCTCCAGAGCTTGTCAGTACTACAACGTATCCATTCTTTCGTGCGACTTCCTGTACCGCCTGCACTGCCGACGCGCTAAACGGATCGGCAAGGTTGTGGACAACCATTCCGATAGCCGCCGATTTCCGTCCCTTCAGGCCGCGCGCCAACTCATTGGGCCGGTATCCCAGCCTCGACATGACTGTGCGAACCTTTTTAGCCGTCGTTGGCGCGATGCCAGGGTCGTCATTCAAAGCACGCGATGCTGTTTTCAGTGAAACGCCCGCTTCCCGCGCTACATCGACAAGCGTTGGAGCATTTGTTTTCTTAAGCATGAACAATCTTCGCTTCTTTCAGGAATTCAACCCCGGCCAGTATGCCGTTTAAGCATGTCATGGGGAGGGGTCCGCGTTTCCGGCTTGCCGAACTGGGTCTAGGCCCAGTTCAACAAAGACAGCAAAGAAAACATAAAATCGTCTTTCGACACTCCTGCCGCAGGCTTATCCCCGTCCAAACGTTCGGTTTCAATCGACGCGATCGATTTGCCTGCTTGCCCGGCAATCACACTCGATCTCCATCGGTGGCCTCATTTTAGACAACGCTGTCTTTCTTGGAAAAGAAGATTAATCCGCCTGCGTCGCCGTTGTCAACTTGGAAGCTTTTGCTGAAGGTCCGAATTGTCTGTTGCCCCACAAAAGCGACAAACGAAGATAATTCCAGAAATCGTCAGGTTTATTGCGGCTAATCTGACATGACGATCCTGGATCGGATGCGGAAGAAAATTTATTTCGAGATTTTTGTTGACAAAAAGTCTTGCGAGCGCCTAGCATCACTTTCGTTATTTTAGACAACGTTGTCTATTGATGGAAATGAGCACGTGCAATCGAAGAAGGAACCTGCACAAATCGCTGGGAAAAGCGCGTGCCCTTATCCATCGACGCGCGCCGGCATACGGCGAATTCAGGTAAATCGGTAACGTGAAGGAGGAGATAGGGCGATGGCAAAGCGAGAACTATGGATGTTCTTACTTTTGTTGGCAGGAATGATGTTTCTACCTGCCCGGGCCAGAGGACAGGCCGTGACGGCGACACTTGTCGGAACGATCACAGATACAAGCGGAGCGATCATTCCCAATGCTTCCGTCTCGATCACCAACCAGGGCACTACGGTGGTAACAAACACGACGAGCAACGAGAGCGGCAATTTCACTTTCACTTTTCTGCCACCCGGCACTTACACTGTGACGGTGACTGCTCCAGGGTTCCAGAAGAAGGTCACAAGCGGCGTAAGTGTCCCTGTGAATACGACCACGCGCATCGATACTTCGATGCAGGCTGGTTCTACATCCGAGACCATTACCGTCACCGATCAGGCGCCGTTGTTGCAAACGGATCGCGCCGATGTCAGCGCGCAGATTGAGGCAAGGCAGGTTAGCGAACTTCCTGTGGGTAACGGCCAGAACTTCCAGGAGCTGGAAGCTCTGGTTCCCGGAGTGAGCGCGCCCATCTTTGATCACTCGACCTTCGATGATGCGCAGAACTCGGAATCGTTTGACGTCAATGGGCAATCCGAGCTCTCTAACAATCTTCAATTTGAAGGAATTGACGATAACGAAAGAACCGGTTTGCTTCAAGTCTATATTCCTCCCGCTGCCGCTATTCAGACGGTTGACGTTGAGACGAGCAATTATGCGCCTGAATTCGGCCGATCCGCCGGAGCCGTCACGAATGTTGTTTTGAAATCCGGCACGAATCAAATCCATGGCTCGGCATACGAGTTCAATCAGCTCAGCGCTCTTGAGGCGAGAAACTATTTCAATAACACCGGAGTGTTTCCTCGCCAAACTTATAACTACTATGGAGCGGCCGTCGGAGGTCCGATCGTCAAGGATCGAACCTTCTTTTTCGCCGACGTATTGACGACAGAAAATTACACCAGTACATTCAGCCTGGAAACCGTGCCTACAGCGGCTTTTCGCAGCGGAGATCTGGCAGCCAGCCCAACTCCTGTTTACGATCCGAATACAGGAAATCCTGATGGCACAGGCAGACAGCAGTTTCCGGGAAACATCATTCCCAGCAACCGGATCGATCCAATTTCGCAAGCCGTCCTGGCGCTGATTCCTCTGCCGAATGTTCCCGGCGCGGGTGTGACGAACAATTATCAGGCGAGTCCTGATTTTCACGTCGTGTCGACTCAGTTCGACGTCAAACTGGATCAGGTTCTGCGCGAGGCCGATCACCTCACCTATCGTTTCAGCTGGGAAAACACAAATACCGCGCAGAATCCTATCTTTGGCACTGCCGGAGGTCCTACGTCTGGCGGCTTTGAAGGCACCGGCATCAATAATGTCTTTAACACGGCTCTAGAGTATACGCACATTTTTTCTCACACCCTGGTGACGGAGTTGCGGGGAGGCATCGACCATTACCGCAATAATTCGTTTGGTTCAGGCTATGGAACCGATGTTGCAACTCAACTGGGGATTCCAGGGGTCAATGTAAGTCCGTTTACCAGCGGCCCGCCGACGATCGATATTACCAGTTACTCGGAGCCACTGATGGGCATCAGCGCAAGCGATCCTTGGGAGCGCGGAGAGACGAACATCGACGTGGTCAATAACTGGACAAAGATCCTTTCAAATCATGCGCTGAAATTCGGCGGAGAGATTCGGCGTGTACGTGATGATCTGACTCAAGGGCAAACATACGGCCCGCGCGGAGTCTTTACGTATGCGGACGGACAGACAAGCTTAAACGCGCCTGGCGAGGTGGCAAGTTACGGGAACGATTTCGCCAGTTTTTTACTCGATCTCCCAAATCAGGTTGGACGCGATGTAAACGTGGGCGATGCCAGTTGGCGTGAAACGGTTTATTTTGGATTTCTT
>Ga0116129_1001292_pt1 | contig 14031 bp, 6 predicted proteins | sample June2015DPH_17_2_FD_89732 | JGI IMG/M metagenome (GOLD analysis project Ga0116129, IMG submission 89732) | Peatland microbial communities from SPRUCE experiment site at the Marcell Experimental Forest, Minnesota, USA - June2015DPH_17_10 | ecosystem: Environmental > Terrestrial > Soil > Wetlands >...
CATCCCCCTTACGCTGGAGAATATTGATGGCATCCAGCTCAAGGGGGGAACAATTCTGCATTCTTCACGCACCAATGTGAAGAAGATTCCCGGCGGTATTGAGAAGGTCCAGGAAGTTTTGAAAGTCAACAAGATTGATGCGCTGATCGCCCTTGGAGGCGACGATACGCAATCGGTGACCCTGTTCCTGAGTGAGAACGGTGTGCCCAGTGTGGGCGTCCCCAAGACCATCGATAACGACATCAACGGGACCGACACGACCTTTGGTTTCGACACTGCGGTATCAATTGCCACCGAGGCAATTGACCGCATTCACACCACGGCAGACTCGCATAACCGGGTCATCGTTGTCGAAGTGATGGGCCGTGATGCGGGTTGGATTGCCTATGCGTCTGGAGTTGCCGGCGGCGCTCATGTCATCCTGGTCCCGGAACGTGCGATCGATATTGATCACGTGTGCGCCCTGCTGAAATACAACTACGACCACGGCAAGCACTACGGCGTCGTCGTGGTGGCCGAGGGCTGCCATCTGCCTGAAGTGGGTCAGGTGACGGGCTCGGCCGAAGTGGATGCGTTTGGACATGCACGCCTGTCCGGCATCGGCGAGGCGCTCGCAGCTCTGATCGAGAAAAAGACCGGCTTCGAGACCCGCTCCGTCAACCTGGGGCACACCCAGCGTGGGGGCGTTCCCACCGCATACGACCGGGCCCTCGGGCAGCGCTATGGACTGCACGCCATCGATATGGTTCACGAAGGAAAATGGGGCCGCATCGCCGTGCTGAAGGGGCTCGACATTACCGACATCACCATCAAGGAAGCGATCGCCACCAACCGGCGGCTTGACCAGCGCTTCTTCAGCGTGATTTCCGATCTCGAAGCCAAAGTGTAGAGAACCGTGTCGTCGTATTCTCCCAAAAGCCGTCCTTTTTGTGAGGATGGCTTTTGTTTTTGCGCCTGGCGCGCTCTATAGAGTCCAAGCTAGGGAGTTGAGCACTGAAATACCGTTTGTTTCTGCCGGAAGATTTCGCCGCGCTCTACGCGATAGAACAGGTGTGCTTCCCGCCTACCGATCAATTCAGCCGCAGCTATATGCGGCGGCTGATTGGTCAGCCCCAGGCGGCAACCTGGATTGCCGAAGAGGGCGAAAAGGTGGTTGGCTTTGGACTGGTCGAATGGACGCGAAATGAGGCCGGTGTGCGGGCCTATGTTCAAACGCTCGAAGTGCTGCCGGAGGTTCGCGGGCGAGGTGTCGGAGGAGAACTGCTCGGTCGGCTCGAAGGATCGGTGCGCGCGGCGGATGCAAGTCTCATCTGGCTGCACGTGGATGCAGAAAATGTCAGTGCAATTGGAGTCTACGAGAAGCATGCCTACCAGGCGCAAGGCATAGAACCGGACTATTACGGCCCCGGCAGGGCAGCGGTGATTTATCGAAAGACGATCCCTCTCGCGCCCCGAAGCAAAGTTAAATAGGCTTCAATCAAGGCCTCGGTCCGCATGTCTTGATCACCAGCTCTTCTTGATGAGTGCGTCGAAGCCGAACCCTCCATTCGGATCCCGGGTGGCGCTCAAAGACACGCGCGGTGAAATCTGATACTGGCCCTGGATCGTCTGGCTTTGCGTGGAAGCTACATTTGTCGAGTAATTGACAAAGATATTTCCAGTGACTCGCTGCTGAATGGTGATCGTCGCCCCTGCAGGGCCCTGGCTGCTGCTGCCGGCCAGCACCGGACTGATTGAAAGCTGTGAGATTCCGGCTATCTTCGAAAGACGGCTGGTAAGCTGGCTCGATACCTGCGACGCAACCAGGGACTCGGCAGCCTGATTGGCCGGGGTGGCATTTTGTGCGCTTGCTTCCGTAGTTTCTCCAAACGCCAGAAGATTGATAATGTCGGCCGAAGGTAGAGCCGGGTCAGAGCTGTAATCGGTCTCAAGCTGATTGACCGGGCCGCGGAAACGAAGGTTGATGCTGTACTGCTGAATGCTGGTATTCAATGCAAGATTGACAACCGGCTCGGTCTCGGATGGATTCACGAATTGAATTGTCCCGCCGTTCAGCACGAAACGATTGCCGTTCAAAATAATGTCTCCGTTGTTCAGATTGACCCGGCCCAGAATCACCGGTTCGGCCGCCGTTCCCCGCACCTGAAGATTCGCCGAGCCGCCAATGCTCAATGTGCTGCTGATCAGGTTTACATCGCTCGTCGAGTGAACCGCAATATTCAGCTGCATGTTCTGGCTGATTCCCTGCGAGGGCGGCGCACTCACGCCGCCCGAAAACTGATTGATAAAACCAGTCAGGTCGAATGCCGGCGTAAAGGATAGATCCGCCAGGTTCACAGAGCCAGTGAGCTGCGCATCGTCCGTCGTGCCGGACAGTCTCAGATTTGCGTCGATATTTTCGCGCATTCCTTCCGGGTAGAGAATGCGGATGTTATTTGCTGCCAATCCCAGGTCAAATTGAAGGCCCGGGCGATAGGCTACGCCTCCCTGGGCCGTCAGGGTTCCGCCTCCCACCTGGCCGGTAAAGCTGGTGATATTCAATCGATCCTTGGTCAGGGTAAGCACACCGTTGCCGTGCTGCAACCCGACGGGGGAGTCAGCGGAGGCAAAATTGGCGTCCGCAATCTCAACCTGTCCGCCAATGTCAGACTCGCTTGCCAGCCCGTTCGAATCGATCTTGAAGCGGATTTGGCCTGAGCTTCTCAGGTCCGGATCGAACAGCTGAGCCAACTCCAGGTTGACCGTCCCCAATAACTTTAAGGACATCGGTCCGTTTCCGGTGGTGGGGATCGAGCCTTGAAATTCCAAATCCGTGTCTGTCCCTTTGATGGATGAAGGTTGAATATCAACCACCCCGTTTTTGTAGTCGACACGTATCGGGGAGGTTGCGGCCATTTGAATGGAGTCTGAATAAGCTGCTTTAAGAACCGGAATCGTGACATGAGCTTCCAGAAGGTTCTTGTTCTTCAACGGGCCATGCAAGGTGGCATGCACTTCCGTTTGACCGCTAATGTTCTCCGCCTGGCCGGATGCGTAGGCCGCCAGGAGCGGCTGCAGAGGAATTGCTGCGGTGTCCAGCGAAGCGTCGGTCAAGTAGTCCCCCGTCAGGTGAATCGTGGCCTTGGCTTGAATGGAAGTGTTCGCGGCCGAAGAGCTAAGGCGCGCGTTGACCAGATGGTTTCTGAGCGCTGCTTCGAGCCGAATGCCGGTAATCTTTTGCGATTGAACCGCAAGTGTTGGAATCCCGACGGTTGCATCGATTTGCGGATTGTCAAAGGATCCCTGCCCCTTGGCGTCCAGCGAAACGATCCCTGTTAAATTCAGATCGCGCGTCTTAAGCGCCTGCAGTTTATCCAGGTGGATCCCGCTCGCCGTCACGGTGGCGTTGTAGGTCCTTTCGCCGGGATGGACGCTGGCTTTGGCTTGAATGCTTCCGGACGGAAGCTGCACTGCGAGGTCGCCATGGGCTTCGTTGCCGTCGCCGGAAAAGGCGAGTTTCACGGAATTGATCGGTTGTTCATACGCCACCATCTTGGTCAAGGCAATGGTCCCGTTTCCAACTGGATTCAGTTTCGTGCCATGCAGGCTGATCCCTGCGTTGAGTATCCCGGAAACGGGGATTGTTTGATTGGCCAGCTTCGATAGGTCGGCAACATTCAGGTCCGACACCTCGGCAGTAACGGATACTGGACTGGAGTCGGACAGCGTCCAGTTCAAAAGAGACGCGCTGGCAGTAAAAGTAATGCGGCCGTGCGAGGCAGGATCAAGCTCCGCGTGCTCAAGGTTGACCATCGATGGGCTTAGATCAACTCCCGCGCGCAGCCTCTTCCAATCCGTCCCGTTCAATTTAAGATCGGAGCCATTCAATTGACCGGTAAGATGAGGAGATTTGATCGACCCCTCGACGGCGCCTTGAAACGAGGCGCTGCCGGCCAAGCCAAGAGAGGGCATAGGGCGTCCATGATCCGCCGGAATAAACTCATCGGCAATCTGTTCGATTTCACGAAGATCCCGGGCGTTTAGCTGAACAGCGAGATTGGAATGCGTGCTGAGGATGCCATTGATGGTGAGATCGGTCTGTTGGGTGCGAAGATAACTATTCCTTAAAGCCAACTGGCTATTGCTTGCGTTATAAATGGCATGGAATTGGCTTTCGAGCGGAATCCCCGACGAGGCATTCACGGTGTTCGCGAGGCGGGCAGAATTGGAAACGGATGCGGGAACCGGAGGTTTCAAGTTGCCCTGCGCCTGGCCATGAACTGTTCCATCCGCATGCGCAACCAGATCCCCCAGGGTTTTGCCCCAGTTCGCGCTTACGGTGGCATTCAAATCGCCGCCAATCGCGATGTTGGAAGCGGAGGCCGACGCTCCTATGGCCCTTCGGGCCTGAGAAAGCGAGACTCCACGCAATGCACCGTGAAAATCAGAGTGAGAGTTCCCGCCGATGTTCCTCATGGCTCCTTGGGCGGTCATTTCGCCGCCAAGAAGACTCGCCTTGAGATCAGCTAATACCGCATCCCCGTTTGCCAGCGAATAATGGGCCGTCAACCGGTCCAGCGTTCCGCGGAGTGAAGGCTGTTTCAGCTCCAGATGACTGCTTGCCAGATCGCCATCGATGCGAATGTCTTCGAGCAAAGCATGGTTTGCGACCTGTTGATATTCCATCGTGCCTGTGGCATGAATCACTCCTGAAGGCACAGTAGGGTTATGCATCAGGTGTGCCAGTTGAGCGCCGTCGGCCGAGAGTTCATATCGACCCTGCACGTTCGGATGGGTGTAATCGCTCACCTTAGCCGCCAGCAATACCTGCGAATTACCCACCGTCAGGCGTCCCTGTGTCAGTTCGAATGTGCTTGGCGTGGCGTCGAAGTGAACTTCGAGATTATGGGTTAAGGGCGCGAAGCTTCCATAGACAAAGTTCCCGTTCGAGTAGAGCAGAGCGCCGGAATACTTTTCAAGAAGGGAATTGAAAGAAGCATGAAAATCAAGATCGTCGAGGTCGGCAGAGAGCCTGCTCGGGCGATCGTTGACCAATACTTCGCCGCGGTCGACGAGCGCATGTCGAATGCCAAGGTCAAAGATTGTCGGACCACCGCCGCTGCTGTTGCTCGTCTTGAGCGTGGGAAGATTGGAATTGCCATGGTCGTCAATGAATATGCGCGCAACAGGGTGGTCGATCCGGAAGCTGTCAAAGTACCAGGCCTTATGAAAGATGGAGACGACTCGAACGCTCGCTTCGGCGTGATCAATCTGCAACAGGGGCGGGTTCGGATATGGGCTGGCGCCGTCGATGGTCAGCCCGTAAAGATCCACCTTCAGCGCGTCGAGGTGAAGGGCGAAGTTTTTAAGTTGTACGCGCACACCAAGTGCGTCACTGGCGCTTGCTTCGGCCTTCCGGATGAGATAGGCATGAAATTGCGGATTGTTCACGAGCACCGCGAGAGAAAATGCGGCAAGGATGCCCGCAGCAGTGAATCCAAACCAAATCCATAGGGCAACGCGAACCCAGCGCGGTCGAGGTGTCTGCCTGTATTGCTCGATTCGCTTCTGCCAGTCGGGCGGTATCAAAGAGTTCTTCATGAACTTCCTCGCAAGAATCCTTCGTCAGAATGCCTGTCCGATGCTAATAAAGTACTGAGTGGCGGAGATCCCCGGAATGGGGTTCAGGTTACGGCCAAGATCAACGCGAATGGGGCCAACCGGAGTGGCATATCGCAAGCCAAGCCCAACGTTATTACTATAGAGCGAGGCGAAGTCATGGAATCCAACGCTGGGAAAGACGTTCCCCCCATCGTAAAACACAACCAGCCCCAGGTCTTTCTTGAATGGCAATGGAATGCGGGCTTCGGAGTTGATCAGCAGTAATTCATTTCCTCCGCTGGGCACGTTGATCTGTGTGCAATTGGTGCTTGAGCCGCTGCTGCAGACCTGGACCGGCCTTTGCGGCCCTGCGCCATCGAGCGGAAAACCACGCAGGGAGTTGCCGCCTCCGGTAAAAAACTCTTCGCTGAGCGGAACAAAACTATTGGAGAATGGTTGCGCCAATCCGATACGAAGGCTATTGGCCCACACAATGTTGTGAAATCCCTGTTTGTAATAAGCGGCCTGAGCTGTGAGCTTGGCAAAGTCGACGCTTGAGCCGAGCTTCGTTGAGTTGAAGTCGAATTCGACCGAGTCCAGCATGCCTTTATGTTCGTCGAGCGGGTTGTCGCGGGTATCGTGAGTCACATTCGCGGCCAGGGTTGAGAGGCGCACATCGCGATCCTGCGCCGGGACGAGATCGGGAATCTCGACCCGCGTCAAATCAGTCTGGCTGAAGCTGTAGCGCAGAAATAAGGTGTCCTTTTTGGCCTGATCCAGGCTGCGCTGCAGTTGCGTGCTGGCGATCTCTGCCTGCGAGGAGAAGATCGGGTTCTCCTCATTGCGCTCGGCAGAGACCGATGTCGTCGCCCTCCATTTGGACCACAGGAAATCAGGAACAATATAGTATGCAGATCCGCGTTGATCCAGCCTGCCGGCAAACCCGGTGAAGGACAGTGAGTCACCCTTGCCGCCAACGTTGTTGCGTGTGTATTGGACTGTTCCGCGCGGGCCGTAGAAGGTGGTCTGGCTGATTGTGAAATTGGATGGGAGACCCACCGGGGGAAGACCAGGGATCGCGACCGTGCCGCTCGGAATGCTGCCGCCGCGATTGATTACTTCGAATCCGAAACCGTAGGTAAGATCATTTCTATCCGTTTCGTGGACTTTTACCAGCACGTCTTCGCTGTTTTGCGTCGTAATCTCCCGTTTAGGGTCCACCTCGGCCCAGTCAAAGACGCCCTGGTGGTCATAGAGCTTGCTCCCGGCGATCAGCAGGCCTGACTCGGTCAGCGGCTGTTCAGGTTTTATCGATGACATGTCCTCGTCAATGAGGCGCTGCTGGGTATGATTGCGACCGAGCGTTATCGTTTCTGCAGCGTTGACTTTGGGGCCTTCGTAGATGTGGTACACAACGTTGATGTGATGCGGATCGTCTTTTGAGACTTCACTGGCGGTCTCGCGAAAGGTTGCAGTGAGATATCCTGCCTGGAGATAATGAGCGATAATGTTCGCCCGGTCTGCCGTGACGTGTTGCTGCGAATAAGGCTCGCCCGCGGCTAGTTTAAGGCCGCCGGGGGCAAACTTATCCTGAGCAAACGTGTCCGCGCCTTCGATCTTGATCGATTGGACTGTGTCACGGGGCCCCTCCGTCACCCGGAATGAAATTTGAATATCCCCCCCGTTGTTGACGACGTGTGGTTCGACCCGGACACTGCTGAATCCCTCCGAGCGATACACCGCGCTCAGGTTGTTTACGCTGGTTCGAACCAGCCGTTCACTGAACTTGCCGGGGGAGGTGAAGTGTGACTTTGCCACCGTAAGATGCGGAGTGAGGGCCGAACTCGGGAGCTGACTGTTTCCGGAAACCGCAACCTCGGTCACTTTGTGCTTCTTCTGTTTTGTAATCTTGTAAATGATCGAGTTTCCGCGGTCAGCTTTGTTCAATTGCGCGTCAATCTTCACGTCAAAAAATCCCTTGGCCTCAAAATAAGAGATCAGCGCCTGACGGCCTTCCTCGACGGACTCCTCGTCGGCGCCGACACCTTGATAGACAGGAAGCAAGGCTTTGCGATTCCAACTCCACAGGTGCGCGCCACCGATCGTGACCGTAGTCAGCGGACCCGGATTGATATCGAACTGAATGTCAGCCCGATTGGTTTCGGCTTGATATTCCGACCCGGACAGCTTTACCTGAGCGTCCAGATGGCCCTGCTTCTGCAATTCAGTCTGCAGGTTGAGCGTTGCCTTTGAGAGGGTGGACGAGTGATAGGTTTTTCCGGGGCGAATCGCCGATCCGCGGATGCGAGCCAGTGGCGTCTGGAGGCTATGTTTGAGGGCTGCGGTTTCTGACGGGCTCAGGCTGCCAGCGATCTTGATCTCTCCGAATCTGGCGCGAGGACCAAGAGTTGCCGGGAAAGATACATTGGCAAGTGCATGTTGAGCGTCGATGCTCACATTCTCCTTCACCTGCGATTGAAAATATCCCTGCTGCTCGAAGAACTTCGCCAGCGCATGCACAGCTTGCTCGACATCATCCCCATTGTATGGCGTCTGTGTTGGGTAGTTGGCGACCTGCACCAGCCGGGAGTAAGGGAATTGTCGGGCGCCAGGAAATTCATAAATCCCGAAATAGGTTGCTGGCTCCGGCACAAACAGGACGCGCAGCCCATTGGCTTCGGCTTCCACTTCCACTCGGACCAGGTCGCAGTGAATGGCGGTCTTCAAAGCGTTGGCAGTTTTTTGAACACTCTGTTCGGAGAACGGTTGGCCAGCTTTCTGGAACAGAAGGGAAGAGAACTGAGTGAGATCGGTCGAAGGCCTGCCGGCAACTTCGACTGCGGATACGTTCTGGCCTTCGTAGGAAGAGAGCATCTCGGCCCCTGGAGTGTTGGCTCCCGGTGCTTGATCGGCTGCCGGGGGGGGAGCCTGGGCGGGTGCCTCTATGCCCATCAGGACATAGAGGAAAACTGAGGCAGCGGTGAGCAGCCACCTGGCGGCTACTTTCCGCGGGCGAGGTGAAGCAGAGCGTTGAAAACAAAGGCTGCCTGGAAGTTGTCTGTCGTCCATTCCACTTCGTCCTGAGATGCGTTTTGGATGAGGTTGGTTTTATGAGCTTGAGACTGGGAAAGGCGGCAACGGGCTGGTTCCGACTTTTCCGGACTACCCTTAAGGGCAATTCAGGCATCTACACAGATGGTACGATTATTTTTCCGCGGACAACCGGCATGAACGTCAAAGCCTTGCTCATCGTCGGCGTCCATTCGCCGGTTGGGTCCCGTTCACCCATCACCGGGCGAATCGGCCCGCTTGAGGAAGCTGGTAGCCCTGCGCGGCCAGCCGGAAACCTGTGGAAGCTTCAGGGCGTGCCCCTCAGCGCGCTGCTCAGGCGTGTCTGGTCTTCAATGGTTGCTGATCACCTCTTTGGACATGCAGCTGAACTGGGTTTCTATTTTCTCTTCTCCTTGTTTCCAACCTTGCTGAGCGCCAGCTCAATCCTTGGATTGGCTGCGCGGTCGGCGCATCAGTTTTATGATCGAATTCTTCACTATCTGGCTCTGCTCATCCCGTCAGCGGCTTTTGGCACCGTGCTTGAGACGTTTAATCAAACCGCGGCGGCATCCACATCGCGCAAGCTGACGTTTGGCCTGATCGCGGCAATATGGTCCGCGTCCGTGGGCATATCGGCGATCCAGGACACGTTGAATGCAGTCTATAAGATCCAGGACAGCCGATCGTATATTCGCGCGAGGATCTATGCCATTGGACTTACGATCTTGTTGTCTATGATTGTGACCGGGCTGCTGGCGTCGCTTCTCGGCGGCCATATTCTGGCCCTGCTCGCCTTCCGGCTCATCCGCTATCACGTCCTGGCCGTCGCGGCGGCGGTATCGGCCAGGGCGATCGCTTGGATCATTGCCACTGTATTGCTGACGTTGACCTTTGCAGTTATCTATTACTGGGCCCCTGATAATAAGCAGCGACGCTGGCAATGGCTCACACCGGGTGCAACGATTGGTATTGTCGGTTGGCTGGTCGCCTCAGTCGGCCTGCGCATCTATATTCATCTCTTCAATAACTTCACCGTGACGTATGGGTCGCTTGGTGCAGTGATTATCCTGCTGACGTGGTTTTATATCACCGGCCTGATGCTTCTTGTGGGCGCCGAGATTAATAGCGAGATAGAAGCGGCAGTGATCGAAAGCAGCGAGAAAGCGAGCAAGCTCGCGCAAGCGGGAGGCCAGGACAATAGCCTTTTGGCGAACTGATCGAGACAGAAGCCTCCTCCTGTGGCTGCGCATGCTGGCCAGCCGCAGGAGGAGGCCAAGCTAGATGGAGAGAGTCAAAATACGGTTGAGGCGCTGAACAAATACCGCTGGATCCTGAAGCGGCACGCCTTCCATGAGCAGTGCCTGATCGAGAAGCAGCCATGCGGCGTCCTCTGATACAGCGTCGTCGTTGCGCGCCAGAAGCTTCTTGACGATCTCGTGATCGGGATTAATCTCAAGCGTTGGCTTGGCGGCGGGAATGTTTGCCTGCCCCATGGCGCGCAGCATCTGCTGCATCTGCAGCGAAGGCTCTTGCTCATCGCTGATGATGCACGAAGGGCTGTCGGCCAGTCGCACAGAAGCCCGGACATCTTTCACCCGATCGCCCAGTGTGGCTTTCAGTTTTTCAAGAAGAGGCTTGAGCGGCTCCGCCTTGTCCGGCTCGGCTTCGTCCTTCAGATCCTCGCTGGTCGACGCCTTGTTGACGGCTTTGAGATCGGTTTCGTCGTATTTGTCTATGCCGGCAAAGACAATTTCATCTACATCGTCATCCAGGATGAGGACTTCAATGTCCCTTTTCTTGTAGATCTCCAGCAGAGGCGATGAGCGTAAAAGTGTCTCCGTGCCGCCGGAGATGTAGTAGATGCTCTTCTGGCCGTCTTTCATGCGCGACTTGACGTCTCGAAAGCTGGTCAGGCCTTCGGCCTTGGTCGATTTGAACCGGACCAGTTCAAGCAGCGTCTCGCGGTTGGCGTAGTCGCTGTAAATGCCTTCCTTGATGGGGCGATTGAATTCGGTGATGAACTTCAAGTACTCATCAGGTTGGTTGCCGGCGATGTTCTTGAGCTCAGTGAGAATCTTCTTGACGCTCGCCGATCGGATGCTGGCCAACACCCGATTCTGCTGCAGGATTTCGCGGCTTACGTTGAGAGGCAGGTCTTCACTGTCGATGATGCCGCGGACGAAGCGCAGGTATTGCGGGAGCAGGTCCTTGGAGTCGTCCATGATAAAGACGCGTTTGACATAGAGCTTGACGCCGACCTTGTACTCGGCCTGATAGAGATCGAGCGGCGCTTTGGAGGGGACGAAGAAGAGCGTGGTATATTCCAGGCTGCCTTCCGCCTTCGTATGAAACCAGAAGAGCGGGTCTGCCCAGTCGCCGGCGATCGACTTGTAGAGTTCCTTGTAGTCCTCATCCTTCAATTCGCTCTTAGGCCGCTGCCAAAGGGCGCTGGCCACGTTCACCTGTTCGGTGACGCGCCTCTTGAGCGACTTCTTCTCGCTTTCATCCCACTCGCTTTTTTCGTAGGTAAGGAAGATGGGAAACGCGATGTGATTGGAGTACTTCTTCACTATCTCCTGCAGGCGCCATCCGTTGGCATACTGCTTGCCCTCATCGTTGAAGTGAATCAGCACGGTTGTTCCGGCTTGGGAGCGTTCGGCAGGTTCGATCTCGTACCCGGTGGTGCCGTCACTGATCCAGCGCCAGGCTTCTTGTTCCCCGGCCTTGCGTGAGGTCACTTCAATGCGGTCGGCAACCATGAAGACACTGTAAAAGCCGACGCCGAATTGACCGATAAGATTTGAGTCGCGCTTGGCGTCGGCTGAAAGCTGGGCGAGAAAGATCTTGGTGCCTGAACGGGCAATGGTGCCGAGGTGCGATACGAGGTCGTCCTGATTCATGCCGATCCCGGTATCGGCGATACTGAGAGTCTGGTTGGCCTCGTCCAGCTCCAGATCGATGCGCGGACTGAAGGGAAGAGATTTCAAGGCGTCGTCCGTCAGCGTGAGATGGCGCAGCTTGTCGAGCGCATCGGAGGAATTTGACACCAACTCGCGGAGAAAGATCTCCGGATGGGAATAAAGCGAGTGGATGATCAGTTGCAGGAGTTGACTCACTTCAGTTTGAAATTCATGCTTTGGCATAGTTCTAGATGCTCCAATTTAGGTCGATTCTAAATGAGCCCTCGGGGGGTAGTCGAGCCGGTGGCCTGTTGCCGGGCGGGGTTCATTCGATTGGGAGAATCATCATAGCCGCCTGTTCGCTATGGCCTCAGCGGCCGTCGCTTGCCTGATGCACAAGTCGATTGAGGCGCCGATGCCGATCCCAACCCAATAGGCGAGGATATCCCATGCGGAATAGATGCGGCCGAGAAGAAGGATGCCGGGAACCGTGAGGCGAAAGGCATTGACGGCCGGGCTCTGATAGAGCTTGAAGAATTCAACCCCGGTGGCGGCGGCTCCAGAAAGGATGGCGACAACGATGACCTGCCAGCGGGGAAGCAGCGTTGAAAGCACCCAATAGATCATCAGCGCCCACAGCATCGATCCGCCATATTTGACGACCGATTGCGGAAGGCCAAGCGGGGCAAATCGTACCGCCAGGCCCCCGAGCGCCGTCCCGCCGGTGAGCGCCGAGGAAACAAGGAGACTACGGGACGGCTTGATGCCCATGATCATCGATGGTAGTTGGGATAAGCCGGCCGTTCCGGTTCTCTCGCCGGTTGCTTGGCCAGGTTTTCAAGAGCGATCGAAACCGCCTTCTCCAGTTGCGGATCATGACCTTCAGACACCGCCTTGGGGTCCTGATCGACCACGACATCTGGATCGACGCCGTGATTCTCCACATCCCACTCTCCCTGGGGTGAGAAGAAGGCGACGCTGGGCGAGGTCACATGTCCTCCATCCATCAGCACGGGAATTTGGCTGATGCCGACCAGCCCGCCCCAGGTACGCTTGCCTACCAGGACACCAAGTTTGGCCTGTTTGAAGAGCCAGGGAAGGGCATCGCCGCCGGAGCCGGAGAACTCATTGGCGAGCATGACCTTGGGGCCGTAGATGCCGGCGTTTGGAGTGTGTTCGATGTTCCCGTAGCGAGGCGCCCAGTAGGACTCAATGTGACGGGCCAGTACCTCAACAAAGTAGTCGGCCACCTGGCCGCCGCCGTTGAAGCGCTCGTCGATGATCGCGCCCTGCTTTTCCGTCTGGGCAAAGTAGTAGCGATTGAAGTTGGTAAAACCGCCCTCGCCGGTATCAGGCAGGTAGATGTAGGCCAGCTTGCCGCCGGAAAGCTTGTCAACCTTTTCCTGGTTGCCTTCGATCCAGTCAATGTTGCGCAGAGTCGCCTCGCTCGAGACGGGAATGACAGAAATATCGCGCGGGTTTTTGCCGTCGGCGCTTGCTACTCGAAGACTGATGACCTTTCCGGCCGTGCCTTCGAGAGGCTTTTGGATATCGACCGAAGCATCGAGGTCAAGTCCGTTGATGGCCAGAATGCAATCGCCGACGGCAAGATTTAAGCCGGGCTGCGCGAGGGGAGCTTTCACGTCGGGATTGAATTTTCCGCCGGTATAGATCTTCCCAAGGCAATAGCGATTGTTATTGATCGCGTAGTCGGCTCCCAACAGACCGCCCTGGACATGAGGACCAGAGGGAATCTCGCCCCCATTTCCGCGCAGATGCCCGACCGAGAACGCGCCCAGCATCTCCTGGAAGATGTAGTTCAGATCGGAGCGTGATGCGATTGATGCGACGTACGGCTCAAAACGGCGCTCGTCGGCAACCGTGTCGGTGCCGTGGTAATGAGGGTCGTAGAAGTAGGAGCGCTCAATGCGCCAGACCTCGTGGTACATCTGCATCCACTCCTCAGCCGGGTCCACGTGGACCTTGAGGTCGGCGAAGTTCAGCGTGCCTTCGCCGGGCTTCACGGGCGCGTTGGCCGGCACGATCACCCAACTGGGAGGGCCGCCGCCTTCTACGGAGCCCGGAACGCGGCTGGAGATTGACAGCAGCATCTTCTCCCCGTCGGCTGAAAGCGCGAAGCTGTCAACGCGGTCAGCGAGCTTTTCTGTCTTGCGGTCTTCTAACATCCATCGACTGAGCGTCGGTGCGCCGCCGGTGGTGCCGGCCGGATCCATATTCTCGAGAAAGTAAATACTCCCCTTTTTCCCGGCCTCAAGCTGGAGATAATCAGCGGCCGGCAGCGGCAATGCGACGATGCGTCTTTCAATTCCCGCCAGGTCAACCTTGATGGGGGGCACGGTCTTCGGAGCCTCGTCGGCTTTTGGCTTTTCGTCGCCGGCCTTGGCTTCGTCCTTGGCCTTGGTGGCCTCCGCATCGGACGAAGCATCGGTCTCCTTCTTCGCTTCGTCCTTCTTCGCATCTTCCTTCTTTTCGGTGGAGG
>Ga0116129_1001293_pt1 | contig 14015 bp, 9 predicted proteins | sample June2015DPH_17_2_FD_89732 | JGI IMG/M metagenome (GOLD analysis project Ga0116129, IMG submission 89732) | Peatland microbial communities from SPRUCE experiment site at the Marcell Experimental Forest, Minnesota, USA - June2015DPH_17_10 | ecosystem: Environmental > Terrestrial > Soil > Wetlands >...
CCGACAACGCGACGAGAGTAGCCTTCCACCACGTTCAACTCGCGCTCGCCTTGAGCGAGGGCCGGGCGGACCCGGAGCGGCACCTGGTCGAAGCCCTGGCGAGGCGCTTCCAAAAGCCCCATCGAGTCTCGCCCGAGGAGTTCGACCGATGGGACGACGAATACGCGGCTGCCGTGCGGCGCCTGCACTACGCCTATCCGGCTGACCACGACATCATGGCTCTGTTAGTCGAAGCCCTGATAACGAGAACGCCGCGCCGGCTGTGGGATGTAAAGACCGGATTGCCTGCGCGAAACGCGGATACCGTTGAGGCGCTTGCGATATGCGAGCGGTCGATCGTCTTGGCCGATCGGCAGGGAATTCCGCAGCATCCGGCAATCGTCCATCTGCACATTCATTCGCTCGAGATGTCCAACGAGCCCGAACGCGCGGCGAGATCCGCCGATGTGCTGTCGACTCTGTGTCCCGACGCCGGGCACATGAATCACATGCCCGCCCACATTTATGTTCTATGCGGCGATTACGACAAGGCGAAAATCGCCAGCGAAAAGGCAATCAGAGCCGACGACATGTATGCTCCTTTCGGAGGACCTTTCGACTTCTACATTACCGCGCGATGTCACGACCTCCATCTCATGATGTTTACGTGCATGTTCTTGGGACAATATTCACCTGCCGTCGCCGCGGCGGAGAAGATCAGGGAAATTTTGACCATAGATATTCTAGGGCTCCGGGATCGTTCGAAGCTGGTTATGACCACGGAGGGTTTTTACTCGATGAAGATGCATGTCCTCGTCCGGTTTGGACGATGGCGGGAGATAATCGAGGAGCCGGCGCCCGGCGATCGCAGTATCTTTGTGGTTTCGATACCGATGCATCACTACGCGAGGGCGATAGCGTACGCGACACTCAAAGATTTCGCGCGGGCCGAGGCGGAGCGCGAGCTGTTCCGCCTCACCAAGAGCCGTGTCCCGCCCTCGAGGCGCTTCCTCAGCAACTTCGCGTTGGATACCTTGGCGGTTGGCGAGGCCATGCTCGACGGCGAAGTGGAATATCACAAGGGCAATCACGAGGAAGCCTACAAGCATTTGCGGGAGGCTGTCCGCCGGGACGACAACCTCAGTTACACTGAACCCTGGGCGTGGATGCATCCGCCACGTCACGCGCTTGCGGCACTTTTGATGGAGCAAGGCCATTATGCAGAGGCCGAGGAGATCTATCGCGACGACCTGGGCCTAAGCGGCAGAATACAGCGTTGCGCGCAGCATCCGGACAATGTCTGGGCGCTCCATGGTCTGGTTGAATGCCTGCAACGGCGCGGAGACACGTTGGAATTGCCGATTCTTTCGTCGAAATTGGCTGCCGCTCTCGCGAAGGCCGACGTTCCGATCACCTCGTCCTGCATGTGCAGATTGAACGATCGCCCTCCACCGAAAGCGTGCTGCCGCCCACCCTAGGCGGGATGGCCTTTGCGCACCGGCGGCGCAATCGCGTAAATTTACGGGAGCCGAATATGACCGAGCTTACCGCCAGCTTACCCATGTACAACTTGCCGGAACTGGCGAATCGAAATACGGCCTTTTGGAAGGCGTTGTCCGAAGAAATCGACGTGGAACGCATCCCGGGGCTGCCAACTGAACTGTCATTCTCACGTCTCGCGGTACCCGAGGCCATCGGCAGGGAGGTCCTGTTCTCACAAACTTGCGGATATCCGCTGCAAACTGTCTATCGCGGACAATTTACGTTGCTCGGAGTGCCGACCTACGATTTCCCCGGCTGCGGCGCCGCGTCGCATAGGGCCTTCATCATCGTTCGAAAGGATTCCGACCTCAATTCCATCGAAGACCTGCGCGGCTCAAGATTTGCGCTCAACAGCCGGCATTCGAATTCTGGAATGAATCTTCCGAGGATCATGCTGGCGCGGCGCGGTATCACGGCGCCATTCTTCGGGTCCGTCACCGAAACCGGCTCTCATACGGAAAGCATAAGGCGAGTTGCCGCGGGCGACCTGGATGCCGCTTCGATCGATTGCGTTACTTACGGCTTCTTCAACGACTGCCGCCCAGACGAGGTGAGCGCGCTGCGCGTACTGGATGAAACTCCGGAAAGTCCGGCTATTCCGTTCGTGACGTCCGTTGCAACGGCCGCCGGCCAAGTTGATGCGTTACGGTCGGCCTTGCTGCGCCTGGCCAACGATCGGAGCCGTAAGTCGGCGGTCAGGGGACTACACATCGAAACGATAACGGCGGTCGAAATTTCAGCCTACCAGCTCGTGATGGACTACGAACGCGAGGCGGCCGATCGAGGTTATCCCGAACTCGCATGATGTTGTAAACACGTCGCGTGGAGAAGGGCCGCGGCATCGCGGGAGAATCGCATTATTCGCCGCATTGATGTTCGCGGTGGTGAGGCCGCCCGATGATGTCTTCGCGCTCAGATCTCATGCTATTGGCGGCGCCGAACTCGCGTCGAAAAGTGTAATAAGCCCTTGATTAATGTATGTTAACGTGATGTCAGTCTTGAAAAATTTGCAAATCGTTGTGTGGATTCATATGACAACGCAGAATGCCCGCTACGGCTAACGCCGACATTCGCGGGCGAAGCAACAGAGATGAGCGACACCGGCAGACGCCCTGACCGGATGGGTCCTAGAAACTCATCCCCGACCTTGATGTTCGAGAAGGTCTTGCGGGCCTTTGCGGAGGGCGACATCCATTATGCGGATGTTCAGCTCGACCTGAAGCGGCTGCTCATCGGCGGTGCATCGCCGGAGAAGCTGCTCGAAGTCCTGCAGCGTTGGGAGTTGATCGACCCGCTGCAGGAATACGCCCGTGAGGGTATCGTCCGTCACCTCAATGAGGCGATAGAAGTTGCCGCGGCGCAGAACGCGAACCTGTATGCGGCGCCGGATCAAAATCAAGCAGCAGAGTCACCGCCCGCGGCGCTTGCGCCGGGCCCGATCGACCGGGATGCGGGATCAGTCGCTACCGCACGCATTGCACAAGCACGGCACTCGCTCGATGAGCGCGATGCTCAGCTCACCGCGCTGCAGAAGGAGCATGCGAAAATCGCCGCCGCGCTCGAAGCGCGTGCAAAAGCTGCCGAGACGGAGCTGAAGGCGGCCCGGGCGCGCATCGACACGGTGACGGCGGATTTGAAGGCCAGCCACGCCGCGGCGGCCGCGCTCAGTGCACAGCGCGAACGCGGCGACTCTCACCTGGCTGCCGTGCGTACTGAATTAGGCGCCGTGCAGGCCCGATCGAGTTCCTATCTCGAGGTGCTGCAAACCCACGAATGGCGCCGTGAATTGGCAGCGAGCGCCGACGCCGAGGCAGCGGGAATCGAAACGCAGCGAGCGGCGGATTTGCCGGTCACGGCGCCGGTCCGGCCACGCGAGCCGTCCGCGAAAATCGCGCCATTGGCCGCACGGCAGTCAGCACCGCGGGCAGCGTTGCAATCCGAACGCGCCGCTCGAAGTGCGAAGTCCCCGCCGGTCAAGCGAGACGAGTTTTGGAAGCGCGGCGCGATTGCACCGGCGGCCGGGCTCGGCGTTGCCATTCTGGTGCTCGTGTTCGTCTTCTGGTTCTTTGCCCATCGGGCACCTGCGCCGACGCCGGTGACAGCGCCCGCAGTCGTATCCGTTGTTGCCCCCGAACCTGGCACGGCCATCCGCGACTGCCCGACCTGTCCCGGCATGACGCTGCTGCCCGCGGGCCGATTCAAGCAAGGATCGGCCGGCACCGACAGTGGCTCATCGTTCGACAAGCCGCAGCACTGGGTGGTCATCGGGCGTCCCTTCGCCATGTCCACGAATGTCGTCACCCTGGACGAATTCCGGGAGTTCATCACGGCCACCGGTCACGACATGCAGGGCTGCGACGTCTACGACGGCGAGTGGAAGCATCAACCGCAGAGCAGTTGGGAAAATCCGGGCTTCGTGCAAACCGGATCGCATCCCGTCACATGTACGTCCTGGGCCGATGCCCAGGCCTACGCGGCGTGGTTATCGACGAAAACCGGGCATCGATACAGGCTGCCGAGCGCATCGGAGTGGGAATATGCCGCGCGCGCCGGCGGCGAGGCCGAGCATCCGTGGAATCCCGACGGATTGGGCGCCTGTGCAAGCGCGAACGTGGCCGACCAAAGCGCGGCACGCCGCTATCCTGGGTGGACTGTATTCGGCTGCGATGATGGCCATGTCTTCACGGCACCCGTCGGCTCGTTCAAAGCGAGCGCATTTGGCTTGAACGATATGTTGGGGAATGTCTTTCAGTGGACCGAGGATTGCTGGCACGAGGATTACAAGAGCGCGCCGATCGATGGCTCGGCGCGCACGGACGGCGAGTGCTCCGAGCGCGAGCTGCGTGGGGGCTCATGGTTCACCACCCCGGCCTTCGTGCGCGCCAGCTACAGAAACCACTTCGCTGCGAACTACCGGACCAGCAGCGTGGGAATTCGGCTGATCAGGGACCTTGCACCATGACCTTGCGTGTCTCGGTGGTGGCGTGCTTGCTTTTGTCCATGGCTGCATGGCCGTGGGCTGTGGCAGCGGCGGCCGCAGAAGCCTCGGCAGCGACGATCAAGCGTGACTTTGAGGCCTGTCGTGCGCACGCGAATATAGACGCCTGCTACGACGCACTGCGCTGGAAGCCCAGTGATCCTGCGCTTCTCGTCGCCTTGGGAGATGCCCAGCTACGCGCGCACCGGACGGCGGACGCGCTTCGCACCTATAAACGCGCCGCCGACGTTGCACCGAACACGCCCGGTCTGGCCGCGAAGATCAGCGCGGCCGAGGCGCGGCCGACCGTCAAGCGCGTGCCGGGAAATGCCGTTCACGCCGACCCAGGCAAGCGCTTCTCCAATGCCGCTCCGGAAGCGCAATCGCATTGACCGCTGCATCCTGTCGGCCCTTATCCTGTCGGCGAGGGCCGTCAGAAAGTCAGGCGAGCCGCTGTCAGGAATTCAATTGCAAAATTGTGGGCAGCCCCGTTATATAGACGGATCGAAGTTGCTAGCAATGCATGCTACCTTGACTCCAACGGTGAAGACACGGAGGCAGAATGATGGTTACGAAACGCGAATCCCCCGGCAAGAAAACGACGAAGCGAAAGACGGTGGCAGCGGCGCCCGAGTTGACGGACGGCGCGGCGATTGCGGTGCTGGAATCGGCGACGACCGCTTCCATGAGCATCGATCCGGAAGTCCGGCGACAGCTCGTGGCGGCGGAGGCGTACTTCCGGGCCGAAAGGCGTGGATTTGCCGCGGGCAACGAACTTGAAGATTGGGTGGCCGCTGAAAGAGCGGTGGACTCGCGTCTACGGCAGACGCTGGTAGCCTAGCGGCAGAAGTGCCGAAGCTAGCTCCCGCCTCGGCAGCGCAGAAACCGGGCAAGCAAGGACTCGTGCGCCTCGCCAGAGACGGGCCCGACGCGGACCCATTCCAGCGCCAAGGCGTCCAGTTCATCGACACTCGCCTCGCCGTGCTGTCCCATATGCCGGACCAGCCGTTGTACCTGGTGGTTTCGACGCAAAGCCTGATCCTCCGGCGGTGTCGGTAGGTCGGCGAGAATTTCGCTGCGGATGCATAGCATCCTCAGTGCAGTCTCGTGCGCCGCTGCGTCGTGGCCGTTCGCGGCACGCGCTTTCGCCCAGGCCTCGTCGAGCGCCTGAGCGCCGCCCTTGGGCCAATGCTGAACGCCGGCGATGAATTCTTCCGCCGCCTGTTTGAGCGATGCACTGTCGGCGGATGCGGCGTCTTGTGCCGCTGCCCAGCCGTAGGCCTGTATGCGCCGGGCGGCCTCGAGCAGGTTGGCGAACGACTGCTCCTTGTCGCGCGCCCGCTGGCGCAGGAGATTGGACTGGCAAAGCTTGAGCGCGCGCTCGAATCGATCGTGCAGCGCGCGCTGCTCCGCTCTGGGCATTTCGCCCAGCGCCTCGAAGGCGGCACGCCACTGCGGAATCTTCCCCACACCCTCCAGCAGCGCGGGCCCCGACCGGCCGGCGGCCATTTCCGCCTCGTCACATAGCGCTACGGCTTGCACCTTGTTGGCTTCGAGGGCGGCGGCGTACTCCGCATGGGCCTGCTGGCGCTTTTGATAGACGGCATCGCAGTGTTCGCGAAACTCATTCCACAATCGCTGTTCCTGATCGCGCGGCGCCGTACCCACGTCCTTCCACTGCAGCTGCAGGCGTTTCACCGCATCCACGGCCTCGCGGCTGTCCTCCTTGGCGAGCAATGCTTGCGCACGCTGGATGAGGGTTTTCTTCTGCGCCACATTCTCTGCATACCACGCATCGAGCCGAGCCTGCAGCCGGCCGAGTGCGGCGTCGAATTCCTCCTGCACGGCGAGCCCGGCCGCGCGGTCCACGGGAAAATGCTGCCGCCATTCCTGCCGAGCCTCGCGCAGCACGGCCGCCACCGCCCGCCAGTCCGGATGCTCGCCGCTCTGCGCCATCTCAAAGGCGCGGAGCCGCTCGAGCACGACGCTGCGCTTTTCGAGATTCTCCAGCCGCAATTTAGCCTGCGCTTCGAAATATTCGCGGCAGGGCTGATAAGCGCTCACCGAGGCTTGGTGAAAGCGCTGCCAGTCCGCCTCCGAATCGCTGATGACGCCCTTGCTGATGGTCTTCCATTCCTCTTGCAATTGCTTGATCCGATCGGCGAGAGCTTTCGGTTCCTCGGACGATCCGATGAGTGCTTCCATTTCCTGGATCAGTTCGGCGCGCTTGGGCGCCACGGCGTGCTCCTTCCATTCCTTGAATTCGTTCAGTTTCGCGTCGAGCTGCTGCACCTGGCTCGTGAGATGAGCGGGCACGGCCGGCATCGCCTGCAGCTTCTCCTCGATGGCACGGCGCAGCCCGGATGCCTGTCCTGTATTTCCGTCGCGCAGCGCACCATTCGCCTTGCCGATCAGAGCGCCGATCTGTCGCAGGACCAGCGCCTCGGTGGCCAACTTCTCGGAGCGGGCCTTCTGTTCGGCTTCGCGGACCGTTGCCGCTTCCGCCGCCGCCTGGGCCGCGGCTTCGCTGCGGAGCAGGTCTTCTTCGGTGGCATGAGCCGCGGCTTCTGCCTGAGCCGCGCGCAGCGCCGCCTGATGCGCCGCGGCCGCCGCTTGCTCTGCCAGCTGCCGCTCATGCGCCCCGATGACCTCCCGGCAGGCCTCCATGCCCCGATGCACCCGCTCCCGGGCTGCGGGTTTCGCCTGCGACTCGAGAGTTTTCCACTGCGCCTCGAATTGCCGCAGGGACGGCGCATACAGCGCGTCGTACATGCGATGACTGTGCCGCTCGAGCGCTGCACCGAGCGCATCGACGTCGCTTTCGATCTGCGTGATGCGCTGCTCTTCGGCGCGCAGGGCATCGCACTTCTGCTTGATGATCTTGTAGACGCTCTTGTCCTTGCCGCGCAATTGTTTGAGAAGTTGCTTGAGCTCGGTGGGATCTTCGATGGTCTGCGCCGCGAGCTGGCGTATGCGGCTGGAGGAGCCCTCGATGACGAGAGCCGCGACTTTACGCGGATCGTGGATCAAGGCGAGCACCCGCGGCAGGTGAGCGGGATCGCCGCTCAACCCGGCAATGGGCAGCAGCGCCGAGGTGTTTTCGGTGGTTGCGCAAAGGCTGCCGAAATCGATTGCTCCCGCATCGAGCAGTTGGGCTATGCGCTCCTGCGCGGTCAGTTCGAGGCTCGCGCTCGCGGGAGGGGGAGGTGAGGTGCCCTCCAAGCCTGCGAGCTTTCTCAAAATTTCGCCGTCTTGCAGCTTGCGTATGGCCGCTGCGCGCAGTGCCTCATCGTCGGCGGTGCCCTTGTCCTGGCCCAGGGCCGTGGCGTTGATCAGTTCCGGCGATCCCGAATCGAGCGCTGCGGCCCCGTTTTCCGCAGTGGACGGGAGTGGGGGCGCGGAGCGAAACAGACGCGATAACGGCGCCACCAAGTGCATGAACCGCATAGATAAAGAGGCCTTTTCTCGTCAAAGTATGGGGTGAAATTATACGTCAAGGGCGCGGCTCAATGCGCTGGATGGGCTCGATTAAGCTGGACAGGGTATTACGGCCGAAATAGCAACGCCACGATGTTGACACGGTGGTTCACATCGTCAAACTAGCGGCCCTTACCGTGAAACCTAGCGTCACAGCCTTGCAAGAATTACCACGCCGAGCTCAACTCCGGGCACTGACGGGCCATTTTGGCTAAATCCCGCGCGGCACGTTTCAAGCTCCTGCGCTGGGGGGTGGCGTTCCTCATGGTGTGCGCCGTGCTCGCGATCGCGGGTGCCGTCTGGATCGCGCACCTGGACAGCGTCGTCACCCGGGAATTCCAAGGCCGGCATTGGTCCGTGCCGGCGCGCGTCTATGCGGCCTCGCTCGAACTCTACGTGGGTGCTCAGGTCTCGGCGACCGATCTCGAGGAGGAACTGCGCCGGCTGCACTACCGCCCCGGGGATCCGGCATCGGGCCCTGGGGTGTATCGACGGCGCGGTAACTCTTTCGATCTGCATACGCGCCGCGTGCGCTTCATCGACGAGCAGCGAGAACCTCAGCTGGTCTCGATCGGCGCGGACTCGAACTCGATCACGGGCCTGAAGCAGGGCGACGGCGCGGACTTGCCGGTGTTCCGCCTCGATCCGCCCGTGATCGGCAGCGTGTTCCCGATTCACGGCGAAGACCGGCTGGTCTTGTCGCCGGCCGACGTACCGCCGCTATTGCGCACGGGGATAAAGCTGATCGAGGACCGGCGCTTCGACGAGCATCCCGGCGTCGATGTGCTGGGCATGCTGCGTGCACTGTGGGCCGATCTGCGGGCCCGCCGCGTGGTGCAGGGGGGCAGCACGCTGACGCAGCAGCTCGTCAAAAATTACTTTCTGTCGGATGAGCAAAGTTTCCGCCGCAAGGTGACCGAGGCGTTGATGGCATTGCGGCTCGAGGCCCATTTCTCCAAGGAAGAAATCCTCGTGGCCTATCTCAACGAGGTGTATCTGGGCCAGGACGGCTCGCGTGCCATCCATGGCTTCGGACTCGGCAGCCAGTACTACTTCGCCAAGCCCCTCGACGAGCTCGACGTGGGCGAGCTCGCGATGCTGATCGGCCTGGTCAAAGGCCCCTCCTACTACGATCCGCGCAGGCACCCCGACCGCGCGCGCACGCGGCGCAACCTCGTGCTGCAGGAATTTGCGGATGCGCATTTGGCCGACGCCGACGCCGCGAAACGCGCGGCCGCCGCACCGCTCGGCTTGCGGCCGCCCGGTGGCGGCAGTTACGTGCCGGCCTATCTCGATCTGGTGCGGCGTCACTTGAAGCGCGACTACGCGGATGCGGATCTCGCCGCCGCGGGACTGTCCGTGTACACCAGCCTCGATCTGCGCGCGCAGGCGGCCGCGGAGCACGCACTGACCGCGAATCTCAAGCGCCTCGATGCCATGAGCCATGCGCGCGGCGACCCCATCGAAGGGGCGGTCATCGTCGCCGAGCCGAACAGCGGCGACGTGGTGGCGGTGGTGGGCGGCCGCGACCTGGGCAGCGACGGTTTCAATCGCGCGCTCGACGCTCGCCGGCCGATCGGCTCGCTGGTGAAACCCGCGGTGTACCTGACCGCAATCGAGACCGGGCGCTACAACGCGGCCACCATCATTCAAGACGTACCCGTGGAACTCAAACTCAGCGACGGCAGCGTATGGGCGCCGCAGAATTTCGAGCGCGACGTCAACGGCCCGGTACCGATGGCGCGGGCGCTGGCCGAGTCCCTGAACCTGGCGACGGTGCATCTCGGGCTCGATCTCGGCCTGCCCAAGGTGGTCGACACGCTGAAGCATCTGGGCCTCGCGACTACGCCGCCTCTGAATCCTTCGCTGTTGCTCGGGACGGTGGAGATGACGCCGCTCGAGGTCGTGGAGGTCTATACCTCGCTGGCGAACGGCGGTTTCCGTGCTCGATTGCGCGCGGTTCGAGCCGTCCTCGATGAGCACGGCAAGCCGCTCAAGACTTTCAAGGTGCAGGTCGAGGAAGTGGCGCCGGCTGCCGCCGTCTACCAGCTCGATCGCATGCTGACACTGGTGACCACGCACGGTACCGGCCGAGCTGCGGCGGCGCGCCTGCCGCGGGGCATCGTCATTGCCGGCAAGACCGGCACGTCTTCCGATACCCGGGACAGCTGGTTCGCGGGATTCACGGGCAGCTACCTGGCGGTCGCCTGGGTGGGCTATGACGACAATCGCGTCACGGGCCTTACGGGCGCGGTGGGTGCGCTGCCGGTGTGGGCCGACACGATGGCAAGGCTCAAGTCCGCTTCTTTCGAACCGGTGCCCCCGGAACTCGTCGAGGATCGCTGGATCGGCTACATGGATGGGCTGGAAACCACACCGGCCTGCGGTGGAAACGCCGTCCTCATTGCGGTGCCGAAGGGTACGGTGTTGCCCGCAAAGTCCGGCTGCAGTTCCGCGGCCACAGCGGCCTCGCCAACCCCCACCGTGGGTGAGAAAATCAAGACATGGTTCAAAAACATCGCTCACTAAGCACCCTCGCGGCCGCCCTCGCCGCCGTAGCGCTGCTCGGCGGCTGCTCGCTGCTGTCGCCGCGCCCGACGCAGCCGAGTAATGGATCTGCATCGCCATCACCGCAGCCGCAGTCCTCGGGCTCGCTGCCGTCGAGCCCTGCGCCTCCGCCCGCGCCGCCCGTTGCGCCGGCGCTGCCGCCTCCGTCGCGCGAAAATCACCTGTCTCCCGCGACTCACTCATTGGTGACGCAGGCGCGCACGCAAATATCTCACGGCGATCTCGACGGCGCCTCGGCGACTTTGGACCGCGCCTTGCGCATCGAGCCGAACAATCCTCTACTGTGGATCGAACGCGGGCGGCTGAGGCTCGCGGAGAGCGACCCGCATCAGTCTGAGGGTTGCGGGCGCAAGGCGCTGGCACTGGCGAGCGGCGATCGCGGCACGCAGGCTCAGGCTGGCCGCTTGCTGGCGGATGCGCTGCGCGCGCAGGGACGCAATCCCGAGGCAATCGAGGTCGAGCGTCAGCCGTTCATGCATTAGTCCCTCGGGCGGATACTCTCACCGCTCCACACCACTGCGCCAAGCGGACCGAATCTGCTGCTCATTCGGTGATCTACATCCTGCGCGGTGATGTACGTCGGCCCAATGCGCACGGCCTGGGGGGACTAAGAAGCTGGACGCCAACTGCTGTCTTTACGTTGGCGTCCAGCTTCTTAGTCCCCCCAGGCCGTGCGCCGTGTGACGGGTCAACATCACCGTGCAGAGGTACCAGTCAGACGGGCCCCTGGCGATTTTCCGGAAAGCTCAGAGTCTGGAAGCGGCTGGCGGCGGCTTCGCCCAGCTTCTTCTGCGCGCGGATTTCATTGACGAGTTCGAGTGCGGTCTTGGGCGAGGGCGGCAGTTCGGCGTCGCAGGGTTGCAGCGGCGTCATGCGTTCACCCCAGCGGATCAAATGTGCGGACAGCGTCAGACCGCCTCCGAATGCCGGCATCAGCACGAGCCCGCCGGGCGGCACGCGGCCTTCTTCCACGGCCTCGACCAGTGCCACGGGTGCCGTGGCCGAACTCATATTGCCGTACTTCTGTACCGTCAGGTACACCTTGTCCGGCGCCGCGCCGGCGCGCTTTGCAACGGCGTCGATGATGCGCAGGTTTGCCTGATGAGGCACGACCAGCGCGATATCGTCCATGGTGACGTGCGCGCGGCCCATGACATCGAGGCTGGCCTCGCTCATGCCCTGCACGGCCTTGCGGAAGATTTCCTGGCCGTCGAAGTCCCAGCTGGTTTGTCCGAACTGCACGCCGAGATTGGCGTACATGGTGCCCATGCCGCGCACGCGCAGGATGTGCCGCGCGTCCGCATAGCACTGCAGCTTCTCGGCGATCACCCCCGTCTCTTGCTCCGACGCCTGCAGCACCATTGCGGCGGCGCCGTCGCCGAACAGCACGGCCACATTGCGGTTGTCCCAGTCCATGTACTGGGAGATCAGTTCGACGCCGATCACCAGCGCGTTCTTGACGATGCCGCTCTTGATCATCGACGACCCGATCGACAGCCCATACATGAAGCTGGTGCAGGCCGTGTTGACGTCGAACGATGCCGCTCGGGACGCGCCGATGCGCTGCTGCACCCCGGAGGCGCTGTTGGGCACCGTTTCATCGTTGCTGCAGCTGCCGTAGATGACGAGTTCGATGTCCTCGCCCGACATGCCGGCGCAGGCGATGGCGCGGCGCGAGGCGGTGATGGCCAGTTCTATCCCGGGCACATGAGAGATGCGCCTCTCCTGCATGCCGGTCCGCGTCCTGATCCACTCATCGTCGGTGGGCAGAAAGGTGGCGAGATCGTGATTCGTCAGGATGGACGGCGGCAGGCACTTGCCCCAGCCGACGATGGCTGCGTGAGTCAATGGATTTTCCCCCAAGGCCCTTTAATATGGTGGGCATTGTCGCCGATATGGGCGCCACCCGCACGCCTCCTAGTAATCCTAGTACCTCGTCAAGAAAGTCCTTCCGCATTGGTAGGAGTGGAAGGAGGCTGGGGTGAGGGGTATCCCGTCCCCTTTCATCAAGATTTATGAAAGGGGACGCCGCGCAGATCAATGCTGACACGGTTGGCAACGCCACAAGCCCACAAAATCTGTCCATAACGTAGCTAACGGGATAAGCCTGCTCGGCGGCGGCATTACGGCGTATCGATGCGAAGCAGGACCTGCAGTGGATAACCCGCGGCACCTTCGAAAAACGCACGGTCCAGAGCCAGATGCTCTTCGGTTACCTTCAGTTCAATGATTTTGGGGAGTGTTCGGAACCCGGCCGCGGCCAAGGCGTTGAAATAGTCGGCAAAGGTCTTATGCATGTAACTCACGGGAACGGCCTTGCCGTCCCGTCTCCAGATGTACCCCTCATAGGACTCATCGACACCGGCAAAGTAGTCTCTTCCCTTTGAGTCGAAGTAAACGGGCTTCTCCAGAGGGCGGATATAGGGCAGAAATGGGTGAGGTACTGTGAATATGAAACGACCACCCGGAGCGAGGCGCGAATGCACGGAGCGGAATAACGCGGTCATTTCGGCGCAGCTCAAATAGCTGACCATAAACACGGCGATCACCCGGTCGAATTGCTTCCGCGGATAATCCTGAAAATTCGCGGCATTGCCGCTCACGAAAGTCATCGGGCACGGCGCACCGCGCGCGGCAGCCCGTTGTGCACGCCCGACCATTTCGTTGGAGATATCGATGCCGAATACCGACTGTGCGCCTGCCTGCGCCACCAGACGGGCAATGTATCCTTCTCCGCACCCCAAATCCAGCACATGCTGGCCTGTCACGGGCGCGAGTTCCTGCAGTACGAGCGGTCTGGCCGTGAAATCCGAGAGGATCAAGGGCTCCTGCCGGGCCCACTGGTCTGCGTTCTGATCGAACATTCCAGCGATAGAATCAGTATGCATGACATTCCCTTCGGCCACGAGTGTTCACGAACGGCCGCGAAGCCACGCGGCCATGCGTTGCCGTATATATCCGCGGTAGTCTTTGTTGGTCCGCAATCGAGGCAGTGCTTGATGAGCACGGCCCGCTCGATCCGGGATCGGCAATTGCGACGCCAGCTGGGCTTGGATCTCTTGCAAGTGCGACGCTCGGGTCGCGATAGAGGCGGGCAGTTTCGCGGTCGGCACGACCACTCCCTGCAAGGGATCGTCGGTGCGCGGAACCGTGAGCGTCAGTGCCGCGCCGACGTCCTGCGCTGCTGCATCGCGCGCCGTCAGCGGGGCTAGCTGCCAGCGCCGCTCGATGGTCTTGAGTATGGAGGTGTGATCGAGGGGCATGGTTCCGGGCGCTACACGGAAGACCGAGCCGGCGGCAATCAGGGGTGAGACGAGGACCGTGGGTACGCGAACCCCGAAGCGCTTGAAATCGAATGCATATTCGCCCGCGGAATTGTCCGGCGGCACCGCGCCCACAGGCGGAGGGACGTGATCGTAGCAGCCGCCATGCTCGTCGTACGTGATGATGAGCAGGGTTTCATTCCATGCGG
>Ga0116129_1001294_pt1 | contig 13999 bp, 11 predicted proteins | sample June2015DPH_17_2_FD_89732 | JGI IMG/M metagenome (GOLD analysis project Ga0116129, IMG submission 89732) | Peatland microbial communities from SPRUCE experiment site at the Marcell Experimental Forest, Minnesota, USA - June2015DPH_17_10 | ecosystem: Environmental > Terrestrial > Soil > Wetlands...
AAGGACGGAAAAGTCGATACCGATTCGCTGGCGAAGCTAGAGGGCAAAGGGAATGCGGAGCTGAGCGCTACCGCAGACTTTATTGCGGGCAAATTTGAATTCGATCATGGCAACGTTGATCAAGCGCGCCGTTATTTCGACAGCGCTCTGCGCTTCCAGGCCGAAAATTCCACGGTCCTTATTTATTATGCGGCGCTGCTGGTTCGAACAGGGAATCCATCGCAGGCTCTGAGCTTCGCTCAACGGGCTGTGGCTGCGGCGCCGAACTCTCCGGATGCCTATACCGTGTTGGGCTACGCTCAACAGGCTTGCGACCGCACCAACGATGCGGTCGCTTCGTGGAAGCATTCGCTCGAACTGCGTCCTGATGCCAACGTGCAGCAATATCTGGCCAAGGCGCAGCGCGAGCAAAGTGCCGAGACTGACTTCGCGCAGCGCGAGAGCAGCCACTTTGTGTTGCACTATGAGGGCAAGCAGACTTCCGAGGCATTTCGCGAGCAAATCCTGGCCGCGCTTGAATCCGATTATGACGATCTAGCTCGCGATTTGGGAACGCCGCCCCACGACAATATTTTGGTGACGCTTTATACCGAGCAGGCTTTTTTCGACGTAACGCGCGCGCCCTCGTGGACGGGAGCGCTGAATGATGGCAAGCTACGCATCCCAATCAACGGGCTAAGCACACTTACGCCCGAACTGGCGCGAGTTCTGAAACATGAACTGGCGCATTCATTCATCAATCAGATTTCAGCCGGGCGTTGTCCTCCCTGGCTTCATGAAGGAATTGCGCAATTGCTCGAACCTAAGTTGCTGGGCGGCGATGGGCATCTGTTGGCACAGCTTTTCAAGTCGCAACGAAACATCCAGCTGAATGTGCTTGAGGGGAGCTTCATGCGCTTGTCCGGCGGGCAAGCGACCTTGGCTTATGCGGAGTCGCTAGCAGCCGTTTCGTATATCAATGACACATACGGAATGGGCGACATCCAAAGAATTCTCCAGCGGCTGAGCGAAGGAAGCTCAACCGAGGCAGCTCTGCGGGCTACCATCCATTCGGATTACGGCCAGTTGGAAGCCGATCTGGCGAAGTATCTTAGCGATAAATATGGGGAGTAGGTCGATAGAGTGGAATAGATTGTGAGTGAGAATCGCTTGGAGCAACGAAGAGGATAAAAAGCTTCGCCGGCTCTACTTCAGTTCCGCCAGCTTTTGGGTTGCGAGCTGTCCGGCTTCGGAGCTGGGATTGTCTTTCTTGATCTGCTCGTAAAGACGTTTGGCGTCGAGGGGCTGGTTGCTGCTTTGATAAAGCTCCGCCAATTGCAGCTGAGCCGTTACTTTGCTCACCGACGTGGTGGGTTTGTTGATGAGTTCCTGATAAAGAGTGGTAGCCTCTTTTACGCGGTTGGTGTTGCCGTACAAAGTTGCCAGCGCCAGCTTGGCGATCGATGCCAGCTCTTTGCCACCACTGGAAGCCACGGCTTTAAAATCATTTTCTGCGGAAGTATTGTCGCCCTCGGTGGCTGAAGTCACGCCCAGGAAATACTTCGCCATATCGGCCGAGTGGGTATGCGGATATTTGTCGAGAATCGCCTGGAATTGTTTTTTAGCAACCTCCGCACGCTCCTTCGCGGAGGTATAGCTGGGAACTCCGGGTTGCGCGGGCGTGCCGGCAGGACGAAGCTGCGCCGAGAGAGTTCGAACGGCCTGCGTAAGGTCGAGGCTGGCTTTTTCGTTTTGCGCGCTCAGGTAATACCATCCACCGGCGACGGCGGCAACGATTACGATGGTGGCGGTAACGGCGGCAATTAGAGTGTTTCGATGCTCCACACTCCAATGAGCGGTCTTTTCGGCAGCGCCGATGGTGACCCGGCTGAATGCGTCCTGTTTAAGCTGATGGCGTGTCTCTGCGCGCACAACTACCTTCCAATCTCAAGGATGGCATATCCTGGTGGGGCAAACGACTAGTTTAGCAGCCGGTAAACGGGACCGTCAAAGCGCGAACTGACCTTCACAAGGTCTAAATGCTACTGACGCGTTTCTTCCAATAAGCCCTGTTCCAATTTTTCCTGGCACTCAATGCAGTGGCGCGTCCAAGGAACGGCCTCGAGACGCTTGGCGTTGATTTCTTTGCCGCAATGACTGCACTCGCCGAAGCTGCCTTCGCGTATGCGGGCCAGGGCTTTGTCGACCATTTGCAAAAGCTGACGCTCATTGTTGCTTTGGCTAAAAAGGAACTCTTTTGTATAAGAGCTTGCGGCGCGGTCCGCTACATCCTGCGCCGTGTCTTCATCGGCTGACCGGCCGTCAGCCTGGGTGCGCGAGACAGTGCGGCGCAATTCCTGCTGCCGTGTCTCCAACCGCTTTTTGAATGCTTCTAACTTCTTCTTATCCATAATGTCACTTCTAAAATCCGGCGGCTCACCGGAGCTGCCCTGAGGTAAAGACCAAACGAAGATCATAAGCGCCAAAAATGAGATGCGTCAACAGGTGGTCAGGGTGCAAGGCGACCTTTCGCACTGTAGGGAAGCGCGGGTATTCCGGGTGCAAACCCACACACAAGAAAATTCCCCACCCATTCCGTAAAAGTCGAAAAGGTGGGGAATCCGATGCCTGACAAACGATGCGGCTGATTGTTTAGCAGACTACCAAGTTCGCTCTGTCTCCCAGCGGTGTTCTTTGCCATTCCACCACTGATGGTACTGATCCATGCAATGCTGGCGCTCGGCGTTTAAGTCGCGCCGGCGATCATCTGCCTCGCGGCTGTGGTCGCCGTTGTCATGAATCGCTTTGTCCAGTCTGGCCTCGGCTTTTTCCACGGCGTGCTGGCATTTCGACCGGTCGTCGGCGTGCGCTACCGGGATGGCTACAAACCACGAAAGCGCCGCCACCATAATCGCTGCGGTTACTGCTTTTCCAATTCGTTGAATCAAGGCTTTCTCCTCTCAAATGCGGCAGGAACCTGCCGTTAGTTATCGCCCCAAAACTTCCCGGATTTTATGAGTCTACACTCGCGTATTTCGATACTGTACATCCTGTATAGCCGATAAGTTAATGCGGCTTAACGTTGCGGACCTTCGGGTAGAGATTATTTTCTGGGTCGCTTGTCGTGACGCGCTTTCAGAAGAAATCAGGTTGATCCTGTAGGCCGAGTAGCGTCGATATAGGACGGCTTCGTGAATCTTTACTCTTCTCTACCAGGTTGAAACACTCGCTGCGCACTTGTGCGTCATCCAACCAAATGCAAGCCAGATGGTTTGGGAAATATAAATCGCTTAGGTACGCGCCAAACTGATGCGACGCAAAATACAAAAGCAACACGCCGCCACTTTTTCTGCACAAAATTCGCGTTGGGTTTTATTCCGGGTCTTCATTTTTCTTTTTACAGTGTTCTTATTCCAGGGTTGTTCGCGCAAGCAGACTGCGCCACCACTCGACGGCAAGGCATTATTTGCCAAGAAGTGCGCGGGTTGTCACGAGGGCAATACCGACAGCCGCGCGCCCGCGCAGCAAGCTCTCCAACAAATGACAAAAGATGCCATCTATGCCGCGCTCGATTCCGGCCGCATGAAGTGGGAAGGAAAGTTTCTTTCCAAAGCGGAGAAACATGCGATCGCGGATTCTTTGGGCACTACGGATGGAATGACAACGGCGCAGATGACAGGGTTTTGCCCGCGAGACCTGGACCCGCCGCCGAATCCGCCGGGCTGGGCAGGATGGGGCGGCGATGCGGAGAACAGCCGCTACCAGCCAGCCGCAGCCGCAGGACTTAAGCGGGATGATGTAAAGAACCTGAAGCTGAAATGGGCATTCGGCTTTCCCGGAGCAGCGGCGACATTCGGACAGCCGACTTCGTATGCCGGCCGGCTTTTTGTGGGAAGTGAAGACGGGAGTGTGTACGCGCTCGATTCGGCGACGGGATGCTTGTGGTGGCGCTTTAAGGCATCGGCAACTGTAAAGACCGCAATTTCCATCGGCAATAAAGGAGCGACCGCTTTCTTCGGCGATACAAATGGATTTGTTTACGCTCTGAAGGTCGACGACGGTTCGGTCGTATGGAAGGTGCGGCCAGATTCACACCCGGCGGCACGCATTACGGGATCGCCGCTATTGGTTGGGGAGCGATTATACGTTCCATTTTCCTCCGGGGAAGAGGGAGCGGCGGCCGATCCGAGTTATCCCTGCTGCACCTTTCGCGGCAGCGTGGCGGCACTCAAGACCTCGACCGGGGAACAAGTTTGGAGAGCGTACACGCTGGCCGAAACTCCCCAGCCGACACGGAAGAGCGCGCAGGGAGTGCAGTACTTTGGGCCTTCTGGCGCCGCAGTGTGGTCGGCTCCTACAGCGGACTTGAAACGCAACGTGCTCTATGTGGCTACCGGGAACAATTATTCCGATCCGCCTACTTCGTCGTCGGATGCTGTGATCGCATTCAGGTTGAAGTCCGGGAAAAAGCTCTGGTCACGGCAGTTCACGCTCGACGATTTGTGGAATGCCGGCTGCGTGGCCGAGAAAAAAGATAATTGTCCACAAGCCCATGGCGATGATTATGACTTCGGCGCACCGCCAATTTTGCGATCCGTGGGCGGGCGGGATGTTCTTTTGCTCGCGCAGAAATCGGGGATAGTGTATGCCCTTGATCCTGAGCGCCGTGGCGCCTTGTTGTGGAAGACCCGCATCGGTAAAGGCGGGCCGCTGGGTGGCGTCGAGTGGGGCGGCGCGGCGGACAACCATTACGGTTATTTCACGTTGTCGGATTACGATTTCGACAATCAATTCGCCGGCGGAGGAGTATTTGCCCTAGATCTGCGCAATGGCAGGCAGATTTGGTATGCGCCTCCGGTGAAACCGGCTTGCGCCGGGCAATTCGGATGTAGCGCGGCTCAGATGGCGCCACCGACATTAACTCCGGGGTTGGTGTTTGCCGGATCGCTGGATGGACACTTGCGCGCCTACGACACACGCGACGGAAGCGTGCTTTGGGATTTCGACACGGCCCAGGAATTTCACACCACAAACGGAGTGAAGGCGCATGGGGGCTCGCTGAATGGAGCCGGTCCGGCCGTAGTAAGCGGGATGGTGTATGTGAATACGGGCTATACCAACGCGCTTGCTGGAAATGTGCTGCTGGCGTTCTCAACCGATTCAGATAAAAAATAAACCGATTTTTTCTCGTCTTATCTCGGCAGTGTGTCTTTCATGTTAGCCAGCGCGTAAGCCATGACGGCCATCGCGGCGGCGTTCTCGCGCAATTCGCCGGGAACGACTTTATCGAGCGTATCGGCCGGGGAATGGTGGTAGTGGAAATAGGTTCGGCCGTCTTGCGCAATGCCGAAGGCGGGAACGCCAGCGTCGGACATGGCAGTGATATCCGCGCCCGGCGAAAAACTTGAGGGTTGGAAGACTGTAGAGCCTACGCTGAGGAGTACGTTTTGCACCGGACGCAGGACGTCAATGGCGGCGGGCGTGGCCTTCACGTCGAAGCCCAACGGGTGCGCGGCACCGGCGTCGCTTTCAATGGCAGCGACGTAATTCGGGAAGTCGCGCGAATGTTCGGCGGTATAGGCTTTGCTGCCGGCTCCTCCTGTTTCTTCATCCATCCAGGCAATCACGCGAAGCGTGCGTGCCGGGCGCAGGTGTAGGCGTTGAAAAATCTCCGCGGTTTCCATCGCGATTACCACCCCGGCTCCGTCGTCGATCGCTCCGGTACCCAGATCCCAGGAATCGAGATGGCCGGAAACAACCACGGTCTGCTCGGGATGCTCGGAACCTTTGAGGTCAGCGATGACGTTATAGCTGGTTTCGTCGGGAAGCTTCTGCGAAACCAGCGTGAAATGCATGCGGACCTTGCCCTCGGCGGTGAGATGGGCGATTAGATCGGCATCTTCCGACGTGACTGCGGCGGCAGGAATTCCGGCGGGAAAACTGAATCCGGTGTGCGGAATGCGGTAATCGGCATCACCGACGGTGCGAACCAGCGCGGCGATCGCGCCCAGATCGGCGGCGGCTTTGGGTCCGGCGCCGCGGTAGCGGACGGCCTCGCCATAGGCGGCGAAGGCTTGGCCTCCCGCCGATTTCTGCTTGTCGAAAATTTCGTTGAACAGGACGATCTTTCCAGCAATTTTGTCGTGGCCGAGGGCTTGTAGCTCCTCGAAATTGTCGACGGCCACTACGTCTGCCGTCACACCATCGGTAGGTGTGGTTGTGCTTCCGCCCAAGGCAGTCAATACGATCTTCTGCGACGTGCCGGGAACCATTCCGGGATACTCGACCAAGGCTGCCGTCTCCGCACCGCGAACCCAGTGGGCTACGGTGACCGGTTCCAGCCGGACTTCGAGGCCAAGTTTCCGTAGTTCATCCGCAACATACTGCGCGGCAGCCGTGGCCTGAGGCGAACCGGTTTGGCGCGGACCAATGTTTTCGGTCAGATGCGTAAGCTGGTGGTAGGCATAGTCGTCATTGAGCGCGGCGGCTTTAACTGCCGACATTTGCTGGAGCAGGAGCGGAGGAAAATTGTGCTGGTCGGCGGCCGAGGACTGAAGTTGACCCATTATTCGGGCGGCTGCCGAGGAGGGAGTTTGTGGTGGGTTTTGAGCGTTAGCTAAACCGGCTGACAACAATAGCAACGCGGAAGACACGGATGCGCGGAGAACTCGGGCCATAGTGCAGGAAGTGTATCCGAGAGGAAGCGCATAAATAAAGCCGCCATCTACTGCGCTGACCCTATATGTTCAACGCCATCCCATGCTTATTTTGGGCCATGGACAAAAAACAGATCAACTCTCCGAAGATGACCCTCAACTTCCTGATTTGGGTGGGCGGCGTTTTTATGCTGTCGATCTTCGCCCTGCTGGGGCATTTTGTGTGGAGAATCTTCTAAAACTCGTCCGGGCTGAGTCCGCAAAAAGTATGGCCCCATTGCTGGGGCCATTTTAAAGAGGCAAGGTTTGGTGGGCAATGTCAGGAAAGGCGATGCAAGTTACCGCTCCACCAGCAGGAACGGCACTTCGGGAACGATTGAAGAAAAGAGAGTGAAGGTCATTGTTGGTTGCGGCCTCTTTCGTTACATCTAGATAAAGCATTTGCCGAACCAAATTGGGAACTAGTCGCTCCGGCATCGGCAATTCTCGTAAGCACAATAAAACAAAACAACTTACATGGAATTAAGAGCGCAGAGGAAGGTGTTCACAAGGATTTTGCCCAATTCTAAGTGCACAAGGGTGCACATTCACTGCATGGGAATGCTCTGGAGATTATGCAGATAAGCCGCCAGTTGAAAAACTGGCGGCTTATAGAGATGGAAACTAGCTGTTTCCAGCCACGGTACGCAACTTTCCGGGCATGAAGTGGTAGGGAGGCCAAGGTCCGCTGATCGCCACCTGGCAGTTTTTCAACTGCTTGGCAGCGGTGGTGTAGCGGTTCTGGTATTTCTCCACCGACTTGGAATCGATGAGGTGGGCGATGTCGATGAGCATGCCTTGAGGGGCAACTTTCTTGCAGCTCACTTCTTCTTCCAGCGGGTTGAACAGCTTATGCACCTGCACCGAAAGGGCGCGCGCCTTGGTTTGGCGTTCGCGTTCGCGGGATGCCTTGACGCGCAGCTTGGAAAGATAGTCGCCGCCGACCGTATCGGGCAGAATGACATCGATCATAGCTTCGCGCAGCGAACCGTCGCTGACGGTGAGTTTAATGTGCATTTCGGACTTTCCCCGGAGCTTGGCGACGCTTACGCCGAAGGCGCGCCGGTTGACCCGGACAGCCTGGCGAAGTGCATCGTCGCTTTCGAAGATGGTTCCGAAACGGAAAGGCAGCACGGTGGAATTACGGAAGCAGCCGCTAACCACGCGGGCATGGTCGATAGCTGCCTTCTGATCAAGTTCTCCAATGTTAGTGTCGTATTCGCTCACTATCACAGCAAACTCGCCGCTGGGATAGCTGAGGACGGGGGCTCCGTTCACGCCTTGGACATTTTCAATTACAAAGGGGCGTCGGGAACGAGTGCCATTTGGGAGGGTCTGGTGCTCGGTAAGGCAGTATGCGTACCACGACATATTGAACTCTCCGAACCGGGACGGAGGCGAACCAACCACCTCGTTATAGTTTTTACACAAGCTGAACAGCAGTCTGGAAGTTAATTAGCGGTACAGGTCTGGAACTCTGGGAAACAAGCTTGTCAAGTTCCGTAATGGATATTACTTCGGATTGCATGGAAAATGCAACTTTTTCGTGGCAGAGGGCATCTCCGGGAAATTTCGGCGGCGGATTGTGGATTTCGCAGCAGGCAATGGTCAAAAATCCCGCTTTCTCTCGAATAACAGGGATTCTCTCCCCGAATGGCCTACTAAGTCGGATCACGCGCGTGCGTGAAACTCTGCAACTTACTCGTACCGCAAGCTCTCCACGGGATCCAACTGCGCGGCTCTGGCGGCAGGGACGGTGCCGAAGATTACCCCCACGATCGATGACACAATGATCGCGATGATCGCCGAGAGACCAGAAATAGGGATGCGGTACTCGGTGAGGAAGCGGACGGAGTAAGGGATGGCAAGGCCGATGATGATGCCGGCGAAGCCGCCGATCAGCGAGATGAGGATGGCTTCGGCGAGGAACTGGAAGCGGATTTCGCGGTTGGTGGCGCCCACGGCTTTGCGGACTCCGATTTCACGGATGCGCGAGGTCACCGTGGCCAGCATGATGTTCATAATTCCAATGCCGCTGACCAGCAGTGTCACCATGGAGATCAGGAGTAGAACCCAGGTCAGCCCGGTGGCGATGCGGTCGGCCATGGAAAGTAATGCAGTGAGATTAGAGACGCTGTAGACCGACTCCGAGCGGTGCCGCGATTGCAGCACGCGCTTTATCTGCGCAGTGGCCGGGATCACCATGGAAGGATCTTCCATGGAAAAGTAGAGCAGCTTAACGTTGGGAATTTCCATGAAATAGCGGCTGACGGAGTATGGGATCAGCAGGGTGTTGTCGACGATCTCCGACTGGCCGAAGGTTTCCACCCGCTCCTTGAAAGTCCCGATGATGGTGAATGGCAATCCGGTGAGCTTGATCACTTTGCCCACGGCTGCCTGCGTCGAACCGTAGACTTCGATTGCCATTTTCTCGGTAATTACGCCGACTTTGTTATGCGCTTGTGAGTCTTCCTGATCGAAGAACCTTCCGGATGGGACTACCAGATTTCGAACCCGCACATATTCAGGGTTAACGCCGAGAATCGTCACGTCTTTTTCTTTGCCGTTGCCGACGGGAACGCGGTCGGAGAGCTGGGTTACAGGAGAAGAAGCGACGATGCCGGGAACGTCCTCTTGCACTGCGTGAAGATCATCGATAGTGAGTGGGTCGGGATTGGAGTTGCTGATATGCGGCGCGCCGCCTAGATATTCCGCCCAGATTTCATTCGTGCCGATCGACTGGATTTGATTGATCACGAACTGCTTGCCAGTCATGCCGATGGTGACCACAAGAATGAGCGATGCGGTGCCGATCACCATGCCCAACGCGGTCAGGATGAAACGAACTTTGTTGCTGCAAAAGGTATCGTAGGCGAAAGCGATGATTTCGCCGAAGGCCATCTTGGGCCTAAGGCGGTCGGGTATTAAAGCAGCGGCCATCTGCATTAGATGCTACGCAGTGGGGGCGAAAGTCGCAAGAAATGTGAGCGCCTTGCAACCAAATGGTTTTGGGGCAAGGTAAAAAATTACAAGAAAAACAGACTTGCGATGTTGGCTTGTGGCAAAGTTAAAGACTGCTTTCTTGCATCTGCGGTCTTTCCGACAAGTTGCAGTACCAACTAGCGAGTGAAACGAATCTTTTCCGCCAAACAAAAACCGCTGGATATTTTGTGGCTGCTTCTGCTCACTGCGGGAGCGCTGCTGGTTCACGGTTATCATCCTTATGCGGAAGATGCGGAAATTTATTTACCGGGAGTCGAGCATATTCTGCATCCGCAATTGTTTCCCGTGGGGCGAGAATTTTTCCTGTCGCACGCCAGCCTTACGTTATTTCCCAATCTGATTGCGTTTTCCCTGCGGATAACCCACCTGCCGATGGAGTTTGGTTTGTTTGTGTGGCATGTGGCGTCGATTTTCCTACTCCTGCTTGCCTGCTGGGAGTTGTCGGGCCTGTTTTTTTCGAGCGCGCGAGCGCGTTGGGGAGGCGTTTGCCTCGCCGCTGCGCTTCTGACGCTTCCGGTCGCGGGCACGGCGCTTTACATCTTGGATCAGTATTTAAACCCGCGGAATTTGGCGGCGTTTGCGGGCGTATTCGCATTGACGCGAACCTTGCAGGAAAAATATGTGCAGGCGCTTTTATGGATGATATTTGCGGCGTGCGTGCATCCGCAGATGTGGGTGTTTCCGGCTTCGTTTTGCGTTTTGCTAGTGGTTCTGGAGCGACTTGAAGGACGATGGAAGAATACGAATGCGGCGGCGCATGCGAGTTTTTTGTTTTTTGGGATGCCCCTTGCGCCAACCGCCTCCGCGGCCTATCACGAGGCCGCGAAGGCTCACGGCTTTCATTACGTACAGCGGTGGGCCTGGTATGAGCTATTGGGAATTGTTGCGCCGCTGGTCATTTTCTGGTGGTTTGAAAGGATCGCTAAGACTCGGCAATGGCCGGTGGTGGAACGCGTGAGCCGTGCCTTGATTTTTTATGGCGTGATCTATCTGGTGGGAGCGGTGGCAGTCGATTTACCGGCGCGCTTCGAGGCGCTGGCCCGCCTGCAGCCGCTTCGCAGCCTGCATTTTCTTTACATCGTCATGTTCGTCATGATCGGTGGCTTTCTAGGAGAGTTCGTTTTGCGAAACCGCCTGTGGCGCTGGCTTCTGCTTTTCATTCCTTTAAGCGCGGGCATGTTCCTGGCGCAGCGTTCGCTGTTTCCCGCAAGTGAGCATATCGAATGGCCCGGCGCAGCGCCTAAAAATCCATGGGGTGAGGCGTTTCTCTGGATTCGACAAAACACTCCGGTCGATGCGGTATTCGCCCTCGACCCCAATTACATGAATCTCACCGGCGAGGATGAAATTGGATTTCGCTGCACCGCCGAGAGAAGCCGTCTTGCCGACGACGTGAAAGATAACGGCGCAGTCAGCATGTTTCCGCCGCTGGCCGAAAATTGGTGGGCCCAGGTACAGGCGCAAACCCCGTGGAAAAATCTTCGCCTGGAAGATTTCGAGCGGTTGAAGAGCAAATATGGAGTTGGTTGGGTGATTGTGCAGCAGCCGGGAATCCTGGGGCTGGATTGCTTGCATCAAAATAGTGCAGTGGTGGTTTGCAGGGTCCCATGACGTTCCGCCTTGCTTCGCTTAGCGGGACAGCCGAGGCGGCTGTCGCTACATGGGTTCGTTGAATTCGGTACAATACTCGTTTACCAAGCCAACTATATAAATGGCCACAGCACACGCGATTCCTGAAACCGCTTCATTTTTTTCTTATCAAAAATGGGAGCGTCAGTTACCCGATCTCAGCAGGCGCTATCGCGAGAACAAGCCTTGCCCGCACATCCTGCTAAGGGATTTTCTCAATCCCGAGACCGCGTTGGTGATGGCCCAGCAGTTTCCCCAGCCTAACAGCGATGCGTGGACGCAGTACAAACACGCTAACGAAAACAAGCTAGGGATGCCGAAGCGCGAGCTTTTTCCCACAACCATTGGCGCGGTCGTGGATGAATTGAATTCGCCCGAGTTCGTGGCCTGGATCTCGAAACTGACTGGGATTCCGAATCTCATGGCTGACCCGATGCTCGAGGGCGGCGGGTTGCACCAGTCCGGGCCGGGTGGATATTTGAATGTCCATACCGATTTTTCCATGCACCACTTCCATACGCATTGGCACCGGCGAGTGAATTTGATTCTGTATCTGAATCCGGGATGGAAAGAAGAATGGGGCGGATCGCTGGAATTGTGGGAGGCGAAGATGGCGCGCTGTGGAGCGAAATATCCGCCGGTGCTGAATCATACGCTTATCTTCACTACCGATGAGCGCTCGCTGCACGGATTTCCCGATCCGCTAACTTGTCCCGCCGGCGAATCGCGCAAGAGCCTGGCTTTGTACTACTACACGGTTGAGCCGGGGAAAAAGGTTACCGTACACTCGACCGATTATTTTACGCGGCCGCAGGATAGCTGGGCTAAGTCGGCGATGATCTGGCTCGATAAGAAGGCGGTCGACCTTTATTCGCGCGCCAAGGCGCGCTTCGGGTTTTCCGATGAACTAGCCAGCAAGATTTTGGGATTTCTTTCGGGCAAGAAAGGGTAGTCCGTCTTGCAAACGAAGAACTACGAATCCCCGCCATTCGTCGCAGCCCGGGCTTCTGTACGGCGATCTTCCCTGCGGCGATCATGCGTGCGGCGATCTTCCGGGTGGCGATCATAGTAAGTGGGATAATCGCCTTCCAGCTTTCGGCCTTTTGGGCTGAACATGGGCAACTTCACCAGCCCGGTACTCTGTAGCGCAAATTGCAAGGTCGTCGCCAGCACTCCCAGGCCGTATTCCACGCTGCGCCGGAAATTGATCGACGATGCTTCTTTGAAATACTTCGTGGGGCACGAAACCTCGCCGATGCGGAAGCCGAAGTGTACGCACTGGGCGAGCATCTGGTTGTCGAAAACGAAGTCGTCGGAGTTTTCGACGAGCGGCAATTCGGTAAGCACCTTGCGGCTGAAGGCGCGATAACCGGTATGATATTCGGAGAGTTTTACGCGCAGGAAAAGATTCTCAAACGCTGTGAGCAACCGGTTCGAGATGTATTTGTACATCGGCATGCCGCCGCGCAGCGCTCCGCCGCCGATGATGCGCGAACCCAGCACCACATCGTAAACGTCGTAAGCTACCATGCTGGCCATCGCCGTGATCAGCAGCGGCGTGTACTGATAGTCGGGATGCACCATGATTACGACGTCGGCGCCCGCGGCTAATGCCTCGCGATAACAGGTCATCTGATTGCGGCCATAGCCGTAGTTGCGGTCGTGCTGGAAAACCTGAAGGCCGAGCCTTTGAGCAAGATCGACAGTACGATCCGAGCTGCGGTCATCTACAAGGATGCGGATGTCCACCATCTCGGGAAATTCTCCCACCGTGACTGCAAGAGTCTTTTCCGCATTGTAGGCGGGCATAACGACCGCGATGCGTTTTCCGTTGATCATTCAATGGCGCGACAAATGGCGCAACCGCTTTCAGGATTTGCCCATAGTTTACCCGAAAGGATCGGTGCGAAGGCCGTTGCTTCGGTTACTTTAGTATGGCGTCTTTTATTGTCGCCGTTTAAACCGCTGGAGAGATGACTTCTTCATCCCGCCGCCAACTCGTCAAAGAGTTTGCGCCGCGCGCGAGCATGCCCAGAGTTGCCGAACGATCGGATGGAGCGAGCATCTCTTCCGGCTTGGCTGCGCTGGCTGTATCCGTACCAGACATTTGGCCCATGATGATGGGCCGGTTGGGCACGGTTTCGTAAGCGTAGCCGGTAAGAGTGGCGGAGATCGAACCTTTCGTTGTCACTGTCAGTCGCGCCCATCCATAATGCGTCTCCCCGTTAATCGAAAACTTAAGCCCTAGGTAGCGGTTGTGCGCATCCTCCCAGGGGCCTCGGGCGAAAGATACGCCGGACACAAATCCTTGCGTCGCCATGGAGCCGACCTCTTCAAAAAATCGAGCGGGGCCGATTTGCACTCCGAGAGGCAGGTCGGCGGCGGCGCCGAGCGCCTGATTCTTGGAAATCACGCCATTTGAGGCAGCCTGGTGGATAACCGACAAGTGGGAGACTTGGCTGTATTGCCAATTGCTGAGCAGAAAATCGTTAACGCCATCGTGATTCAGATCGATTGAAACGGAACTGCGGGGCGCGATGGTTGTATGCGCCGGCGTATAGACGATTTTGGCCTCGGCAGATTGCGCCGCGAGCAGCGCGACTCCGGCAGCGCCGGCAGCGGCCATGTAAGCGGCAAGGCTCTTGTCGAGCCTTGGGTTGACTTGGGTGGTTGGGCGGGAAGACTTCGTTCTA
>Ga0116129_1001295_pt1 | contig 13997 bp, 10 predicted proteins | sample June2015DPH_17_2_FD_89732 | JGI IMG/M metagenome (GOLD analysis project Ga0116129, IMG submission 89732) | Peatland microbial communities from SPRUCE experiment site at the Marcell Experimental Forest, Minnesota, USA - June2015DPH_17_10 | ecosystem: Environmental > Terrestrial > Soil > Wetlands...
CGCGCTTCCCGGTGCAGGTGGCAATGATTGCTCGCAAAAGGCACCGCATAGCGGGGCTTGACGGCGCTCATGAAGTTGGAGAATGAGCGAAGATAGCTCTCCTTGTCGTCGACGCTGTCGTAGTCCCCGCCGTCGCCGTCCAAATACTCATGGCAGACGCGGGTATTGGCGCTGCTGTGGCTGCGCAGCACGAAGTCTATCGATGGAAATCTCCGCTTTACGTGGCGCAGCGGCAAACCGCAGATCTTGCAATCGTTCGCGTCGAGCAGCACCGTGCTGCCTGCCCGTACGGCGAGCATCGAATCGGTCAGAGGAAAAAACAGGAATGGGGTCACCGTGAAATCCGCGGACAATTCGAAGGACTCGCCGTGCGGAAGTTCGTGGATTCGCTTGAAGCCCATCGCATGCAGGTCGTCGCGCATACGCGAATAGCGGTCTTCGGGAATGAGCACCGGTACATCTTTGCCGAGCATGCGCAGGGAGGGACCGTGAAAATGGTCCCAATGGACGTGGCTCAAGTAGATGAAGTCCGCTTTCAATGCGTGCATGCGGGCTTCGTCGGCGGGCGGATAGTTCCACCAGGATCGCCAGTAGGCGCTGCCGATCAGCCACGGATCGACGATCAACGTCGTGCCGCCGTGCTCGATTCTCAGGCCCGCATGGGAGAGTATCTCGAATTCCATGGATGTATATGGGCTCGGTAGGCTCGGAACGTACCCTGTGCTCCCGCTACTTGCGCTTCGCCGCGAGCTTCCGTTCGATCAGGATGCGCAGCTGGCCGACGTTTTCCAGGCTGGAGCCGGCCTCTCCGGTCGTAAACCGGATTCCGAAGGATTTCTCCAATGCCACGATCAAATTCACATGAGTCAGCGAGTCCCAGGATTCGACGTCGGCGGCCGTCATGTCGTCGCGAATCTCGATCGTGGATTCATCGAACACATCTTGAAACACATGCGTCATGCGTGTCCGCACGTCGTCTTCCATACTCATATTCGTGCCTCTTCGGTGGAATTCCGGGTGATCAATACCGTTATCGGGGTGTAGTCGCGCGGGTCGATGGTCCACTGCAACTCCTGGTCGGCTTGCGCCGTTTTTACAAAGCCGAATTGCGCGAAGAAATTCTCCACCATGGCATTCTTCGGAGTCGCCTTGTAGGTCCCGACGACGCGGTCCAAGCCGGCGTCGAGCGCGTGCTGGATGACGGCGTTCATCAAGAACTGCTCCACGCCACGGCCCAGAACGCGGCAGCTCATGAGCCAATCGCGAATCCACAGCACGTTCCCTTCGCGCTCGACGGTCACCACCGAAATCAAACCATGCGATCCCAGCCGGTCCGACAATTCGGCATGCAGGGTCAGGAAGTTCGGATTCTCTCGCAGCGCGGTGCAGTCCGCAGGGGTCAGCCGGCGCGTGGTCAGGTTGAATTGGTTGCTGCGCTGCATGAGCTGAGATATGCGGGGAATATGAAACTCGTCGAACTCGCCGACGGAAATTCTCATGTCCAAAGATCGCAGGAAGTCCTCGACGGAGTCGAAGCCCGCGGCCTCCTGGCGCCGCGCGGCCTCCCGCTCGTAGAGTTCCTTGCGGATACGATCTTCCGCCGAAAAGGACGATGTCTCGAACAGATTCAGGCCGCTCAAGTATTCGACGTACTGCGCGGGATCTTCCGGAAGTTCGGGAACGATGACCTCCGGCAGCAATTGACGCACCAGGTTGCGTTCGAAGGGATTGTCGTCGACGAACACCATCGCATCGTAGCCTATGTTCAATTGTTCCCGAATCGAGCGGATGTTTTCCGCCTTGTCATTCCAATTGGCCACGAACGCCGAAATGTGCTCGCGCCGCAGGACCATTTCGGGATGATCCGCGAAGGGTTGCGCCGCGACCGATTCGGTATTCTTGCTGCATACCGCGAGTAGAATCCCGCGCCGGGTGAGTTCCTTCATAAAGAGCTGCAGCCGGTAAAATGCCTCGCCGTCGCCATGCGCGCCGATCTTGATCCCTTCCATGCCATCGTCGCCGATCACGCCGCCCCACAGCGTATTGTCCAGGTCCAGGACGACGCATTTGACGACGCGGCCGCGCGCCGCCAGCACGATGTCCACGATGTTCTTGGCGACGTGCGGCAGGGCACCCAGGCTGCAGAAGATTTTCCAAAGATCCCAGGCTCTTGCGTCGAAGAAATCTCGAGCGCCCAGCCACCCGGCGATGCCCTCCACATCGAGCAGCAACACGGAATCGCGCGATCTCGCGGACTGGGCAATACGGGTATTCAATTCATTGGCGGCCCATCGGATGGATTCACCCACTTTGAGATCCAGGTTGCCGAACGAGCGCTCGAACGGTATCGCAAACGTACTTTGCACCACCGTGGCCCGGCCGTGCCTGTGCAGCGCGTCCCATACCCCGGTGATGCGCTCTAGCGCTCGGGCGGTCCACTGCTCCGCGCCGATCGTGCGCTCATAGAAGCTCGCCGTCAGTGCCTGGATCGAATGCAGAGCGATCACCACGTCCGGCTGGAACCGATGGAGGCCGGATTGTGGGTCCTGAGTTTCCAGTTCGAAGGCGCCGAACGCGCCTTCGTATGCTTCCAGACGCACTCCGCGGCGGTCCAATAGCGCGCGCACGGCCGGGATCAGATGCTGAGTCGCCGCGTCGGAGATGAATGCGATCCGGACCGCCGGGGCCTCCGAGCCTGCACGCGGCCGTCGAGCTTCCTTGATGAGCCCTTGGTAATCCAAATTGGGCAAACTGTCGAAGGCTGTTGAATCCATGTTCATCCGTCCGTCATGAGTCATAGCTGTGGTCCGGCCGCGCTTTCAGCCGCCGCCTGCGCCATCCTCTGTTGCCCGCGCCAGGCCAGATGCCGGCAGTAGACGGACCGATCGGACCAGATATCTGCGGCAACGCGCACCGCCGCTTCCTTGGTGAGATGGAACGGATCTGCGAACTGCCGCCGGTCGGTGGTGATTTCACTGTCCACGTCGCAGTCCCAGACTTCGGCCAGCGCCTGCAGCTGACTCATGACGCTCTCATAGTCGTCATGCAACCCGGCTTGCTCGATGCGCTTGCGCACATCGCCGTGTTGAGGCGGTAGAACGAACACGAATTGAATGCCGTGCGTCCGGCAGTAATCGACCATGGTCCGCAGATCCGCAACCATGCGCGGGTCCATTCGCTCGGTGGGTTTGATGACGGTATTCAGCTGCAGTTTCCAGAACTCTTCGCGCGACGTTTGAGGGGAGTAGTCGGTTTCCAAGCCGAGAAACTGGGCGCGCCCTGCCGCCCACGTCGCCTCCAGCACGTCGTGATCGACGAAATACTGGGATTTATCCGCCAGCAGCCGCTTGCTCGATGTCACCCGGTCCTGCGCATTTTCCAGGGGCGACATGGTGATCAGATGAAAGTCGCCGCCGAAGTATACCTGGCGCAGATGAGTCGAGGCGGCAGCCAGCCAGAACGTTTGCATCGCCTCGGTCAGCGAGGCGCCATAGTAGGCCATGTTGGAGATCCTGCGGCGCGCAGCGCGGTCGATCACGTCCTCGGGCAACTGCGCCAACTGCGAATCCCCGAGGATGATGTCGGCGGAGGGATCGAGCGTATAGGCATGCACTTTGAACAGTACGGAGTTGATCCGGGTGCGATAATTCTCCCGGATGCTCGCGGAGACGATCGAATGCGGGCCGAAGACGGAGTAGGGATCGATCAGATACACGGGAAGGAAGACGAGCAAGGCGATCGGCAGCGCAAACAGCGCGAGCCGGAGCCAGGTTGCCCAAGCCGCCTGTCTAGAACCGGACATAGATGAATCGCGAGCTGGCGCCGCGCCCCAGCATGATCAGCGCTATCGCCGCGTAGTACCCCGCCCAGCGGACCGGCCGCGGCCATGATGGAATCTCGATCCAGCGCCAGGTGCCGCCGCGACCATTGGCGCGGGCGAATCCCGCGAGCTCATAGGCGACAAAGGCAGTCAGCGCCACCGACACATAGAGGCAGTGGCGGCGCCCGACCCAGGCGAACAGTTCGCCGATCGAACTGCCGAGTTCCTGCAGGCCGCGGACCCAATCGATGAGCAGACGCGCCGCCTCATGCACGCTCGTCGTGCCAAAGATCAGCAGTGCGAAAGCGACCATATGATAGACGATGACCGGCCCGAGCGCCCGCGCCGCGGCGGCGGCTCCGGGTCGGCGGCGATAGAGGCGGCGGCGCCATTGCGTCGTCAAGGCGTCAAGCGACAGAAAGATGCCGTGGGCGACGCCGAACAGCAGGCAACCCACGGTGATCGCATGCCACAGGCCGATGAGGACCATGTTCATGCAGATGCTCAGCACGAGTCCGCCGTTGCCCAGATTGCGCGTCGCCATGCGCAGCGGGGTGAACACATAGTCGCCGAGCCAGCGCGTCAGCGTCATGTGCCATTTTCGCCAGTACGTACTGATGTTGTAGACGAAGAAGGGATGATCGAAGTTCTCCGGCGATCGTATGCCGAAGAGGGCGGCGCAGCCGATCGCGATGTCGGCGAGACCGGAAAAGTCCGCATAGAGTTGGATGGGATATAAGTAGGCCAGCAACCAGACCAGGTGCCACTGCGCGGGTTGAGCGGCGGCGATCGGCGCGGTGATCGAGGCCAGCTGGTCCGCGACCAGCAATTTCTTCATCAGACCGAGCAGAATTCTTCTGAACGCCGCGGACAATTGTTCGGCATCCGGCAACGTCCAGCCGGTGGTGACGAACTCGCTGGGCCGCTGGATGGGCCCTGCGGGCATCTGCGGAAAGAACGTCACGCATGCAAGGAAGTCGATCGCGCTGCTCCATGCGGGATAGCGCCGCCAATAAACGTCGAGCAGATACGAGAGCAGCTTGAACGTGTAGTACGAGGCACCGAAGCCCGCGACCACGATGGCGGTGAAGGAGTTCCCCAGCGCCGCCGCGCCGGCCGTCTTGACGGCGACGAGATGCCCGAAAAGCACGAGCACGCCGAGGCTCAGCCAAGAGCCGCGCCCGAGCCCGCCTCGGGAGCCGTCGAGCGCCCGTCCGATGAGATATGTAAAGCCGGTCGCCGTAGCGAGTGCGACGGCCGCCGCGCTGCTTACGAGGGCACAGAACGAGAGAGAGACCGCGGATAGCGTCGCGCCCCGCAAGCGGGGCGGGGAGGCATGAAACACCAGGGCCGCTGCGGCGGCGAAGGCAGCAGAATACGGGGAGATCAGTTCCATTCAGTGCTCGGGTGAAAATTGCAAGCGCCTTCTGCCGAGACGCGGATGCCGACCCCCAATAATATGTTCCTCATGTGACGAATTTATGCCACGGATAGCTCCTATTTTATTGTTGCAATAATTTGACCGAATTTAGCGTTCAATCGAATGTCTCCGTTACGGTACGATGAGTTGGTGAAGAAGCATTCCGTAATCGCCTACTACAGCAGCAAAACGAACAGCGGCCATTCCCGGCAGATTTACACCGGGTTCTGCGAGCTTGCGCGATCGGGCGCAATCGATCTCGAACTGGTGAAGGAAGACTGGGATCCCGGTCATGCAGTCAAAAATCTGATCAAGGTCACGCTGAACGGCGAGATGGATTTGCTGTTCGACACCAATGACGGCTTTTATTGGATCCACGATGACCTCGACCGCAATGTCGAGTATTTCTCCAACCACGTTCTTCCCAAGTTTCACTATGTATTCAAGCGCAGCTGCATCCCGGAAGTCATCGAGAAATTTGGCGATTTGGCCTGGAGGTTCCGGCCTCTGGGACTGAATTACGAGTTGACGAGCCGCTACAATGCGATGGATGAGATCTACTTCGGATGGCGCGATCGGCTGACGAAGGGGATCAAGGGCAGGGAGTCCTTGTGCAGATTATTGGGGAAGACTCCCGACCGGCTGTTTCATTTTGAAAACTTCGAGCATCCGCCGGTACCCCCTGCGGAAGGATCGCTTCCGCAAATCCTGCTGTTGACGAGGCTTTGGGGTCCCCTGGGCGATGATGTTACCGCGAGCCCCGTCGTGCGGGAGAGAGCTCAGCGCGACCTGGATGCGATCAATAGCACCAGAATCGGGTGCATCGAAGCCTGCCGGGCCGCCTTTGCCGGCCATTTCATCGGCGGCCTCGCGACCACCCCGTATGCAAGGAAGGTCGCTCCTCACCTCATCGCGCCGGAGACATTGACTGACAAGCGGAATTTCATGGCACTGGTCAAAGCCAGTCCCATATGCGTTGCGACGACCGGTTTGCTTCGTTCGACCGGCTGGCGATTCGGTGAGTACGTCGCGGCGTCGCGGGCCATCGTGAGCGAGCGGCTTCACGATGTGCTGCCGGGTCCGTTTCGTTCTCCGGACAACTACCTGGAGTTCTCGACGGTAGAGGAGCTGATCCGCGCAGTTCGTGATCTCGTGGCAAACCCATCGGCATTGAAAGCAATGATGTGGAACAACTATTGCTACTACAGAAACTACGGTCGCCCCGACAGCCTCGTCCTGCAGGCGCTGCTGAAGGCACTAGGTTAGACATATGAGGCTCAGGAATGAGCGTCTTCAGTCCAACGACGCTTGGATGCTCGCGTAAGTCAGTTGGGTCAAAGCCAGTGCGCCGTTCTCGTTCAAATGACAATAGTCCGTGAAGAGCGCATCCTCGAAATTATATCGTCGAGAGTCGATTATTTCCGTGTCCCCTTTATCCGCGATGCCGGCAATCCGATCGAATCCAAGATCGTCGCCGCTCTCGGCGAAATACTGATTGGCGGCTTTGGTGAAGGGGGTTTCCAGCAAAATCAGCTTGATACCGGATTTGCGTGCCGTTTCAACTATTCGCGCCAGTGCCTCGAACTGGGCCGCCCTCAGTTGTTCGGTGGATCTCGACTGATAAGCATTCCATCTCCGTGAATCCACGAGAAAGGCATGACTGGACAACATGACGCTGCCGGTGCGGTCGAATTTCAGGGAATTGTAGTACCTGTTGTTGCTGTATGGCGCGCTCTGAAGAGTGAAGTAGGTTTCTGCAAAGTAGAACAGATCGAAATTGCCAAGACTCTCCAGGATGGTCCTGCCGCTGCCCAGGTACTTGGCAAACCAGTTCCAATTTATCGCCTTATCGCCCTCTTCGGAGGTGAAATCCCCAAAATACAAGGGAAATATCACGACTTTTGGCATGCACCTCGAGCCCAAAATATCCAGAATTCTCCCCGACTCTTCCACGGAAAGCCCCCACGAGGCGGCATTCACAATAGACCTTCGAGGAAAATGTTCTTGAATGGCAACACCATCGATATTATTCATACCGATCGAAGATCCAATGATCAGGACATCACAGGTCTTGATATGTTTCAGCCATGCGGCTTTCTGATTGAAAGAGATGCTTTTGGATATCTTGGGCGCAACGGACGATCCCAGCGTGTTGTCAAAAATCGCAACGATTGCCATGACAACCAGGAACCCGGCGAGTACGGAAAAGAGGTAGCCCGCTTCCGGCCTGGATTTGAGACTTGCCATATTGGTTGCACGCTAGAATTGAAAGTAAAGAAACTCGCTCGTTCGCGTCATGCACAACACGCAAAGTCCCAAAAGCGCCCCAACCAATAGACCATTCCGACCATTGAGTGCCCAATGCACGCGAGGGATATTCTCCACAGAATCCCATGCGGGTGACAACCGCGAGAGCCATTGCTGCGTATTCGGAACACCCCAAACGACAAAAAGTCCAATCGACACCCACATTGCAAGCGCAGTAGGTTGAATCGCCAGCACGGGCAACGGTCCGCTAAGCGGGCCATGCGCGGAGATTGGCGCGGCGAATTTTGCTTCGAGCGCCCGGTGCGGGGTCAGGCCATTGATGCCAATCATGCCTTTCCACATGGCCAAGGTCGCCTTTAACGACATCGATCTGAATGGTACCCACGCAACCAGGACCGCCACAAATGTCAGCGAGGTGCTCAGCAATGTTCCCAGGGTGCTGCGGGCATGGCCGTTGCTGCCGGTTATCGTTCTCCAGCAATGATTGGCGAGCAGATATGATCCATGTAGGCCGCCCCACAGCACGAAATTCCAACCCGCACCGTGCCACAAACCACCCAATAACATGGTGATGAAGAGATTCAAATATCTGCGCGCCGCTCCCTTCCGGTTGCCTCCAAGGGGAAAGTAAAGGTAGTCCCGCAGAAACGCCGACAATGTGATATGCCAGCGTCGCCAGAAATCTATGATGCTTGACGACTTGTATGGCGAATCGAAGTTTAGCGGCAGCTTGACATTGAACAATCGGGACAGGCCTATTGCCATATCCGAGTATCCGGAAAAATCGAAATAGAGCTGCAGCGCGTACGCAAGGGTACCTGCCCACGCAACCGCCAATGTCGGCGCGTACCCTTCGTTGACCACATTGAATATTGGGTTCGCAAACAGAGCGAACTGATCCGCAAATATGACCTTCTTGAACAGTCCAAACGCAAACAAGGTAAGTCCTACCGAAATGGATCTCTCGCTCATTCGATATGTCTCGGGACTGGCGAACTGCGGCATCATTTGCTTGTGATGGAGTACCGGCCCGGAAATCAAGTGCGGGAACCAAGTGACGAACAGCAGGTAGTGGATGAAATCGTATTCTTTGGCTATGCCTCGATATGTATCCACCAGAAATGCGATCTGCGTGAAAGTGAAAAAGGATATTCCGATTGGAAGAATTATATTGAGAGGTTCGACGGAGATCCCGAGACCGGCAACCGATGCCAGAAAGAAATTCGCATACTTGAAAATGGCAAGCACGACGAGATTGGCGGCTACCGATCCGACCAGTACGTGCTTTGCCCGGCCGTTTCTGGAGTGCCCGATAATGTATCCTGCAGCGTAGTTGAAGCATATCGATGCAAGCAACAGGGAGATGAACTTTGGGTTCCACCAGCCATAAAAGAAAATAGAGGCTGCGCCCAGCCAGAGCGCCGCCATCTTGTGGCTGCTGCGAGCCAGAAAGAAGAAGCCGAAAAGGGTTATGGGCAGATACCCAAAAATAAACCCGAGGGAGTTGAAGAGCATGGTCGTGCCAGTATCGACTGCCGGGCCAGTTCTTGTCGATTGCCGGACGGGACGAAGGTTTCGCAGTGTCTGCCGGCTGCCCGGGGACGGCAACCCGCACCTTTGCAATGAATCTGCAATGACAATCTTGTATAAAAACGCCGGCCGGTAAATAGGCGACGCCGCTTTCAGCCGTATCATATCCGTTGAATTCGAGACGCGCTGCGGCTGTCTATTTATGAAGTACCGATCGTACATAACAAATACCGTACTTCCGCCGCACCGATGAAGGAGACGCCGCCCGCGTTGCCAGGCAGGACTCTGCGTCATGCAGGATCTTCCTTGCTGCAACTGCTCGTCTCGACGGTTACGCTGTTCGTGCTGTATCGCGTCGTGTTGGGGATTTTCGGCCCCCGCGAATTCGGGATCTGGTCGCTGGTGGTGGCGGCAACGTCCGTGGTCGGCCTCTCCAATATGGGGCTTACCGGCAGCATCACCAAACACGTGGCGGACAGCAAGGCGGCGGGGGATCCGCATCGTCTGGTAGGCCTCATCGAGACTTCCGTCGTTTCGGTGGCCCTGCTGTCGATGCTATTGGCCCTCGCGGGCATTCCGCTCATGAAGCTGTACTTCGCCGCGACACTGACCGGTGATGCCTACCAAACGGCGGTGGCCATTCTGCCGATTGCACTGGTGGCATTCTGCCTGTCCATGATCACGGCGATCTATCAGTCCGCCCTCTATGGTTGCCATCTGATCGTGCAGCGGAACGGAATATTGATCTTCGAGTCGATTTCTTTCCTCGCTCTGTCCATCGGGTTGGCATCGCGCTATGGATTGTTTGGGATGGTCTATGCGCGGGCTGCGCAAAATCTCATCACCTTGGTGCTGTCCGCCGCCATTCTCAGACGGCACGTTCCTCTCCTGGCCTGGATCCCGCTCCGCTGGAAGAAAATATACTTCAAGGAATTGATCGGCTATGCCCTGAGCTTTCAATTCATCGCCTTGCTGAACATGGTGATGGATCCTTTGACCAAGGGCATGCTCAGCCGATTCGGCTCCCTCGAGATGGTGACCTACTTCGAAATGGGTTCGCGCCTGATTGGGCAGGTGCGCGGCCTCGTGGTGAATGCCAATCAAGTCCTCGTCCCGACTTTTGCCGAGATGAGCCGCGATGGCGCGCAGCACGTCGAAACGCTGTTTCGAAAGTCCTACGCAGTCATTTTCTATGTCACCGTTTGCCTATTCGGGCTGCTTGCCGCCGGGTTGCCGCTGCTAAGCCTCTTATGGCTCGGCGCCGAGCAGCCAATCTTCGTCAAAATCGCCTCCATTCTCTGCGCCGGATGGCTGATGAATACACTGACGGTCCCCGCCTACTTCGCCTGCCTGGGGACAGGGGACATGCGTGCGGTGGTGCGGTCACACTTGACGATGTCCGGGCTCAACCTCGCGTTGGGATACGGTTTCGGTAAGTTGTGGGGCGGATACGGGGTGGCCGTGGGTTGGGCAATCGCCCTCGGCGTGGGCGGCCTGGTGATGCACATCGGGTATTGCTGGAGAAGCAATTTCGGTCTCAAGGGTTTGGTGCCGCCCCGAGGGATCAGTCTCGTCCTGTTTTGCGGTCTCGGGCTCCTCCTCGGACAGTTCACGGCAGAGTGGGTGCGCACGCTCGATCCATCGAGCCTGCCGGCGTATATCCCGACGGGAAAACTGCGGGCTGGGGACATCATGGCCCCGGCCGCGGCACTGCTTGGTTTCGCGGCCATCTTCCTGGCACCCGCCCTGTCGCATCCGATCAGAGGCGAGATACTCCGCTGGGTCATGCGAAAGCGGGCGACATGAGTTGAGAATATATGTTCAAGCGAAGAAACGGCAGCGACGCCGCCTGGAAGTATGCGTGGAGCCTGCTCGGTCTCGCGATTCCGTTCATCCTGGCCATACTGTTGCTGCATGGCCTTCGGGATCAGATCAAAGCCTTCCACGGCAGCGATGAGATCGCTTATCACTATCCGGCGATCCTGCGGTTTGCGCAAAGTTTTCCACGGGTACCTCTGCAGGACTACAGTTCGGCGACGACACCCCTGTTCCATATTGTGTTCGCCGCGCTGGTAAAGATATTCGGGCCCAATCTACCGCTGCTGAGATGCTTTGATGTTCTGATCTCCTACGGATGCTCCGTCCTGGCGTTGCGCTTTTTCCGCGGCGAGCTTGGGAACGATTCGCTGACGGCGTTTCTCGCGGCGCTTGCTTTCACTTTGTCTCCCTACTTCTTTGGTATTTCTTTCCTGTTGTTGACCGATAATCTGGCCACGCTCTTCACTCTCGGCGCGCTCATCCCATTCATTCATATTCTCGCCGAGGGCCGGAGGGACTGGACGAACCGGGATTGGGAGTCCTTTGCACTTGCAGCGGTCTGCGCGGCCCTGGCTTTGTTGACGAGGCAACTGTCGGCCTGGCTGCTCATCCTCCTGGCCGCTGTGGTGGTGATCAACCCGCGGCGGCTCGCGACGAAGGCGGCGGCACTGGCCGTTTTGGGATTGTGTGTGCTGCCGACGGCCCTGCTGTTCCTGCTGTGGGGCGGCCCCACTCCACCGAGCTTCCGGCAACATAGTCGGCTGAACGTCGCCGCCGTTGCCTTTCTTGCCTCGTGCGTCGGGCTCTATGCGTTGCCGTTTTTTTTCGTGGAACTCCTGCGCTTTCGCGAATGGAATTTGCGTCGCCTGCCGCTGTGGGCCGCTGCGTCCGCGGCCGCTGCCTTCGTTTTGGTCTGGGCATGGCCGCTAAGATACTGTGCGGGTGCCGGTTGTGTGTTTCCAACGGACGGCTTCATCTGGCGAATTGCAAGCCGGTTGCCTGAAGTGCACGGTTCCAGCGTCATCTTCTTTGCGCTGACTGCCCTGGGAATTGGCCAGATATTGTGGGCGTGGAACAAGCAGGGCTACCGATCACCGGTCATATGGATCTTCATGGCCTATGCGCTGATCATCGTGGCGAACGGCAGCACGTACCAAAAGTACTTTGATTTTGTCGCTCTGTTCATTTGCCTGATTGCCAACCTGGAGCAGGCATCCCGGAGGCCGCTGTTGATGCGGCTCGTGCTGGTCGCCTTTTGCTTCGGGTTCGTGGCCTATGCGGTTGGGAATCCATTTGCGCCGGCGACGCAATGAGACCGGGCCGTGTTGCGGGGCACTCCCGGCTAAATATTCAGCCGATAGAGAATTCTTGCGGGAAGACAGCGTATGACGAGCATGATGACCCACCAGAATCGCGGCGCGTAGTAGCTGCCGGAGCGGGCCGAGGCGACTCGATCGTGCAGGATGGCGCCGATCGCCTCGGGCTGCGCCCACAAAAAGCCCTTCTTGAATTTCGCCGTCATCGGGGTATCCACGAATCCGGGCTTGATCGTGATGACGCGGACGTCGAATTGCCGCATCCGGCCGGCGAGACCGTCCAGAAACGTGGCGACGAGGGCCTTGCACGATCCGTAGACATAGTTGCTTTTCCGGCCGCGATCGCCGGCGACCGAGCCGATGACGGCGATCACCCCCGATCTTTGAGCTTGCATACGATTCGCGATGAGCGTGAGCAGCGATACCACGGATGCCGCGTTGGTTCGCAGCGCGGCCCATGCCGCCGCTTCGCCATCCTCGCACAGCTTCTGATCGGGCAAATTGCCGTGCGCGATGAGGACACAATCGACATGCTGCAAGGTCTGGAATGCCGTGTCGATGACCTCTGCGTGCCTGCCGAAATCATCGACATCGAGTACGGCCGAGGTTACGCGCGCGCCGCGGGTCTGCAAATCGCCCGCGGTCAGCGCCAATTTCTCCGGAGTGCGGGCAATCAGATACAGCCACGCGTGTTCTGCCGCCCACAGACGGGCAGCCGCCTCGGCGATCGCGCTGGTGGCGCCGATGATCAAAATGTTCTTGCCTGTGGTCATTGTGGCTAGGTGGTCAAGCGCAACCGGCGTGCCATGATCGATCCGAGACCCGGATCGATCAAGCGCTTGAATCGATCGAGATTTGGATAGCCGATCTCCAAGCTGTTTGCAGGCGAACAGGCGTCCTTGGCGGGATAGAGGCGTCCACCCGCTGCGGCGGCGATCCGATGCAGATCCAGCAACAATTCAAGCGTCGGCTTGCCGTGATTCGGGAAGTCCAGGGCGAGGGTCGTTCCCGGCATCGGAAACGACATCAAACCGGGCGACGGTTTATCGCCGAAATTTTTGAGCACGGCGAGAAAGGAACCTCGTTTTCGCACCGAAACGGCGCTCAGCATATCGGAAATGGCCGCGCGCGCGTTGCCGGGCGGCACGACGCACTGGAATTGGTAAAAGCCGTGCCTGCCATAGAGACGATTCCAGTGATTGACCGTATCCAGCGGATACAGCCAACGCTTGAAGTGAATCGATCGGACTCCCGTTCGATGCGATCGATAATAAAGGGAATTCATGAGTGAAAGCGAGACCTGGTTGATCGGCGAGATGGGCAGTGAGAACGGCACTGCAGCCCGATACTGCCTGTGTTCATCCACGCTCGAGGTACCCGCCGAGCCCGGAAGATGGTCCGCAACGGTATAGATGCCGCGACCCAGCGATTTGCCTCGAGCCAGGCAATCGATCCAAGCCACGGCATATTCATGTTGGTCCTTGCTCTTCGAATCCATCGCGAAAAACTCGGCGAGATTGCCGAATCGATGCGAGGCCACGCGCAGCAGCGGCGAGGTGATTCGGCGCAATTTGACGGTTGCCCAGGTAATCGCGCCGGTCAGTCCCATACCGCCGATGGTTCCGGCAAAGAGCTCCGGGTTTTCAACGGGCGAACATAGTAGAACCTCGCCGGAGGTGCGAACCAGCTCGAATCTCTCGACAAAGCACCCAAAAGTACCGGCAACATGGTGGTTCTTGCCGTGTACGTCATTGGCGATGGCGCCTCCGAGGGTCAGGTAGGCGGTGCCCGGCGACACCGGGACCATGTATCCGAATCCGGCCAG
>Ga0116129_1001297_pt1 | contig 13991 bp, 10 predicted proteins | sample June2015DPH_17_2_FD_89732 | JGI IMG/M metagenome (GOLD analysis project Ga0116129, IMG submission 89732) | Peatland microbial communities from SPRUCE experiment site at the Marcell Experimental Forest, Minnesota, USA - June2015DPH_17_10 | ecosystem: Environmental > Terrestrial > Soil > Wetlands...
TCATAGATACCGAGGACCGTGTGTCGTTGATTCTCGGCACCTCGGACGATGAGTTCCAGATTCCGAACCAGGTAGGCCTCCAGCCCACGCTTGGGTACAACGTTCTCGGCCAAACCCAGTATCTGAGCAATGACTTGGACGAGAGGCAGCACGAACTCGCGGAGTACGCCATCGCCAGCTGGCAGCACTCCCAAGGCTTGCTCAACTGGCAAACCTCGCTCTCCGTCCGCTATACCAGTTTGCATTTCGAGCCGGACTGGGTCGGAGATCTGCTCTATAACGGCATCGCTCAGGATGCGTTCAAGAATGACACCGCCATCGCGTCGCAGACGGATGCGTCTTATAAGATCGGCGATACGCACACCATGCGCTTCGGGGCCTATTGGCAGCACGACCTCGCCAACGGCAATACGACCTCGCAGGTGCTGCCCATCAATGCAGCCGGCGTGCAGACTTCCAACGTGCCCCTGACCATTGTCAGCAACGGCCCGCAAGTGCAGCAGATCGAGAGTTTGTATGTGCAGGACGAATGGCAGGTGTTCACACCCTTCACCCTCAATTACGGTCTGCGCTTCGATCGCTACAGCGCTTATTCCAGCGGCAGCCAGCTCAGCCCGCGCGTCAACTTCGTGTGGCAGTTCGATACCGGCACGACTCTGCACGGCGGCTACTCGCGGTATTTCACGCCGCCGCCGTTCGAGCTCATCGGTGCCCAGACATTCACACAATTCGCGGGCACCAGCGCGGTGCCGCCGGGCACGGTGACCAAAGACTCGCCCCCGATCGCCGCGCGGCAGAATTATTATGACCTCGGCGTCGAACAGAAGCTCTTCGACAAACACCTGACGCTCGGCGTCGACACCTTCTACGAGCAGTCGCAGAACCTGATCGACGAGGGGCAATTCGGCGCTCCGATCATTCTCACGCCCTTCAATTACCGCTACGGCTTGGTCGGAGGCGTGGAATTCACCGCCAACTACACGTACGACGCTTTTTCCGCCTACATCAATTCCGCCTGGCAGGCCGCCCACGGCAAGGGCGTGGAGTCGGCCCAGTTCAACTTCACCCAGCAGCAGCTCAACTACATTGCCAGCAACTACATCCACCTCGATCACGAAAGTCGGGCGTCCGCTTCGAGCGGCATTTCGTACGGGTGGCAGGGCACTCGTCTCAGCGCCGATGCGATCTTCGGCAGCGGACTGCGCGAGGATGAGACTCTTCCCGGCGGCGATGTCATTCCGAACGGCACTCACACGCCGAGCTATGTTCAGATCAACACCGGCGTGAGTCACGCCTTTGACCTCACGAGCTCTGGTCCGCTGACGGTGCGTTTCGACATCGTCAATCTCGCCGACAAGATTTATCAGATTCGCAGTGGTTCGGGCATTGGCGTCTTTGCGCCGCAATACGGACCCCGGCGTGGGTTCTTCGGTGGAGTGACGTGGCAGTTCTGATCTGAGGTGCAGGAGATGCAGCCGTGGCCGCTCCGGGTCACGGCTGCGGCATCGAGCCGGCAGATTCTCAGGCCCGGTCAGGCCTCAGTCGGGTTTGGGCTCCGACAACGGATCGTCGAACCGTAACAGGCGCCCGGCATTGGCGAGCACGACGAGAGTGCTCAAATTATGCAGCACCGCAGCGACGCTCGCCCCGGCCGCTCCCAGCAACCCGAATGCGGCGCCCGCCACGATCAAGCCCGTCCATCCCAATCCGATGGCCACATTGGTTTGCAGCGTCCTGCGGGACAGTCTGCTCAACCGCACGCAGGTTCCGAGGCGCCGTAAATCGCTGCCGATCAGCACCACGTCGGCCGACGCCAACGCAATGTCGGCGGCGCCCGATCCCATGGCGACTCCGACGACGCCGGCCTTCAAGGCCAGCGAATCGTTGATGCCGTCGCCCACCACCATGGGCCTGAACCCTCGAGCGATCTCGGCCGTGACCCGGTTCAATTTGTCCTGCGGCAAGGCTTGCGATTGAATCTGCTCGATGCCGACGGTTCGAGCCAGCGCATTGGCCACACTCGCGCGATCTCCCGTGAGCAAGATCTGCCGGTCGAGGCCGAGTTCGCGCAATTCCTTGAGTGCACCGTTCGCTTCCGGACGCACCTTGTCCGCGAGCAGAATCCAGGCGGCGAATTGCCCGTTGAGCGACACCCCGGCAATCGGCCCGTCGTGGCTCGGCATGGCCGCCGTCGTGATGCCCAGCTCCTGGAAGAGCTCGAGGCGGCCCAAGGCGGCTTCGCCACGCGGGGTCAGTGCGATCACCCCCATGCCGTGGCGCTCGCGAATGTCCGTCAAAGGCCAGTGATCCTGCGCTCCGACGAGGGAGGCGAGTGCACGGCTCACCGGGTGGCTGCTGGCGGCGCCCAAGCTCGCCGCCAGCACTCGCAGCTCGTTCTCGCTGATCGGCGTCGCGCCCGCGGCTCGAATCTCGAGCAGATGCAAGGCGCCAAAGGTCAGAGTTCCCGTCTTATCGACGATGAGCGACGTCGTATCGGCGAGTTCCTCCAAGAAGGCCGAGCCGCGAATCAATATTCCATGCCGCGCCGCGACTGCAATCCCCGCGACGGCCGTAGCGGGCGCCGCCAGCGCGAGCGCGCACGGGCAGGCTGCGACGATGACGGCGAGCATCGCCTGCGCATCGTTGCTGACGAACCAGGTGATCGCCGCCACCAGGAGCACCAGGATCAGGTACCGATTGGCATAGCGCTCGAGTAGTCGCGTGATCGGCGGCTTGGCGCTTTCGGCGCTTTGCATCAGCGCAATGACCTTGCCCAGGGTCGAGTCCCCTCCCGTGCGGGTGACCTCGATCTTCAGCAAGCCGTCGAGATTGATCGTGCCGCCGAATACCTCGCCACCCACCGCCACTTCGAGCGGCACGGATTCTCCGGTGATCGCCGCGGTATCGAGGCTGGCGCGCCCTTCTACGACGCGTCCATCGGCGGGGACTCGATCGCCCGCGCGCACCTCGACCTGATCCCCTATTTTCAAGTGCACATTGTCTACTTCGGTAATTTCTCCGTCCGCGCCGACCCGGCGAGCGCGCGCGTGCGTGAGTTTGCCCAGGGATTCGATGGCTTCGTGAGTGCCGATGACACTGCGTTCCTCGAGCACATGGCCTAAAATCATGATGACGGGCAACAGCACGGCGGTGAGCAAGTCCCCCGTGACCCAGGCACCCAGCATGGCGATGGCGATGAGCTGGTCCGTGATGCCATGCAAACTGGGGTGCCGCAAACTGCCCCACCCCGCGCGCACCACGGGCACTGCGACCAGGAGCGCCGCCCCTGCCAGGATGAGTTGGCGGGTTCCCATCTGATCGGGCGCAAGCCACATCCAGATCAACGCCAGCACCAGGAGTGCCAATGCCAGCATCGCCAGCGCCAATTGATTGCCGGCGCTGCGCTTTTCGTCCTGCGTCAGAACGCTCGCCGCAGCTTGCTCGACGGCAGTGTCCGCAGCACTCATTGTTGGGCTCCTGAAATCAGTAAATGCGCATCGTCGTGGGGATCTACCATGGTCAGGAACGAAGTCTTCGCAAGAATGGCCGTGATCCGCTCCCGGTACATTCGCGGCAGCAAACCCGCGTCCAAACCGCCTTTGACCGCCTCGGATAGTTGCAGCACGTCGGCCGTATCGGCCTGCGCTTTCGCCAGGCGCTCGGACGCGTTGGCTTGTGCGATTTCGACGGTCCGGTCCGCGTCCTGGTTCGCCGTCTGCAGCGTCTTCTCGCTGTCGGTGCGGGCGTTGGCGATCTCTTGGAGCACCTCCTGACTCGCCGTCAGCACCGAATTGAAGGCGTCCACCGTATCAGGGTGCAGCGTCGCGATGAGATCGACTCGCTTGAGTTCGATCCCCAGGCCGGCGCCGGCAGCGTGCAGCTGCGCCAGGGAATGATTGATGTCCTGCATCACATCCCCGCGCAGCCGCTCGCGCTGTTCCGCCAATTGGTTGGCGGTGCCCAACAGTTCCGGCCGCGCCACCAGGATCGCATCCAAGTCGCGCGAAGCGCACACCCGCACCACGCTGCGGCTCATCAAGCGATCGAGCGCCGCAGCAAGATGGGCCCTTTGCATGACGTATTCATAGGGGTCGATGACGGTGTAAAACACTTTGACGTCCATCTGCACCACGCCGGCGTCGCCCGTGAGACGATTGCCCATGCTCGCCGCGGCATCGCTCAGCAGCGCGCCTGAGCCGCCGGACGATTCGTCGTCCCCACCCGCGGACTGCGAACTCGCAGCGCCCGGCTGCGGCTGCTCGACCTGCATGTCCTGCTCCAAGATGGTCTCCGAGGAAGGCAGTAAGGTGACCTCTTCCAAGGGGCGTGGCCAGGCGAGCAGCAACCCCGCCCCGTGCACGCGATTGAACGCCCCCAAGCGGCTGACGATCGCGCGGTTCTGCGGACTGATCTGGTGAAGATTGGAGAATAGCCAGCCGAGGGCCGCGAGGATCGAAACCGCGTACAACGCCAAAAACGCGATGCCTCCGGCCTGCAGCCAGGGATTCGGCGCACTGTGCGCCGCGCTCTCCTCCCCGTTATTGGCCATGATGGCCCGCGCCCGAATCTGCCCCGGGTGGCCCATCGACGAGCACCTTGAAGGGCGCCGCATCGGTGCGCAGGATCACCTTGCTTCCGGGCGCAATGATGGTGCTCAAGGTGTCGAGCGAGCGCAGCAGCGTATACAGCTGCGGCGCACTCGCATAGGCATGGCCGTAGGCCTTGGCGGCCTGCACTTTCGATTGGGCTTCGATATCGGCCGCCTTGACCGTGGCATCCGCTCTGACGATGCGGGCATCGCGCTCGGCTGCGGAACGAATTTCCGCCGCCTCCCGGCGGCCGATGGCGGTGCGCTCGGTGGCAATCGTTTCCCGTTCGGCCCGCATGCGTTCGACCGTGGCTGCGAGCGTGACCGCCGGCAAGGTCAGCCGTTCGATGCCGACTTGAAGAACCTGCACTCCGTAGGTTGCGAGCAATTGCTGGCGGATCTGATCGCGCAGGTGCGATTCCAAATCCTCGATGCGCACTTTGTTGGCGTCGGTATTGACGAGGCTCGATAGATCGTAGCCCGCGGCCGTGGTTTCGAGTAAGGAACCCACGAAGGTTCGGATCTGCCGTCCGGCCTCATCCGGCTGATTCTGCACGGCGCGCATGAAGCGCTTGACGTCCGCCGAGTCCGGCTGCACCTGCCAGACCACATACGCTTGAACGATGATCCGAAGACCATCGCGGGTTCCGACATCTTGCAAACCGCTCGAGGTCGTGCGCACACGTAGATCCACCGGGACTGTCGATTCGAACGGCAGTGGCAGGCGCAGTGCGGGACCGGGCTCGAGCAAAACACGCGCCGGATTGCCGAAGCGCGTCACAACCGTCGCTTCACCGGAGCGCACCTGCACCACGCACGCGGCCACAATGGCGAAAACGACGATGACGGCCGCGATGACGTAGCGTCTTTTTGATATCGGCCCGCTCATGCCTTCCGTGGAATGAGAGTGCGAATGCCCATGGTGATGGCCGTGGTGATGGCCGTGACCAGGACCGTGATCAGGGCCGCCGTGAACGTGGTTGGAACTCAAGAGTCAGCTCCTGTGTGACGAATGCCGATGGAAAACTCCATCTGAGCGGCGCGGCTCATGGTTCCTGCCGGTAGGGATTGCCGGAGGCGCCGAAAGTACGCAAATCGATGGTCGGTGCAACGCCCGTACTCCCGATGCGGTGGTCGATGATGACGAGATTCGCTTTCGCCAGGCCTTGCGCCAATTGGTTGAAATACCGCTCGCGCACGAACGCCTGTCCGGCGTCGCGAAAACTTTCCTGTTCCGCGTCGAACCCGAGTTTGGCCGCGTCGGCGGCGGCCATGTGCTCACGTGCGGCTGCCGATGCCGAATCCGTGACTGCGCTCGCCTCCTCGTGGGCTTCATTGACGGTGGCGGCCGCCGAGCCTCGTTCTTCGGCAACGATGGCCTGGGACCTGATCTGTGCCGCCTGGACGGAGTGATAGGCAGCGGCCGCGCCCGCCGGCGGGTGAATCGATTCGACCAGAACCGACAGCAATTCGACTCCACTGCCGAAATGATCCAGGTCCGCCTGCACGGTGCGTCCAATATCCCTCGCGAGAGCGTCGCGCTGCTCCCCCAGCAAACCATCCAAGGATCGCGACGCAAAATAATGCACCATCACCCGGCTTGCGAGACTGCGGATGAGCGCCTCCACATCGGCGCAGTGATAGGTGGCGGCCATCACCGCCTCGTGCGTGAGGCCGATCCGGTAGACGAACCGGACATCCATGTTCACGACCTGAAAACTCTGCTTCGTGTCCGCCTCGCTGGAAATCACCTGGGCGTTTTCCGCGACATGGGACACGTCCCACAGGCGATTCGCACTGGGCGGCGCGGGGTCGTCAGCGCCGCTTGGATCCGGCTCTGCCTGCGTATCATCACCGGAGACATTGGCCGCCAATTCGTGCACGACGCCGTTTTCGGCTTTGACCGTCCTCGCCAACGGCCACGGCAGACCCCAATGGATCCCTGGATCCCACACATCGACCGGTTTGCCGAAACGTTCGTAAATCCCGCGGCTCGCGATCGGCAGCTCCTGAATGCCGGTCAACAGCCAGCCGATGGCAACGACCACGCTCAACACCGGCAGGCTCGCGCGTCGAATGAAGCCGAACGCCCAGTTTTGCCGCAGGTCGATCCCGAAGCCATCGTGGAGTTCGTCCTGTATGACCCTGAAGGGGTGCGGCGGCCAGGTGAACAGCCGCGCAGTCACCGTATCCGCAAGCAACGGCCGCTCCACATCGCGCGCCGGGCCCCGCGTGAGGCCCGAGTAAATCGCCCGCATCAAGAGTTCCAGAGCGATGGCGGCCGGCACCACGCCTGCCAGAGCCGCCGCACGAGCAGGCCACGCGCGCGCATCCGAATCGAAGAGGAGCGCGGGCACGCTCGGCAGGAGCGTGAAAATGGCCGCACGGGACAGATGGGCGAGCGGAGCGGATTCCGGCCACTCCGCAGCCGGGCGGCCCGCAAAGTAGCGTTCGAGCACCAACAGACCGAAGGCTCCGCTCAAAATCACGCCGGCGCCCACGTACCCCGGAAGTCCGAGCACCGCACCCGGCACGGTGAAGTCCCATGTTCGGCGCACGATCCAAAGCACCAACATCGCAACACATCCGATCAGCAACTCTTCCCGCCGGAGGATGGCGAAGGCTTTGACTCGAAGCCGGTCGACCCACAACCGGAGACGCTCGCCGCGCCCCATTAACTCATCGGCGGGCGGTGTTTCGGCCGCTATCTCGGAGTTCAATGCCGAGATTTCGTCGCGGCGCCGTCGGCTGACCCGCCACGCGGAGTGAAGACCGATCACGAGGATCAGAAGTGCCGCGCCTGCGTTGAGCAGCACCGTCCGCCAGATTCGATCGAACCCCCATGACGATAAAATCCAGCCGGCCGCCAACACGAGAATCGCGGCCGCCGCAAGGCTGCTCGTCAGTGAGACGAGTTGCCGGGCGTATACCCCGGCACGCTGATAGCGCGGCGACTGCCTCAGGGTCGCGCCGTCCTCGTCGATTTCAGATTTCGATTGAGTGCGTTTCACGGCGAATCACCCGCCCGCCAGGAGCACGGCGAGATAAATCACTGCCGCACCCAGCAACGTCATGAACGTGGTAAAGAATTTCGGATGTGCGTGATGGCTTTCGGGGATCAGATCGCTGGCGCCGATGTACAGGAAGAATCCGGCGAAGACGGCCAAGACCACTCCCATGGCGTCGCGGGGAACGGTAAAGAACAGCGTCGCTGCCACGCCGGCCGCCGGCGCCAAGGCATCCATGAGCAGCCAGCGCATCGCCTGCTGCCGCGTGCCGCCGTTCTTGAGAACGACATTCACGGTGTTGATGCCATCGGAGAAGTCGTGTGCCAGGACCGCCATGGTCACGATGCCGCCCACCGCCGCGGATGCCTGAAAGGCCACCCCGATGGCGACCCCGTCCAGGAAGCTATGGGCCGAGAAGCTTCCCGCGCCCAGCATCGCCTGCTGCTCGCGGTGCGAATGCGCGCCATCCGGCACGTCCCGGTGCAGGAGTTTGACGCGATCGAGCACCAGATACAGCATGAAACTCAACAGCAGCCACGACAACAGGGTCGCCGCCTTGTACGACGAGCCCAGCTCCAATGCCTCCGGCAGCAAATCGAACAGCGCGACGGCCACCACCGCTCCGGCGCTGAAGCCGAGCACCAAGTGCAGCTTGTCTTTGAGCTTCAGTGCAAAAAGCCCCCCCGCGCACGTCGAGCAAAACGCGGCAACGACGATGAGAAGCATCAGCATGGCTTCGAGATTCTGTTCTTGTTCATAAGTCTTTCGAGATCGCCGTGCCGCAGCTGCGGCTCATGCCGATCGTCCCGTCGAAATGACAATGCGTGAAATACGCCCAATTTGCACAGCGCGTTGCCACCGATGGCGACGCAGCCTCAAACAGGCGCCGGAAACGGGGAGCTAGACGCGCGGCGGCCCGCGAGCGTCGTAGAAAAGAGCGGTGACTCGAGGATTGGCGCCGAGGAGGAGCGGCGCCACGATGATGAACCAGGCGAGTTGAAACACGGGGGCTTGCGCCAGCGCCGTCGGAACCGCCAAATGATTGGCGTCCATGCACAACAGGCATTCCAGATGCTGAGAATGCTGCTCGTTCGCTTCGGACTTGTGAATGTGTGCGGCGCGTATGAAACCGGCATACAGCAAGCAAACGAGCATGACCAGCGCCACCGGCCACGCCAGTGAGCGGTCAATTTTCGATTGCGATGATGGTTTCAAAACGGCGCGCACCCGCTCGGAACATTGGAAAGCGAATCGACGAGCAACACTAGAATAATCACACTGCGGACAAAAGTGCAAGACAACCCTCCGTTCGGACGGCGGCTAGCGCGCAAACGGCGAATGTCCCGTGGCCGTGATAACTTAATGCCGGGTCCTCCGTGGGTAAGAATCATGACTTCAACTGAACATGCACTGAAAATTGCCGTGCTCGACGATTACCAGGGCGTCGCGTTGACACTCGCCGACTGGTCGGCCGTCACGGCGCGAGCCGACGTGACCGTATTCAACGACCATCTCGCGGAGACCGACGCCGTGGTGGAGCGTCTGCTACCCTTCGATGTGGTGTGCGTCATGCGGGAACGCACGCCGCTGCGCCGCAACGTCATCGAACGGCTCCCAAAACTGAAGCTGATTGCGTCCACGGGAAAGCGCAATGCTTCCATAGATGTCGAAGCCGCCGCCGAGCGAGGCATCCGCATCGTTCACACCTCGTACACCTCTACTCCGACGATCGAACTGACATGGGCACTGATTCTCGCGGGCGCCCGGCACCTCATCGCCGAAAATGCATCGCTGCGTGCCGGCGGCTGGCAACGCTCCATCGGCGACGATTTGGCGGAGAAGACTCTCGGCATCATCGGCTTGGGCAGCATCGGCTCTCAGGTGGCCAAGGTGGGGCTGGCGTTCGGCATGAACGTGATCGCGTGGAGCCAGAACCTCACGCCGGAAAAGGCGGCCGCCGCCGGCGCCCGGCTCGTATCCAAGCAAGAATTGCTGCGGGAAGCCGATGTCGTTTCCATTCACCTGGTGCTGAGCGGCCGCACCACCGGGCTCATCGGCGCGCCTGAATTTCAGCTGATGAAATCCTCTGCCCGCCTCATCAACACCTCGAGAGGGCCCCTCGTCGTGGAGGCCGCGCTCATCCAAGCCCTGGCCGAACGGCGCATCGCCGGGGCCGCAATCGATGTTTTCGACGCGGAGCCTCTGCCGCCGGAACATCCATATCGGAACATCCAAGGTCTTCTTGCGACGCCGCACATCGGCTACGTGTCTCGAAATTTATACGAGCGCTTCTACCGCGATACCGTTGCGAACATCGTCGCGTGGCTGGACGTGAACGCGGCCGCGCTCTGAGCCGACCGCGGGCGGATCGCAACCGGACCCCCGCCTGCCTCATTGTCGCGCATCGCTGACGTCGCCGAACGGCATCACGTCGACAGATAAAAATACCGCGAGTATATCGGTCCCCCTGACGAGCTCGAGCCCGACTTGGCACGCCTACAAGGGGGAACTCATGCGACACCATCTCACCTGTCGAAGCGCCGTTCTTCTCGGACTACTCATCGCAGGAACCGCGCAAGCTCCGCCGGCCGCGGCCCAACCCACGGATCCCGGCGTGCGCCGGTCTGCGGCCGAGAATGGACCACCTCAACCTCTCGCAGGACTCGGGCAGGACGAGCTGAATTTCTTTCAAGACGGCATGGCACGATTCAGCTTCACAGAAGTCGTGAGCGGCGGCAGCTCCCGGCAGGGCACGGGAAATGGTCTCGGCCCACGCTTCAACTCGAATCAATGCGCCTCCTGCCATATACAGCCGAATGTCGGTGGCAGCAGCCCGGCGCAGAATCCATTGGGCGAAGTCGCGAGCGCCGACGGCGCCGTCAACACGCTGCCTTGGTTCAATGCGCCGAATGGCCCCATCCGCGAAGCTCGCTTCGTGCAATCGAACGGCGTGCCCGACGGCGGCGTGCACAATTTATTCGTCATCACGGGGCGCGCCGATGCGGGCGGCTGCAACATTGCACAACCCAGCTTCCTGCCTGCAGGCAATCCATTGACGGGCCAAGGCGGCAATAAAAATATCGTGTTTCGCATCCCGACCCCGGTGTTCGGTGCCGGCCTCATCGAGGCCATTCCCGACTCCGCCATTCTCGCGAATTTGGCCGCCGATGCGACGCCCAAGAATCAAGCCGGCGTGAAAGGGCATGCCAATGCCATTCTCGGCGGCAATACGAATTTGAGCGCCAACGACGGCACCATCACCCGTTTCGGCTGGAAAGCACAGAATAAATCGCTGCTGATGTTCTCCGGAGAAGCCTACAACGTCGAAATGGGCATCTCGAATCAACTCTTTCCCCAGGAACGCGATGAAACTCCGGCCTGCCATGCCGCCGACGCCACTCCGGAGGACACCGACAATTTTCCGCTGACGGTCACCGCCAACGCCGTGAGCGTGCTCTCCGACATCGAAGCCTTTGCGAACTTCATGCGCATGCTGGCACCCCCGGTGCCCGCCCCCGCCACGGCCTCGACGACGAACGGCCGTGCCCAGTTCGTCAGCGTAGGCTGCGCTCTATGCCACACGCCGTCGTTCACCACCGGTCGCGCCATTGCCACCGGCTCCTCGAACAGCCCAAGTCCCGCTCTGTCGAATAAACAGGCCAACCTGTTCTCCGATCTGCTGGTGCATCACATGGGTCAGAATCTCGCCGACGGCATCACCCAGGGCAGCGCGGGACCGGACGAGTTCCGCACGGCACCTCTGTGGGGACTGGGCCAACGAGTCTTCTTCCTGCACGATGGCCGAACCCGGGATTTGCTTGCAGCGATCCAAGCCCATGACAGCCAAGGCAGCGAAGCCAACGCCGTGATTCAGCAGTTCAACGCACTGAGCGCGGCACAGCAGCAGGACGTGCTGAATTTCCTCCGCTCGCTCTAGTGCTTCGGCACTGTGATGTTGACCGGTTGCTCCAGCATTCGTCCGGGAGGCTAAGTCGTTGCGCGGCAACAGGAACAGTTGCCGCGCAACGACTTAGCCTCCCGGACGAATTCTCGTACCAGTCAACATCACGCGCCAAAGCCGCTGAAATCAGCTCCGTCTACGCGTCGATGTACAACGGCCCAATGCGCACGGTCTGGGGGGATAAGACGTGGGAGGCCAACTGCTTCCCCTAGTTGGCCTCCCACGTCTTATCCCCCCAGACCCTGCAACTGGGTCAGTGTACATCGCCGATAGCCGAGCTATTCCAAGCAGACAACGAGCTTGGCGGAGTGAGTCCGCCAATTGATGGGAATCACGTAAGAGCGGCTGTGCGGCGCCGTGACTTTTTCCAGATCGTGTGCAATGACGACCGGCACTGAGATGACGAAATTCTTGCCGAAGTCGCGGCGCGCGTTGCCGGAGATGGTGTTCGCCACCTCGCCGACCAGATCCTTGATGTTTTCATCGCTGGTATCGGTCTCCTGCATGCGCATCAGGAGCACCGTCAGCATGCCGCGCGGAGCAGTGAAGTACACGATGCCCTTACGAGACCCGGAAATGCCGATAACCCCCGTGTACTCGTAGGCGCCCGGATTTCCGTCCGTCACCAGATAGGGCGACCCCACCGTCGCCGACTGCTGCGCGGTGGTCTCGAAGTAGTTCGTCGTTCCATCGATGAATGTGCGTATCTCGGCCTCTTTGAGCATCACGCCTCCGACAACAGCTCTTCTAACGCGTCATTGAGCTGACGATCGGTGAACGGCTTGCACAGAAAGCCGTTCGCGCCCTTCTCGATGGCATCCACCGCCGTTGCCTTGTCGGCGAGCGCGGAAACGACCAGGATCAACACCTTGGAATTGATGGCCACCAATTCTTGCACGCATTCCACGCCGTCCATCTCCGGCATGGTCAGATCCATGGTCACGACATCCGGTTGCGTGCGCTTGAACACCTCCACGGCCTCGCGCCCATTGCTCGCCGCGCCGACCACCTCCAGGCGGGCGATCTGCTGTGAGCGCTCGATGCGGCGCCGGATGATGTTCGAATCGTCGACGATCATGAGCTTCAACGTCGATTGCGGCTCGCCGGCCATGTCGGTTACGCAGCCTCCGTGTCATCCGCCCGCTTGGCCGAGCGCGGCAGAGTCATGGTCAAACGCGTGAATTTTCCGGCGCTGGTCGCGACCGACACGCGGCCGCCCATCTGATTGGTCAGATCGGCGATGACATTCATGCCGACGCCCCGCCCCGCGTCCTTGGTCGCGGCTTCGACGGTGGAGAATCCCGGCTGAAACAACAGCGAGAAGATCTGCTTCGTGTCCAAGGTCGCCGCCCGTTCCGGCGTGATGAAACCCTTCTTCAGCGCCACCTCTTTGATGCGCTCGGTCGACAAGCCTTGGCCGTCGTCTTCGATGATGAGCTTGTAGCCGGCATCCCCGGATTCGTGGAATGACAGGCGCACCGTGCCTTGCTGGGCCTTCCCGGCGGCCATGCGGGCGGCCGTCGACTCTATCCCGTGCACGACGGCGTTGCGCACCGCCTGCACCCCGATGTCCTTGACGGCGCGCCGGTAGTCGTCGGGTATCGCATCGAAGCCCACGCACTGTAGAGCGACGTCTTTGCCGTTTTCCAGCGCGACCCGGGTGGCCAGTTGCTGCAGCGTCGCCGCGACGCCCGAATCGCCTTTGCCGGCCGGCGGCTTCTCGCCTTCCAGCACGGCGGTGGTCGTATGCACGGCGTCGTGCTGCGCGATGTGCAGGCGCGATAGGCGCGACACCAGCTCGCTGACGGATTGCAGATGAGTCAGCAGGTCGTCGAGCTTGATGACCAGCGGCAGGAAGTCGTTTCCCGACAGCGCAGGCTTCTCCTTCAGCGACTTCAAATCATCTTCGAAGGCGTGCGCGCGAGTCTCGATGGACGACAGGCCCAACGCCGCCGCCTCGCCCTTCACCGAGTGCACTTGCCTGAACAAAGTATCCAGCTTCTTGCGGAACACCCCTTCCTCGCGCGTCGGCTCGCGCAGCACCGCGTTGATCATTTTCATGGCCGCGTTGGAGTCGTTCAGGAAGGACGTCAGCTGCACGGGATCGATGTGCAGAATGCCCAGCAAGGTATCCACCTGACCCTGCGCCTGGGTTTGCGAGGCCTGCAATTCATGCGCCAGATCCACCCGGGCGGTCACGTCCGACACGGACACCAGCACGTGGGTAATCTCGCCGTCGACGCGCACCCGGTGAAAATCGAACTGCAGATAGCGGGTATCGAATTTGCCGTTGCCGCCATCGATATGCACTTCCACTTCGCCGAGCGGATTGATGGTCTTGACGAGTTTCTCGTTGGTGCGCTCCGCCCAGAGGATTTTGACGAACTTGAGCGCGGTCGCCAGAGTCCGCTCGGATACGATGTTCTTGAGCAGA
>Ga0116129_1001298_pt1 | contig 13988 bp, 18 predicted proteins | sample June2015DPH_17_2_FD_89732 | JGI IMG/M metagenome (GOLD analysis project Ga0116129, IMG submission 89732) | Peatland microbial communities from SPRUCE experiment site at the Marcell Experimental Forest, Minnesota, USA - June2015DPH_17_10 | ecosystem: Environmental > Terrestrial > Soil > Wetlands...
GCCATCTCGCCCCGCCCCCGTTATTGTGTTCTGGGTGCGTCGGGTACTGTGTACGCCCGCTCCAGGTACTGCATGTGTTCGTAACATCGTGTGTGGCCGGGTCAGCCGTGTCAAGGCACGGGAGCGCGGCCTTATGGCTGCCGCTGTCTCATCTCGCCGAAAGGCGCTCGATCAGCTCCCGGTAGTGCAAGAAACCGGGCGTGCGAAGGCCCGCCATTTTGCCTTCATCGTCCCAGCGCCGAAGTCGCACGGCGTCTTGGTGAAACGGTTCGGCTTGGAACGCGTCGATCTCGGCGCCGCTCATCGGTCCGCCCTGCAGCTCGAGTGTCCGGATGGAGGCTGAGCTGAGGCGAGCCATGAATGTCGAATCGGTGGCACATAGATAGCGCTTGGCGGGGACATGCAAGCGCACCGGTTCGCAGACGGCAGGACCGAAGCCGGTTGCCAGCCATCGGCTGCCGCTGACTTCGTGGCGCCGGTCCGTTTGCCAATCCGCGATGTCTTCCGCCGCCGGCTCAATCAAGTGGCCGACATCATGCAGCAGCGCTGCGATCACCAGCGCATCCGGTGCGTTCGCCGCCACTGCAAAATGCGCAGCCTGCAGGCTATGTTCAAGCGTGGTCACTGACTCGCCAAAATACGCGCCGGCCCCGCGGCCCGAATAGATCGAGAGAAGCCGCTCAGTCATCGTCACCATGGCGAATTTAATACCATATATAACAACATGTTATTGTACCTAAAATCATTCATTCATGTACTTTCGAGCTATGGTGCTCGCCCCAGCCCTAGGCGCCACCATGACTCCTTGGTGGGCGCGCGAAGTCGTTTGATCGTGCGACGTGCGCGGATGCACCGTGCCGGTAGATGCACTCCGCCATGTAAACTATGCCACAACTAAAAAGGAGGGAGCATGTTCCGATCTACCGCGGCGATAGCGCTTGTCATCGTGTTGGCGGCCATACCGGCAGGGGTGCCGGCGGCCGGTGATACCGAGGCGAAGCCAGCAGATCCCATCAAGACTCTGGTCGAGCGCCTCGATCTGGAGCGTTACAAGGCGACCATCAAGGGTCTGACGCAATTCGGCGATCGCCGTCAGGGAACGGATCGCAATCGCGCCGCCGTGGATTGGATCGAGGCGCAGCTCAAGCGCTATGGCTGTTCGAACATCTCCCGCATCAAGTACACCTACTTTCCCACCGAGGCGATGCGCCCGAGCGGTCCGCCCATTGCACAAAACGCTGATGCCTCCGTCGGCGGCGGCCGCTACCGCGGCACACGGGCCCATACCGGCGTCAATGTGGATCCGATGCTGCAGCCCGACCCGAAGCTTCGCGCGCTGAACTCCCAGCCCACCGAACCCGGGGCGCGAGAAGAGGTGTACTGCACGAAAATCGGGACCACGCATCCGGATGAAATGTACATCGTCGGCGCCCATATGGATGGGCACGGATGGGGAGAGGCCGCCAACGATGATGGCTCGGGGACGGCACTGGTCATGGAATTGGCGCGCATCATGTCCGCGCCCGACGTCAAGACGGAGCGCTCAATCCGGTTCGCGCTTTGGAACAACGAGGAAACCGGACTCAATGGTGCTCGGGCGTATGTGGATCAGCGCGCGTCGCTCCAGGGCAAAGAAGAGCCGCCCGGCTCGCGGCGCTACCCCGAACCGCGATGGCTGGGCATGATCCAGCACGACATGATGCTGTTCGATCACGGCATGCCGCGCGCCGATGGCAGCATACCTCCGGAACAGCGGCCGGAAGCGGATGTGAATATCGAATTTCAGTCGCTCGCCAAGGCGGCGGAAGGTGCGCAGAAGCTGGCATGGGCTTTCTACGCCGCCAATGAAGCCTATGCCACGGATTATCCGGCTGCGGTAGGCCCGCACATGACGAACACGGACAGCACGCCGTTCATGGATCTGGTGCCGGCCATCAGCCTGCGCGAGAACGAGCGCGGACGCGAGATTGGCGCCGGATGGGATCCGCAATGGCATCAGCCGACAGATATCTACGCCACTTACCACGACGCCGACTTTCGTCTCGGCTTGAACGCCGCGCAAACCACTCTGGGAGCCGTCGGCAGGCTGGCCGGCGCCACCGTGGCGCGCTAAGGACGTGCGCCAGTTGGCACTACTCGCCGCGCTTTGCTTGAACCGCGTCGCACTTCGTTCCTGACCGATTCGCTACGTTAGAACCCCGGGAACACGGAAGCCGTTACGATGCCAAGGTTCGGCGCATTCATCTTCGTGGCGAGCGCCGCTGTTGCGCTCGTCCAGCCCCTGCAATCGGCCGAAATTCTGCTCTCCTGCGTTTGGCAATCCCACGGAACGGGTCACGAGAAACGGTCCTTTGAAATCACCGTTGATCAGCAGATGCAAAGAGTATCGCTTGGCGGCGACGAATCACTGCCGGCCACCATCTCCAGCACTCAGATCTCCTTCGCCATCAACCGCAGCGGCTCGATATTCCAATACGAGATTGATAGACCATCCGGATTCGGCACCATAAGGATCAAGGACCAAGTCCTGTACAGCGGTACGTGCAAGATTGGCGACCCGGCGGCCCGCACATAGCTTGACGCCCCCAGCACGCCGGACGATGATCGCGAGCGGGTCACCAGGAAACCGTCATGACGCTTCGCATAGAGCCTTCCGCGATGGGTTGCGGCGCGCTCATCTCGGGCGTCGATCTTTCGCGGCCGCAATCGGCCGCAGAAATAGCTGCCATTCGCCGTGCGTGGCTTGAACATCTGGTCATCGGCATCTGCGACCAAGATCTGAGCATTTCCGATTTGGAGCGATTTGCGGCGGCACTGGGGCCGGACGGCAATGATCCTTTCATCGCCTCGATCTCGGGCCATCCGCGCGTCGTCGAAGTGCGCCGTGAAGCCGACGAAACCACTGCGGTATTCGCCGAGGCATGGCACTCGGACTGGAGTTTTCTCGAAGGCCCGCCTGCCGGCACCCTGCTCTACGGCAAGATCATCCCGCCGGTTGGCGGCGACACGCTGTTCGCCGACCAGCACGCCGCCTACGCTGCGCTATCCTCCACGATGAAGGCAAGAATTGCGAACTTGCAAGGCATTCACTCGGCCCGCCGCAGCTATTCCCCCGCCGGGGTGTACGGCGAGCGCGACAAGGGCCGCTCGATGGCCATCCGCTATTCGGAACGCGCCATGGCCACGCAGCAGCATCCGATCGTGAGGCGGCACCCTGAAACCGGGCGCACGGCACTGTTTGTCAACATGGGCTATACCATCGGCATCGAGGGTGTGAGCGAGGCGGGCGCGACCGCCCTATTGGCCGAACTGTTCGCACATCAGAGTCGACCCGAGTTCGTGTATCGGCACCGTTGGACCCCGGGACTCTTGACCCTGTGGGACAATCGATGTCTATTACATACCGCAACGGGCGGCTATCAAGGCTATCAGCGCCTGCTGTGGCGAATTACGATTGGCGAAGCCCACCGCGGCTGAGACTATGGAGAGAGGAACTTCAATGCGTTTTAAGATTCTGACCCTTGCGCTGGCCGCAACCGGTTTTTTCACCAGCCTATCCGGAGAGGCACAGACGCCCGCGCCGGCGAATCCGCTGGATACCGTCCCGGATAACATGCCCTTCGATGTCCCTTATGGAGCACCGATCTCGCTCGACCGGGCGGAAAGCGTCATTGCTGCGGCAGTTGCCGAGGCGAAGAAACACCACTGGAAAATGAACATCGCAGTCGTCGACTCCGGCACGAATCTGGTGGCCTTCCAGCGCATGGACGGCGCCCAGCTCGCATCGATCGCCGTGTCGGAACATAAAGCGCGCACGGCGGTCAGCTATCGGCGCGAGACGAAGGTCTTTGAGGATGCCATCCAGTTGAAACAGAATTACTACGCGCTCACGCTCGACGGTGTGATTGCCTCGCGCGGCGGGATTCCCCTCATCGAAGGAGGGAAGCTCATCGGTGCGATCGGCTGCTCAGGCGGCACCGGGTCGCAGGACGAAGTGGTGTGCAAGGCGGGAGCCGCCACGATCAAGTAAATCACGGGTGAATACGCCGCACATCGCGATGATGGATGCGCTGGAGCTCGCCGACGCCATTCAGGCTCGGGAGGTCTCCTGCGTCGAAGTCATGACCGAGTATCTCGACCACATCGAGAAGATGAACCCGCGGGTCAACGCCATCGTCGCGCTACAAGATCGCGCGACGGTGCTCGCTCAGTCCGCGGAGCGGGACCGGCATGTCGCTCGGGGCGAATGGATGGGGCCGCTGCACGGGTTTCCCCTGGCGGTAAAAGACCTGATGCCCGTCAAAGGCATCCGCATGACCATGGGCTCGCCGATTTACAAAGACTTCGTGCCGGGTGCGGATGGCATCATGGTGGAGCGATTGCGCAAGGCCGGCGGCATCATCATCGGCAAGACGAATACACCGGAGTTCGGCTTAGGCTCGCACACGTATAACTCGGTTTACGGACCCACGCGCAACGCCTACGACACCTCTCGTTCGGCCGGCGGCAGCAGCGGCGGTGCAGCCGTCTCGCTCGCGCTGCGCATGCTCCCTGTGGCGGACGGCAGCGATTTTGGCGGGAGCCTTCGCAACCCGGCGGGCTGGAATAATGTGTTTGGCTTTCGAACCAGCATGGGACTGGTGCCGGCCAGCGCGGAAGACGGTTGGTTTCCTTCCATGGGTGTCGTCGGTCCCATGGCGCGAAACGTCCCGGATCTGGCCATGCTGCTGTCGGTGCAGGCAGGTTACGACGCGCGGGCGCCGCTGTCCGCGATCGGTGATGGCAGTGTATTCCAACGGCGTCTGGACTCCGATCTGAAAGGCAAGCGCATTGCGTGGTCGGGAGACTTCCAAGGGTATCTGCCGTTTGAAGCGGGCGTGCTGGACGTCTGTACGCGCGCCCTGAAGGTATTCGAGTCGCTGGGCTGCATCGTCGAGGAAGCCCAACCCGACCATCCGATCGAATCGGTATGGCAAGCCTGGTTGACGTTGCGCGCATGGCAATCCGGCGCGAGCCTTCTGCCCTACTACAACGACCCGGTCCGGCGCGCGCTGCTCAAACCCGAAGCCATCTTCGAAGTTGAGCGCGGATTGAAACTCACGGCATTCGATATTTCCGACGCCTCCGCGGTGCGCACGGCGTGGTACCAAGCCGTGCGGCGGTTATTCGAAAAATATGACTATTGGATCGCACCAACCGCGCAGCTATTCCCCTTCGATATCAACCTTTTCTGGCCGCAAGAAATCGCGGGCAGGAAGATGCAGACCTATCACGAATGGATGAAAGTCGTGCTCCCCGTCACCATGAGCGGTTGCCCCGCCCTCGCGGCGCCTGCCGGATTCAGTCCCGGCGGGTTGCCCATCGGCATCCAAATTGTCGGGCCGCTTCACTCAGAACTGGCTTGTCTGCAGTTGGCGTACGGCTATGACGCGGCAACTCGTTGGGCGACGAAGCGCTTGCCCGGGTTGCTGGGCCCTGACACGAGATAATCTAACCTGCCGCTCACAATAATTCGTTTGACGCCGAAAGCGGCTAATTTCCAGCGAATTCGCGGCTGATCCACACCCGATTGGGCACCCATCCCGGGGTTGAACTACCGACAATTGCTCCCATATCGTTTGCTACGGAAACCGTAGCCACTCCCCGGCTATGGCATTTTTTAGGTTTACGGGAGATTGAACATGCTTGGAAGGATTGCCCGCTGGGGCCACAACGTTTTGATTACCACCATGGCATTGCTGACGATCGCAATGGTCATTTCTCTGATTCGATAGCGACGCGCCGCCTAGGGTTGCTTGCGGGCTTCGACTTCAATTGCCCTGGCGATCTTCACGGCGGTTTCAGCGATGTCCGTGATACGGGTTGCTACCAGCCCGCTGAACTTGTCGTAGTGAGCCGCTGCCATTCCACCGGCGATGCTGGCCGCGGCCTGAATAAGCTGTGCTTGTTCCATGTTGATCCTTCTTTGTCGGTTGATGAATACAGCATACTCAATATTCTGGACCGGCAGGCTAATCGTGTAATCAGCCGTCGCGCAGCCGGTCCAACCCGACGAGCGCGGCATATTGCAAGAGCATGATCGTCTTGCCGTCTTGGATCGCGCCGGTCCCGATCATGTGCAAGGCCGACTCCAGCGTCAACTCGAGTACTTCGATATCTTCGCCCTCGCCGGCATCGCCGCCGCCCGCGGACACGCGGTCGTGCAACTCGTATTCGGCCACGAAGAAGTGCAACTTCTCGGTGACCGACCCCGGGCTCATGTAGGCCTCCAGGATCTTGCGGGGTGATCTGATCCTGAAACCCGTTTCTTCCTCGGCTTCCCGGCGGATGCAAGTATTCGGATCCTCGCCGTCAAGCAATCCTGCGCAGGCCTCGACCAGGAGGCCATCAATGCATCCATTCATGAATGCGGGAAAACGGAACTGGCGGATCAAGACCACTGTCGAGCGTTCGGCATTGAACAACAGCAGTACGGCGCCGTTGCCCCGATCATAGGTCTCTCGGCTTTGCCTTTCCCATCGTCCGTCCCGGCAGCGATATTCAAACGTGGTCTTCTTGAGCACGTACCAGTCGTCCGACAGCAGACGTTCTTCGACGATACGTACTCGCGATCCACTCATTGCAACCTCATGCACTATCATGCAGTTTCGTGCAATACTATTGGCACGCGACGGCTTTGGCAAGCGTAGCGCGTCGGTAAGGAAGCGCTGGGCCGATCTCACCGCCTTGTCAAGAGGAACGGACAATGCTGACTGCACAACGCAAGAAGCTGATCTTGAGTCGCCTCGCTGCCGAAGGCCAAATCGTGGCCAAGGATCTGGCCCAAGAACTCGGAACTTCCGAAGACACCATCCGTCGCGACCTACGCGAGTTGGCGCAAGGCGGCAAATTGCAGCGGGTCCATGGGGGAGCCTTACCCGCGTCCGCAGCGGTCGGCGATCTTAAGGTTCGCGAGCAGGTCTCGCCCAGGGACAAAAGTGAGTTGGGTGGTGCCGGCGCTTCCATGATCCGGCCCGGCCAGGTTGTCATCTTGGATGGCGGCACCACCGCGCTCCAAGTGGCCCGTCACCTCGCTCCCGATCTACGGGCCACCATCGTCACTCACAGCCCGACCGTGGCGGTGGAGGCTGCCAAGCATGCCTACGTCGATATCATCATGTTGGGAGGTCGATTGTTCCGGCACTCCATGGTCAACGTGGGCGCAGCGGTGATCGATGCGGCCGCGCGCTTGCGCGCCGACGTGTACTTCATGGGCGTGACCGGCGTTCACCCGAAAGCGGGACTGAGTACGGGCGATGCAGAGGAAGCCGCCGTAAAGCGCGCGCTCCATGAACGGGCGGCGGAGACGATCGTACTCGCCTCAACCGAAAAACTGATGGCGGCATCACCATTCCTGGTGACGCCACTGAAGGCAATTAGCCTGTTGGTAGTTCCGCCGAGCACTGACGGCCGCATCATCCGCGAATTTCGCGCCGCTGGTGTCAAGGTCGAGCGCTCAAACCTTGCAGGCCTTCGCTAAAGGTGCCGTCGGGCACGGCCGCCCGGGCGGGCGCCGCGGTTGCGCGATGTGGTAGCCTCGGCGAGTAGCATTTTTCACCCGATAGTCAGGAGGAAATAAGCCATGCCTCAAATCGCAAGAAAAACGGTGTTTCTGCGCGCCGTCGCGCTTGCGGCACTGACGATAGGAGCCGGCAGCATCGCGTTTGGCGACGATAATCCGCCACCAGCGAATCCCGACCCGGGCGGACGGCATAACAACCCGGCGATGCGCGTCGCGAGTTCATGAGGAACTGCCTGAAGTCGGCACAGAGTTCCGGAACCGCGCCTGCCCCGTGAGTTCGCGGCCACGCAAGCGACGTCACAGGCGCTCGCCCGCTGACAACAGAGGCGTTGCCGGCGCCGGCTTGCATGGAGGTTGAAGACCCGTTGGAGCGCGCCCGGGCGCTGGCTCAAACAGCGGACGACGAAGCCGCGAAACTGGAATACATCCAGGTCTTGCGCAGCGATCCGACCAGTTTTCACGCACTGAATGAACTCGGCAATTTGGCGTTGGCGGGCGGCTTTCGTTCTGCTGCCCGAACCGCGTACGCGGAAGCGGTAAGACACCATCCGGGAAATCCTGTCGCGCGAGTCAATCTTGCCAACGTGCTGCGCGGCGATAATGATATCGCGGGAGCGAAGTTGCATTACGAGGCCGCGTTGGCCATAGACTCGCGTATGCACCAAGCTCATCAAGGAATGGCGTGGGTGCTCAAGGAAGTCGACCGCGACGCCGCCGAAAGACATTTGCAACTGGGGTTTTCAGGCTGTTCACTCGTCACAATACCTTATCGCGGTAAGGCGGCCGCCGGCATACCGCTCTTGTTGCTCGTTTCCGCGCGCGGCGGGAATATCCCGACCGATCTGTGGATCAATGATCGGCGCTTCACCATCCATGCGGTCTACACGGAGTTTTATGATCCTCGGGTCGCTTTGCCGCATCACGCCCTGGTGGTCAACGCGATCGGCGATGCCGATCTTTGCGCAATGGCTTTGTCTCGTTGCGAAGAGGTGCTGGCCAACAGTAGCGCGCCGGTAATCAATCGGCCAACGCGAGTGCTGGCCACCGGACGCGCAGAAATCGCTCGCCGCCTTGACGCAATTCCGGGTGTCATTACCCCGAAGATCGAATCATTGCATCCAACGGCCATTCTCGAGGCCGACAATCTCGAGTTTCCGTTGCTGCTGAGAAGACCCGGTTTTCACACCGGCGAACATTTTGTCTACGTCGCGGACCGTAGCGGGCTGCCAAAAGCGATCGACTCGCTGTCGGCTGAAGAATTGCTGTTGATTTCATATTTGGATGCGCGCGGTGCCGATGGTATGTCGCGCAAGTATCGAGTTATGTTCGTCGATGGGGTCATTTACCCTTTGCATCTGGCAGTTTCGCCCGATTGGAAAGTGCATTATTTCTCGTCCCACATGGCGCAGAATTCCTTGCTCCGGGAGGAAGAACGGCGCTTTCTCGAGGATATGCCGGGCGTGCTCGGCACAACGGCGATGGAGGCATTGAAGCAGATCTGTACGGCGTTGGACCTCGAATACGCCGGCATCGATTTCGCCGTTGCCTCAGACGGCTCGATTCTTCTTTTCGAAGCGAACGCGACCATGGTGGTGTTCCCGCCAGGTCGAGATGCGATGTGGGATTACCGCCGCCGCGCGATCAATGACGTGCTCGAGGCTGCGACTAGGATGTTGCTGAAGCGCGCCGACGCAGGCGACATCATCGCCTACTGACTTCGGCCTGATTCGCGCCCATGATTTCGAGGCAGAACTCAATGAACGCGCGCACCTTCGCCGCGCGGTGCAGCCGCGAGGGATAGATCGCGTACAGGGGAAAACGTTCGTCCGACCACTCCGGAAACAGCTCGACCAGGCGACCCGTGCGCAGATATTGTGCGCAGCCGATTTCGAGGATCTGGCCGATACCGGCACCGGCCTCGCACGCGCCAATCAAGGTCCCCGAGTCCGACACCAGCAGGCGTGCCTTGACCCGCAGAGGCAGCACCTCTTTTTTTCGTCTCATCTCCCAGTCGTAGGGCCGCGCGTTGGCCGCGTCGTAGAAGTCGATGCAGTCGTGTTCTTCGATCTGTTTGGGATGCCGCGGCCTTCCATGGGCTTTGATATAGGAAGGTGAGGCCACGGTCAGCACGCGCGTCTCGATCAGCTTTCGGGCCACGAACGACCCCTGCGGCGGCTCGCCGAAACGCAAGGCCAGATCGAACCCATCCGCCACCAGATCGCCGACGGAGTCTCGCATGATCAGCTCGACGACAAGATCCGGGTAGCGAGCCAGGAAAGCCGCGAGATGCCCTGACAGGACAATGCGGGAGAAGTACGGATCGATATTGACGCGCAGTCGCCCCCGCACCTTGCTGGCGGAGCCCGCCGCCTCGATGGCGGCCTCTTCGATGCCGGCCAGGTGCGGGCCGACCTGCTCGTAGAAGCGCCGTCCCTCATCCGTCAACGAGAGTGAGCGAGTGGTCCGCGCCAGCAAGCGAGCCCCGACTCGTCGCTCCAGGCGCGAGAGGGCGCGGCTTACTCCTGAGGGGGATAGTCCGAGCGCTTCGGCTGCCCTCGCGATGGTGCCCGCCTCCACCACTGCGATGAGCACGGTTACTCCCGAGAGCAGCTTGCCGTCGAAGGCCATATCTATTCCTGCCTTTTTGTCATGACATCATTCACATAAACGCTATTTAAGCATGAATGTGCCGGTGCGATAGTGCCACCTAGGTCGCCGACGGCGATTCTCTGAAAAGGAGCACTTTATGTTCGTAGTTACAGGCATCACCGGCAAAGTCGGCGCAGCAGTAGCCCGCGGCCTTCTTTCTGCCGATCAGTCCGTTCGGGCGGTGGTCAGAGATCGCTCTAAGGGTGACCCGTGGGCCCGGTTGGGCTGCGATATCGCCGTCGCTGATCTGTCCGACGCGGACACGCTCACATCGGCATTCGAGGGCGCCGCCGGGGTCTTCGCGATGTTGCCTCCGGTGTTCGATCCGGAGCCCGGCTTCACCGCGGCCACCGCTTTCATCGATTCACTGCGCACGGCTCTGGCGCGCGCCAAACCCGCAAAAGTCGTGGCGTTGTCGACTGTCGGTGCGAACGCGCCGCAACCGAATCTGTTGAATGTGCTGGGCCGACTGGAGGAAGCCCTCAGCACCCTTCCCATGCCGGTCACATTCCTGCGCGCAGCCTGGTTCATGGAAAACGCCGCCTTGGACATTGCCTCGGCGAAGAACGGCCTGATCCAGAGCTACCTACAGCCGCTCAATCGCGCGGTACCCATGGTCTCGACGGACGACGTGGGTCGTGCGGCCGCCGAACTCCTGCAAGAGCGTTGGGAGGGAAAGCGTGTAGTCGAACTGGAGGGCCAGCGCGTGTCGCCGAATGAATTGGCCGCAGCATTCACCAAGGTACTGGGGACAGCGGTGCGTGCCGAGGTTGTGCCACGCAATCAATGGGAATCGATCTTTCGCGCTCAGGGCATGAAGAATCCAACGCCCCGCATACAAATGATTGACGGATTCAACGCGGGTTGGATCGACTTCCAGGATCGCGGCGCCCGCGCCCGCAAGGGCTCGATCAGCATCGACCAGGCCATTGCCACCCTCGCCCAGAGAGAAGCGAAGTAAAGCTTTAAGTCAACTTGAACCAGACAAACGTCACGAGCGATGCGATCAGCGCCGGCGGCATGATGAGGCAGCCGAGTCCAAGAAATTTCCAGGCGCTCACCGCCCGGCCTTCACGGCGCAGCGCCACCAGCCACAAAATGGTGGCGAGTGATCCGGTCACCGATAGGTTGGGCCCGAGATCGACGCCGATCAGCAGGGCCCCCGTCACATGGGGCGACAAGTGTGCGCCGGTCGCTACGGTGCCCGCAATCAAACCCAACGGTAGATTGTTGACCACGTTACAAAGAAACGCGACCACCGACCCCGCAATGAAACCCGTCGCATTTGGCGCCGACGCGGCGCTCGATGGTAAGAACGTGACTAGCGGTCTCAATAGTCCGGTCTCCTCCACCGCCTCCACCAGCACGAATGACCCCGCGACCAGTGCCAGCACGCTCCACGAAATGTGTTTCCCGATCGTCCAGGGTGAGAGTCGATTCAAGATCAGGATGGCTGCCGCCGTTGCACAGCCTGCAAGAAACGTCGGCAGCCCCAATTGCCGATCGAGACTCGAGGCGACGAGCAGCACGATCGCTGTCAAGGCGATGCCGCCGGCCGCCACACGGCCGCCTCGAGACAGGGCAGGCAGTTCAATGTCGCGCACGATCTCCCCGCTGAGATCGGCGCGCTGCGTCCAGCGCAAGACGATGAACGTAACGAGGATCGATAAAATAGAGGCCAACCCGAATTCGGCCAACCAAATCCAAAGCGATGGCAAGTGAGTGCCATACACGACCAAATTCGCAGGGTTCGAAATCGGCAGCACAAAACTTGCGGCATTCGCAATGAATGCGCAGATGAACAAAAAGGGAAGCGGCTCAGCCTTCGCCCGTTGCGTGGCGGCGTACACGGCAGGAGTCAGAACGACCGCAGTGGCATCATTTGAGAGAAAAATCGTCACGATCGTCCCGACCAAATAGACCAGCGCGAACAACCGACGGGGAGAACCCTTCGATTGCTTGACGGCGAAAGCGGCGAGCCAGTCGAACAGGCCCTCGTGCCGGGCAAGCTCCGCCAGCACCATCATGCCGATCAAGAACAAATAGACGTCGACCCCCCTCAGTACTGCTTTCCCGGCGTCGGGCAACGAAATCAGGCCAAATAACATCAATGCGAGAGCCGCCAGGACGGCCCAGAGCGCCTCGGGCAGCTTTCGAGGGCGCGTAATCACGCCAATAACGGCGAGCGCGGCAATACACCAGATCGCGATGTGCGCGGATGAAGCCAGCAGGGGCGGCGTCATAGCGATTCCAGCTGAGTCATCTTGTCGAATCCCGCCACACTTGTTACTCCCTCGCCCTTCGATACCTGTATCAGTATTTGTACATGACCACCATGCACTCGGTCTCATCGAGAACGCAACGAATTAAAAGCTCAGAGGAGGAAACTATGTGCCCAGCATGCATCGCAAGCGCAGCAGTCATGGTCGCCGGAGCCGGATCCACGGGAGGACTTCTGGCGGTGTGCATCGGTAAGTTCAGAAAACTTTTCAGAGCGAATCGTCTCGGTCTGTTTCAGAAAGCATGAGGAGAAATGAGATGGCAACAAGCAATGACAGAGACAAGGCACACCGGAAAGGGCATCTCGCGGCGAACCCTCCCCCGATCGTGTCGCAGCCGGAGTGGGAGGCTGCGCGCCAGCAGATCCTCGTGAAGGAGAAGGCCTTGACCCGCACCCGTGACGCGCTGGCCGCCGAACGCCGGCGGATGCCTTGGCTGGCCGTGGACAAGAAGTACGAGTTCGACGGACCCAAGGGCAAGGCAAGTCTGCTCGATTTGTTCGAGGGCCGCCGTCAGCTGATCGTCTATCGCGCGTTCTTCGAGCCCGGGGTGTTCGGCTGGCCCGAGCACGCCTGCCGCGGCTGCTCCCTGGGCGCCGATCAGGTCGCCCACCTGGCCCATTTGAACGCCCGCAACACCACCCTCGCCTACGCCTCACGCGCGCCGCAGGCGGACATCGCGCGCCTGAAGGCGCGGATGGGATGGGAGATGCCCTGGTACACCATCACCGACGGCTTCGACGCGGACTTCGGCGTCGATGAATGGCACGGCCACAACGTGTTCTTCCGCGACGGCGAGCGGGTCTTCCGCACATACTTCATCAACGGCCGCGGCGACGAGGCGATGGGGACCACCTGGAGCTACCTCGACATCACGACGCTCGGCCGCCAGGAGACTTGGGAGGACTCGCCAGACGGTTACCCCCAGACCCCGCCATACAAGTGGTGGAACTGGCACGACAACTACGACGCCGAGGCCTCGCCTGACCGGAAGTGGGTCGAGGTGTCCGACGCTGGAGAAGCCGCCTTCGAGCAACCGGCTCTTTTCACATAAGAGCTGCGCGTCACCTTGAAATCGAACAATACGACAGATCTTGACAAAGCTTTGCATCGCCATGGCTTCAATCGCACGGATAGGTCAGTAACATCATCTTGGAATGTAATCTTCCATCAAGAGGTGTCCTGATGATTTGCGTGAAGAAACTGGCCGCCATGATCCCTGCCCTCGCCATTTCGACCCTGACGTTTGGGACGCTGGGCCTGAATATCGCTGTTGCCGACGACGCGCCGCCGGCGTCCACGCCCCCTGACGCCCAGAACGGCCGGCATCACAACCCGGCATGGGCCGCGTGCAAGAAGCAGGCAGATGATCAGAAGATTGCGCCCGGCGATGCGCACAAGGAATTCATGAAGAAGTGTATCAACTCCGCCAAGAGCGCCGCACCCGCTGCTTCGTAAATTTCACGCCACGCATGTGGCAACGGCGTCGCCGGATGGCC
>Ga0116129_1001300_pt1 | contig 13987 bp, 14 predicted proteins | sample June2015DPH_17_2_FD_89732 | JGI IMG/M metagenome (GOLD analysis project Ga0116129, IMG submission 89732) | Peatland microbial communities from SPRUCE experiment site at the Marcell Experimental Forest, Minnesota, USA - June2015DPH_17_10 | ecosystem: Environmental > Terrestrial > Soil > Wetlands...
CACGGCCTTCCAGGGCTTGCTCCAGTCGATGCGGGTTTCGTTCTTGTCGATCTTGTGGGCGTAGGTCACGCCCTCGTCCGATTGCGGGGTCAGTTGCAGCGTGCCGCGTTCCAGCGCGCCGAGCGCCCGCGCCATCAGGTCGGCGCCGAGGCGTGCCAACGCGTCGTGCAATTCGCCCGCTGTCATGTCGGCCGCTATGGCGACCGGCTCGGCAAGCGCGACCGGACCGGTATCGAGGCCCTCCGCCATCCGCATCACCATCACGGCAGTCTCGGTGTCGCCCGCCATGATGGCGCGGTTGATCGGCGCGGCGCCGCGCCAGCGTGGCAGCGCGGAGGCATGCAGGTTGAAGCATCCGAGCGGCGCAGCATCGAGGATCGGCTTCGGCAGGATCAAACCATAGGCCACCACCACGGCGGCGTCCGCCCGATGGGCGCGGAAAGCGTCGTGGGCCTCGGGCGACCGCAGTGTCTTGGGTGTCAATACTTCGATGCCGAACCGTCGTGCCTCGTGCTCCACGGGGCTCGGCCGCAACTCCATGCCGCGCCCGGCCGGCTGCGGCGCCCGCGTGTAGACCGCCGCCACGTCATGGCCGCGCCCGACGATCTCGGCAAGCGTCGGCACCGCGAAGTCGGGCGTGCCCATGAAGACCAGGCGGAGGGGCATTTTGTCGGTCCTGGCGGCAACAGGCTAGGTTTCGTCTTCTTCCGCCCGTTTCGCCGCCTTGGTGAACTTCTTGATGACCCGGCTGCGCTTGAGCCTGGAGATATGGTCGATGAACAGCACGCCATCGAGATGATCGACCTCGTGCTGGATGCAGGTGGCGAACAGGCCGTCAGCATCTTCCTCGTGGGGCTTGCCCTCAAGATCGAGATATTTGACCTTCACCCTGGCCGGCCGGACCACGTCCTCGTGGACGTCCGGGATCGACAGGCAGCCCTCCTCGTAGGGTGAGGTGTCTTCCGACCGCCACAGGATTTCCGGGTTGATGAAAGTCTTGGGCAGGGCCTCGTTCTCCCGCTTGGACAAGTCCATCACCACGACCCGCGACGGCACGCCGACCTGGATGGCGGCAAGGCCGATGCCGGGTGCCTTGTACATGGTCTCGAACATGTCCTCGACGAGCCGGCGGATGCCGTCGTCGATCTTGGCGATCGGCTTGGAGACCATCCGCAGTCGTTTGTCCGGCAAAATGATGATGTCGCGCAATGCCATGGACCGGCGATGTAAGGGCAGAGGCCGGTGCGGTCAATGTCCCCGCACGGCGGCCGGCTGCGAGATTGGGGGCAAGTTCGGACGCTTTCCCTCGACCGCGGGCAGGTATTTTTATGTTCCTACTTCGTTCGCCGGGCCGCCGAATCGGCTACAAGGAGCCCGAGAATCTTATGATCCAAGAATCACATGATGAAGTCAGACGATGACGCAGGCGATGAACCAGACCATTTTGACCATCAACGGGCTCGACATCAGCCTCGGCGCCGTGCTGGCGGCATTCGCGGTCGCGGTGCTGGCGCTGCTGGTGACGATCGTGGTGCTCGCCGTTCGCGCGTCCCGCCGCTATGCCCGGGAGCATGCCCAGGTCGCGGTCGAGCAGGCGCGGCGCAGCGAGATGATGCAGCAGCGCATCGCGGACCTCGCCCGCATCCAGTCGGAAACGGCGGGGCGGCTGCAGGCGCTGGGCGAGGGTCTCGGCGGTCGCCAGGCCGAGCTTGCCCGCGTGGTGGCGGAACGGCTCGACGCGGTTTCGACCCGGCTCGGCCATTCCATGGATGAAACCACCAAGCAGACCGTGCAGCGGCTGCAAAGCCTGCACGAGCGCATCGCGGTCATCGATCACGCTCAGAAGAACCTCGCCGAGCTGTCGGGCCAAGTCACCTCGCTGCGCGACGTGCTTGGCAACAAGCAGGCCCGCGGCGCTTTCGGCCAGGCCCGCATGGAGACCATCGTGGCGGATGGCCTGCCGAAGGATTTGTTCGCGTTCCAATATACCTTGTCCAACAACACGCGGCCGGACTGCGTGATTTTCCTGCCCGATCAGCGCCCGCTCGTCATCGACGCCAAATTTCCGCTCGAAGCCATCACGGCCTTCCGCGAGGCCAAGAGCGAGGATGACCGCCAGCGCGCCGCCCAGCGGTTGCGCCAGGACGTGTGGAAGCACATCGCCGACATCGCCAACAAATATCTCCTGCCCGGCGAGACCCAGGATATGGCGCTGATGTTCGTGCCGTCGGAATCCGTCTATGCGGAACTCTATGACGGGTTCGACGACCTGGTGCAGAAGGCCTATCGGGCGCGCGTCGTCATCGTGTCGCCCTCGCTCCTGATGCTGGCGATCCAGGTGATGCAGCAAATTCTCAAGGATGCCCGGATGCGGGAGGCCGCCGACCTCATTCATGCCGAAGTCGGGCGCATGATGGCGGATGTGGGCCGGCTGCAGGACCGCGTTCTCAAGCTGCAGCAGCATCACGGACAAGCGGCCGAGGACATGCGCCAGATCGTCATCTCGACGGAAAAGATCGGCGGCCGCGCGGCCCGCATCGAGGCGCTCGATTTCGGCGACAGCGACGGCGAACCCGGCAAGCGGGAATTTCCCGCTATAGTGCCGGCGCCCGCGACCTTGAAGCTGGAGGCGGGCGAATGATGGGGACGGACGCCAGGGCATTTTCCGATTGCTTTGAGTGGTCATACGCGGGCTTGACCCGCGTATCCATGCGCTTCGCAAGCAGCGCTTTTCAGTCGATGGATCGCCGGGTCAAGCCCGGCGATGACGGCAGTGGGAACAGCCGCGCCACGCAATGCGGTCGCGTCAACCTGATCGAAGAATGCTCTAACGGATGCTGCCGGTGACTTCGGTTCCGCAGGCGACGCCGGCCGAAAAGTCGCTGGTAAAGCCGACCTGGTCGGACATGCTCTCGGTCTATCTGCGCCGTCGCGTCCTCATCGTCCTGTTCCTTGGGTTCTCCGCCGGCCTGCCGCTGGCGTTGTCGGGCTCGACGCTCCAGGTGTGGATGACCGAGTCGGGCGTCGACCTGCGCACCATCGGGTTGTTCGCCCTGGTCGGGACGCCCTACACGGTGAAATTCCTGTGGGCGCCGCTGGTCGACGCGCTCGACGTGCCGGTGCTCTCGCGCCTGCTTGGTCGCCGGCGCGGCTGGCTGGTGCTGTCTCAGCTGCTGCTGATCGCGGCGATCGTCTTTCTCGGCTCTTGCAATCCGGCCTTGAACCCATGGCTGGTCGCGCTGGGGGCGCTGCTGGTCGCGACCGCTTCGGCGACCCAGGACATCGTCATCGACACTTTCCGGGTCGAGAGCCTCAATGAAACCGAGCAGGCCGCCGGGATGGCGTCCTATGTGGCGGCGTATCGGGTCGGCATGCTGGCATCGACCGCCGGCGCATTGTTTCTCGTCACCGGGTTCGAGCATCTCGGCTTCGGCAAACAAGGCGCCTGGTCGGCCGGCTATGCCGCAATGGCCGTGATGGTCGTCATCGGCATCATCACCACCATCGTGGCGACCGAGCCGGAGAAATCCGCCGCGGCCAACCGGCTGCATAGCGGCCTGACTGCGTTCGAACGCCTGTTCGCGACCGTGACGGGCGCGTTCCAGGATTTCTTCATGCGCGAAGGGATCGTGGCTGCCGTTACGGTGCTGGCCTTCGTGGTGCTGTTCAAGTTCACCGACGCGCTGGCCGGGGTGATGACGGCGCCGTTCGTCATCGATCTCGGGTTTTCCCGCGACGTGTACGCGGCGATCATCAAGGGGGTGGGCCTTGCCGCCACCTTGCTTGGCGGCTTTGCGGGGGGCTTCCTGGTGCGCGCCTACCCGTTGGCCGCGAGCCTGTGGGTCGGCGGCATCGTGCAGGCGCTCGCGAATTTCGCGTTCTCGTGGCAGGCCGTGGTGGGTGCCGACGTCGCCTGGCTTACCGCGGCGATCGTGACGGAGAATTTCACCGGCGCGGTCGGGACGGTGATTTTCGTCGCCTACCTGTCGGCGCTGTGTCGGAACCCGCTGCATACCGCGACCCAATACGCGTTGCTCACCGCGCTTGCGGCGATCGGCCGAACCTATTTGTCGTCCGCGGCTGGTTTCATCGTGGTGTGGACCGGCTGGGCGACATTCTTCGCGATCTGCGCCGCCGCCGCCATTCCGAGCCTCGTGCTGCTCGCCTGGCTGCAGCATCGCGGGCATTTCGCGGCGCTCGCCGTGAGGGCGGAATGACAGCTTAAAACGGCGTCCTGCTGCGGATCGCCGCCGCCAGCGTGCCCTCGTCCAGATAGTCGAGCTCGCCGCCGACCGGCACGCCGTGGGCAAGCTGCGTCACCGCAACGCCGGCGCCGCCGAGCAGGTCGGTGACGTAATGCGCCGTGGTCTGGCCGTCGACCGTGGCGTTGAGCGCCAGGATGATCTCCTTGACCTCCGGCGCATGGGCGCGTGTCACCAAAGCATCGATGGTGAGGTCCTGCGGCCCGATGCCGTCGAGCGGCGACAGGGTGCCGCCGAGCACGTGATAGCGCGCGCTGACGGCGTGGGCGCGCTCCAGCGCCCACAGGTCGGCCACATCCTCCACCACCACGATCACGGACGCATCGCGTCGCTCGTCGATGCAGACCGTGCAGGGATTTTGGCTATCGATGTTACCGCACACCTTGCAGATCGAAATCCGCTCCATGGCGGTCTGCAGCGCGGTCGCCAGCGGTGCCATCAGTTGCTCGCGCTTCTTGATGAGCGCCAGCGCGGCGCGCCGCGCCGAGCGCGGTCCGAGCCCCGGCAGGCGGGCGAGGAGCTGGATCAGGCGCTCGATTTCAGGTCCGGCGACAGCGGTGGGCATGCTGTTCAGAACAGCTTCAGTCCGGGCGGCAGCGGCAGGTCGCCGGTGAGAGACTTCATTTTGTCCTGCAGCGTCGCTTCCGCCTTGCGCCTGGCGTCGCCGTGGGCCGCCACGATCAGGTCTTCGGCGATCTCGACCTCCTCGGGCTTCATCAGCGAGGGATCGAGCGTGACGGCCTTGACCTCGCCCTTGGCGGTCATCCGCACCTTGACCATGCCGCCGCCGGCGGCGCCCTCGACCTCGATCTTGTCGAGCTCGGCCTGCATCGCCTCCATCTTGGTCTTGAGCTCGGCGGCCTGCTTCATCAGGCCCAGGAAATCCGCCATGTCACGCCTTTCGTCACGGGTGGTTCGACAGTCTCAGAAATCGTCATCGATATTATCGGGCAAGCCGCGGGCCCCGAAGGCCGAGCCGTCGTCATAGACCGGCGGTTCCGGCGGCGGCTCGTCATCATCGGCGACCGCCACCGGCGCGGCGGCCTCGCGATCGGGCTGGCGCACCGCCACGATCTGGGCGCCGGGAAAACGGGCCAGCACGGTCTGCACCAGCGGGTCGGCCTGCACGCCGCGCTTGAATTCCTCCTGCCGGGCGTCGATCTGCGCCCGGACGGTCGGTTCGCCCGCCTCGGCCGAGACCACCACCATCCAACGGCGCCCGGTGAGCGTGCCAAGCCGGCGGCCGAGATCGCCGATCAGCGACTTCGACGCGGTGGGTTCGAGCGCAATCTCAAGCTTGCCGTCCTCGAAATTCACCAGCCGCACATCGCGTTCGAGCGCGGCCTTGAGGGCAAGATCGCGCCGCTCGCCGACAAAAGCGATAAGCTCTTCAAAACGCGCGAAGGTCGGACCCGGGAGCGGTGCCGGCGCCTCGGTGCCTCGGGCGACTGGATCGCGCGGCTGCGGCGAAGCGGCCGGCGCGAGCGCGGGCCGTGAAGCCCCGCGCGTCGGCTCCCCATAGGCGACCGGAGCCGATGGCTGCGGCGCGCTGTTGCCGCGCGGCGGCGCCGGCGTACGTTGCGTCGCGTCGCCAAGCGAGCGCACGACGTCTTCGGGCGACGGCAGGTCTGCCGCATAGGCGATCCGCACCAGCACCATTTCGGCGGCGGCGATCGGGCGCGGCGCGTCCTTTACTTCCGCGATCCCCTTGAACAGCATCTGCCAGGTCCGCGACAGCACCCGCATCGACAGGCCGGCGGCGAAATCGCGCCCGCGCTTGCGCTCGATCTCGGCGAGCGCACGGTCGTCGGCGACCGCCGGCACCACCTTCACCCGCGTCACGAAATGCGTGAACTCGGCCAGCTCGGTGAGCACCACCAGCGGGTCGGCGCCGGAATCGTACTGGTCGCGCAGCTCCGCGAGCGCGCGGGCGATGTCGCCGCGCATCAGTGCGTCGAACAGCTCGATGACGCGGCTGCGATCGGCAAGGCCGAGCATCTGGCGCACATCCTCGGCGCGCACCAGGCCGGCCGCATGGGAGATCGCCTGGTCGAGGATCGACAGCGAATCGCGCACCGAGCCTTCGGCCGCGCGGGCGATCAGCGCCAGCGCCTCCGGTTCCGCCCCCACGCCTTCGCGGGCCAGGATGCCCTCCAGATGGGTCACCAGCCGGCCCGCCTCGACGCGGCGCAGGTCGAAGCGCTGGCAGCGCGACAGCACCGTGATGGGCACTTCGCGGATTTCCGTGGTGGCGAAGATGAACTTGGCGTGCGGCGGCGGTTCTTCGAGCGTCTTGAGCAGCGCGTTGAAGGCCGCGGTCGAGAGCATATGCACCTCGTCCAGGATGTAGACCTTATAGCGCGCGTTCACCGGCGCATAGCGCACCGCGTCGTTGATCTGGCGGATGTCGTCGACGCCGTTGTGGGAGGCGGCGTCCATCTCCAGCACGTCGATGTGCCGGCTGTCCATGATGGCTTGGCAATGAATGCCGAGCACCGGCATGTGTATGGTCGGCGCCGTCACCGAGCCGTCGGGCAATTCGTAGTTCAATCCGCGCGCCAGAATGCGCGCCGTGGTGGTCTTGCCGACGCCGCGCACGCCGGTGAGGATCCAGGCCTGCGGGATGCGCCCGGTCTCGAACGCGTTCGAAAGCGTCCGCACCATGGCTTCCTGGCCGATCAGGTCGTCGAAGGTCGCGGGCCGGTACTTGCGGGCGAGCACGCGGTAGCCGCCGCCCGCCGGGGCCGCCGCGGCTGGAAGATCGAGGCCGGGCTCTGCGGGGCGGCCGGCGATCTCGGGCGCCTTGTCGGCTTCGCTCATCGTGCCTCCGGCCGCCGCAAATGGCGCCACAAGGTTCCCGCCAGACGGATGAAAGGGCTCGTAAAAAGACGGTAGGAGGTTGACGAGCGACCCGAACCGGAGCTCGTTAGGGCTGCTTCCTTCCGGACCTGACCCGGTTGGCGAGTGGCTCGTCCACCGCCAACCTCCCGCGCCCTATATCGTCGGTAGCGGAGGGGATTGCAAGCTTGTCCGAAGGCCGGCGCTCTCTTGCGCGTAATCGCGACGCGATGCCGATCCGGCCCCTCGATCACCCAGCTTCCGCTCAAATGCCGGTGACGCCCGCTGCTCAAACCATGCAAGCAGCGGACGGGGATCAGGCGTGTGTTCATCGTGCGGGGCTCGCCGGCATCGACGCGAGAGATGCGCCAACTCGCGCCTGCGGCGCTCCACGGCGCGGCGTTCAGCGGGTCCGGTTTTTCAGCTTAGGCTGCAGATGTCGAACGGCGGCTCGCTGGGGTGAAAGTTTTAGTCAAGATTCGTTGCTCGTTCCGCGCTCCTTGCTGTTTACCAACGTTCCTGAAGTGCGAACAGTTAAAGCCAAGGCGGTTTGCTTTTGGGGCCCCATTAATTTAGTAAAGTCTTAACGAAACAAATGTGCTCGATAGATTTACGGGCAGAAAAAGAGGTGTCATGAAGGGATTTATCGCGGTTCTACTGATCACAATAGGCATTGGGTCGGCGCAGGCCTATACTTGCGACGATGTACGTGCGCTCACGCCTGGACAACAGGCTTATTACATCAGGGTCTACAACATCACGCCGAGCCAGCAGGAGCGCATCCGTCACGCCTGCTACGGGCAGGGGACGCATCATGGCACCACGGCATCGGTCGAAGCTTCGGCCGGTCACGGTGGGCATGGCGAGCGGGATGCGCGCACCGAACAGTGACGTCCGGCTTCTGACCATCCGATGACCACCGCGCCACCCGCCTGGTCGCTGCATCCGCGGCTCGAAGCGGACACCGTGGCGGTCGGCGACCTGCCGCTCTCGCGCCTCCTCGTCAGCAATGACGCCAATTTTCCGTGGCTGCTGCTGGTGCCGCGTCGATCCGGCGCGAGCGAGATCATCGACCTCGGCGACGCCGATCAGGCGCAGCTTGCGGTTGAGATCGCCATGGTGTCCCGCGCCCTCAAGGCGGTGACGGCCTGCGAAAAACTCAACGTGGCGGCGATCGGCAATGTGGTGCCGCAGCTCCACGTCCATGTGGTGGCGCGCTGGCGCAGCGATCCGGCATGGCCGAAGCCGGTGTGGGGCGCCGTCGCGCCGCTACCCTACGATGCGGCCGCGCGCGACCGCTTCATCGCGCAATTGCGCCGCGCCGTCCCGCTCCCATGATGCGGTCTCGAAAATCCGGTCAAGACCGGCTCGCTCCACCGGGAAAAACCCGCTAAGCTTTTCTTCATAAAGTCTGTCTGAAGGGCAATCGGCCGTCGCGGCTGTCGATCGGGCGAGGTCACGGGAGGGATTGCATGGTCGACGAAACCATTCCACGCCGCGATTTTCTCAAAGGCGCCGTGATTGGCACCGCCGCCGCGCTCGCGACCGGCGGGACGTCTGCCGCCCAAGCGCAAAGTCAGGCCGCGGCGGCAGCGCCGACGTCCGTCGATGCGGAGCCTTTGCTCACGCTGACCGCGACCGAACATGCGTTCATCGTCGCGGCTGTCGACACCATCATCCCGGCCGATGAATTGTCGCCGGCGGGGAGCGAGTGCGGCGTCGCCATCTTCATCGATCGCCAGCTTGCCGGCGCGTACGGCATGGGGGCGCGGCTCTATCGCGAGGGTCCATTCCCCAAGGCCAAGCCCGAGCTCGGCTACCAACTCGCCCTTAATCCGCGCGAATTCTTCCGCGCCGGCATCGAGTCCGCCAATGCCTGGACCCGCAAGACCTACGGCAAGGATTTCGACCGCCTGTCCGAGCCGGATCGCGAAGCGGCCCTCAAGGCCATGGAAGACAACAAGGCACCGTTCCCGGGTTTCTCCAGCCGGATGTTCTTCGACGCCCTGCTGCAGATCTCCATGGAGGGGTTCTTCGCGGATCCGATCTATGGCGGCAACCGCGACATGGCGGCCTGGAAGATGGTCGGCTATCCGGGCCTGCCGGCGACCTACCGGGAAGAGATCAAGACCTATTTCGGCAAGAAATACGATAAGCCGCCGCATTCGATCGCGGACTTTTCTTAAAGGCACGCGCCATGACAATCATTCTCAAGGAAGTCGATGCGGTCTGCATCGGGGTCGGGTTCACGGGCAGCATCCTGGCTCGCGAACTGACCAAGGCGGGCCTCAAGGTGGTCGGCCTCGAACGCGGCGCCAACCGCACCACGCGCGATGATTTCGCGCTGCCCGGCGTGCGCGACGATCTCAAATACGCGGTGCGCCAGGAATTATTCCAGGACACCCAGATGGAGACGGTGTCGCTGCGCCACTCTCCGGGTGAGACCGCGCTGCCGATCCGCCGGCTTGGTTCGTTCCTGCCCGGCACCGGCGTCGGTGGCGCCGGCGCCCACTGGAACGGCGTCACCTGGCGGTTGCTGCCGACCGACCACAAGCTGCGCAGTCATCTTGAAAGCCGCTACGGCAAGAATGCTATTCCGGCCGAGATGACGGTCGAGGATTTTCCGGTCTCCTATGACGAACTCGAGCCTTATTACGACCGGTTCGAGAAACTGCTCGGCGTGTCCGGCAAAGCTGGAAATCTACGCGGCCAGAAGATCGACGGCGGCAATACGTTCGAGGGACCGCGCCAGAACGATTATCCCAACAAGCCGCTGGCCATGAGCATGGCGGGCAGCATCATGGAAAAGGCGTCGCGCGAGCTCGGCTATCACCCGTTCCGGGCGCCGGCCGCCAACATGAGCGAAGTCTACACCAACCCGGAAGGCGTTACCCTCGGGGCCTGCGAATACTGCGGCCATTGTGAGCGGTTCGGTTGCGAGGCCAACGCGAAATCCTCGCCGCAATCCTGCATCCTGCCGGTGCTGCTCGCCGACGATCGCTTCGAATTGCGCACCCATGCCAACGTCAAGGAGCTGGTCTACGACAAGGCCGCCAGGAAGGTGACGGCGGTGCGCTATGTCGACCTGCGCAGCGGCGAGGAATACGAGCAGCCCGCCGGCATCGTCATTCTCGGCGCCTACGTGTTCAACAACAACCTGCTGATGACGCAGGCCGGCATCGGCGAGCAATACGATCCCGTCACCGGCAAGGGCGCCCTCGGGCGCAACTATTGCTACCAGGTGGCGGCCGGCGGCGTGACGGTTTTCTTGGAGGACAAGGAGATCAACCCGTTCATGGCGGCAGGTGCGTCCTTCGGCATGAATGTCGATGATTTCAACGGCGATAATTTCGACCATTCGGGTCTTGGATTCTTTGGTGGGGCGTGGATTTCGGCCGGCACTTCCAACGGTCGCCCGATCCAGACGCGGCCGGTGCCGCCCGGTACCCAGCGCTGGGGCCGCGATTGGAAAAAGGCGACCGCCAAGTGGTACAACCACGCCTTCAACATCGGGGCCTCCGGCGCCAATTACCCGCACCGCGAAAACTATCTCGATCTCGACCCGACCTATCGGGACGCGCTCGGCCGGCCGCTCGTGCGAATGACCTATAATTTCCACGACAACGACTACAAGCTGTCGGAATATATCGGCGGCGTGGTCAGCCGGATTGCGCGCGCCATGAACCCCACCGCCATGACCCCGCCGGCGGTGCGGCGCGGCAACTACAGCGTCGTCCCTTACCAGTCGACCCACAATACCGGCGGCACCATGACGGGAACCGACCCGAAGACCAGCGCGGTCAACCGCTACCTGCAGGCTTGGCAAGCCGACAATCTGTTCGTGATGGGAGCGTCGGTGTTCCCGCAGAACGCGTCGTACAATCCGACTGGTCTCGTGGGTGCGCTCGCCTATTATTCGGCCGAGGCGATCACGACCCAGTATCTCAAGCGGCCGGGTCCGCTGGTGCAAGGCTGATCGGTACGGCGTTTTCCATCTCGCCCATCCGGGAGAGGGACAAGAAGCGCCCGCATTGCCCAAGCGAGCGGGCCATGCGAGCTTCGGCGCTCCCGCCGGAGTGATTCATGCCCGTCCGTTTCGATCTCGGGGCGAAGCCGCATCTCGGATATACCGGCAGCGCGCTCGATCGCGCCGCCGAACTGCGCCACGATCCGGTCGCCATGGCGGGGCTCGAAGCCGATCACCGCGCCCGTGCCTTTGTGTTCGGCGGCGAAGTTGTCGTCCTGCGCAAGAGCGCGCCTTACCACGATCCCGCATTCACCTTAGTGGAGGCCGCGACCTTGGCGCCGCCGCGCGAGCGGGCGTTTCTCGGTCATCATGACGGCATGCCGTTGTTCGCTGTCGCGGTCGATCCGGATGCCGCCGAGGCGCTGAAAACCCGCGCCGACCTTGTGGTCGCCGATTTGCGCAGCATCACGACGGGCGGCCTCGTGGCACCCGAGCATCTGCCGCCGCTGGCGGAGGCCAAGGCCCTGCTTGGCTGGCATGGGCGCCATCCATTCTGCTCGAAATGCGGCAACCCTACCCGATCGGTCAATGCCGGCTGGCGGCGCGATTGCCCGGTGTGCGGCACCGAGCATTTCCCGCGCACCGATCCGGTGGTCATCATGCTGGCGATCGATGGCGAGCGCTGCCTCCTCGGCCGGCAGTCGCGATTTGCCGCCGGCATGTGGTCATGCCTCGCGGGTTTCGTCGAGCCGGGCGAAACCATCGAGGACGCGGTAAGGCGGGAGACCCTGGAGGAAGCCGGCATCGTGTGCGGGCGCGTCACCTATTTTGCGTCCCAACCATGGCCGTTCCCGATGTCGCTGATGATCGGCTGCCACGCCCAGGCCTTGACGACCGAAATCACCGTCGATCACTCCGAGCTCGAAGATGCACGCTGGTTCGATCGCGATGAAGTCGCCGCCATGATGCTGCGCCGCCATCCCGACGGTTTGACGGCAACCCTTCCGTTCGCGATCGCCCATCACATCATCCGGGCGTGGCTCGAAGCCGGGCGGAGCCTGGTCTGACATGCCGCACATACTTTGCGCCGGCATCGCGGTCCTCGACGAGGTGTTCCGCGTCCGCGAATTCCCGGTGCCCGACTCCAAGGTGGAGGCGAGCGAGTTCATCACCATCGGCGGCGGCTGCGCCGCCAATGCGGCGGTCGCCATCGCCCGCCTCGGTGCCAAGGTCCGGTTTGCGGCGCCGCTCGGCGGTCCGGCCGGCGCCGACGCGATCGGAAATCGCCTGGTGGAAGGCCTGGAGCGCGAAGGCATCGAGTGCTCCGGCTGCGTGCGCGTCACCGGCGGGCGCACTTCGGTCTCGGCGATCTTCATCGATGCGCATGGCGACCGTACCATCGCGACATTTCGCGACCATCGTCTCGATGCCGTGGTGCCCGACGATCCCGACGGCCTGGTCGAAGGCGTGGACGCGGTGCTGGTCGACAACCGCTTTGTCGAATTCGTGATGCCGATCTGCCGCGCGGCGCTGCGCCGTCGCATTCCGGTGGTGATCGATGCCGACAAGCCGACCGAGGACAGCCATCCGGTATTCACCGCAGGAACTTACGTCATCTTTTCCGGCGAATGTCTGCGCGCGATGGCGCGTACCGACGATCTCGCCGCCGGCCTCGCCCACATGGCGAAAATGACCGACGCATTCCTCGCCGTCACCAACGGGCCTCGTCCGGTGCAGTGGCGCGACGGCGGCCAGATCCGCGAGACGCCCGTGTTCGGCATCAAAGCGGTGGATACGCTCGGCGCCGGGGATGTGTTCCATGGCGCGTTTGCGCTCGCGCTGGTGGAGGGTCGCGGGATCGACGCGGCGCTGCGTTTTGCAGCCGCCGCCGCAGGAATCAAGTGCTCGCGCTTCGGCGGCAGCACGGCCGCGCCGCACCGGGCGGAAGTTGATGCATTGCTGCAGGGCGGCTGATGCGGCGGACGTCGCCGAGACGGTATAAAATATTATTCTTTTTTTCTCCGTTTTGTGCAAAATTGGAGAAGATTCATCTATCCAAAGCCGAAGCGGTCTGGTTTTACATCTTCCCCAAGGAAAAGGCCCGATGGACGCCATCGATCGCAAAATTCTCGCGGTACTGCAATTGGATGCCTCGCTGTCGGTCGCCGAGATCGGACATCGGGTCGGCCTGTCGTCGACGCCGTGCTGGAAGCGCATCCAGAAGCTCGAAGCCGATGGCGTGATCGAACGGCGGGTCGCGATCGTCGATCAGGACAAGGTGGGACTCGGCATCACGGTGTTCGTGTCGGTCGAGACCGGCGATCACTCGGAGGAATGGCTGAAGAAATTCGCCGACCTCGTCGGCGCCATGCCGGAGGTGATGGAATTCTATCGCATGGCGGGCGACGTCGATTACATGCTGCGGGTCGTGGCGCCGGACATCCACGGCTACGACCGTTTCTACAAGCAGCTCATCGCCGCGATACCGCTAAAGAACGTGACCTCGCGCTTCGCCATGGAGAAGATCAAGTCGACCACGGCGTTGCCACTGCCGTGACGATGCGACATATTCTTAAGCGTAAATTAAGTTCAGGAACACGCGCTTGCAGTACATGGGACGCTTGTCGACAGGCGCGGCCGCATGAAAATCTCATTGTACATGGTCAGCGTTCCGGTGATCACGTATCCTAACGTCGGGGTGTAGTTATAAGTGCACTCGCCCCAAAGCACCGAGGTGCCGCTGATATTCAGCGCCGTCGGGATCAGGGTCGTGACGTTGGTTCCCACCGCATGCCCGGTGGTGACGGTGGTGCAGTTGCCGCTGACCTGGACACTCCAGGCGATCGTCGCGGCACCGTTGAGGAACGTGACGCTCGACAGCACGACTGTCGCATTCGTCATCGGGAACGGTGACATCACG
>Ga0116129_1001301_pt1 | contig 13977 bp, 11 predicted proteins | sample June2015DPH_17_2_FD_89732 | JGI IMG/M metagenome (GOLD analysis project Ga0116129, IMG submission 89732) | Peatland microbial communities from SPRUCE experiment site at the Marcell Experimental Forest, Minnesota, USA - June2015DPH_17_10 | ecosystem: Environmental > Terrestrial > Soil > Wetlands...
AAGCGTCGTTCGAATAACCATGTCCGCCGGCAGGAGACGGTCGCGGCCCGGTATCGCAAGATCGCTAACCACAAGTCCTGTGTCACCTCATTCCGTCAGCTAGACCGTCTGCTTCTGACGATATCGTCCTCCCTGCTGAGGCGAGTTCGGCGTCGCGGGCGGCCTCGAGAGCCACCCGCAGCACCAAGTCATTGGTAACCAGGTCGTTGTCGTTGCGTTTGGCTAGTTCGACAAGGGAATCGAGGCCGCCGAGCAAGCTGCCGGTGTTGGAGGGCGTTGCTGAGTAGATCGGGTCGCCAGTAGACCAGGGCGTCGGTGATCAAGGCGGCTTTGGATGCCCACCGCGGGTAGATCGCGGCCTTGCCCACGCCGGCCCGTGCGGCGATGTAGTTCATGTTGGTCGCGTAGTACCCATGCTCGGTGAGGACCGACAAGGCGGCGTTGAGGATCGCGGGATCGCGGGATCGGTCCCGTCGCCCCTCGGTGCGCTGGCGCAGTTTTTATTCCGACTCGGTCATGGGTCCCGACCTGCCTGCTGCCGACGTTGCGTTGGACAGTTTGGCGGACGGTGGTGTGGGTTTCACGTCGTCGCCAGTCGTGGGATTGGCGCGGTATGCGTACCGGCGTCGGGCTCGGGCTCGGGCTTGGGATAGGGATTGGGATTGGGATCGCGATCGTCCGTCTTATTTTTGCGGAAGGTGTTGAGTGGCCACCAGAACCAGTGTCCGAGCGCCGCGGCGATCGATGGGGTCATGAAGGAACGCACGATGAGCGTGTCGACCAGCAGGCCCAAACCGATGGTGGTGCCCAACTGTCCGACCACGCGCAGGTCACTGACGATCATCGAGGCCATGGTGAAGGCGAACACCAACCCGGCCGCGGTGACCACCCCGCCGGTTGCCCCCATGCCGCGGATGATTCCGGTGTTGAGACCGGCGTGGATTTCTTCTTTCAGCCTCGACACAACGAGCAGGTTGTAGTCCGAGCCCACCGCCAGCAAGATGACGACCGACAGCGGCAGCACCACCCACTGCACGCCAAATCCGGTGAGGTCTTGCCAGATCAGGACCGACAGGCCGCAGGCGGTGCCCAGTGAGGCGGCCACCGTGCCGACGATCACCAAGGCGGCGACCACGCTGCGGGTGATCAGCAGCATGATCGCGAAAATCAGGATCAGTGAGGAGATCCCGGCGACCAGCAGGTCGATGATGACACCGTCTTGCATGTCGCTATACATCGACGCGGTCCCGGCCAGCGACACCTTCGCGGTTTCCAGCGGAGTTCCCTTGACGGCTTCAGCGACGGTGTCTTTGATGCCCGCGACGTGCTTGATCCCGTCGACGGAGGCGGGGTCGCCCTGGTGGGTGATGATGAATCGGACGGCTTTGCCATCAGCGGAGACGAACATCTTCAGCCCGCGTTTGAAGTCGGGGTTTTGCAAGACTTCCGGCGGCAGGTAGAAGGAGTCGTCATTTTTGGCTTCGTCGAAGTATTGACCCATCAGGGTTGAGCCCTCGGCGGCCTCCTGCTGATGAGTCTGAATGCCGGCCAGCGCGCTGCGGGTGGACAGCATGAACTCCCGTGTCGTCTTCAGCGCCTCGATGGTCGGGGGCAGGTCGGCCAACATCTGGGGCATCAACTGATCCAGACGGTCAAGGTCGCCAGTGAGCGCGTCCAGTTTGTCGGTGACCAGGTCGATTCCGTCCAACGTGTCAAACACCGCCCGCAACGACCAACAGACGGGAATGTCGAAGCAGTGCCGTTCCCAATAGAAAAAGGAGCGAATGGGCCGGAAGAAATCGTCGAAATCGGCGATGTGGTCGCGCAGCTCCTTGGTGGTGTCCACCATGTCATGGGTCTTGGCGACCATTTCGTGGGTGGTCGCCAAGACTTGCTTCAGGGTGCCATACATATGCTCCATGGTGGCGATCGTCTTGCCCATCTCGTCGGACATCTGCAGCATCCGCGCGGTGTTGTCGTTCATGAACTTGGCTGTCTGCAGGGTGGCCGAGTTCTGCATCGCGATCTGAAACGGGATCGAACTGTGCTCGATCGGGGCCCCCAGGGGTCGGGTGATGGTCTGCACCCGCTCGATGCCGTGCAGATGAAAGACACTCTTGGCGATCCTGTCGACGACGAGCAGGTCGGCGGGGTCGCGCAGATCATGGTCGGCTTCGACCATCAGCAATTCCGGATTCATCCGCGCTTGCGAGAAGTGCCGTTCGGCTGCTGTCATGGCGACGTTGGCGGGCATATCGGCCGGGGTGAATTTCTCATCATTGTACTTCGGCACGTAGGTCATCAGGCTGATGAAACCGATGATGGCAATCGCCGCGGTCACCACGATGATCGGCTTGGGCCAGCGCACCACGACGGTGCCGATCTTGCGCCAGCCCCGCGTGTTGGGCGCACGTTTCGGATCGAACAGGCCAAACCGTGAGCCAACCACCAGGATCGCCGGCGCCAAGGTCAGCGCCGCGAACACGACCACCAACAGCGCTATCGCACATGGGAGCCCCATGGTCTGGAAATACGGCAACTTGCACGCCGTCAGGCACAAACAGGCACCAGCAATGGTCAACCCCGACCCCAAGATGACGTGGGACACGCCCTGATACGCCGTGTAGAACGCCTCGTCCCGGTCCTGGCCTGCAGATCGGGCTTCGTGATAGCGGCCCAACAAAAAGATCATGTAATCGGTGCCCGCGGCGATGCTCATCATGGTGATCATGCTGACCGCATAGGGCGTGAGCCCGATGATGTTGAGGTTGCCCGCGGTGGCCGTGACACCGGAGGCGGCAAAAAGTTCAATGCCGATGACCACCAGGCACAAAATAGTGGTGACGACCGAGCGGTAGACGATCAGCAGCATCAGCAAGATGACCCCGATCGAGACCAGCGCCATGGTCGCCATGCTCTTGTGGCCGATGAGATGGGTGTCGAGGTTCAGCACGGTATTGCCGGCCACATACGCTTTGACGCCCGGCGGCGCGGGTGTCTCAGCGACGACCTTGCGCACCGCGGCCACCGACTCGTAGCTGGGAGTCGTGCCTTGGGAACCGACCAGGAACACCTGCACGTAGGCGCCCTTGCCGTCCACGCTTTGTGAGCCCGCCGCCGTCAGCGGGTCACTCCAGAAATCCTGCACGTGCTCAACGTGGGCCTTAACGGCATTTAGTTTGCTGACGATGTGGTTATAGAAGACGTGGGCGCTGTCGCCGAGTTTGTCTTGCCCCTCCAAAACCACCATCGCCGAGGAGTCCGAATCAAACTCCTTGAACACCTTGCCGATCCGCATCATCGACTTGAACGCCGGGGCATCTGTCGGGCTTATTGGCACCGCGTGCTGATCGGCGACCACGTCAAGAGATGGCGTGATCATGTGAAGGCCGACCGTGATGAGCAGCCAAAGCAAAAGGATCGGCAGCGCCAAGGTGCGGATAAGGTGAGCGATGACCGGACGATGACCCGGCTTCGAATGCGTGCTGCTCATACGGATTTCACCAAGCAGTAGATGAACGGCTGGTATTCGTCGCTGCGGCGGTCATCTCGCACCTGACCGTCCACGATGACGCGACATCGGATGGCGTCCACTGCAGTGCTGCTTTGGGCAACGACGTTGGCCGACATCGACGGCAGCGTCGTCACGACGGTGAACGACCACGGCAGCGGCGCGGAATCGACAAGATGCGGTTGCCCGTTTTCGTCGAGATAATTAACATCCACACTTCCGCCCGGCGCCGCCCCGCTTATCTCATACGTGATGTGTTTGGGATTGAAGGGTTTCGTATTGTCGGCATTTCCCTCACCGCTCGCCAGCCCACCGTTAGCGCCGAACGTGTCGCGGATGCGGACGACCGCGTACGCGCCGAGCGTGATCACGACGATAAGGAGCAGGGGCATCCACGCCCTCCTGAACACTCGGAACATTGCCTGCCCTTTACCTTTCTGACAGCGGCGCCCCACCCGCCGGGACGCTCCCAAGCCCATCCGCATGCCTCGCCCGCGACACGGAACTCGATGTCCCAGGAGTCATTCGCGGTTGCGCGCCTTTACAACCGCTGCGCAGTCACGAACTCGGCGAATGCGTCCTTGCCGTCGGTCGTCGGCACACCGCCAATCCAGCGGCCTAACCGGCGCATCTCGTCCGGGGCGCTTTGGACCGTGGCCCGCCAACCGTGGTTGTTGAGCCAATCGGCGACGACCGCCCGGCTTTCGTCTCGGTATACCAGCTCGTGCGTGTCGACGGTCTGCTCGAAGCCCAGCGCATCGGCCACCTTCTTGAACCGCCCTGAAATTTGTTGGCGCCGGTCGTCGTCGTCGGCGGCGTTCGCGGTCTCGGCCGCGATCCGGCTCCCCGCTGGGCTCAGCTCGCCGATTTCTGTGAAAAGCCGATCCTGGGCGTCGGCGGGCAGGTACATCAGCAACCCTTCGGCCAACCAGGTGGTCCGGGCTGTCGGGTCAAAGCCGGCAGCACGCAGCGCGGCCGGCCAGTCCTGCCGCAAGTCGATGGGCACCGCACGGCAATCGGCCGCCGGCGTCACGCCGTTGTCGGCCAGCCTCGTGGACTTGTAGGCCAGCACCTTGGGCTGATCGATCTCATACACGGTGGTGCCGGCCAGCCAGTCCAGGCGGTAGGCACGGGAATCCAGTCCCGACGCCAGGATCACGACCTGGCGGATTCCGTCGGCGACAGCGTTGTTCAAGTATGTGTCGAAGAAGTTCGTCCGCACCGCTTGGTAGTCGCGCATGTGCTCGACGGTGGCCGCGGTTTCGGCGTCGATGGCTTCCACCTTGGCCACCATCGACGGGTCGAGCATCGCTTCCCACAGGGAGTCCGCACCCGAGTTGGTGACCAGCAGTTTGGCGTACGGGTCGCGGATCAACGGCTCGGGCCGGTCGGTTTCGATGGCCCGGGCAGTAGCCACCATTACCGCGGTGGTGCCGACGCTGCTCTTGATGTCCCAGGTGTCGTCATGGGTGCGCTTTGTGCTCATCGAGTGCTCCCGCTCTTTGCCTAATCCCTTGTTGCTCAGTCAGATAGTTCGCCGAGACGCGCTCGCAGCAGCGTGCTGCGGACGGCCTCGTCGGCCAGGTCTTCGGGGACCGGGCGGCGCAGTCGGGCCATCTCTTCGTGCTTGTTCACGCCGTGCACCTGCCAGCCGTGGTCCGCCAGCCACTGAGCGGGATCCGAACGGTCGAGCTCGGGGCAGGTGAGCGCTTGGATATTGACATCCAGACCCAGTCGTTCCCGGAGGAGTTGTCAGGATCAGGCATGTCGGAGACATGGTATCAGATAAGTTATCCAAAACTATGGCTTGGTACTCGATCTTACTGCGCGCCGAACCGCGCGGTGGCGGTTAGATCTTCGGCCGCAGGTCCCTGGCGGTGCAGAATGCCATGCACCTTTTCGGGGCCAGGCTGAATAGGCCCTTCCTCAGCAGCCCGTTCTCGTCGAAGACAAGCTCACCGCTCGTCCGGGCAAGAGCAAGACGATGACTGTTCGACGACAGTTAGATAAGATATTATGCTTGAACCTGGCCAGCAGCAGAGGAGGACGAACCCATGCGTTTCCGCAAACTCGGCCACTCCGACCTGCTGGTCTCGGAGATCTCCCTCGGCTCATGGCTGACGTACTCCGGTGGCGTGCAGGCCGAGCAGACCCGGGCCTGCACCGACGCCGCGTTTGACGCCGTCGTCAACTTCTTCGACACCGCCAACACCTATGGGAAGGGCGCGGCCGAGACCGCGTGGGGCGAGATCCCCAATAGGCACCCCCGCGACTCCTACGTTCTGGCCACCAAGGTGTGGAGCCCCATGTCGGACACCGACAAGGGGTTGTCGGGCGAGCAGATCGCCCAGCAGGTGGCCGTCGAATGAAGACCTGAAAGGCTGGCTATCTCTCAGAATGACTGCGACCCTCGGTGATGATGTGCAGCGTTGGCGTGAGCGCTACGCCAGAAAGCTATCGGCGGTAAAGGAACGACCGTCGTTGATAGGTCGGCCGCTTAACGTGGTGTATGTTCCCGGCGATGAGGATGCTGATGCCGAGGCCTATCGGCATGACGTCGGATTGCCCGGCGAATTCCCGTACACCCGTGGTGTTTACCCGGCGATGTATCGGGACCGGCTTTGGCAGATGCGTCTTTACTCGGGGTTCGGAGATGCCGAGAGCACCAACCAGCGATGGAATTTCCTTCTTTCGCATGGCAATAACGGTGTCAGCGCGGCGTTCGATCTGCCGACCCAGGTGGGTTTGGATTCTGATGCCCCGGACGCGGTTCCCGAGGTTGGCCGGGTCGGTGTTGCGGTGGATTGTGTTCGTGATTTCGAGAGAATGTTTGCCGGCTTGCCGGTGGACAAGATGGGCATCTCGTTAAACGCTCATAGCACGGCACCGTTCCTGTTGGCGTTGTTCTTGGCGGCCATGGAAAAACGAGGTGTGCAGCCCGGACAGATCAACGGCTCGATGACCACTGATGTGCTCAAAGACTATGTGGCGCGTGGCACCTGGATTTATCCGCCGGGCCACGGCATTAGGATGGTCGGCGACATCCTGGAATTTTGCGCCAGGGAAATGCCCCGTTTCTACCCCCTGGTCATCCGCGGACCCGACATGCGCGACGCTGGAGCTGACGCTATTCAGGAGGTCGCGTTCGCTTTCGCTAACGCGGTGACCTACCTCGAATACGCCCAAAAACGCGGACTAGAAATCGACGCGATCGCCACCCGGCTGTCAGCTCAGTTCTACTATTATGGAGATTTTCTGCAGGAGGCCGCGAAAACGCGTGCGGCACGCCGGATTTGGTCGAGGCTGCTGCGGGACCGGTTCGGCGCGAAAGCCGAAGCGTCGCTGCTGCTGCGGATCACCGCGTCGGTGGGTGGCACCCACTTTCAGGTCCATGAACCCGAAACCAACATCATCCGCGGCACTTTGGGCTGCCTGGGTGCTGTCCTGGGGGGCTGTCAGGGAATGCTGCTCGCCGGTTACGACGAAGCCTTCGATATCCCTACCGAGGACACCGCCCGCATCGCGCTGCGAACCCAGCAGATCGTGGGCTATGAATCCGATGCCACCGCTGTGGCCGACCCTTTGGGCGGTTCCTGGTTCGTCGAGCAGATGACCGATGAAATCGAGGCGTTGGTGCTGGCGAAGATGAAGGAGATCGACGAGATGGGTGGGTCGGTCGTCGCGATCGAAAGTGGCTACATGCAACGCCAAATCGCCAACTCCGCCTACAACCAGGAGCGGCGCGAACAAAGCGGAGACAAACCGATCGTGGCGGTCAACATCCACCGCGGCCAACACGAGCCGCCAGAACTCGTTGGGCAAAGGCTGATTCTAATACATCAGACACCAGCTGATATATTACTGTCAGGGCCTCGTCCGTTTCCATTTTCGGAAAGCGGACTGTGCTTCGCCCTCACGTCGAGAGGTCATACGTGTCAACAGAGTTTGCCGGCCATGGCGCCGACATATCCACCGAGCTACTGTCGGGTCGGACCGCTGTGGTCACCGGGGCCGCACAGGGCATCGGATTGGCGATCGCCGAGACATTGAGCCGACATGGCGCCACAGTTGTCATAGCCGATATCGACGGCTCCGCCGCCCAGGCTGCCCAGACCACCATCACCGCCGGCGGTCGTTCCGCGTTGGCGATCCCCTGTGACGTCGCCGATGAAAATCAGGTACGCAGCGTGGTGCACGAGACTGTGCACCGATTCGGCCGACTCGACATCTACGTCAACAACGCTGGCGTCACCCGCGACGCTACGATGCCGAAGATGTCGCTGGAACAGTTCCGAAGCGTGATCGATATCCACCTTCAAGGTGCTTGGCTGGGTACCCGCGCCGCCGCCCAGGCCATGCGCGCCCAAGGCGGCGGCAGCATCATCAACGTCTCGTCGACGTCGGGAAAGACGGGTGTGTTCGGCCAAACGAACTACAGTGCCGCCAAAGCTGGAATGGTCGGGCTGACGAAAGCGGCTGCTCGTGAAGTTGCCCGATACGGGGTGCGAGTCAACGTGATCCAGCCAGGGTTGATACGTACCCGGATGACCGAGGTGCTATCGGAAGAGATTTGGAACCAAAAACTTGCCGAGGTCCCGCTCGGCCGTGCCGGCGAGCCCCACGAAGTCGGCAACGTCGTATTGTTTTTGGCAAGCGACCTGTCTTCGTACCTAACCGGTGCCGTGATCGAAGTCCATGGAGGCCGTTTCATGTGACCTCAACCTCGCACACCAGGGCGGCAACTATAGGCACCGCCGCCGGCCGCACCACTCATCCCGCAACGTTATTGCTTGCGCCGCGACGCCGAGTGCGCTCACGGTCAGTACCCCGAGGGATATTCGCGTGATGCGACGTATGACAACCGAGGCCGCCGCACGACCGTGACAGGAGACGACTAGGTGGCTATCGAAAATGATTTCTGGCCGGTTGCCGGTGTACCACAACCCATCTCAGGCAACGGCACCACGCGCGATCGGCTCGCTCGCGAACTTCGTGAGTCGATCCTGACGGGCCGGCTCCGTTCCGAGGCGCGAATAGACCTCGACGCCGTGGCCGCCGAGTACAACACCAGCCGAACGCCGGTCCGCGAGGCATGCCTGGAACTGACACACGATGGGCTAGTACAGATAGCTCCCCGCCGCGGCATCGTCGTCGTGGGTGTCACTCCCGATACCATCCTGGAAAACTTCTCCCTGATGGCGGCATTGCTAGGCGTCGCCGCTGAGTGGGCGGCTGAGCGGATAACGCCTGACGAACTGAATCGGGTGCGCGAACTGAAAGTCGAAGTCGCCGTGTCGGCCCGCGCTGGTGACGACGCCGCGGTGCCCAATTGGTTGTTTCATCGAGAAGTCAACAAAGCATGCAAGTCGCAGCGGCTCCTGGCCATGTTGGGTATGGCCGGCCGCATGATCCCGCATAGCCTGCTGGGGGTCTTTCCCGAGCGAACCTCGACCAGTCTTGACGAACACGATCAGCTCGTGCGTGCTCTTTCGCGCCGCGACGGCGCCGCGGCACGCGAGGTCACCGAAAATCACCTCAAAGAAGCTGCCGCCCGGCTACGCAACGAACTTGAGAAGACGACTGGGCCCACATGAGCGACCCAGGGTGGCCAGCTCGACGTCCTCAGTGGTCTTCCACGGCACGGACCGGGCGGGCCCGTAGATCAATTCGGACTTGTAGTAGCCGTTCACCGTCTCCGCGAGGGCGTTGTCGAAACAATCACCGACGGTCCCGATCGAGGGCGCGGCACCGATCTCAGCGAGACGCTCGCCATACCGGATGGACGTAAACCTGCTGGATTCAACTGGGCGTCAGCGAATCTCGGAATCAGGACACTAGGTGCTGATACGAATGAAGCCGACACGCGGGCCGGGTCTAGGGACGGCGGCGAACTCCTCGGCGGTGAGCGTCCAAGCCCCCGCGGCGTCCGCATTGGCCCTTACTTGGTCCGCGGTCGTGGCCCCGGTAAGGACGGAACAAACGTCGTCATGCGCGAGCAGCCAGCCGATTGCTAGGTCGATGATCGAGTGACCTCTTTCCTCGGCAAAAGCGGTTAGGGCATCGACATATGCAAAGTTCTCGTCAGTGGCGAAACCAGCAAAGTACCTCATGGTCGCAATCCGGGACCCCGCGGGGTACTCTTCGCCCTTGCGATATTTCCCTGCCAGCAGGCCGGAAGCCAAGGCGAAGTATGGGATGCTCCCCAGGTGATGGCGGCGACCGGCAGGGAGCACAGTCGTCTCGACGCGGCGGGTCAATAGGCTCCATTCGACTTGGGTGACAACAAAGGCGGGCGCGCCAAGGCGTACGGATGTCTCCGCGGCTTCATCAATGCCTTCGTTCTCAACATGAGTGCAACCGACCTTGATCACCTTGCCCTCTTGTACCAGATCTGCCAAGGTCAAGAGGGTCTCATCGATAGGAGCCTCGGGGTCAAGCCAATGGGGGTAATAGAGGTCGATGCGGTCGGTTCGGAGCCGACGGAGGCTGGCCTCACACCCCTCCCTGATCCGGCGAGATACCTGTCCCGGCTCCCAAGCCAGGCCGCTCGGCCGAGGGGCGAACTTAGTGGCGATCACGACGTCGTCTCTGTGGCCATCGAGCCCTTCACCCAAAAACTCTTCGGAGCGTCCAGCCGTCGCAATACCGGATGGTGTCGCTGCATCCGGATTGACACCGTAGATTTCTGCGGTGTCGAAGTGGGTGATTCCAGTATCAAGAGCGGCGTGCACGACGTCCACGCTGGCCTCTCGGTCTAGCTTCATCCCAAAGTTATTGCACCCAAGCCCAATAACCGATACGCGCGGTCCACTGTCTCCCGCCCTGCGCTGTTCCACGCGCGTCAGGCCTGGTTTCTCGCAGCACAATCGTTCGCGGCGTGTCGGTCTTCAACCGGCACCCGTAGCGCCGAGACCACTTGGGGAACCATCACGTAGAACGCTGCAGTGACCACGAGCTCTACGAACTCCGCGGCATCGAATTGTTGGCGAAGTGTCACGATCACGTCGTCCGGTACCTGGCCGGCCAGCATTCCTTCTGCCAGCGCGAGGCCGGCGCGCTCCGCCGGACTGAAACCCGGCACATCACGCCAACGAGCCACCTCTTCCAACTCCTTTGCGGTGACTCCGTTGGCGAGAGCGAGCTCCTCGTGGTTCTTGAGCTCGTAGGTGCACCCGGTGATCTGCGCGCCGCGAACGATCATCAACTCCCGCAGGCGCCGCGAGGTCACGGTACGGTGACGCAAGCGCTGGGACAGTTCGACCCAGCCGGCGAGCACCTCCGGCTGGTTGGCCAAGGCGCGATAGAGGTTGGCGTGTCGCGCTCGGGCAGACGCTCCTAACTCCTCGAGGCGCTCCACCACATTGTCCGGTACGTCGAGCAACGGGACGGCGGGCGAGTCGGCGACACCTGCCGATTGCGTGGATTCGTCGGCTTTACCAATCAACGCGAGACCTCGTGATAGGAACCAATGGCCACGTTTGCTCGCCTTGCCCAACGGGCCAGTGTGCTTCTCCGGATATCCGACGATGCACGGTTAGTTCGTTTCCGCCCACTCCGCAGAGTGCTAAGCCGGTGAGCCGCGGCCAGCGGTTAGGGAGCTTTTCAGTCGCTAGACGCTCCGGCGTGCAGGCGCGTTCCCACCGCATCAGGGCACGGTCCTGCGAAGTTGATCCCTCTCCGCGGCGAGCTCGGCCTCGTCAACCTCAGGCAACTCGCGCAACGCCGGAAGCACTTCGTTGCCGAACAGCCGTATGTTGTCAGCGACATCTTCGAAGGTCATGTAGCCGGCGTGGCCAAGCATCAACAGGTGACCAATACCCCCCATAGCGCGAGAGAAGTCGGTGATCTGCTGAAGAACCGTATCCGGACTGCCGGCGAACAGAAGCCCCTGATCCATCGAACGCTTCACCGAAGCGAGCGACGGCAGCTTCTTGCCCGTCATGACGTCCTTGCCCTCGCCCGTGCCGACCTGCTGGTGCGTCGACAGTGACCCGTTGGCACCACGCTTCAAGGCCGCGACATTCGCCTCGACTGGGGCATACCCCGGCGGATTCAGAAACTGCTGGGGCATGAGAAGCGAGACATCGAGATGTGGCTGCATCAGCCGAGCCCGCTCAAGTCCGGCCTCGTCAGTCGCACCCACCGAAACCAGGGCCAGATAACCGAACCGGTCAGACTTCGGATAGGGTCGACCCAATTCCAGGGTCCGCGCCCGATACGCGTCAAACGTTGACCGCGACGAATACCCGCCGAGCAACGTAGCGATCACATGTCCCTCGTCAGCAACGCGCCGCGCCGTGCTCGCTGAACCCACCGTTACCCACACCGGAGGAGTCGGCCGCTGGAACGGCGGAGGCCAGATGTTTACCTGACGATGCTGGAAGAACTCGCCTTCCCAGTTGAACGGGCCATCGTGTGAAGTCCAAGCCTTCAAGACCAGGTCGTGGGCTTCCCAGAACCGCTCTACCATCCTCGCAGGGTTGGCGTTCACCGATGAAAGCTCAGCTGGCGTTCCCCGAATCAGACCGACCTCGAGGCGGCCACCAGACATGTTGTCGATCATCGCCATCTCTTCCGCGACACGAACGGGATCGGGGCGGTTCGCGATCGGATTACCAAGCGATAACAGCCGCGCGTTCTTGGTCGTACGGGCCAAGCTGCTCAGTATCACAGACGTCGACGCCTGAAGACACGTAGCCGTGCTGTGATGCTCGTTGCTCATCAGGTCGAACCCAAGATCATCAGCCAGGAGATAGTTTTCGAACTGCCTCCGATAGATCTCAGCTCCGAGCTTCGGATCGTAGTTTGAATTCGGTAGCGTCACCCGAAGCGATTCGGTATCAAGACTCCAGGCAGGCGTATAAGGCATCTCACTGAACTGCCAGACTCTCACGACGGCCTCCCGGCAACAATGCTCGACGGTTTGATCTCCAAAAAGTTAGCCACGACCTCGATGAACCTTTCGGGTTGCTCAATATGCGGATAATGACCGGCGTCCTCGAGAAGCTCAAAGCGAGCCGCAGGGATCGCCGCCGCAAACGACGCTCCGTACTCAGGCAACGTAAATCGATCACGCGCACCCCCGACCACCAGAGTCGGGATGTCAATACGATGGAGCCATTGGCGCAACCGCGGATTGTGCATATAGGGGCTCCAGCCAAAAACGGCCGAGCTTTCTCGGCTCCGGGCTATCGACGTCAGCGCATCGTCTGACAGCCCGTCGAAATCCTCGCGTAGCGACGACTCGCCCACCTGCGAAATAGCTGGATCCGCATACATCAACTCAATAAGTTCTGACCGGCTCAGCGCGAACATGTCCGCAATGTCGCGATCCTCGCGATCACCGCATTTGATCCCAGTCGGCGCCGCCAAAACCAGATGCGACAGGCGAGCGGTCGACCGGACCGCCAGCTCAGCGGCGATCCAACCACCGAAGTCAGCCGCCACCACATCTACCTTGTCCAACTCGAGCTGATCGAGCAGATCAAGATAGAAGTACGCCAAGTCGCCGATTGTGGAGAATGACGGTGGGCGCGGTTTGACACCGAATCCCGGGTGCACGGGAGCCAGCAAGTGGCCCGCGGACGCGAGTAACCGGAGGAAAGGCGCTGACGGCCGAAGACCCTCGCCGGCGTGGAGGTACAAGATCGGTGTCCCGCTGCCTCCCTCGTAGAGCTCGGTTGTTATGCCATGAACGTCGATGTCTCGTAGGGACAGGCTGGCTGCAGGTTCTTCTAGCGTTAGAGACATACTCGATACGATATAATCTTAAGTGCCCAGTCACAAGATAATCTTGAGTGTTCAGTCACAAGCTGGGCGGGTCTAGCACCCTTGGTTCAGGGAAAGTGGCCACTGATTCGGTCACGTCGGACGATGTCAGACTGCTGGTCGTGCGTGGCGCGGTGGGCGTTGCGATGGTCGCTCACGGCTACAACCACGTTCTTGCGTGGTGGAATGATCGCGGATACCAATCTCTGCAGCCGTAACTCTGTCCGCCGTCCGGGGCGGGGAACGGACGTGGATCCGGTACTTCGCTTCGAAGGCGCTAGTCACCCGGCTGTCCGACGTGGCTACGTTCGCGGTGTAGAGCGCCAGTTAGCGCTCCGCCTTAGCCGCAGCAACGAGTTGCTGGAGCTGGGCGGATTCTGTCCCCATGCCTGACGCCGGCAGAAGAGCCGTAATCGCGGCAAACGCCAAAGCAGCGCAATGGCGGCCCCGCAAGCGGCAAGACGATCTGTTCAAACTCTTCAAGAAAGATGAACCCGTATGGACAAGCGTCTATGAAGTCTACGAGATTTGTGGGGGCGGCGGATAACTGATATCGAATGTCAGCTCAGATCAAGCTGTCTAATGGGCTCGGTCTGTGAGCGGCGACACCGAGAGGGGGCTAGGTGACTGGTGTGAAGTGGCTCGCTCTGCTTGAGCAGGTCCCAAGGGGTTCTGGGCGGCCCTGTTCGACCTCGCCG